>Ga0070741_10010906_pt1 | contig 16975 bp, 15 predicted proteins | sample Coa_R1_4_FD_66440 | JGI IMG/M metagenome (GOLD analysis project Ga0070741, IMG submission 66440) | Surface soil microbial communities from Centralia Pennsylvania, which are recovering from an underground coalmine fire - Coalmine... | ecosystem: Environmental > Terrestrial > Soil > Unclassified ...
CGCGCTCGGAGGCCAAGGGGTCGTTCACGCGCATCGTCGGCACGTTCAACCAGTCGAACGACTTCGGCCGCTACCTCATGCTGATGCTGATCATGGGCGCCGCGCTCTATCCCCATGTCTCCAAACGACTGCGCCTGGTGCTGGGCGTGAGCCTGGCGGGCATGGGCGTGTTCCTTTTCCTCACCTACACGCGCAGCGCACTCATCGCCGCCGGCCTCGGCCTGTTGATCGTCGGAGTGCTGCAGAGCAAGCGGCTGCTCGTCGGTCTGTTCGTCGTCGGCCTGGCCGGACTGATGATCGTGCCCTCGTTGTCGGGACGCTTCTCCGACCTCACCAAGTACCAGTCCAAGCAGGCCGCCGTCGGCGGGCAGCCCAACTCGGGCAACACGCTCGCATGGCGCCTGAGCTACTGGACCGAGGTACTGCCGCTGGCAAACCGCAACCCGGTCACGGGCATCGGGCTCAACATGACGCAGTACAACACCGACAAGGCCAAGCAGCCGCACAACGACTTCATTCGCGCCTACGTGGAGACCGGCATCATCGGCTTCATCGCCTACACGGCGATGATGGTGGCTCTCATCTCCATGGGCCGTCGGGCCGTGCGCACGGTGCGCGAACCCAGCCTCGACCGGGGCGTCGCCATCGGCTTCCTCGGGTGTGCGGTGGCGTTCCTGGCCGTGAGTGTGGTGGCCAACGTCATCTCGAACGTGGTGAACCTCTGGTACTTCTTCACGTTCGCCGCCGCCGCTTCGGCCGTGGTCCACCGCCACAGGAGCACCGACTATCGTCTTTCGGGTCCGCCTGCGGTCCTGAACCGCAGGTAAGGAGAGGATTTCAGGTGGAACTCAAGGACTATCTCGACATCGCCAAGCGCCGCCTCAACGTCCTTGTGCTGGTGCCCGCGCTCGCACTGCTGCTCGTCGCCGGGGCCACGTTCGCCAAGTCGACCGAGTACGAGGCCACGGCCACCGTCGCCGCCCCTGCGCTCGTCGGCGGCATCAACGCCAACCAGTACAGCGGCGCTGCCGGCCTCAAGACGTTCGTCTCCAACTTCTCCGCTGCCGTCACCTCGCCCCCGATCATCAACCAGGTGTCCGCGCAGACCAAGATCGGCAAGAACCGCCTCCGCAGCGGCCTGAGCGCCACCGAAGTGGGCGGCAGCAGCCTCATGGAGGTGCACTACCGCACGCCCGTCCGCCGTACCGCCGGCGCCGTGGCCGAGGGCGCCGCGTCGGAGACCATCCAGTTCCTGTTCCGCACGCAGGTCACCCTCGCTCAGCGCCCGGTCGACGCGGCCAACAAGGCGCTGGCCGACAACGACACCGCCATCTCGAACCTCATCAAGCAGACGGGCCTCGTGATCCCCGATCGCGACTTCGACCTGAAGCAGCAGTCGGTCAACGCCCTGGAGCAGGCGGCCACCACCGCCGCCGCCAACGGCCAGACCAGCACCGCCGCCCGGCTGCAGACGACGATCGACGCCAAGAACGCCGAGCTGGCCGCGCTGGCGCCGCAGGTGCAGACGTACTCGACGCTGATCGACAAGAAGAACCAGCTCATCTCGACGCTCAACCAGGCCAACCAGTCGCTGCAGCAGGCCAAGGCGCAGTTCGAGGCCGCCGACCCCGCCCACGTGGTCACGCTCGGCCGCACGTCGAAGGTCTCGGTCATCGGTGAGCTGGCCCAGCGCGAGGCCGCCGCTCTGGCCGGCGCCGTGCTCCTCGCCGTGGGCATCGTCGTGCTGCTCGAGCTGCTCGGTCGCAAGGAGGCGGTGCCGGCGACGGCAGCCGCGCCCGCCTCGGCGCCCGTACTGGTGCCGGTCTCGTCGGAGTCCGAGGACGAGCCCTACGTCGTGCGCAACCCCTTCGGCCGCGCTTCGGCCGCGCCGCAGGGCTGACCGCCGCAGCGGTCAGCCGGACCGTGGCCGACGCCGACGGGCGCTCGCCCCGGATCCGGTTGCGACGGTCGTGGCAGGCCGGGCGCGTCCAGGCGCGCCGGTCCACCGGCCGGCCGCGGGTGCTGCCAGAGCTGCTGATCATCGGCACCCAGCGGGGCGGCACCACCTCGCTGTACGAGTACCTGTCGCGTCACCCCGACGTGGTGCCACCGCTCGGCAAGGAGCTCCAGTACTTCTCCACGGAGTACGGCCGCGGCGATGCCTGGTACCGGGCCCACTTCCCCACCGAGCGCGCCGTGGCGCGCCGGCGTGCCGCCGGTCGCGACTGCCTGGTGTTCGAGGCGTCGCCGTACTACCTGTTCCACCCACTGGCGGCGCAGCGCGCCGCCGCCACCGTGCCGTCGGCGAAGCTCGTGGCCCTGCTCCGCGACCCGGTGGAGCGCGCCTTCTCGCACTACGAGCACATGCGGCAGCGGGGCCTCGAGCCGTTATCCTTCGAGGACGCGGTGGCCGCAGAGCCGGAGCGACTGGCAGGGGAGGTCGAGCGCATGCAGGCCGATCCCGGGTACCGGAGCCGAGCGCACCGCATCTGGTCCTACGTCTCGCGCGGCCGGTACGCATCACAACTGTCGGAATGGCTCGCACACTTCCCGCGCCAGCAGCTCCTGGTGCTGCGCAGCGAAGACCTGTTCGCCGACCCCGCAGCCGCGTACGCGCGGGTGCAGGCGTTCGCGGGCATCCGGCCGATCACCTTGCCCGAGTTCCCGGCGTACACCCGCCGGCAACCGGGGCCGCCGATGCGCGACGACACCCGCTCGTCGTTGCGCGACCTCTACCGATCCGACATCGAGCGGCTGACTGCCATCGTCGGCATGCCCATGGGGTGGCATGACTGACATCGAGGGCGTCGTCGAGGAGGTCGACGAGGGTGCCAGTGAGGTGCTCGGCATGGCGCGGGGCGGGGCCCTCAACCTCGTCGGCGCCCTGTTCAGTCAGATCGCCTTCTTCGTCATCACCGTGCTGCTGGCGCGCGTGCTGGGTCGGGCGCAGGTCGGCCTGTACGCGCAGGGCTTCGCGTTCCTGTCGCTCCTCGGCCTCCTCTCCCTCAGCGGCTTCCGCGCCGGGCTCACGCGGTTCGTCGCCGTCCATCTCGCCGACGACGACCCGGCCGCCCTGCGCGGCACCGTGCGCCTCGGGCTCGGGCTCAGCGCGGGTGGCGCCGCCGTGCTCGGTGGTGCCCTGTGGGTGGCGGCTCCGTGGCTGGCCCACCACGCGTTCACCGACCCCCGCCTGACGACCGTCTTCCACTTCGTCGGCCTCACCTTGCCGGCGTCGGTGTTCGCCGACGCCGCCCTGTCGGCCACGCAGGGCTACCGCACCATGAAGCCGTACGCGTACGTCGGGCTCCTGTTCGAGCCGGCGCTGCGCCTCGGGCTCTCGGCGCTGGCGCTGGCGACGCACCACGGGCTGCGGGGGGCGATGGTCGCCCTCACCATCTCGAACTACGCCGGTGCGCTGGCCGCCGCCGTCTTGCTGCGCCGGCTCATGGGTCGCATCGCCGAGCACCCCCGCTACGAGCCCCGCGAGCTCTTCAGCTTCTCCGCCGTCAGCTGGCTGGCGTCGCTGGCGTCCACGGGCCTGATCTGGGCCGACACGATCATCCTCGGCGTCTACCGCTCGAGTGCCGAGGTGGGCGTGTACCAGGTCGCCACCCGCCTGGTGATGCTGGCGGCGTTCGTCATGGTGCCGGTCAATGCCGCGTTCGCGCCGCGCATCGCCGACCTCCACCGCCGCAGCCGCACCGACAGCCTTCGCCGCACCTACGCCGCCGCCACCGGCTGGATCCTCCGCCTTTCGCTGCCGGGCACCATCGTCTGCATCGCCCTCCGCCACCAGCTGCTCGAGCTGTTCGGGAAGCGGTTCGTCGCCGGCGCCACCGTCACGCTCGTCCTTGCCCTGGGCAAGCTCGTCGACAGCGCCACCGGCCCCTGTGGGCTCATGCTCAACATGTCGGGGCGACCGGTGCTGAGCTTCGTCGACAATGTGGGCGCCCTGATCGTCAACGTGGTGCTCAACCTCGTGCTCATCCCCCACTTCGGGATCACGGGCTCCGCGTATGCGTGGGCCATCTCGCTCACGCTGGTGAACCTCGTCCGCGTGGTGCAGGTCGGGATCGTGCTCGACATGTACCCGTTCGACGTCGGCGAGGCCAAGGCGTTCGTCGCCGGTGCCGTGGCCCTCGTCGCAGGCCTCGTGGTCGCCCATCAGACCGACGGCATCACCACGCTGGTGGTCGGCGGTCTGGCCGTCGCGCTCATGTACGTGGGCGTGCTCTCCCTGTTGGGCATCGGCGAGGACGACGAGTTGGCGCTGCAGTCGCTGCGGCCGGGCGCGGGCGCGTCGGCGAAGGGCGCCCGGCCGTGACCGTGCGCGTGCTGTACATCGCCGGTTCCGGGCGCAGTGGGTCCACGTTGCTGGCCCGCCTCCTCGACCAGGTCGACGGCCTGTTCGCGCCGGGCGAGCTGCGTTACGTCTGGCAGCGGGGCCTCATCGAGGACCGCTTCTGCAGCTGCGGCCAGCGCTTCGGCGCCTGCCCCTTCTGGACCAAGACGCTCGACCAGGCCTTCGGTGGTCGCGACGGCGTCGACCCCCATGCCATGAGCAGGGCCCAGCGGTCGACGACACGCGCCCGGCATCTGCCGCGCGCGCTGCTCAGCACCCGTCACCCGGCCGGCGCCCGGCATCTCGGCGGCTACGCGGCCGCCGTCTCGGCGCTGTACCGGTCGATCCAGGACGTCTCGGGGGCCGAGGTCGTGGTCGACTCGTCGAAGCTGCCGACGTACGGGCACCTCCTCACCTCGATCCCCGGCATCGAGGTGGCCGTCGTGCACCTCGTGCGCGACCCGCGCGCCGCCGCGCACTCCTGGCTCCGTCCGAAGGCGCAGCCTGATCGGGGCGGCAACGGGATCATGCAACAGCAGGGTGCGGCCAAGAGCGCCGTGCTGTGGGACACCTGGAACGCGGCCGCGCTGCGGTTGTTCGCCAATCATCACCCCCGCCTCCTGCTGCGCTACGAGGACCTCGTCGACGACCCGCGTCACGCCGTGGCGCGTGTGCTCGATCTCATCGGGCACGGCGCTGGGCCGGCTGGTTTTGCCGACGACCGCACCGTCACCCTCAGGTCCGGCCACAGCGTGGCGGGCAACCCCGACCGGCTCTCCTCGGGGCCGACGCACATCCGTCTCGACGACGAGTGGATGACCGCGCTCGACGCCAGACGGCGCACGTTGGTGACGGCGCTCACCGCGCCCCTCCTGAGGAGGTTCGACTACCCTCTGCGGGTGGGCCGCGCGTCCGGGCGGAGGTCATCCGCATGACCACCGCCTCCCGCCCCATCTTCGTGGTCGGCTGCCAGCGCTCCGGCACCACCCTGCTGCGGCTGATGCTCGACTCGCACCCCGACATCAGTTGCGGACCGGAGACGCGCTTCCTTGCCGACTTCGCCAAGGTCACCGAGGACGGCTGGGACCGCATCGGGCTGTACGGGTTCCCCAAGTCGTACTGGTACGAGAAGTTCGCCGAGTTCTTCGACTCCTTCCAGACCGAGTACGCCAAGGGCAGGGGCAAGACGCGCTGGGCCGACAAGACGCCGAGGTACGCGCTCTCGCTCGACTTCATCGACGCCCTCTTCCCCGACTGCCAGATCGTGCACGTCGTCCGCGACGGTCGCGATGTGGTGGCATCGCACCGTGACCGGTGGGGCTACCGGTCGGCGGTGAAGGCGGTCGAGAAGTGGCCGCGCTATATCCGAACCGCGCAGGCCTTCGGCGCCACCGTGCCGTCCGACCGCTACATCGAGGTGCGGTACGAGCGGCTGGTCGACGACACCGAGGCCGAGCTGCGGCGGCTGCTGGCGTTCCTCGACGAACCGTGGGACGCGGCCGTGCTCGACCCGCAGAGCGCAGAGCACGACGTGGCCGGCCAGTACCGCGACCGCAGCGCAAGCCGCCGCGAGGCGAGCGGCGACGACGACGCGGTGTACCGCTCACGCGTCGGGGCCCACCGCCGCGAGAACGACCCGCTGCTCCGGTTGCTCATCTGGTGGCGCGCCCGCCGGACGTTGAAGTCGTTGGGCTACCGATGACGGAACGACCCCTGTTTCTGGTGGGGGCGCCGCGGTCGGGGACGTCGCTGCTGTACAAGGCGCTGTGCCTGCACCCCGAAGTGGCCTACATCTCCAACTGGGTGAACCGCTTCCCGTCGGTGCCGCAGCTGGCATGGGCCAACCGGCTCGCGGCCAGGCTGCCCGCCGCCCAACGGCGGGTGTGGTTCGGCGGGGGCGACGCCGCCTACGTCTACGGGCGCAGGCGGCCGGCGTGGGAGCGCGCCTTCCCGATGCCTGTCGAAGGCGAGCCGTTCTTCCGCCGTGCCGGGGTGCCCGAGACCGCCGAGGGCAGCGCACCCGGGGACCACGACACACTCGTGGCCGCGTTCGCGCGACTGCGACAGTCGGCCGGCGGCCGCGTCGTCGTCAACAAGCGCATCGGCAACAACCGCCGCATCCCGCTGCTCGCAGGCGCCTTCCCCGAGGCGAGGTTCGTCGAGTTGGTGCGCGACGGTCGCGCGGTGGCGGCGTCGCTGCGACGCGTCGACTGGTGGCCGGCGAGCCGGGTGTGGTGGCGCGGCGACATCACCGCCGCGGATGCCGAAGCGGCCGGCGCCGACCCGTGGGAGCTGTGTGCGGAGGCATGGGTCGAGGAGGCCGCTGCCACCCGCGCCGGCCTGGCGTCGGTCGCTCCGGAACGGGTGCTGTCGACGACCTATGAGCAGTTCGTCGGCGCCCCCGACCAGGTGCTCGACGACGTGGCCCGCTTCGCCGGCCTCGACGCCAGCGACGGGTGGCGACGCCGGCGGGCGTTCGTGCGCTTCCCCGACCGCAACCAGGCATGGCGGTCCGAGCTGCCGGCCGCGGCCGTCGCCACCATCGAACGGGTGCAGGGGGCGGCCCTGACGACGCACGGCTATGCGTGACCGGGTGTTCGGCTTCGTGCTCGGCACGGGACGGTGCGGGTCCACGCTGGTGGAGGAGATCGTCGCCCGTCACCGCGACGTCGGCTTCCTGTCCAACGTGGACGATCGCGTCGGCGCCTTCCCCGTGGCGGGCCGCTGGAACGGTGCCCTGTACCGGCGCCTGCCGCCGTCGTGGACCGAGAAGGGACGCATTCGCTTCGCGCCCACCGAGGGGTACCGCGTGCTCGAGCGCAACGTGTCGCCGGTGCTCGCGATGCCGCCCCACGACCTGACCGCTGCCGACGCGACACCCTCGCTGGCGGCGCGGTTCCGGACGTTCTTCGAGCACCGGGCGGCCGCCCAGGGCGCGCCGGTGTTCCTCCACAAGTTCACGGGCTGGCCCCGGGCCGGGTTCGTCGCCGCCTCCCTCACGGGCACCCGTTTCGTCCACGTCGTCCGCGACGGCCGCGCCGTCGCCAGCTCGTGGCTGCGCATGCCGTGGTGGCGCGGCAACCAGGGGCCCGAGGGCTGGCACTTCGGGCCCTTGCCGGAGGCCTACGCCGAGGAGTGGGCCGCGTCCGGTCGTTCGCAGGTGGTGCTCGCGGGCCTGGCGTGGAAGCTGCTGCTCGACGCCTTCGACGTCGCGCAGGCGGCCACGTCCGACCGCCCGTGGCTGGTGCTGCGCTACGAAGACGTCGTGGCCGAGCCCGAGAGCACCATGCGGGTGCTGCTGCAGTTCCTCGGCCTCGACTGGGACGACTACTTCGCCAGCCAGCTGGGCCGCTTCGCGTTCGACGCCGGCCGGCTCGACGCCTACCGCCACGAGCTGAGCCCGGCGGACGTGGCGCTGCTCGAGCAGACGCTGGCCGGGCACCTCGACCGCTACGGCTACCAGGTGGTCGGCTGATGCGGATCCTGCACGTCAACAAGTTCCTCTACCGGCGGGGCGGCGCCGAGGCCTACATGCTCGACGTGGCCGCGTTGCAGCGGGGGCGTGGCGACGACGTGGCGTTCTTCGGCATGCAGCACCCCGACAACGACCCGCAGCCCTTTGCCGCCGCGTTCCCGAGTCGCGTCGAGTTCGAACCACCGCCGGCGTCCATCGCCGGCAAGGCGCGCGCCGCCGCCCGCATGTTCTGGTCGAGCTCAGCCGCCCGTGGCATCGACACCGTGCTGGCCGACTTCGAGCCCGACGTCGTGCACCTCCACAACATCTACCACCACCTCTCGCCGTCGATCCTGCGCCCGATGGCGGCGCGCCACATCCCCGCCGTGATGACGCTGCACGACTACAAGCTGGCGTGCCCGACGTACCAGTTCCTCGACCAGGGCGAGCTGTGTCAGGCGTGCCTCGGCGGCCACTTCTCCCAGGCGCCCCGGCGCCGGTGCAAGGACGGTTCGCTGACGGCGAGTGCGCTGGCCGCCGCCGAGCTGTCGTTCCACACCCGCACGCACGCGTACGGGCGTGTCGGTCGGTTCGTGTGCCCGAGCCGATTCATGGCCGACACCATGACGAGCGCGGGGGTGTACCCCGACCGGCTGCGACACGTGCCGCACTTCGCCGACACCTCGGGGGTGGTCCCCGGGGACGGTCCTGGCCGCGGCATCGCCGTCGCCTGCCGGCTCTCGCCCGAGAAGGGCATCGACGTCGTCATCGACGCCGTCGGCCGGCTCGGTCCCGGCGCGACGCTCGACGTCGCCGGCGAAGGGCCTGCCCGCGCCGCCCTGGAGGAGCGGGCGGCTGCTGTCGCGCCGGGTCGGGTGACGTTCCACGGCCGCCTGCCCGGGCCCGAGGTTCAACGACTGCTGCGGGGTGCTGTCCTCGCGTGTGTGCCGTCGAGGTGGTACGAGAACCAACCCATGATCGTGCTGGAGGCGCTGGCGTGCGGTACCCCGGTGGTCGCGTCCGACCTCGGCGGCGCAGGCGAGCTGGTGACACCGGGCCGCGACGGAGCACTCGTGCCGGCCAACGACCCGGGAGCGCTGGCCGCCGCCATGGCGCCGTTGCTCGAGGACCCCGAGCTCGCCCGCAGGATGGGGCTGGCCGGGCGGGCGAAGGTGCAGCGGGAGTTCGCCCCCGAGCGCCACCTGGCCAATCTCGACGCCGTCTACGGCGAAGCGACCGACATGGCCGGTCGGGCCAGGGTAGGAAACTGAGGTGCGGATCGCCTTCATCGGCCAGAAGGGCGTCCCGGCCACGTTCGGCGGGATCGAGCACCACGTAGAGGAGGTGGGGGCGCGCCTGGCCGCTCGGGGCCACGAGGTGACGGTCTTCTGCCGCACCAACTACGTGACCCAGCGCCTGCCGGAGTACAAGGGCATGCGGTTGGTGCACCTTCCGACGGTCGGCAGCAAGCACCTCGACGCCATCGCCCACAGCCTGCTGTCGACCGCCGCCAGCATCGGCCGCGGCTTCGACGTGATCCACTACCACGCCATCGGACCGGGCGCCCTCTCGCCGCTGGCGCGGGGAGCGACGCGCGCCAAGGTGGTGCAGACCATCCACGGGCGCGACGACGAGCGCGCCAAGTGGAGCAGGCCGGCCCAGGCCATGCTGCGCGGCGCGGCATGGCTGAGCGCCCGCGTTCCCGACGCCACCATCGTCGTGTCGCGCGCCCTCGCCGAGCACTACCGCACCCACTACGACCGCGAGGTCGACTACATCCCCAACGGCGTCGACGCGCCGAGCGAGCGGCCCGACGCCGACGAGATCGAGCGCCGGTACGGACTCGAGCCCGACAGCTATCTGCTGTTCGTGGGCCGGCTCGTCCCCGAGAAGGCACCCGACCTGCTCGTACGCGCCTTCCGGCGCATCCCCGGCGAGCTGCGGCTGGTGATCGTGGGCGGGTCGAGCTTCAGCGACAGCTACGTGCGGTCGATCCGCGAGCTCGTCGACGGCGACCGCCGCGTCGAATGGGTCGACTACGTGTACGGGTCGGTGCTCGCCGAGCTGTACGCCAACGCGCGCGCGTTCGTGCTCCCGTCGTCGGTCGAGGGACTGCCGCTCACACTCCTCGAGGCGGCCTCACACGCCACCCCGGTCGTGGCCAGTGCCATCCCCCCGCACGTCGAGGTGCTCGGCGCCGACGGCCCCGGCCGGCGCCTGTTCCGGCCCGGCGACGAGGACGACCTGGTCGCCGCCATGCAGCGCAGCCTGGCCGACCCCCAGGTGGAGCAGGCCGGTGCGACCGTGCTCGCCGACGAGATCGTCAAGAAGTACCGCTGGGACCGCGCCGTCGACGCCACCGAGGCCGTCTACGAGCGGGTGGCAGCCAAGGGATGACTGCCCGCACATGAGCCTCGACAAGAGGACGGCGGCCATCGGCCTCGCCGTCCTCGCCATTCTCGGCGGGGTGTACCTCCTCATGTTCAGGCCCGTGAAGGTCACGCGCGAGCAGAACAACCAGGCCCGGGTGACCCGCCGACAGGCCCGGGTGCAGTCCCGCCAGCGCAGCGGCGCCGACGCCGTGTGCAAGCGCAAGCAGTGTCAGGACATCGCCGCGCCGGACGTCACGCTGACGCCGCCGACGTCGATCTACCCGCAGCCGCCCGCGTCCGAGCTCAAGCCCGAGCTCACCGGCCTCCTCGACCGCCAGGAAGCGCCTCCCGCGGCCTACGCCGGCACCGCCGTGCGCGGGTTCGTGGTCAAGGTCAACTGGAGCGATCTGCAGCCCACCGAGAACGGCCCCATCGCGGCCAACAACGCCATCGACCAGGCGATCGCCGTCGCCCACTCGATGGCGCCGGCACACCCGGGCTTCGGCATCAAGCTGCGAGTGTACGGCGGCGTCTACGCGCCGACGTGGGCCAAGACGTTGGGCGGCGCACCGGTGACGGTGACGAATCCGCAGAGTGCCAAGAGCGCGACGATCGGGCGCTTCTGGACCGACGCCTACGGCGACGCGTATGCCGACCTGGAGAGCAAGCTGGCCGAGAAGTACGACACCGTGCCCGAGGTGCGCGAGGTCGTCATCAGCCGCTGCACGACGTTCTTCGCCGAACCGTTCATCCGCAACAAGGGCAGCGCCGAGACGGTGGCCAACCTGTTCGATGCCGGCTACACGACGGCCGCGGACCATGTGTGCCACGAGAAGCAGCTCGAGGCCCACCGGGTGTGGCTGCACACCCGGAGCGACCTCGAGCTCAACCCGTACCAGGACATCGAGCAGCGGGGGAAGGCGTCGGTCGACGAGGGCTTCACCGAGTCGATGATGCAGTACTGCCGCGCCGTCCTCGCCGCCCGCTGCGTGCTGGAGAACAACTCGGCCAGCGATCCGCCCAAGTACCCGCGGATGTACTCGGCCATGCGCCAGCTCGGGAACCCCACCTCGTTCCAGACGGCGACGACCGCCAAGGTGGGCGACCTGTTCACGGTGCTGGACTGGGCGGTGCAGCAGGGCGCCAATGCCGTCGAGCTGCCCCAGGGCTACGAGTCGCAGCCGCCCGACCGCTACGCCGACATCAGCAACCAACTGGCGGCCAACCCCAAGGGGTAAAGAGCCATCTCTTTATTCGGCTCCGCCGAAATCAGTCCGTTCCTGTCCGAGGGGGCCGGTAGCGTGCCTCGCCGTGTCCGGACCTCTCGTACAGGGCCCCCTGATCGAGGGACGGGGCTTGGTCAAGCGGTTCGGGTCATTCGTCGCCGTCGACGGCATCGACTTCGAGGTCCAGCCCGGCGAGGCGTTCGGCTTCCTCGGCCCCAACGGGGCAGGCAAGACCTCCACCATGCGCATGATCGGCTGCGTGTCGCCGGTGACTGCCGGCGAGCTGCGCGTGCTCGGCATGGACCCCGCCACCCACGGCCCCCAGATCCGGGCCCGGCTGGGCGTGGTCCCCCAGGAGGACAGCCTCGACCTCGAGCTGACCGTGCGCGACAACGTCGCCATCTACGGCCGCTACTTCGACCTCCCCCGCCCGCTCATCAAGAAGCGGGCCGACGAGCTGCTGGCGTTCGTGCAGCTCACCGACAAGCGCAACGACCGGGTCGACGACTTGTCGGGTGGCATGAAGCGGCGCCTCACCATCGCCCGGGCCCTGATCAGCGAACCCGAGCTGATGCTGCTCGACGAGCCCACGACTGGGCTCGACCCGCAAGCCCGCCACCTGGTGTGGGAGCGGCTGTACCAGCTGAAGCGGGCAGGCGTCACCCTGGTGCTCACCACTCACTACATGGACGAGGCCGAGCAGCTGTGCGACCGGCTGGTGATCATGGACGGCGGCCACATCGTGGCCGAGGGCTCGCCGCGCGACCTCATCGACCGCTACAGCACCCGGGAGGTCATCGAGCTGCGCTTCGCCGACGACGAGCACCGCAAGGCGGCGGCGCCGACGATGGCCGGCGTCGGCAGGCGGCGGGAGGAGCTGGCCGACCGCGTGCTCGTCTACACCGACGCGGGCGAAGCCGACGCCGACCGTCTCAGCGCCCTCGGCGTCAACCCGGCGACCGTCCTCATCCGACGCAGTTCGCTGGAGGACGTCTTCCTCACGCTCACCGGCCGTACCCTCGACGAGGAGTGAGGCCGTGAGCACGCCCATGCCCGTGCGGGTGGTCGAGCACCAGGCCCAGGTCTTCCGCCGGTTCTGGCGGACGACAGTGGTGGCCTACATCCTCAGCCCGCTGCTGTTCCTCGTTGCCATGGGCAAAGGTCTCGGGGGCATCATCGACCAGAAGTCGGGTCCGGTCGGTGGCGTGGGCTACTTCGAGTTCGTGGCCCCGGGACTCATGCTGGGGGCGGCCATGCAGGGCGCCGTCGGTGAGTCGCTGTGGCCGGTGATGGCGGGCCAGAAGTGGGTGCGCAACTTCCACGCCATGGTCGCCACGCCGCTGCGACCGGTCGACGTTTACATGGGTGTCGTCTCGTGGGCCACGGCGCGCGTCACCATCGGGGCGTCGGCGTTCCTCGCCGTGGCCGCCCTACTCGGCGCCATCCCATCGGCGTGGGCGGTGCTGGCGATCCCCGCCGCGGCACTGTGCGGCGCCGCGTTCGCGTCGGTGGTCACGGCATTCACGGCGACCCAGGAAACCGACCTCAAGTTCCCCGTCATCATGCGCCTGGGCGTGATGCCGTTGTTCCTGTTCTCGGGCACGTTCTTCCCGGTGAGCCAGCTGCCGCACGTGTTGCGTCCCGTCGCCGCCGTGTCCCCGCTCTGGCACGGCGTCGAGCTGGCCCGGGCCGCAACCACGGGTCGGTTCCGCCTCGGACCCGACCTGGTGCACCTGGCATTCCTCGGCGCTCTGGTGGCCGCCGGCTGGCTGTGGGGCCGGCGCACATTCACGCGGAGGCTGACGCAGTGACGTGGCTGTGGCTGCGCGTGATCGAGCGCGATCTCCTGGCCTACCGGCGCATGTGGCTCATCTTCCTCTCCGGCTTCGTCGAGCCGCTGCTCTACCTGGCCTCCATCGGCGTCGGCGTCGGTCACCTGGTGGGCACCGTGCCCGGCCCCCACGGCCACCCCGTCACGTACCAGGCCTTCGTGGCGCCCGGCCTGCTGGCCGCGGCGGCCATGAACGGATGCGTGTTCGACGCAACGTTCAACTTCTTCTTCAAGTACAAGTACTCCAAGAGCTTCACCGCCATGCTGGCCACGCCCCTCGGCACCGACGACGTCGCTCGCGGCGAGCTGGGGTGGGCGCTGTCGCGGGGAACGATCTACTCGGCCGCCTTCCTCGGCACCATGGCTGCCTTCGGCCTGGTGCACTCGTGGTGGTCGTTGGTGGGCATCCCGGTGGCAATGCTCATCGGGTTCGGGTTCGCGGGCGCCGGGATGGCGGCCACCACGTGGATGCGGTCGTTCGTGCACTTCGACTACGTGGTCCTCGCCCTCACGCCGCTGTTCCTCTTCTCCGCCACGTTCTTCCCGCTGTCGCGCTACCCGGGCGCGCTGCAGTGGGTGGTGCGGCTCACGCCGCTCTACCAGGGCGTGGCCCTCGAGCGGTCGCTGGTCTTCGGCGTGCTCGACTGGACGCTCGTCCTCCACGCCGCGTACCTGCTGACGATGGGCGTCGTCGGCGTCCGCATCGCCGGCCGCCGCCTGCAGCTGCTCCTCCAGCCCTGATCCGACGCTAGGAACTACGGGGCCTTTTCGACCTACCTCAGACTTCAAGTCGTCGGTGCCGTCATTGTGCGGCCGAGGACAAGGGTCGCGTTTGCCGCGCTGCGCTAGTCGAATGTTGCCGTCGGAAATGCCCCGTAGTTCCGCCGCGTCGGATCAGGCGAGAAACTCCGACACGGCGGCGAACGTGTCGAGGTCCTGCACCGCGGCCACGCTGCGCTCGAGGCCCACGTCCGCGATGTGGGCCGCCTGCAGCCCGCCCGCCGCCACCGTCACGACGCTGGCGATCCACGGGTCGACGGCATGCAGGCGGTAACGGCGCCACACGTCGTCGAAGCCAAGATCCACGCCACCGGCCTTCAGCTCCCGCTGGTAATCGCGCAGCAGGTCCGCCTCGAGCCGGCGCCGGTCGTCGACGGGTAGCGAGGTGACCATGAAGTAAGCGACGTCGCGAAGGCCGGGCCCGCGCCGCACCACCTGCCAGTCGAAGAACACGGGCGACGCGCCGTCGAACGCCATGTTGCCGATGTGGGTGTCGCCGTGCAGGAGCGTGAGAGGCCGGCGGGCCAGGGCGGCGTCGAGGGCCGGCCGCCGGGCGAGCACCTCCCGCCCACCGGCGCGGACCCGCTCCGGGATGCGGTCGGCATGGGACCGCTCGACCTGGGTCACGGACCGCTTGACCAGGCGGGCCACGAGGGCGGCGTTGGGGTCGCGGTGCTGGCTGGGCACCCACCCGAGGTCGCCGTCGAAGCGCGGGCTGTCCCAGAAGGCGGCGTGGAGGCGGGCCAGGGCCGACACCACCGCCGCCGCCTGGTCGGGCGTGCAGGGCTTGGTGATGTCGCCGAACCGGCAGCCGCGTGCGTCGAGGTCCTCGAGCACGAGGGCGAACCGCGCCAGTACCGGGTCGTACCGCGCCGCGAAAACCTCGGGCGTGGCCACAGGCACCGATGCCTGCAGGTCCCGGTAGAACGACACCTCCTGGCGCCCCAGCCCCATGAGGTTCACGAAGAGGCGGGTCTTGGTCTCGGTCGGTGCGACCTTCATGAACAGCGTCGGCGGCAACCGGTCGTCGTCACTCGTGACCCGGAGACGAGCCCGGGTGGTGGTGCCGGAGTTGCGGGCCTCGACCTCCACGGCCCGGACGTCGGCCTCGATCAGCCGGCTCAGCGTGGCGGCGTCGACATCGGCGATATCGCGCGGCAGGGGCGAGCGGCCGCGCTTGTCGCGCCGTACGCGCGCCGACTCCCGCAGCACTCTCAGGATCACGGGGGCCACGGCTGGCATCATGCCTGGCGTGGAGCCGGGTCGCTTCCTGTTCGTGACGTGGGAGGGCGGGGGCAACCTCACGCCGCTCCTCGGGCTGGGGACGCAGCTCACAGCTCGCGGGCACGCCGTCGACGTGCTGGGCCGGGCCTCGTTGCGCGACCGGATGACGCGTGCGGGCCTGGGCTTCGTGCCCCAGCGAAGCGACGGCTGGATTCCAGACGCCACCGACGTGCTCGGTGCCGTCGAGGCGTCGCCGCCCGACGCGCTCGTCGTCGACTTCATGGTGCCGCGGGCCCTGTGCGCGGCCGAGCGACTGGCGCTCCCCACCGCCGCGCTGGTGCACACGCTGTACGCACCGGTGGCCGACAACTCGTTCCCGGCGATCGAGATGGACGCCGGCGTCGACGAGGTCAACGGGCTACGTACCGAGCTCGGCCTCGCCGCCGTCGGCCGGGTGGTGGACCTGCTCGACAACGTGCACGTCATCCTCGCTGTCACCACCCCGGGCTTCGACGGGCCTGCTGCGGTGGTCCACCCCCATACCCGGTACGTGGGGCCGGTGCTCGAGGACGCCCGCGGCACGAACTGGGCGCCACCCATGCCTCTCGAGGACTCCCGGCCGCTCGTCGTGGTGAGCATGGGCACGACTCCGATGGACGAGCAGCCCGTCCTGCAGCGGGTGCTCGACGCGCTGGGTGGGCTGCCCGTGCGCGTCCTCGTGCAGGTCGGCACCCACCTGTCCGCCGACGCCTTCGCGGTTCCCGCCAACGCGGCCGTGACCGGCTACGTGCCCCATGCCGCCGTGCTCCCGCACGCAGCCCTGGTCGTGACCCACGCCGGGCTCGGCACCGTGTCCGCCGCCCTCGCCTGCGGGGTGCCGCTCGTCTGCCTGCCCCTCGGGCGCGACCAACCCCTCAACGCCGCCCGGGTGGACGCGGTGGGGGCCGGGCGCGTGGTGCCGCCTGACGCGCCGGCCGACACGATCACGGCGGCCGTCACGGACGTGCTCGATACCGCCCGCTACCGGGATGCAGCGCAGCGGCAGGCCGCCGACGTCGCCCGGGCCCACGACGAAGGCCTCGCCGTGGCCGCCGTCGAGGAACTGCTCGCCGGGTAGTCAGCCGGCCCTAGTACGGGCGGTCCCCGATCACCGTGATGCGCTCCATCACCCGTCGCTGCGGGAAGTAGTCGGACGCGGCGTAGTGCTGGGTCGACCGGTTGTCCCAGAACGCGACGTCGCCGGCGCGCCACTTGAAGCGGCACTGGTACTCGGGGAACGACGCCTGCACGTAGAGGAAGTCGAGCAGCGCCCGGCTCTCGGCCTCGTCGAGATCCACGATGCGCTGGGTGAAGGCGCGGTTGACGAACAGGGTCTTGCGACCGGTCTCCGGGTGGGTGCGCACGACCGGGTGCTGCACGGCCGGGAAGTCCTTGCGCAGGTTGTCGCGGGTGGCGGCGTCCATGCCGAGGCCGAACGTGGTGATCCAGTCGTGCTCGGCCACGAGTCCGTCGATGCGCTCCTTGATCGTGTCGTTGAGGCCGTCGTAGGCCGCGCCCATGTCGGACCACAGGGTGTCGCCACCGGTCGCGGGCACCTCGATGGCGCGCAGTACCGAGCCCAGCGAGGGCATCTCCCGCCAGGTCACGTCGCTGTGCCACACGTTCTCGTACCCGCCGAGCTTCGGGCCCTTCTCGAAGCGCACGACCTGCGGGGTCTCCTCCGGCTGGTCGACGGTGACGCGGATG
>Ga0070741_10010907_pt1 | contig 16974 bp, 18 predicted proteins | sample Coa_R1_4_FD_66440 | JGI IMG/M metagenome (GOLD analysis project Ga0070741, IMG submission 66440) | Surface soil microbial communities from Centralia Pennsylvania, which are recovering from an underground coalmine fire - Coalmine... | ecosystem: Environmental > Terrestrial > Soil > Unclassified ...
GCCGATCAAGGCCCGCAACGACATGCTTACGACCGGCGTCCGAACTCCTCTCGGCATCAAGATTCTCGGCTCCGATCTAGGCAAGATCCAGGAGATTGGGGAAAACATCGAGATGGCGTTAAAGGGCATACCCGGAACCACCAGTATTTTCGCAGAGCGTACAGCAGGTGGGTATTTCCTGGACTTTGATCTGAATCGGGACCAGCTCGCCCGTTACGGAATCACCGTCGGCGATGCCGAAGACGTGCTCATGTCGGCAGTCGGCGGTGAAAACGTGACCACCACCGTGGAAGGGCGCGAACGGTATCCGGTCAACGTTCGCTACCTGCGCGACTACCGCAGTGATCTCAGCGCCATGCAGCGTGTTCTTGTTTCCACGCCGGATGGCACCCAGGTCCCGCTGACCCAACTGGCTGACATCCGCACGCTCACCGGTCCCAGCATGATCCGGGACGAAAATGGCCGGCTCAGCGGATATGTGTACGTGGATGTGTCTGGGAGAGATATCGGAGGTTACGTCCAAGATGCAAAGAAGGCCGTTCTGGCGAATGTGAAGCTTCCGGCGGGCTACCAGCTCGTCTGGAGCGGCCAGTACGAGTTCATGCAGCGTGTCCGGGAGCGGCTCAAAATCGTGATCCCGATCACGCTCTTTATCGTATTCCTGCTGCTGTTCTTCAACACCGGCTCCATCGTGAAGACCTTCATCATTCTGCTGGCCGTTCCGTTCTCCGCGATCGGAGCGATCTGGCTGCTTTACCTGCTCGGCTACAACATGAGCATTGCCGTGTGGGTGGGCTTGATCGCGTTGCTCGGTGTGGACGCCGAGACAGCGGTGTTCATGTTGCTTTACTTGGACATCGCCTACCACGATGCCCAAAAGAAAGGGCTGATGCGGAACTGGGATGATTTGCGCGAGGCCATTGTGCAGGGTGCGGTCAAGCGACTGCGCCCCAAGGTCATGACCGTGGCGTGCATGTTGTTTGCTCTGCTGCCGATCCTGTGGTCCGTGGGAAGCGGAGCCGACGTGATGAAGCGTATTGCGGCGCCGCTCGTGGGCGGAATCTTGATCTCCTTCTTGATGGAGCTCGTGGTCTACCCGCCAATCTTTGCCATCTGGAAATGGAACTTCGAGGTTAAACCCGGGTTGAAGGCACAGCCAGTGTTGCCGAGTGTAGAAGTCAATGTATAAGCAGAACGCCATTCTCGACATGCCTGCAGCGCCCACCTTTCTTAAGGCGCTGGCAAGCACCATATTTCTCTGGCTGTCCATGTCCACAGGGGCTTTGGGGCAGCAATCTGGCCTCCACGCGTCCGCCGTTTCAGTGGATGAAGCTTTCGCAACTTTTCACCAGGCGCTGAGCGCAACGGCAAACGACCTCCTTGCCAGCGCTCAGCGCCCAATCGAAATGGTGCGCCCGCCGACGGATGCTTCGCCACGTTCAGATATTGGGTTCGTTTCGGCTCCACGCGCGGAAGGAAAGACAGGGCAGAACACTCAATTGCAGAAGGCTGTCGAACGAGTACAAGGGTTGCGGCCGGTGCTTGAGCCAATTCTGCGAGAAGAAGGAGTCCCGCAGCAAATGGCAGCGGTTGTCTTGGTAGAAAGCGGTGGGCAAAGCGCCGCTCTATCCCCCAAAGGAGCACGAGGTCTCTGGCAATTCATGCCGGATACCGCACGCCGCTACGGCTTGGTCGTGACGCCGTCGCTGGACGAGAGGCTCGACCCGTACAAATCAACGCGGGCAGCCGCGCATTATCTGCGCGACCTCTACACCCAGTTCGGAAACTGGCCGCTGGCCTTGGCCGCCTATAACGCAGGAGAAGACACCGTCCAGCGCGCGGTCGAGCGTACCTCGACGCGCGACTTCAGTTTGATTGCACGCATGGGCATCTTGCCGCTTGAAACGCGCAGCTATGTACCCGCGGTGTTGAACGCAATCGGCTTTATGGAGGGTAAGGAAACCGACCGCACGCTGACCACGGAACAATCTTCGGGTGGGGCGGTGGTTTACACACGAGCCGAAATGGAGAACTAACAATGCACATACAGCAATTGCCGCAAACAGTAATCCATTCAGTTGGCAAGACGGAGTAACGATGCCGAAATCAAAACGCGGTTGAGATGGAGAATTCATTATGACTCATAGGTCCAAAGACAGACGCACAGAAAAGAGAGAACGATTTGCACACGGCCATGCTGGGCCACGAATCAAGCCCAACCACATACTTGGCGTACTCGGCACACTCGTGGTTCTAGCCTTTATCTACCTGGCCTTTGCCGGCACGAATAAATCGAGCGCGGTCACCGCAGTGAAACCGGTTCCGGCAGGCGACTCATCGTCCTCCCAGATCCAGATCCCTCTCACCGAAGTCAGCACCGGCGATCCGAAGTTCTATGAATACAAGGCGTCGAACCAGAAGACGGTTCGCTTCTTCGTGATAAAGAGTTCGGATGGTGTGTATCGCGCCGCAGCCGACGCCTGCGTCGTTTGCTATCGGGAAAAGAAGGGCTATCACCAGGAAGGCGATGACATGGTCTGTAACAACTGCCGCAAGCACTTCCCATCGGCGCTGGTCAACGAGGTCACAGGGGGCTGCAATCCGGATGGGATTCCAAGGACGATCCAGGGAGACAAACTACTCATTGCTACCAGCGACTTGGAGGCTCGTGCCGAATTGTTCTAACCGGACAAGAGGCGTGGAGGACTTATGCGAATAAGCACGCTGGCTTTCGCCAACCTGAATCGGCGTAAGGGTAAAGCAATCTTTCTGACGCTGGGCATCGCGATCGGCGTTGGAACGATTGTGGCCCTGCTCAGCTTGAGCAACTCCATTCAGGAAGAGATTGGGACGCAACTCGACCGCTTTGGAGCAAATATCGTCATTGTGCCGCAATCGAACAGCCTGGCCCTGGACTATGGCGGAGTCTCGGTGCCGGGCGTCACCTTTGATGCGCACCAATTGACCAATGAAGATGTTGACCGCATTCGGCAGATTCCTTACCACAAACGTCTCAGCGTCATCGCTCCGAAGGTCCTGAGCGCGGCTCAGGTTGAGGGTCAGCAGGTTCTTGTAGCAGGAGTGGACTTCAAGAATGAGCTGAAACTCAGGCAATGGTGGCACATTACCGGGAAGCCTCCACAGACCGATACCGAGGTTCTCGTCGGATACGAAGCAGCGCGAGCACTTTCGATGATTCAACCCACCGGAGACGCGGCGCAGAACGCCGCCGATCGCAGTTCACATCATTCCACACCGAACGAGATCCAGTTCACGCTCGTCAAAGATGAGGTGCAACTCTTCGGCAGTCCGCACAAAGTTGTGGGCGTCATCGGAGCTACAGGCGGGCCGGAAGACCGGATGATCTTCGGCGACCTCTCACACGTTCAGAAACTTGTCGGCAAACCGGATCAAGTGAATGTGATTGAGGTCAGTGCGCTCTGCAAGGGCTGTCCGATAGAAGACATCGTGGGGCAGATCCGCAACCAGCTACCGCACGCCAAAGTGTCTGCCATCCAGCAGGCGGTTAAAGCGCGAACGGAAATGGTTGCACGCCTCACTCGCTTTTCGGCCGCCGTTGCGATGGTGGTGCTGGTGATCGGGGCCCTGATGATCTTTACGACCATGATGGGGGCGGTCGTCGAGCGCACGAAAGAGATCGGCGTGTTACGGGCAATTGGATTCCGCCGTACACACATTATCCGGGGCTTGATTCTGGAGGTGGCAGCGATCAGCACCGTCGGCGGGCTGCTCGGCGGGGTCGCCGGGCTGGCTGCCAGCTGGATCGTTCTTCCATATTTCAGTGACGGTGGAGTAGGACGCGAGGTAAACCCAATCCTTTTGCTGGCTGCGTTGTTAGGTGCCTTGATGATCGGGACCCTGAGCAGTATCTACCCGGCAGTGCGGGCGGCAAGGCTCGATCCATCGGAAGCGGTGCGCTACATCTGAGGAGGACCAAAGTGGCATTTATTTCAATCGAAAGCGTCAGCAAGACCTATAACGCATCCGAGGCCGAATCGTCTGTAAAGGTTCTGACTGATATCAACGCCGAGATTCAGGACGGCGAGTTCGTTGCCTTGATGGGCCCATCGGGCTCGGGCAAGAGCACGCTGCTGACCATCATCGGGGCGATGAATCGTCCCACCTCGGGCAGAGTCCTCGTTGACGGAATCGATGTGTTTGGCCTCTCCGACGAAAGACGCGCTGACTTTCGAATGGAGTACCTGGGTTTTGTGTTCCAGCAACATCATCTTATGCCGTATCTCACTGCGCTTGAGAATGCGATGCTCCCGCTGGTGACCTCCTCTGTCAGCACAAAGGAGAAGCGCGAGCGCGGCATGGATGTGCTTGAGCGCGTGTCGTTGGGGAACAAGGCTTCGCGCCTTCCGAACCAGCTATCGGGTGGAGAGCAAGGGCGGCTCGCGATCGCCAGGGCGCTGGTGAATCAACCTCCGCTGCTGCTGGCAGATGAACCGACGGGAACGCTCGACAGCAGGACGGGTAACGAGATCATGGAAGTTTTCTTGCAGATCAATCGCGAGGGACAAACGATTTTCATGGTTACCCACAATCGAGAAAACGCGGGCTTGGCGGACCGGATATTGGAAATCCGGGACGGCTCGCTCATGGGTTGCCTCCCGACGAGTTCGGATGATCGCAGCCTTTCACCTGCAGATCATGCATTGCGGGGGGAAGGGGCGGCGATGGTCATCCGCTGCGGTACCCGAATTCCTTGCCAGATTCCGGTGACTCTCACCAGTGCGGATCCAACTCAGCCGTTCTCCGACCCGTGCCTGGTTATCCTGGCGAATCCTCAGGGATGTGCCGCACGGTTCCCTCGTCCGGTAGAAGTGGGCGCCGCAGTGCGGTTGGAGGGTCTTCCCGCAAGCGGGAACGTTACGGCGCGGGTAGTGAACTGCATCTCGGTCGGGGAGTACGAAAAGCTTTGGCTGCTAGGTTTGGCACTGGATGAGCCGGGCAATATATGGGGCATTCAATCACCGCCTCAAGACTGGGCGCAGTACGGCGGACGAGTATCGGGATCGTGGCAGACGCCTTCACACCTTTTGAGTGCGGTCACGAACTGATGAACTTGAATGTGTGTGCGATGGCCAAGAAGGCGAGTAGCAAGTCGCGAAAGTGCTTTGGACGAGACCACAAGAGAATCATCCAATACGTATCGAATAACGGCTCCGAACTGAGCGCAAACTGCGCCAGTCGCGTGTTGCACGGCCTTTGCCTGGAGGTGTGTATGTTGCCGACGGCAGAAACTCCCTCACTCTTGAGCGATTTCGTGAACCGCTATCAAATCTGCTGGGAAGTCTGGCCGGAATACGTGATGGTCGGCAGCAAAGAGAGGCAGGTCGGACTTGAACTTGAGCTTACTGGCACTCCCGAGCCCGGCACCGATCATGTCGGCCCGGGATGCCCAGCCTGCCGGCGCGTCTATTCTGCACTACACGCAATAGCCGATTGGGTTCTTCCCAAAGAGGAGCGGCCTTCGCGCTACGAGATTGGACCGTATGAGCAGGCCGTTCGGTATTCGGCAGCACGAGGGAGCCGCCCGGATGTCACGCTGAGTGTGAAAGTTCTTCACCGGCGGGGCTTTGACCAGCCTGTGGATCAATGCGAAATACGCTGTTTGGAGGAAATGAAACAGCGCCTCAAGCAGCTTGGAGCGTGCGAGCGTCAGTGGAGCTTGAGAAGCGCGGCCCTCGCGTAAACGCGCTGGGTTTGAGCCCAGGGCGATTGGAGAATGCCTGGGTTCATAAATCATTAGGAAGTGCTTCATTAGGCCGGGTCCAGGCGCAGAGAGGAGTTTAGTGATGTGGAGGTCAGGAAATCATCTTCTGGGCCGGAAGCAACGGCGTTTACGGGAGCTCAGTCGGAAAAGCTGGGGCGCCTGGGCATTGCTCGCTGGTCTTCTGTTGCTCGTTTGGGGAGGTGCAGCGGGGTATGGGTATTGGAGCTTCAGGAAATTGACCGCTTCAGATCATCTGCCAGAGATTGCACTCCAGGCGAACAATGATCTTGTTTACGATTTGTCGAAACTTGAACCTGGTCAGAGTCGCTTCTTCACATACCCAACCAGTTCTTCGGATCGATCGAAGGTTTTGGTGAACCGAGACTCGGACGGCATAGTTCGAGCGGCATTTGCCACCTGTACCACCTGCTATTCGTTTCGCGGGCAACACCACCTAAAAGAGGGGCAGTTCATGTGCGGGCAATGCCAAACCGCGATGCGCATAGGAGATCGCAATGAGCGCATGACGGCCGATAAGAGTTGCGTGGCCGTGCCGGTTCCTTTTTCAGTGGAAAGCAACAAGGTCGTAGTACGGGCACAGGCAATTACGCAAGGGACAATAGCGTTGGCGGAGGCGGCTAGAAAGGGGGCCAATCGAGCCGGCGCTAGTTCTAGCCCGCAAGCGGCGCGCCCCTAAGTGGCGAGCACAGCCTTCCTTGAGCATCGCCGGAAAGGCGCACAGCTTCGAGACGAAAGGAGGCCATTCGATGAAATTCACATTGTTTGTTTTCCTAACATCATTCTTCGTTCTTGGGCCACAAGCGGCGCAGATACCTGCGAAGCCCTCCATGACGAAAAAGGAAGTGAAACAGTTGATCGCGACGGCGGAATCTGCCGAAGATCACTTGAGAATTGCTGCATATTATGCGGAGGAGGCCAACAGGCTCGATGAAAAGAAGAAAGAGCACACGGAGATGGGCGCTGAATACGACAAGAACCCTCAGCGATATCCTTCCAAGCTCGCACTCGGACAACATTGCCGGAACTTAGCGGGCTACTACGCTTCGGCCGAGGAGAAGGCGTTAGAGCTGGCTGCGGCGCATGAGGAGATGGCGAAACAGCTTGAACCGGCAAGAAACTGAGAGCCTCTAGAGGAACGGGGGAAGGACTTAGACCCGCTAAAGGAGAAAACAAATGTCCCAACTGAAGAAGGGTGTCAAATCGGTCCTTATTGTCTTGATCTTGATGACGAGCATTCGAGCAATCGCGGCCTCACAGTCGTTCGCGGGTACGCTCAGCGAGTCGATGTGCGGGGCCAAACACATGATGGCGGGGAAAACGGATGCAGAATGTACCCGCGTGTGCGTTAAGGCTAACAGTAAATACGCCCTGGTCGCGGACAAAAAGGTCTATGTCCTTTCCGGCCGACAGGAGGATTTCTCGAAGCTTGCCGGTAAGCGGGTTCGAGTTACAGGCGAGAACAACGGCGACACGATTAGCGTGAAGTCGATTACTGTCGGTTCAAACTGACTGAAGTTCTGTATAGCGAACTCAGCAGGAACGAGCGCCTCATGCGCTTTAGCATCGCAGGGTGGCTCGATCGAAGTTTCGATGCGGAGCCACGGACCGACCAAAAGTGACTGATCCGTCCTGGAGCGTCAGGAGTTAAGAATGTTTCAAAAATACAAAGAGATTCTCTATGGCCTGCTGTTTGGAGTGGGCGCGGCTGTCATTGACACGGTGATGCATGCGCAAATGACAGATCGCGGCTTCTGGGTTGAATCCGTGCACCCGCAGCCAGCGATGATTTTCTATCGCATCGTATTTCTGGTCTTCGGGCTGGCCCTCGGCTGGTTGATTTGGCAGAAGAACAAGCGCGAGCGCGATTTTCGGTCCTTGGCTGAGACTGTGGAGAAATTTCACCGAAACCTATGCGCGCCAGCGCTTTTGATGCATACCAAGTTGCAGGTCCTGTTGACCAAACAAGAGTTCCATCTGTCCCGCGAAGCGGAAGAGGTGGTCCGGTTTGTTTATGAAAGATCGCGGGAGGTCCAGGCCCTCACCAAAGAACAGCTTCTGCCGCAAAGGCGTGCGTAGCCTCTATAGTTCTACGTTCTACAGTCCCAGTTTGCATATCGAAGAGCGAGGGATAAAGTCACTTCGAAACGTTTTGCACTCATTCAACAGGCATTCATGCTCCGGTTCTCGGGGCAGCGACGGAGTCCCATTTCCGTTGGGCTGTATGGGCTAGGTTCGCGAGATTGTGGAAGCAGAGCAGCGAAGCACACTAAAAAAAGGATCAAGCAAACAGGCCCGCCTTTCGGCGGGAACTCTTTTTCAAAATCATTTCAGGTTGGCTTCAGTAGCAAGATCTCGAGATCCGGTCGTGTCCCCAAAAACAGTCCGCGCGGGATCAGAGGTAGAGCCGTGACGGCTGGGAAGCAAAGGCCCGATTCGCTCAGCTCGCATCGGAATGTTTCCCTGACTTTCTTCTGGGTTCTGGGAAGGAAATTGAGGAAAGCCCTTGCACAAGATTGCGCATCTCATACAGGCTAAGGTAGAGTTTCGTAAAGTGCCTCGAAGAACCGCAACTTCGATAGTTCTCCTGACGGTCTTATTCGCAGGACTTACTCCGCCCGGGGTCTGCGCACTCATGTGCGAGCGACACACGCAAACGGAAAGTCAGCGCCACTGCAGTGAGCCTTCAGCCCACATGCCAGGAATGGCTCACGATCACGCAGCCATGAGTCATCCGGCTGAGGCCATGAAAGCGGTGTTCGCGTCGCGATCGTGCCAGATGAACTGCGTTACCGCGGAACGCCTCAACGTTTGGAGGGAGGTTGTTCCTCCACAGACGGAAGTCCGAAGCGGTGTCGTCGTCCTCCGTGCTTCGGTCGAGGTTCTGGCCCCTGTTGTCACCGCCGCATGGGGTTTGGACAGCGGCCCGCCCGCTCCGCCCACTGCTCATGCTGCGTCTTTTTCCATCCTTCGCATTTGAGTTCCCGCCTCTGCCGCTAGCCGCGTTATAGGGCACGGCCGCGACTTCACGTCGCCGGCTTGGCCGTGAACTTCTCCTCAATCCAATGCCGATTGAGTTTTGTGGACAGTGTGGTCCGCGAACTCACAATGAGGAAGAACCATGAAGAACAGACGTGATTTCCTTAGGAAGACTCTCGGTCTGGGCGCAGGTTTGGCTGCCGCCCCTCGCTTCTTTGCAGCCCCCACACGGGCGAGCGAAGAAACCATGGACATGAAGCACATGGGCCACGCTACCCAGAGCAGTAGCGGTCGGGTCGTTTCCGTGGACACCCCCGACGTTCCGCAACTTCCGTGGCGCATGGACGGAAACGTAAAAGAATTTCATCTCATTGCCGAACCGGTGAAACAAGAGATCTTTCCTGGCCGGATCGTTGACCTTTGGGGATACAACGGCAGCGCTCCAGGCCCGACGATTCAAGTGAACCAAGGTGATCGGGTTCGGATCATCGTCGACAACCATCTTCCCGAAGCGACCTCGATGCACTGGCACGGATTCGAGATCCCTATCGACATGGATGGGGCGCCCGGAAGCAGTCAGGATCCGATTCCTCCCGGCGGCCGATTTGTCTATGAATTCACACTCCACCAGGAAGGAACCTATTTCTATCACTCGCACATGGCGATGCAGGAAATGATGGGCATGATCGGCGCGTTCATCATGCATCCCACGGAACCATACAAGCCGCGCGCCGATAAAGACTTCGCAATCATTGTGCAGGAGTACGCCATCTTGCCGAATATCAATGTCCCGAACTCCATGAACATGGAGTTCAACTGGCTCACCTTCAACGGCAAGTCCGGTCCAGCCAACACTCCGCTCATCGTGCGGCACGGAGAGCGAGTTCGCATTCGCCTCATCAACCTCGGTATGGACCACCACCCGATCCATCTTCACGGCCACCAATTCGTAGTTACTGGCACGGAAGGTGGACGACAGCCACAATCGACCTGGGGTCCTGGAAACACGGTACTCGTGGGTGTAGCGCAATCGCGCGACATCGAATTTGTCGCAAACAATCCCGGAGATTGGATGCTGCACTGCCATCTTCCCCATCACATGATGAATCAGATGTCATCTACCGTTGGACCTATGTCGCGCCGAAGCGGAATGCCGGCGGGTGAGGGGATGGAAGAAGGCATGGGCATGCTCCGGCAACGGAGCGCCACATCAGATGAAAACGGCCCAAGCTTGGGACGCGGGATGGGCGTGGGGTCAACTGCGGAACAGGCGATGTCGAACTCTCCTCTGAAAGCTGGCGGTGAGACGCAACACGAGGGGATGCCGGGAATGCAAATGGGAAAACCCGACGTCAGCAAGGATGCGAATTCCGTGCCTGGCTTTCCGCAGGATGCCTTCATGGAAGGTCCCACGATGGCGATGGATCAAATGGTCGACAAACCTGAAAACTTCGGCCTGCGTCCCGGCTGGAGCGGCTTCATGGCGGGAATGATGACGTTCGTACGCGTGCTGCCTCAAGACAAGTACGACCAAATCATGGAGCTTCGGAAAAAACAGGAAGGCAATAAGCCAATGAAGATGGACATGCCGGGGATGGAGCACAAACATGAATAACCTGACTACGCCCGTGAAGGATATGGAAGTGAGGATCGAAACGGTGTCACTACTCCGTTGTAAAACCCGATTCGTGCTCTGTTTTTCCTGGGCCTTGTTCCTGGCCACCTTGCAGGGCCGAGCGCAAACGCCAGCTTCTGAGCAGAAGGCGATCACACTCGAAGAACTGCAGCAGATGGCCCTACAGAATAACCCGACCTTCAAGCAATCGGCCGCCAACATCCAAGCGGCGGAAGGCAGAAAGAAGCAGTCGGGACTCTACCCGAACCCAACCGTGGGCTACCAGGGCGGACAGATCCGAGGCGGCTCGTTTCACGGGGGCGAGCAAGGGTTTTTCCTTCAGCAGGACATCGTGCTGGGTGGAAAGCTGGGTCTGAATCGAAAGATTTTTGACCAGGAACTCAAGCAGGCAGAAACCGAGGCCGAAGAGCAAAAACTGCGGGTAGTCACAAACGTACGCATGTCCTACATCCAGGCGCTGGCTGCCCAGCAGACGCTGGAGTTGCGGCAACATCTCAGCAAGCTTGCCGACGATGCCGTCGATACTTCCCATCAACTCTCAAATGTCGGCCAAGCCGATGCACCCGATGTGCTCGAATCGGAAGTGGAATCGCAGCAGGCACAACTCGCCGTTACTATGGCCGAACAGAACCAACAGCGGATTTGGAAGGCATTGGCCGCCGTTGTGGGGAATCCGCGGCTTCCGTTGGCGAGGCTCGAAGGAAGACTCGAGGACACCCCGCCGATCAATGCCGATGAACTGGTGGAGAAAATCGTCAATGAGAGTCCAGCCGTAAGGATCGCCGAACTCGGTGTCCTGCGAGCAGAAGCAGCCTTGGCTCGCGCCAGGCGGGAACCGATTCCCGACCTGCAACTCCGTGGTGGCTTGCAGCAGAATGGCGAGTTGTTGTCCGAGCCTAACGGGAGACCTGTCGGCCTGCAGGGCTTTGCCGACGTGGGGGTGAGAATTCCCATTTTTAACCGCAACCAAGGAAACATTGCGACCGCCAAGGCAGATGTTGAGAGGGCGAAACACGATGTGGAGCGCGTGAAGCTGGTTTTGCGGGAACGGGCGGCAAGCGTCGTCCAGAACTATACGTTCTCGCAAACCGCGGTCGATCACTACAAGAACCAGATGATCCCGAGGGCGCAAAAGGCATATGAAATGTATGCCAAAAAATACCAGGAGATGGCTGCCGCTTACCCCCAGGTCCTCATCGCGCAGAGAACCCTGATGCAGCTAGAAGTCTCCTACATCACTGCGCTGGAAAACTTCGCCACGAGTTCACTTTCTCTCGAGTCGTACTTGCTCACGGACGGCCTCGAAGCTCCTTCGCAGCCAGGTGGAATCGACCAACCGGTGCGTGAGGTCAACATCCCATTCCAGAGGAACGCAATTCCCAGTGAAAGGTAAGCGCATGAGAAAACGCACTCTTCTTCTCTCAATCATCGCAGCATGCCTCGCGGGGGCCGCTGCGTTGGGATGGGTGACGATCCGGCACGGCCTCAGCGCGCGAGACAGTCCATCAGCGATGGAAACCTACGTCGCCAAGACGGCGCGACGCCTCTCCGTTCCGGCGTCGGAACGTAATGCGAAGAATCCCTTCGCACAGACCCCCAATATTCTCAGCGAAGCGCGGGCCCACTTCGCTGATCATTGCGCCACTTGCCACGGCAACGACGGCAGTGGAAAAACGCAAATCGGCCAGAATCTTTATCCGAAAGCGCCTGACATGCGTCTGCCCGCCACACAGAATCTCACGGACGGAGAGATCTACTACGTCATCCACAACGGCGTCCGGCTTAGCGGAATGCCTGCGTGGGGCACGGAGGTGAAAGACGATGATAGTTGGAAACTGGTCTTGTTCATCCGGCACCTGCCCCACCTTACGCCGGAGGAGGAGCGTGAGATGGAACGGCTGAACCCTAAAGGCTCAGAAGAGCGACAGGAGGAGCAAGAAGAGGAACGCTTCTTGAACGACGACCAACCTGGCAATCAGGCACCCAAAACACCAACACATCACAACCACTAGGAGAAATCATGAAACGCACAATCGCAGTAGTCGCTTTATTGTCTGCATTGTCTGTAATGGCATTTGCTCACGGCAAGGAAAAACATGTCATGGGCACGGTCACCAGCATTTCCGATACTTCGATGACCGTGGAAACGACGGCCAAGAAATCTGTCACTGTCGAGGTAACGGAAAGGACTAAGTTTGAAAAAAGCGGTGTATCGGCGACCCTGAAAGACCTGAAGGTTGGTGACAAAGTGGTGGTTCATGCCGATGCCTCGGGCGACAAACTGATTGCTCACGAGGTCCACTTTGGCCCCAAGAAGGGGACGCAGTCCATGGAAGGAATGAAGGGAATGGAGGGCATGGATCCCAAATGAAGTTTGGTCAACACCGAGAAATTGATCGAGATGTCCATCGAACGGCGATGTACAAGCCCCTCCCCAAGCACACATCGCGCGTCTCGGTGGAGAGAGCAGACCGGGTCCTTATGAGGGGGTGGAACTCCGGGCTGCGCTCGTCGCGGGAAGCAGAGCGAACACTAATAATGTTTGCTCTGCGCCCGTGTTTCACCAGAAAATGGAGGACCAGTGCTGAGACAGATCTCGCTGGCTTTATTTCTCGCCATTGTTTGCCGAGCAATACAGGCTAGGGACGGAGCGGAGACCGCTGAGGCAAAGGGCGTCATTCAGCAGTTTCACCAGGCGCTTCAGCACCACGACGTCGCTGCCGTCGAGACGCTCGTGTTAGCGGACGTCGTTGTCCTGGAGAATGGTGATCGCACGACGGATGGCCAGATTTTCGTGACAATCACTTGATCCCGGAGTTCAACGAACCGGCAACACCGTCCAAGTGGGAGTTCGTGAAGGTGGCCACCACTTCTGAAATGGCCTGGGCTACACCAACAGACCGTAGGCGCAACCGGGAAGGATGGCACGCAGGGTGGTTATCCGGTCCGGTCTAATTCCGTCCTTCAGAAGGCGGGCCTACGTGGAAACTGGTTCTGCTGGACTGGAGTGCGAGGCGACTGAATGAACAAGACTAGCGGCATGGAGGGCGCGCTGGATCGGAACTGGCACGAGCGAATAGCGGGCCATGGACTTCGTGACGGAGCAGGATTATGAACCGCTTGCACCGGTGGATTTGTAGATCTGGCTTCTGGAAGAAGTTTCTTCAGAGCGAAATACTGCACTGGGCGCTCAAGGACGTCGATTTGGGGCAGAACTTGTTGGAGATCGGTCCGGGACCTGGCCTGACCACCGACTTCCTGCGCACGCGATTTGATCGCATCACCGCGCTTGAAGTGGATCCTGCCTTGGCTGATTCCCTGAAGCGGAGAATGGGTGGCACAAGCGTTAGGGTGATCCAAGGCGACGCTTCGGCCATGCCATTCGAAGACGCAACATTTTCAGGAGCTGTTGCTTTCACGATGCTCCATCATGTTCCGTCGCCGACCCTGCAGAATCTGCTTCTCCGAGAGGTGTACCGAGTTCTTAGGCCGGGTGCAATGTTCGCTGGAACCGACAGCGTTTGGAGCCCTGGGCTATGGTTGATTCACATCGGCGACACTCTGGTCGCGGTGGATCCCCGCACCTTCAAATTGCGCCTCGAAAGCGCGGGCTTCACTGACGTCCAGATCGAATCGGAGAGAAAAAGATTCCGGTTCAGCGCCCGGCGCGCTTAGGACTTTCGGACAAATCTTGCAACACTCCGCGTGCACCTGAGAACGCCCGGAGAATGGCGAGTAAAACTGTACGCCACGGAGGGCTACTGCCATGTCGGTAACGAAGGGGCGGTTGTCAGCAAGGAGATTGAAAGCCCTCGTCATCTTCGTTGCGGTTTCAGCGCTGACTGGCGCGCATTTCCTGGTCGCTCACGGCACACACGGGCTGCATGAAATTCACATTGTCCTGGGCGGGATGTACCTGATCCCAATCATTGCTGCTGCGGTGTGGTTTGGGTTGCGGGGCAGTCTGGCCACAACCACTGTGATCTCGCTCGCCTATTATGCGCACATACGGCTGTCGTGGCCCGAGCAGCCCATGGAGAACGCCAATCAGTTCGCCATGATTGTCGTCTACTGGGTAGTTGGAACCGTTGCAGGGGCTTTGGTAAACCTGGAGGAGCGGGAGCGGGAACGCCGCCTCAAAGCGGAACGCGAGATCATCATCGAAAGTATTGCGGGACTCTCCAACGCACTCAGATTTCGCGATGAGTATACCCGCCGGCACAGCGAACACGTCTCCCGCTTGGCTGTCCAAATCGGCAAGCGTGCCGGCCTGTCCCCAGACAGGCTCGACATCGTGCGCCTTGCGGGCTTGGTCCACGATGTGGGCAAGATCGGCATCAGGGATGATGTGCTCCTCAAGCCTCACGACCTGAGCGAGGAAGAACTGGCTGTAATCAAGCGGCACCCTATAATCGCAGCCGAAATACTGAGTCCGATTCGTGGTGCGAAGGAGATTGCGGATATCGTGCTCGCCCATCACGAATGTCCCGATGGTTCGGGCTACCCACGAGGATCGAAGGGAGAGGAAATTCCAGTCGAAGCGCGGATCGTTCGCGTGGCCGATGTTTTCGCTTCGCTCCTAGAAGAACGCCCATATAAGCCCTCTATGGAGGTGAAACGAGCCATGGAGATCATAAGGGAATTATCGGGGACCAAGCTGGATGCAGACAGCGTCCGGATCCTTCAACAATTGGAAGATGAAGGCGTGCCCGTGCTCTAGGTGACTGACTCCAACGTTCAAAAAGGACCGCATGATGCATCAGCACCACGAACCGGCCACTCCACATGTCGATCATAAAACGTCGGGAGCCCACCCGAGTCACGACCGTCACGCGGGACACTCCGTCGCCATGTTTCGCGACAAGTTTTGGTTGAGCTTTGCTCTCACAATCCCAGTGGTCGTCTGGTCGATGGATGTCCAACACTGGCTTGGGTACACAGCACCTGCCTTCCCCGGCTCGAAGTTCATCCCCGCTGTCCTGGGAACGGTCGTTTTCGTTTATGGTGGGCTAGTCTTCATCCGCGGGGCATGGGGCGAACTTCGCGATCATAAGCCCGGCATGATGACTCTCATCAGCCTGGCGATCACCGTCGCTTTTGGTACATCGCTCGCCGCAACATTCGGCCTCTTTGAAATTGAAGTCTGGTGGGAACTCGCGTCGCTGATCACGATCATGGTCCTCGGCCATTGGCTCGAAATGCGAGCTGTTTCCCAGGCCCGCGGCGCCCTGCATGCTCTTGCCGCGTTGCTCCCAGACACTGCCGAACGTGTCGGTGGAGCCGAGACCCAGACCATTCCTATCTCCGAGTTGAAAGTGGACGACGTTGTCCTGGTCCGACCCGGAACCCGTGTCCCGGCGGATGGCACAGTCGTCGAGGGGACCGCCGATGTTGACGAATCGATGATCACCGGCGAGTCCCGGACGGTTGCGAAGGGGACAGGCGGCAAGGTCATTGCGGGAACGGTGGCTAGTGGCGGGAGCCTTCGAGTCCGGGTTACAGCAGTCGGGGAGCAGACCGCTCTGTCCGGCATCATGCGGCTCGTGGCGGCTGCGCAGGCTTCTGGATCTCGGGCGCAAGCTCTCGCCGATCGCGCAGCTGCGATCCTCTTCTATGTAGCCGTCGCGTCTGGCGCAGTTACCGCCGCTTACTGGTGGCTTTCAGGAGACAAGGAACATGCTCTGATCAGAACGGCGACCGTCCTCATCATTGCCTGCCCGCACGCCCTGGGACTTGCGATTCCGCTTGTGATTGCTATCTCGACATCTATTGGGGCCCGCAATGGTCTTCTCGTCAAAGACAGACTCGCACTGGAACGTGCCCGCAATTTGGACATGGTGATTTTCGATAAGACGGGAACGCTCACACGCGGCTCCCCAGCAATATCGGGAATTGTGACTGGCTCTGGGACAAACGAAGACTACTTGATTTCCCGTGCCGCCTCCGTCGAGGCCAACTCCGAACACCCACTCGCCAAGGCGATTGTGGCCGAAGCCAAGCGCCGAAACCTGCCTACGCTGAAAGCCGACGACTTCGAAGCGCTTCCCGGTAGAGGAGCACAGGCACGCGTAAACGGTAAGACGGTCATTATCGGTGGACCACGTTTGTTGGCCGACGGCAAGGTGATAGTAGACCCGGAAGTTGAAAAGTTGACGACCGGCTGGGCATCCGAAGGAAAGACTGTTCTCTATGTCGTCGGCGAAGGAAATCTGCTCGGCGCTTTCGCCGCCGAGGATGAGGTTCGGCCCGAATCCAATGAGGCCGTTAAGGACCTTCATCGCCTTGGTATCCGCGTCGCGATGATCACTGGAGATTCCAAAACGGTTGCTGATTCGGTCGCGAAGCGCATCGGTATCGACGAAGTCGCGGCTGAGGTTCTCCCCGCCGACAAGGCTTCCGCAGTGAAGCGTTTTCAGGCCGGCGGGAAAAGGGTCGCAATGGTTGGTGACGGCGTGAACGATGCGCCAGCGCTGGCGACCGCGGATGTCGGAATCGCGATTGGCGCAGGAACGGATGTAGCGATTGAGTCAGCCGGAATTGTGCTGGTGCGTAGCGATCCACGAGACGTTGTGGGAGCGATCGAACTATCTCGTGCTAC
>Ga0070741_10010908_pt1 | contig 16973 bp, 17 predicted proteins | sample Coa_R1_4_FD_66440 | JGI IMG/M metagenome (GOLD analysis project Ga0070741, IMG submission 66440) | Surface soil microbial communities from Centralia Pennsylvania, which are recovering from an underground coalmine fire - Coalmine... | ecosystem: Environmental > Terrestrial > Soil > Unclassified ...
AGTTCGACCTGGGTAGCCCCTCAGCCGCTGCGCGGTTCGACGTCCCGGCCTCGCCCGGCGTGTCAGAGATCCTTCGCGAGGGGGCGGCCGTCGGCGACGCAGTGTGCTGGAAGACCGAGTATCTGGGGGTCATTCCCGCGGGCGGCTCAAACGGCCTGACGCGCGGCCGGGTCCGCGCCTCGGCTGCAAGCGAGCTCATCGACCAACTGAGCGTTCTCACCGATGTGATCATCTTCGACCTTCCTCCCGTGTCTGACGGTGCGGAGGTCGCGCAGCTCTCGGACCTCTGCGATGCGCTCGCCCTGGTCGTGAGGTCGGGTCAGGTGACGAAGAGGCAGGTTGAGGCCGCCGCCGCGAGCCTGCCGGGACAGGTCTACGTCGTGATGAACGGCACGCGGTCCGCGACGCCGGGGTGGGTCCGCAGGCTCCTCGGAGTTGACTAGTGCCGAGTTGGGGAGTGCTCCTAGTCGTCGTGTTTCTCTATCTCGGTTTGCGCGGCACCTCAAAGAAGAGGGTTTTCGGCCTGGCCGCGATGATCACCGTCGTGACCATTCTGGGCATTGCCATCAAGCAACACACACCGTGACATGGTCGTCTCGCGGCCCGGCGCGGCGCAATCAACAGCTGGCCAAGAGGCCCGCCGAGTAGCGCTCCTGGCGCCCGTCCTCCTCCTTGGAGCTATAGCAGGCGGGCTGATCGCGGGCCGCGCGACGGTCGGCATAGAGCCCGCCCTTCTCGTGGTGCCCTTCGTGCTCCTGCTCCCCGTTGCAATGTGGAAATGGACACATGCCGTCCCTATCTTCCTCCTGTCGGCCGCCACTCTTGTAGAGGAGTGGAAATACACGGTCGGGTCGAAGAACGGTGCCATCACCGACAAGGTCCCGCTCTTCCGTACGTTCGCCCACGGAACGATAATCATGCCGATCGAAGCCGTCATCATTGTCGCCCTGCTTGTCTGGATCCTGAAGGCGGCTCTGAAGGGCTCATTTGATCTTCCCAGGTCGGTGATGGCTCGGGTGCTCCTTGGGTTCTGGGTGCTCCTGGCGATCGGCTTCGGCGTCGGGCTCGCTCATGGAGGCAAGTTCAACTTCGCATTATGGGAGGTCCGGCCATGGCTGCTCCTGACCGCCGCGTACGTCTTTGCCTCCACCCTGCTCACAAGCCGACGGGCCCTCCAAGCCGTCCTGTGGACCTTCGTCCTCGGTGGCGCCTTCAAGGCCGTGCAAGGCGATATCATCTTCTTCACCTACGCCCGCCGCGTGTCTCCGAGGCCGGACGCCATCCTGGGTCACGAGGAGGCCTTCTTCTTCGGCTTTTATATTCTCCTCACGCTCGCGCTGTGGTTGTACGGCCAGCAAGGCAGGATGCGGGCGGTCGCCACCGTGTTCAGTCCGCTCGTCGTCATTGCGGACATGGCGAACTCGAGGCGCACGGCGTGGGCGATTCTGATCGCAGGCCTCATCGTGCTGCTCGTCGTCGCTTGGCACAGCCTGCCCAACAGGCGGCGCGCCCTTCGTCGTACAGCGGTTGTGCTGGCGGTGGTGAGCGCCGCCTACTTCCCGGCGTACTGGAACCACAACGGGACGCTCGCGCAGCCGGCGCGGGCACTGCATTCGGCCATCTCCCCAAGCAGTTCAGGCCGCGATGCCTCATCGGACCTGTACCGAAAGCAGGAGAACGCAAACCTGATCCTCAACATCAAACAGTCAGGTGTTTTGGGTAAGGGATTTGGCATACCCATCAACTACGCCCTTCCGATCGTCAACATTTCCAACTACGACAGCATGATTGCGTACATCCCTCACGATGGCGTGCTGTGGATCTGGATGAGGCTTGGGATCCAAGGGGAGCTTGTGTTCTGGTTGCTCATTGGGGCGGCCATGATGGCGGCGTGCCAGCTAGCGCGGACCCGTGATCGGCAACTCGCCATGCTCGGAGCTCTTACAGCGTGCGCTCTCGTTGCTTTCCTGATCCAGGGGTACGAGGACCTGGGCCTTACCTCCTTCCGAATCGACATCGCGGTCGGATGTCTCCTGGGATGCGTGGAAGTCGCCTCGAAGCTCGCCTCCTCGTCCAGTTCCAGTCGGGTACTCCCACGGTCGCGTTGCGAGCGAGGTTTCCCCGCCGCAGCGGAGGACGTGAGCGCCGATGTCGCTGTCGTCACAGCTCGTGGACGCGCCCATGTGGCTGTGGGCTCTCGGGGTACTCGCAGCCGTTGACCGTCGCACTTGACCAGCGAACGCGTGAGGCGTCGCCGCCGGGTGACACTCGGGCGGTACCGTCGCGCCTAGGGCGCAACATCTCTGCGCTCGCAGCCGGGCAACTTGCCACGTGGGTCCTGGGCATTGCCTGGACCCTTGTGGTCCCCCGCGTGCTCGGTCCCAGCCGGTTGGGGATCCTCGTGGCTGCTGGTGCGGTCACGGCGATCCTGAGTCTGGTATTAGGCGTCGGGAACCTGACGTACTTCGTCCGGGAGATGGTGGCTCGTCCACTCGAAGCACCAAGCATTATCGCCACCGCGATCGCGGCCCGGATGATCATCGCTCCGGTGTTCATCATCGCGATCGCGGTCTACGCAAGTGTGGAGCACCTAGGGGGCCAGGCGTCGCTCGTGTTCTACCTCGTCGCGGTCGCGGTCCTTGTCGGCCTCTTGTGCGAGCCGATCCAAGGAGCCTTCCAGGCCATGGAGCGCATGGGGTACGTCGCGATCTCTAATGTCGTTACGACCGCCCTGGCCTCTCTCGCTGCCATCGTCCTCGTGCTGGCCGGCGGGCGGCTCGTCGCGCTGGCGGTCGGCGGCGTGCTGGTCGCGCTCGGTGGCCTTGTGCTCAACGTCTACTGGGCGCACCGGCACTCGCTTATCGAGGTCAAAACCAACACAGCGAAGCTGGGCGCATTGGTCAAAGGAAGCCTACCGTACTGGTCGACTGCACTCGCGTTCATGGTCTACCTCATGATTGACTCGGTGATCCTGTCCGTCATGGAGCGATCCGAGGTCGTGGGGTGGTACGGGGTAGCGACCAAGCTGTTCGGAAGCCTCCTGTTCGTCCCGACGGTCATTGGCACCGCATGGTTCCCAAGACTGGTTGCGTCATTCGAGGAGCACGAGAGCCGTCTCGCCGAGTCTGCTCGCCCCTACATCGAGTTGCTTGTCGTTCTCAGCATCCCGATTTGTGCAGCGACCGCCATGGCAGCAAAGCCCGTGATGCGGGTTCTCTACGGTCAAGGCTTCGCGAAGGCGGCCCCGGTGCTTGTCGTCCTCGGCTTTTGCGTGCCATTGACGTACCTTGGGATCGGGTTGTTCCAAGTCCTCTGTGCTTCAAAGCGCCCGCTCGTGATGACCCGCCTCCTCGTTGTCACGTGTGCCGCCAACGCAGCGCTCAATGTGGTCCTAATACCGGTGTTCCAACGATCGCAAGGCAACGGCGCCCTTGGTTCCGCAGTGAGCCTATTGATCACGGAAGTCATCATGACTTCGGCACTCTTCTTTGTCGTGGGCCGCCAGCTCGTCAACCGGTCGTTCGTGGCTCGCGTCGTTCGCACACTTGGTGCTGCCGGAGCAATGTGGGCCGCGTTCGTGGTATCCCGGCCATTTGGTGCCGCAGGTGCACTTTCATCAGCCGCCATCGCGTTCATCGTCGCAGCTCTCGCACTCAGGGTGCCCTCCCCGGAGGAGCGGAAGGCCGTGTCCACCTTCGCCGCGAAGGTACTCCCCGGCCGGAAGAAGCGATTGCACCGACGCGGAGCTACTCATCGGAGGGTTCGTGGGGCTGACCGCGGAGCACGCCACCTCGCGTCCCGGCGATGGTCGCCCCCGTGGGGCGGTGCAACGCCAACTTCCCGACATGGCGCAGGGTCGCGAGATGTCACGGTGGCGCAAGACGAGGAGAGGCCGTCGTGACCCTGAACAGCCACCGTGGTGGAAGTACAGGAAGCGGCACGAGTGCCGAGCCGTGGGGCTTCGTCTTCGCCATGGAGCAGGCCTTGGGCCATGTAGTGCACACGGCCAACATCGAGCGCGTCCTCCGCGGGGAACACGACATCTCGCCGATCGTGATACGGATTGACCGGGGCTCCAAGCGCGGCTCCGTCCGGAATTGGGCGCTGGCCAACTGGAGCGTCGAGGCCAGCCTTGCGACCCGCCGCGAGCTGAGGGCACAGTTGTCCGTCGGGCGTCCCGATGCCATCTTTATTCACACCCAGGTCGCCTCGCTGCTTTCGCGCAGGATCATGCGATGTGTGCCGACCGTGGTGTCGCTCGACGCGACACCGCTCAACTTCGACACCATGGCCGACGCCTACCGCCACAGGACCGGGAACAATGCAGTCGAGGGTGCAAAGACCTGGATCAACAGGCGGGCACTCCGCGCCGCGAGCGAGGTCGTGACCTGGTCACGGTGGGCGAGGGCTTCGGTGGTCGGCGATTATGACGTGCCTCCCGACCGAGTACACGTGATCCCGCCGGGAGTCGACCTGCATCGGTTCAGGCCACGTGACGGTGCGCGCGATGCTGGTCCCCTGCGACTGCTCTTTGTCGGAGGGGATTTTGAGCGCAAGGGTGGACGTGATGTGGTCGAGGCGGTCTCTCATCTGGGTCCGAGCGTAGAGCTCGATGTCGTCAGCGGCAGCGCCGCGGACGTGATGGGCGCCCCGGGTGTGCGCGTGCATGGAGCGGTTGCCCCGAACTCAGACGAACTCCATGGCCTTTACCGTAAGGCGGACGTGTTCGTCCTGCCCTCGCGCGGCGACTGCTCACCCCTCGCCGTCGCAGAGGCGCTTGCGAGCGGCTTGCCCGTGATCGCGTCCAACGTCGGCGGACTGCCGGAGCTCGTGGTCGACGGGCTCAACGGCGTCGTCGTCCCCATCGGGAAGCCGCGTGAGCTCGCTGAGGCAATTCGCCACCTGGCGGCCGAGCCGAGTCTTCGTGCTGCGATGGGAGAGCGCAGTCGTTCACTCGCTGTGGCCGAGCATGATGTTGAGACAAACTGCCGGGCGATCCTCGATCTCATGCGACGACTTGCGTGCAGTTCGCGAGCCGGGCACCCCATGGGGAACGCAGACGACGAGTTCGCACCGACCGTGGACCGTACGGATGGCTGAGCCAAGGTCGCAATCGGGGCCTCTCATGCTCGTTTCCTCGTTTGCCACGCAACAGTTGCGCCAGGACGTCGCGAGCGGAAGACGCCCGCGCCCCGAGTACCTGGTCCTCGAGGAACGCTACGGTGTAGAGCTGTTGGATTGGAGCCGGTTGGGGTACTCATCAGGCTCCAGGACAGCGCTCCGCTCGATACGCCACGCGATCGCGGCGCTACGGCAAGGACAAGATGGCGCTCGCGTCTACTTCTCGGACGGTGAGCACGTTGCCATCCCGTTGGCACTCACAATGATGAGTGCAAGGGTTACGAGGCCCCACGTCGTTATTGGTCATCACCTGATTACGCCAGCCAAGCTTCGTCTTCTGCGCAACCTACGACCATACCGGAGGTGGGACCGGGTCGTCGTCCACTCTCCCAACCAGGTCGATGAACTGGCTGAAACCCTGCCCGAGCTGGCACCGCGCCTACGAATGGTGTCGTACGGGATCGACACGGACTTCTGGTCGCCCAGGCTGGATGAAGACCAGGGAGACCCCTGCCTCATCGCGGCTGCTGGAAGGGAGCACCGCGACTACGAGACCCTACTAGCGGCGCTGCCCTCCGGCGCGCGCCTTTTTGTAGCGGACCACAGCTCACACTCGCCCGGAGCCCGTCGTAGGGTCCCGACGGCCTGGCCACCTGGGGTCGTTCGTCGTGCTCTCCCACCCGCTGACCTCCGTCGGCTGTACGCGCGAGCGTCCATTGTCGTCGTTCCTGTAGTCCGGACGACGTTCCCTGCGGGCATCACCTCGCTGCTCGAGGGGATGGCCATGGGGAAGGCCATAGTCGCATCTGGTACAGATGGCCTGCGCCACTACGTCGACGACGGTGTCACCGGGCTAATCGTGGAGCCGGGGGACCCCGGCGCCCTAAGGGGGGCGATCACCACGCTCCTCGCCGACCCGGAACTTCGCGCGACGCTCGGTGCCGAGGCCCGACGAACGGTTGTTGCGAGATACGGCCTGGATCGCTACGCGGCCGAGTTGGCGACGCAGGTTGCCGAGGTCACCACCACGGGAGCGGCAACGTGACTTGCCGCGAGGCGTTTGCCCTGTTCCAGATGGATGCCGCCCGGTGGGTTCGTCCGGAGGAGGTTGCAGAACTGTCGGAGCTCTCAATCTTTCGGATTGCGTCCCTTCTCTACCGACACCTCCCCCTTCGGGCGCTGGCCTGGTATAGGCTCGCGTCGGAGCTGCAGCACCTCAAAGTGCCGGGTGCCGCCGGGCTGATCCAACGACGGCTCTTGGTGCGCTTCGGGCTGGAGATGGTGCCCGGAGCGGCCGTCGGGGGTGGGTTGTACATCGCTCACCCCGTTGGCTGCACCCTCGTTGCGGAGTCGATTGGGTCGAACGTGAGCATCATTGCCGACGTCACCTTTGGGGTGCGGGAGGGGGGCTGGCCGCGGGTGGGGGATGACGTCTACGTCGGTGCCGGTGCAAGAATCATCGGCGGCATCACGGTCGGCGAGAAGGCTCGGATCGGGGCCAACGCCGTCGTGCTTCGAGACGTCCCGTCGGGGTCGACGGTTGTGGGCGTGCCCGCGTCCCCGGTCTGATCTCAGAACGGCGGGCTTGGCCGGTAACGCCGCCGCCCGAAGAGCCGGGTGAAGGGGGCGCGCCCGCCCAGCTCGTCAGCCATCGCGCAGTAGTACGCGAGGTTGTACACACCGCTCAGTGCCGCTCTGGTGACCCTTCTCGCCCGCAGCCAGGCACTCGCGGTCGCGATCGCACGCAGCCCGCCTTGCAGGACGGCTTGAAGTGATGGCCGACCGACGCACGCTCGAGCTGCCCACTTGATCATGATGTTCCGTGACGAGAAGTCGCGACGGGCAGCCTGGAGCTCAGGGTCGCGTCCGAGGCCGCGACCGAAGATGACATCGTTCCGTCCGTACGCTTCGGCGGTCCCGAGCCACGATCCAAATGAGCGTTCTGCGTAATGGTACGCAACGGCGTCAGGATTGAACACGAAGCGGGTGCCATGCGAGGCGAGCCGATAGGAGAGCTCGACGTCCTCTGCACGGCGAAAGCTGGCATCGAATCCACCGGTCTGTATGAGCGTGTCGCGCCGGAGCGAAGCATTGCCCGTGAAGAACTGGCGGTATGTGGGCGAATAAGCGCCGCTCTTCATTGATTCGTACTGCTTGTAGAGCATCTCTTGTTCCCATGCCACCCACGGCGGAAGCCTGAAGTCGAGGGGCGTAAGCATGGGCCCGATGACCACGAGGTCTCCGTCGGAGTGTGCATGCGTCCGCATATGCTCCGCAATGAGTTGAGGTGATGCGATCACGTCGTCATCGATGAATAGCACGAACTGCCCGCGCGCGAGCGATACACCGCGGTTCCTGGCAGCAGCTGGCCCGCCATTGTCCTGGGCGGCGGGAACGAGACGGAACGGCACCTCTGTGGATGCAAGGTACGCGTCGGTGCCGTCAGTGCACCCGTCGGAGACAACAATGACCTCGAACTGGTCGAAGTCCGTGGTCTGTTCCGTCAGTGCAGCTATTGCACGTTCGAGCTGCGCGACCCGGTTGTAGGTGGGGATCACGATGCTCACCAGGAGATCCGGGGACATCCAGGTCAATGTATGTCGCTTGCCAGGTCTATGGGACCACCCTGTTGCCACAAGCTAGGGACCACATGGGCGGCCTCGAGCAGGTCGGGGTGATGATCCCCGCCGGCTCGCCGGCCGTCAAGCATTAGGGCTGGTTGCTATCCGTGAGCCGCGTGCCAGCGCAGGTTGGCTCTGTTCGGCGGTCGCCGTCTGCAGCCGTCTGGTCGGCCCGCCAGAACCGCTTGTAGCACTCGATCGAGCAGCACGAGTGCTCACACGAGAGCCTGTCGCGTGGTGTTGGCGTGCCGTAGACCGGGCAGCACGGGTGGCGTGGCGTCATGGGTTCTCACCTGGCCGCTTGGACCGGCCGTTGCCGTTGCGGCGTGGCCCGCCTGCGCTCGGCTTCTGGTGCCGCCGGTAGCGCCGTCGATCACGAGCTCATAGGCCGCGGAGGTGAGACGGTCGATGGCCGACTGGGCGAGGAGCTGGTCGGCCATGACCGCCAGCCACTCGACCGGGTCGCGGTTGGAGGTGATCACCGTGGGTGCCTTGCGGTGGCGCTCGACCTCGAGCTCGTAGACCTCCGCGGTGTCGACAGGGTCCATGGCGGTGAGCGCGTAGTCATCGAGGATCAGGAGGTCGACGCGGATCAACTTGCGCATCTCGGCGTCGTGGCTGGCGTCGAGCCGCGAGGCCTTCAGGCGCTTGAGGAGCTGGTCGGCGCGCTCGAAGTGGACGCTGATGCGCCGGCGCACGGCGATGGCCGAGCGCGGTGGCCATGAAGGTCTTGCCCACCCCGACCGGCCCGAGGGCGAGCACGTTGTGGGCGTCGTCGACGAAGCGCAGCGTCGTGAGCTCCGACCACAGCGCCCGGTCGAAGCTGACCGCGGCGTGTCGTCCCATGCTTCGAGCACCATTCCCGGGTCCAAATGGCGGCCCGGGCGCGCAGGCCGTCCGAGGTGCGGTCGCGCCGGTCGACCTCGTCGGCCAGCACCAGCTCGAGGAATCGGCGTGGCCGAGGCTGTTCTGGCGGGCGAGCGCCAGGCGCTCGGGCAGGGTGTCGAGGCTGCGGCCGAGCTTGAGGCGCCGCAGCAACGAGCGCAGCTCCGGGCTGACCGTCGGCGGCGCGGTCGTCGCCATCACCGCTCACCTCCCCCGACCGCGAACTCGCCAGGGTGGCGGGCGAAGCGCCCCGGCACGAGCGTGCCCTGCACCGGGGCTGGCGCTGCGTTCTCCGTCGCCCGTTCGAGCATCCGCTCGATGAGCCCGACGTTCACCGTCTCGGCTTCGAGCGCCTTCGCGCACGCGGTGTTGACCCGCTCCGCGCCCCACTTCTTCACGAGCCCGAGGAGCCGGTAGACCTGGCGCATCTTGGTCCACGGCAGCGGGCCGCCCAACAAGCCGTCCGCGTAGGTGCCGACGGCATCGCCCTCGTTGGCGGCAAGCCGGCGCAGGTGGTCGATGTCGCGCATGGCGTACGCGGTCTTCTCCGACGGCAGGTCCGCCGCGTCGGTCTGGCGTTTGCCCGGGCCGACGCGGGGGTGGACCTTGATCAGCTCTCCCCGGGAGAACACCTTGACCGGCTTGGAGTCGGCCCGCACGGACACGTGCTGGCCGATCAGCTCGCCTGGCACCGGGTACAACGCCTTGCCCACCTCGATGTGGCGGTCCCGGTGCACCTTGGCCATCGCGTAGGTGGGCAGGTCATAGGGCGGCACCGGCGCCGGCAGCAGCAGGGCCTGCTCCTCGGCAGCGAACACCTCTGCGGGGCGCAGCTGCGTCGTGCCGTGCACCCGCACCCCCGCCACCTCCCGGCACCACTGCTCGGCACGGCGCTGGGCGTCGGCCAGGTCCGCGAACGCCTCCCCGGCGAAGAAGTTGCCCCGCACGTAGGGGACCGGTGTGCTCGACGCGCGGCTTGTCTGTCGGCCTGGGCGACCCGGTTGCGGCCCCGGGGTCGGGGACCAGGCCCATCCTCCCGAAGTCCACCTGCAGCTCGGCGCCGGGCTCACCGTCGGCGACACGCACCGTGTCGCGCCGCTTGCCATAACCACAGCGCTCCACCGCGAAGCGGTGCAGCGTCCGGTGCGGGACGGTGACGCCTCGCCGGGCCAACAGGTCGCGGACCTTCACGACCGTCAAGCCCTCGGCGGCCCACCCTTTGATGAGCTCGGTGTGGGGCTCCAGCGCCTCCCACGCCGCGCCGTGGCCCCGTGGGCGGTCGGGCCGCACCGCCAGGCACACCACCCCGATCACCGCGTCGTCGAGCTGCGCGACGTCGCCGTTGGGGGCCACGCCCGCCGCTGTGGCCGCGTCCACGTAGCGGCGCACGGTGTTGCGGTCCACACCCGTGTTGCGGCCGATGGACCGCTGGCCCTCGCCGAGGACCCAACGCCTCAGGACCTCTCGGACTTCCGTCCGTCCAGACGATTCAGAGCCGCGCGCTCCGCCCAGTGATACCGGCGGACAGATGTGCGAAAGGGCTGCCCAACCTCCCGCCGAGGTGGACGACTCCGTTCACCGAGCCGTCCCCGGTTCCTGGCACACTGGCCGCGATCGCTACGGGCCCGCCGAACTTCTCGGCCCGGTGGTGATGTCGAGGGCGTGCAACCGCTGCACGTAGTTGACGGTGCCACCACTGACTTCCTTGATGGCAGGTACGACGTACAGGGTGCCGAGCTTGTGGGCGGGCGCAGCCGCTGCAACCGTGCGTCACTTCTAGTGCCGCCTGTCAGCCGGCTTGTTGTGCCCCCTGTCGCCCCGCTCGGCAGCCGTTGCGGCCAGCACGTCGCCGGTCACAGTTTGACCGCTATACCTGTTAGCGTAGAAAGCGACTCCAGCTGCTGCAGCCCAAGGCCAAGAGGGACGGCCGCCCCGTGCCGTCTCGGCCGACGAGAGCATCCCTGGGCCGGGCGCCCAGGCCGACAGTGGCATCGAACGTGCGATTGGGGTCGGCCACGCGCGGGCTGTGACCCGGGCAATTCTAGCGCCACCCATAGTCAACTGCCCCCCCGGATGTGCCGAGACTACCGGGCGGAGGTTCGTCGCGTGGTCCCGACCGAACAACGATCTCTCGCCCTGTCCACCCGGCCCCGGGCGCGCCAGGGCTCTCGCCGACCTCCTCTACACTCCGGGGGTCCCCTGCGGGCCTCGGGCCAAACTCGTTATCGTCCCGGGAGCCATCGAGTGCTATGAGCAATAGGTCCGTTTCGAGAATATCCGTCGTCCTGCCGTGCCTTGACGAGGCAGCTTCCGTCGCTCACTGCGTGCGGGAGGCGCGCTCGGCGCTCGAGGCCAACGGGCTCGTCGGCGAAGTCCTGGTTGTCGACAACGGGTCGCGCGACGGCTCGCCCGACCAGGCGCGAGAGGCCGGGGCCCGTGTTGTGTACGAAAGGACGCCGGGCTACGGGAGCGCGCTTACGACCGGCTTCGCTGCTGCGACCGGCGAAGTGATCGTGATGCTCGACGCCGACCTAACGTACCCAGTCGAGCGGATTGGTGACCTCGTCGGACCCGTCCTCAGGGACGAAGCCGACATCGTGTACGGCGGCCGTCTTCACGCGGCGACGCGCGACACGATGCCTTGGCTCCACCGTTGGATCGGTACTCCCGCCCTCACGTTCCTCATGAAGAGGGCATGCGGCGGCCTCGCCCTGCGCGACAGCCAATCCGGGTTCCGCGCCTTCCGGCGATCGACGATTCTGGAGTTGGACCTCCATTCGACGGGGATGGAGCTGAACGCGGAGATGCTCATCAAGGCCGCCCAACGTGGGCTCCGCCTCCGCGAGGTTGCAACCGGTTACCGGGCTCGTGTTGGACGGTCCAAGCTGCGGACCTTCTCAGACGGGTGGCGCAACCTGCGCACGATCCTGTTGCTGGCCCCGGAGATCCTCCTGATCTGGCCGGGCCTTCTTGCCGTGCTCACCGGTGTCGCAATGACCGTCGCCAGCTTCGTGAGCCCGGGTGGGCTCCCCGTGGGGTCGCTCCGCTGGCAGCCGGTCTTCTTCGCGAGCATTGCGCTCGTGCTCGGTGTTCTTGCGCTTCTGGCGGGGGCGATCCTCGCCCATGTCTCGTCCGTGGTGCCGGTCAGCGTGCGCCGGCGGTACGACTACATCGGTGACCGGCGGTTCCTGATGCGTTGCACGGTTGGCGGGGGGCTGGCCACGGGCACCGGGCTCGTCGCGGACATTGCGCTCCTGTCCAACTGGGCTGCTGGGAGCAGCGCGCCGACCTGGGGACTGGCGCTTGCGTCCTTGGCCCAGAGCCTGATCATCACGGGCGTCGCGGTTGGAGTGTTCGGTGTGGTCGGCCGCCTGCTCACCGAGCGCCGCCGTGCCGAAGTCGTTGTCGTGACCGTTCCTGCGCTCGAGCGCGACGTCAGCGCCTTGTCGTGAGCTTGCCCGGAGCGGCTTCTATTCCGCGGCTGTTCGACGCCTCGCGATCACCGAACTGTGAAGGCCTGCGTGTACTGGCTCTGACAGAGTTCGTGCCGTCTGACTCATGCGGCGGGTCTGACCATGTCGTGTGGCAGGTCTACCGTCGCATCGCGGCCTGGGGCGCCTCAGTCACGGTGGTGAGCTGTGTGCCCCAGGGCCACGACCGTGTCGACGAAACTATGGCCGGTGTGCACTGGATTGGCGTCCCCTCCTGGGACGTCGGTCGGGTAATACGGGCCGAGGCAACGGTCTCGTTGCCCTTGGTGCCTGAGGTCTTCCGGGCTGCACGGAGGCTCCAGCCGGCCGTAGTGCACGCAAACAGCCTGCATTTTCAGAGCACCGTGGTCGGCGCCCTTGTGGCTCGCCGTCGCCGCTACCCGTTGGTCACCACTGCGCACATTGCGTCTCTCCGCCACCTGGCCGCTCCAGTCAGGACGGCGGTGGGGCTCTACGAGCAGTCGGTGGGAAGGGTCGTTCTCGGCTCGAGCGCTCATGTGATCGCAGTGTCGGCGTCCGTGCGAGACCACCTGCGCAGCCTTGGTGTTCCCGAGTCGAAGATCACGGTCGTACCCAATGGAGTGGATACGAGTGACTTCAGACCGCGTGCACGTCATGCGGCCAATGCCGTGCCCCGCGTTGCCTTCGTCGGGCGGATCATCCCGAACAAGGGACCCGACATCCTTGTCCGGGCGCTTGCCGACCTGGCCCGAACAGGCGTCGCGTTCGACGCCGTCATCGTTGGTGAGGGACCGTCCCGACGAGCCCTCGAGAAGGAGGTGGTTGACCGCGGGCTCGGCGATCGGGTGAAGCTCACCGGTCATGTACGGGATGTCGCCAGTATCCTCGGTAGCGTCGACGTTCTGGTCAGGCCGTCCCTTACGGAGGGGATGCCGCTCGCCGTCCTCGAGGCCATGGCTAGCGGTGTGTGCGTTGTCGCCTCCGATGTCGAGGGAAACAATGACCTAATAGAGCACGAGCGCAACGGGCTGCTGTTCGCGGCAGGGCACGAGCATGCCTTGGCGGATGCGCTCAGACGCGCCTTGTGCGATGCGCCGTTCCGGCGTCAGCTTGCGTCGAGAGCCCTTTCGACTGCGGCAAGCTTCTCTTGGGATGCGTGTGCGGCGTCGACGGCGGCGGTGCTCGCGACGGCCGTGAGCAAGGGATGAGCCTCCGCGTCGGGGTCATCGGGGCCGGTTGGGTGGCAACCCATCGCCACGTCCCGGCCTACCTGCGGCATCCAGCCGTCGAGTCGGTGACCATTTGCGACAAGCGCCCCGACCGCGCTCTTGGGGCAGCGAGACAGGGCGTGGCCGCCTGGCCCGGGGATCTCAAAGGTTTCCTCGCTGAACAGTTCGACATCGTGTCGGTGTGCACGTCGCCATGGAGCCACGCGGAGCTCACCGTTTCGGCGCTCGAGCAGGGCTCGAACGTCCTCACCGAGAAGCCCATGGCCATGAACGGTGCCGACGCGCGCACGATGGTCCACGCCGCGGAGACGACAGGGCGCCTGCTCTGCGTCTGCCATAACTTCCTGTTCTCGAACGCTGTGGTGGCTGCCGACGGGTTGGTCGAGAGAGCGGGACCGCTCCAGTACGCCGTCGGGATGCAGATGAGCAGCGACCGGCGCCGGCTTCCCGAGTGGTACCGGGACCTCCCGGGCGGCCTGCTGTTCGACGAGCTCCCGCACATGCTGTACACCGCGGAGCACTATCTCGGAGGTCTGCGCCTCCATGAGGTCCGTGCCAGTTGGGACACCGAGGGTCAGCCGAAGACCGTCGAGATCCAACTCGAGGGGGAGGCTCCTGCCCAGGTGACCGCCCTGTTCACAAGCCCACTCTCCGAATGGCACGTCACATTGGTCGGGCGCACTGGCGTGGTCGACCTCGACCTTTTCCGCGACTTCGCGGCATTCATCGGGCCTGACCGCGAGCACAAGGCCTCCGACATCCTCCGGACATCTGCTCGCACGATGGCTGGGCACGTGTCAGGTTTCGCCACGTCCGGCTTTCGTCTCGTTCGGGGGCGCCAGAGCTGGGGCCACGAGGCCCTGGTCCACCGCTTCGTTGACGCGGTCGCAGGGCTGCGGCCAAGCCCGGTCCCGCTCGGTGAATCAATGGCCGTGGTCGATTTGACCGACCGGATCCTCGGCGAGCTTGCCCGCGCACCGGGCCGAACCCGCGCGTAGCGCTCAGGGAGACCTACCGAGGGTCAGTCGTATAGCGATGAGCGCGCGTGCTGTGGCCAGGTTCAGGCGTCCGGAGGATCTAGGCCCGGCCAGATCGGAACCGGGTCCTCACCCGAACACTGCTTTCACCCGCGAACTGTCTGCCCACAGCGCAGTCGGGTCGCCCGGGCGCCTAAGCGCGACCTCGTTCGGGACGGTTGTCCTGGCGTCCTCTTCGAGCCCAGGCACCACCTCGAGCACCGACGATCCCGTTCCGGTCACGAGGTTGAGGGCCGGGGCGCCGCACTCGAGGTACTGGTGGCCCAGGATGTGGGCGTAGGCGAGGTCCACGGCGTGCACGTAGTCCGAACGGGCGTGCCGTCGCGAATGGGGTGGTCGTCCCCGAACACCGGTGACGGACCCCCCACCCCAGTGCCGCCTTGGCCGCGCAGAGGTTGTGCGTCCTCGACCAGTCCTCTCCGATCGTCGCGTCGAAGGACGCTTCGGCGGCATTGAAGTAGCGGGAGGCTGGCATAGCGGAGGCCCCTGCACCGGTTGTAGGGCTCGGTGCCGATGACCGCAGTTGCCTACGCCTCGATCAGCTGTTGGAGGACCCACTTGAGGCTCGCGCCGACCTGGTCATCTCGCCGGCGGGGAGCGCGGCAAGCAGTTCGGACAGGTCATGATCGGTGAGGCTCACCGGTGGGTCACGTTCATCGTGGTCCCGGCAGGAACACGTCGAAGAGCTCGCCGGTGGCCCACCCAGTGGTGGACCCCGCCAACCGATCTACACCATGCCAGGGGACGGCAACGGTTCGCGCGCAGCCCGACCCGCCTGAGTTGACAGAAGTGCCGGAAGGGGCGCTGACACCCCCGGGCTCCGACGCGCGACGATGTGGAGCAGACAAGGTACGGCGTCGTGAGGTGGAGCCCGTGGACCGTGGAAGGCCTCGAGGGAGGTCAGCGTGGCTTCTCATCGGCGTAGCGACGCTGGTAGCGGGTGTCCTAGTGGAGGCTTGCAGCGGGTCGACCGCCCCGTCGCGACATCGGGTGGTCCCCCCGGTCTCGGTTGCCGCTTCTCCCTCGAGCGAGCGAGATAGGCCGGTGGCCGCGGTCCCCCGGTTCCCTGTGGCCGTGAGCTCGGACCGACGGTATCTCGTCGACCAACGTGGTCAGCCTTATCTCCTCGTAGGCGATTCTCCCCAGTGCATGATGGCGAACCTCAGCCCGAGCGACATGGGCTTATTCTTCGCCGACCGGCAGCGTTACGGGTTCAACACCATGTGGGTCGACGTTCTTTGCGGCCCCTACACGGGGGGCAGGCGGGACTTCAGTACCTACGATGGCATCGTTCCCTTCGTACGGCCCGGTGACATCTCCACGCCGAACCCGGAGTACTTCGCTCGGCTGGACGCCATGGTGGAACTCGCTCGGTCGTACGGGATGACCCTGCTTATCCAGCCGGCGGAAACAGGGAGCTTTCGTGACCTGCTCCGGAGCAACGGAACCTCGAAGGACTTCGCTTACGGGGCATTCCTCGGTGCCCGCTACAAGGATGACCCGAACCTTATCTGGCTCAGCGGCAACGACTACCAGACTGACCAGTGGGAAACGTATGACCCCTTCACGACAGCCCTGGCTCGGGGAATACGATCGACTGATCCTCAGCGACTGCAGACGGTCGAGCTCAACTTCCCGGTCAGCCTCTCAACCGACAACCGTGAGTGGGCAGGCATCATCGATATCAATTCGGCGTACACGTACGCTCCCACGTACGCGGAAGTGCTCGTCGGCTACAACCGTAGGCCGGCGTTGCCGGTGGTGATGATCGAGGCGAACTACGAGGGCGAGCACAACGTGGGTGGCCCTGTGACAACGGGCGAGACGTTGCGACGCCAAGAGTACTGGGCGATGCTCAGCGGCGCGGCCGGTCAGGTGTACGGCAACCACTACACCTGGGGCTTCCAGTACGGGCCCTGGAAGGACAAGTTGGATACGGTCGGCGCAGCGCAGGTCTCTCTGATGGTGAAGCTGCTCTCGTCGCTGCCGTGGTACGACCTCGTCCCAGACCAGGGGCACGCGCTCGTCACTTCGGGCTTCGGGAAAGCGACGAGCAATGGTCATGTCACCGACAGTGACTATGCGGCCGCGGCCATGTCGACCGACCATACGGTCGCTGTCGTCTACCTGCCCACGCCCCGACCTGTCACGGTTGACCTGAGCCGGTTTGCTCGCCCGGTCACGGCGAAGTGGTACGACCCCACGAGCGGGACGGACGCGGCAGCCGCAGCGCGGCCTCTACCTGCGGCAGGCTCGTACGTCTTCGCAGCTCGCGGACCGAACAGCGGGGGGGATGGGGACTGGGTTCTGGTGCTGACGCCGAGTGGTGGTGCGGTCGCGGCGTCGCCGTGACGGTGGCGAGGCGCCTCGCTAAGACAGGTGGCCGCCGGTTGACCCGGAGGTCCGCCCCCGGGAGGGCGGCTCGTCATAGCCTGGGCAGGTGACGCGTGAACGTGCCGCGGAGCAGAAGGTGGGCCTAGACGCGGCGGTGCCCGCCCAGCCACTGCTTTCTTGCCGCGACCGGTCCGCACCTTCCCGGCGCGAGCGAGCCCGAGGGCCGCGGCCTCGCGTTGTCGGACGATGACATCGACTGCGGAGCGCGAGCAACGCATCCTTGAGTACCTGCGG
>Ga0070741_10010909_pt1 | contig 16972 bp, 17 predicted proteins | sample Coa_R1_4_FD_66440 | JGI IMG/M metagenome (GOLD analysis project Ga0070741, IMG submission 66440) | Surface soil microbial communities from Centralia Pennsylvania, which are recovering from an underground coalmine fire - Coalmine... | ecosystem: Environmental > Terrestrial > Soil > Unclassified ...
GAAGCGTGCATCTCAGGGTCAACTGAGCCGCAACACTCTGTGTCTCTGTGTCTCTGTGGCGAGTTAGGATTCGTTATTGGCCCGCTTGTATTCGTCGAAGGCCTGCAGATACCGGTCAATGTCTTTCTTCGACAGATAGTAGGGCGTGGATAACCGCAGCTTCGAGGGCTCGCCGCCGCGGATCCTGATCTTCTTCTCCTTCCACATCCAGTCTTCCAGCTTCATGCGGTTAAGGGGCGGCACGTTGACGGTGGCAATCGCGCAACGCAGCTTCGAATCGGGCGAGGTCCACGACTGCGCGCCGTGTTTCACCATACCCGCCAGCATGTAATCGCACAGCTCGCGCTGGCGCGCCTCGATGCGCTCCATTCCGATCTGGTTCGCCAGCTCGATCGCGGCGCGCAGCCCATACAGCGACGGCACATTCGACGAGCCAATCCTCTGGAAGCGCTCGGCGCGCAGCTTGGGCTCGTCCCACCCGGCGGTGACAATGGTGTTCCACACGCGGTCGATGACCTCGTCGCGCACGTAGAGAAATCCTGAGCCCTTGGGTGCCTGCAGCCACTTATGCGGGCTGGAGCTGTACATGTCGCAGCCGATGTCGTGCAGGTTGAGCTGCATCATGCCGGGCACGTGCGCGCCGTCCACCGCCGACAGAATGCCCTTCGAGCGCGCCAGCGCGCAGATTTCCTTGGCCGGCAGCACCACCCCGGTCACGGTCGTAATGTGGCTGAAGAAGACGACGCGGGTGCGCGGCGTGATGGCGTCGCTGAACAGATTCAGCACCTGCGGCGTGTCCTGCACCGGCATGGGCAAGGTGACCTTCTTCACCACCACGCCGTAGCGCTTGGCCTTAAGTTGCCAAGGCTGCTCGCCGCCGGGATGCTCCTGGTCGGTCATCAGGACTTCGTCGCCGGGCTTCAGGTCGAGGCCGTTGGCGACATAGCTGTTGGCCTCGGTTGCATTGCGCACCAGCGCGATCTCGTCGCGCGTGGCGCCCACGAAGGCAGCCAGCGGATCGCGAAACTCGTTCCACGGCCCGTATCCCCAGATGGGATAGTCTTCCGGATCGGTCTCGTCCAGCTTCTCGGTGGAGTCGTAGGCGTCGAAGACGGCGCGCAGCACGGGCGCAGGACACGAGCCCACGGTCCCGTTGTTCAGGTAGATCTCGTCGGCGGGAATGAGGAACTGTTTGCGCAGCTCGGCCCAGTAGGCTTCCTCATTGCCGGTGAAGGCCTTGGGATCGGGCAGCGATGCGGGCGCGCTCTGCACCTGCGCGAAAAGTTCCTTGCCAAAGGCCAGCGCGGCGGTGAACCCCGCGCTCGCAGTAAGAAAGCGGCGGCGATCAAGCACGAGTGCCCTCCTGACGAACGCGCCATGTTACCACCGATGGCGTGGGCAGCAGGTCCGCCCTCGCCCAACACTCGGCGGCATCGGCGCAGGTGACACGTATTAAGTGTTTCCCTTATTATGTGGATATGAACGTCACGCTGTCGCTCGACGAAAAGCTGGTCAAGGAAGCCCGCAAGATCGCGGTGGAGCAGGACACAACCTTGACCAACCTGATTCGCGAACATCTGCAGCACTTGGTGGAATCAAGTTCCTCTACGGGCCGGCGGCGGCGCGAGCGCGAAGCTCTGGAGCGCAGCTTCGCCAAGTTCCAGATTGCTGTCGGCGGCCGAAAGTGGAAGCGGGAAGATCTTCATGCCCGCTCCTGATTTTCTCGATACCAACATCCTCGTCTACGCCTATGACGCAAGCGATCGGCGAAAACAGCAGATCGCACAGGCCCTGCTGCGGAAGGCGTTGTCGGGACAGGCGATCACCTCCACCCAGGCCCTGGGCGAGTTTGCTGCTACCCTGCTGCATAAATCTGCCGCGCGAATCCGGCCCGAAAGCCTGCTTGCCATCGTTGACGCGCTCGGGCCCATTCAATCAGTTCCCGCCGATCCGGAAATGGTGCGCCGCGCGATTCAGGCGCACGCGCGTTATGGCGTGCATTTCTACGATGGAATGGTCGTGGCTGCGGCGGAACGCGGCGGATGCAAACGGATCTGGTCGGAAGATTTGAATTCAGGCCAGGATTATTTCGGCGTCGTGGTGGAGAATCCATTCCGCTGATTGCCAGCGCGAGTTGTCAGCCACACCGCCTGGTCTGTTCGGGAAGGCCAAGCAGCCGGAAGGCTGTCGCCAGGCAATTGCGGAGGGCGGCGCCGGTGTGGATCATCTGCTGCTCGCCACCCCCCAGCGCGTTGGCCGCCGCCTTCACCGCCAAATACTGGAGCGCATCGTCGCCGTAGTTCCGGCAGAAGAAATAGAACTGCGCAACTTCCATGTCGACCAGATCGGTGCCGCGCTGCCGGTGCTCCTCGAAGAGCGCCTTCAACCGGCCGCGCGCGGGGTACTTCCCTTCCAGGATCGCGGGCGCGAAGCCGTAATAGAAGTCGGTGGAGACGATCGAAGCAGTCCGCTCGCCTTGCGACGGCTGCCAACGTGGAGCGAGGGGCAGTTCGGCAACTTCGCCGTCGATGCCCGTCGCCGCCGGCCAGGCGCGGTCGACGACGGAAGCCTCGCCCAGTACAGCCTTGCCGGTTGGCATCATTCCGGCCGTGCCCACCAGCACGATACTTCGCACAATGCGCGGACGCAGCACCTCGTACAGCAGCGGCTCCAGGCAGCCGGTGCCGATGCCCGACAGCATCAGCAAGAAATCGGGGAAGCGCCAGAACTCGTAGCTGCGGTAATACCAATGCCGAGCGGGCTGATCGGCGCCGGCGAGCGGCGACGTCAAGTACTCCTTCGCCTCGCGCTGCGTCTCCGGCGGCCCGGTCTCCGCCAGCGCCTGCAGCAATTCGCCGCGGTCCTCGCCCGCGCAGTAAATGCAGCGCTCATGCAGGAGTGACGGCGACGCGTTGGTGTTGGGTCCGAGGCTGGTTGGCACGCGATCAGGTTATCCGCTCAGCGCCGGATTGTATATCTGCACGCGCATGGTCATTGCAGGTCGGTAGGAAGCACGATCCTCAGCGAAGCCAGATGTTTAGTCCGGCGCACCTGGGCCTCTTTCATCATGCGATCCAGCGCGTTGCGGGCCGGCTTGCCGAGGTTGGCGTCCCAGCAGGCAAAGACGTGGTTCAGCATGAAATCCTGAAACTGGTCGTAATAGAAGTCCGCCAGCGCCTCGTCGGTCTTCTGCCGGAAATTGGCGTCCCCCTTCGCATACTCCTGGCAGCGCAGCGACATCCAGTACTTGTAGATCTCGTCGTCGATGAAGCCGTCGAGATAGCACTGGTATTGCTCCAGCTGCAAGCTCCAGTAAGCGCGGACCTTGCGAAACAGCTCGGCATCGGCTTCCGGCGGCGCACCCGGTCGCGGCAGCTGGTCATAGAGTTGGTCGAAGCGGGTAGTGAGATGGATGAAGACATCGGGACGCTTGGCCAGGAACGACGACTTCACGCCGGCGCTGAACTGCTTCATCGTGGCCCTGAGCTGCTTCTCGGCTGCGTCAATTTGCTTCTTGATCCCGTGCAGCGAGATCCAAACCGCCAGCGCGGTAAAGACAGCGGCGAGGCAGGTGCCGATGGCCGAAGCCTCGGTCCAGATTGACGTCTGCACCACAGTCGGTTGCGCCGGTTGCGCTGCCGCGGCTGCGGGCGCTGCCCACGCGGCAATCGCCAGAAGCTCATTCCACACCAAACGTCACCTCCCATTCACCGCTACTTGGATATCCGCCGCGGGTGACGAGAACGCGCAGCACCCATCGCTAGATGCTGGCGGCCTGACTACAGCGACTGCAGAAATGCCAGCACGGCCTGCTGGTCTGCCGGACCCAACCGCAGGAAGCGCTGTTCCACCTGCAGCGCCTCGCCCTTGTGGCGGCGGATAGCGTCGACGACGGTTACCGTCACGCCATCGTGCATCAGGCGCGAGCGCAACCGCAGCCCCCACAACGGCGCGGTGCGAATTTTGTTGCTGGCGCACTCCAGGTCACGCGCCAGGTTTGCTGGCTTCTTGCCATCCATTACCGCGCTCTGAAACGTCACGCTGCATTCGGCCGCGCTCGTTGCCGCCTTCTTCTTCTGCTCCGCCGCGGCCGCGTCCTGCTCGCCCAGCATCTTGGCCATGCGCCCGCGCCCATAGTGTTCGACCATGGCGACGGCAATGCCATCACCGGTCCCAACGTTGTGCATCAGAAAATCGCTGTAAGGATGGATGGTGCGCTTCTCGACTGCATCGGGATGCAGGCCCGGCCCGCCCTGCGCCGCCGGACTCTTGCCGGTCACGATGGTCTCGACGTGACAGCTGGCGCAGCCAATCTTGGTGAACAACTCCTGCCCACGCTTGGCCTGCGGCGTCGCTGCCAGGGTGTCGTCGCGCGCCGGCGCCTTCAGCGAGCGCATAAAGCTGGCGAAGTGATCGATGTCTTCCAGGTTGCTGTCGCTGGCGCTGGGCAGGCTGTTGGGCTCGGTGACCTTGGTTGGATCATTGTTCGGATTCGCGGTGGTCACCGGCGGATTGCAAACGGTCGTCACCTCGTCCGGTTCCAGGCTGTTGGTCACGCCCATCTCGTTCAGGTAGGCGTCGCCGGCGAAGAACAGCAGGCTGGCGTGCTGGTCCTTCCAGCCGAAGCGCCCGATGCGGTCGCGGCCCTCGCTGGGCGGCACGGGCACGTAGATCGCCTGCCCGCAGATGATGCCGTGCGAGGCGCGGCACTGCTCACGGCGAATCTTCAGCAGCGTCTCGTCGGGGATCGCCTCGACGTAGCCGTCGCCGAGAACGTTAGTCGCCAGGCGCGTGGTGCGGATGGTTTCGCTCGACGGCACGTGCTCCTGGATTTGCGGACAGATGGCGCGATCGTTCACCAGCGTGCGGCCGGTGATCACCTGCTTGCCGTCATCGATGGGAATCGCCGGATTTTGAAACTGCCCATGCAGCAGGTGGCCGACGCGCAGCTCCATCACCTGGCTGGCCGCGCCGCTCACCGGCGTCTGATGGCATTCGCGGCAGGACTGCGCGTTGTAGAGCGGCCCCAATCCATCGGGCGCGATCTGCTCCACTTCTTCGAAAAACTTCTGGTCGGCAGTGCGCCGGGCAGGATCGGAGAAGCCGTTACTCTGGTTGTCGAACCCGGTCAGCGCCTCGGGAGGAGATGCGGGCGCTTGCCCATATGGCTGGGCGGCTAAACCCAGCAGCAAGAAGCCCAGCAGTAGGACGCACCCCAGAACCGGCAGCATCGTCTGCTTCATCGCGATCATTCCTTTCCGGTGAGAGTGGCGGGAACAACATAGCGTCAAGGCGGACGAGGGTCAAGAGAATGCAGTGGCCAGTAGTCGGTTGTCAGTTGTCAGTTGTCAGTTGACACTTGCGACACATACCGTGTGGCGATCGAGTGACTACTGACTACTGGCTACTGGCTACTGACTGCTGGCTACTGCGTTCAAAAAAACGCCCGTCGCGTGCGTTGAAGCGAGCGACGGGCGCCAATGGCCAGAAGGGGTGGAGGAGAGCAGTCCGCCAGCTACTGCTGCGGCGGATTGCTGGGCGGCGTGGTCGTGCTGGGGGTGCTCGACGACGGACTGCTTGTCGTGGTCGTGGTGTCGGTGCGCTGCTGATCGGTCTGGGTCGTGGTCGAACTGTTGGTGCCGTTCTGCGAGTCATCGGGCGTGCTTGTAGTGGTGCTGGTTGTGTTCTGCGAGGGCTGCGTCGTCGTGCTCTCGGTGGTGGTCGTGCTCTGTGACGGCTGCACCGTCGTACTGTCGGTGGTGGTGGTGCTCTGCGACGGCGAGGTCGCGGCCGGGTTCTGCGTGGTGGTCGTGGTTGTCGTCTGGCTCTGCGCAAAGGCCGACACCGAAACCAACAGCGCCAATATTGCCACACTCAACACTGCCCAAAACTTTTTGCAATCCATCGAGTTCTCCTTCTTTCTTCTGGGCCTGCCTTTTGCAAGATCACAGGGCCCGAAAATCGAAATTCTGGTTATCCGATGCCGGCAGCAAGATTCTGTGATGCCTCGGAAAGACAAAGCCCGGGGGTAAGGAGTCAAGGATTTAAGGCTCAGGGAACGGGAGTCGGGCGTCCGCGGTATTGGCACAGGAGTGCTTTCCCGGTATGCTGGCGCGACATCATGTCGTCGAAATCCGTATCCCAGTTCGACTCGCCGCGCGCCTGGATGGTCGTGACCGGCGCATTCCTCGGGGCCTTCGTCAGCTTCGGCGTCACCTATTGCTTCGGGGTCTTCCTCAAACCGATGGCGCTGGATTTTCACGTGAGCCACGCGACCATGTCGATGCTGTTCTCGGTCATCGCCGGCCTGACGTTCTTTCTTGCGCCGCTGACGGGCGAACTGGCCGACCGGCACGGGCCGCGTCTGGTGGTGGCCGTGGGCGCAGTGCTGATGGGCATCGCGCTGATCGGCACCGCGCGCGTCAACAGCTTTCCGCTGGTCGTTCTTTTTTATGGCGGCGGGCTGGGCTGCGCCTCGGCGTGCATCTACGTTCCCGGCGTGGCTGCGGTGGGCGAATGGTTCAAGGGCGGACGGCGCGATCTCGCGCTCGGCCTCGCCATCAGTGGCATCGGCTGCGGCACGCTGGTGGCCGCGCCCGTCGCCGCCATGCTTATCGAGCGCTATGGCTGGCGCGAGGCCTTCGTCATCTTCGGATGGATTAGCGCAGCATTGCTGCTGCTGGGCGCGGCGCTGCTGGCGAGCCCACCCGAAAGCGGCGAAAAAGTGAAGGCCGACATCGCCCATAAGTGCGTCAGCCCGTCATTCGCTTTTCTGTACGTCAGCCTCATGTTCTCCGGCGTGGCCGTCTTCCTGGCTTTTGTCTTCGTCGCCGATTACGCGGTTGACATTGGCGCCAGCCGCGTGGCGGGAGCGGCGATCATCGGCTATATCGGCGCGGCCAGCGTGGTGGGGCGATTGGGTCTGAATGCGCTGGCGCCGAGATTCGGGCTGCTCACCATGTACCGCATTTCGTTCGTGATCCTGCTGATTGCTGACGCGGTGTGGGCGCGCGCTCATGCTTACCCCGTGCTGGTGGTTTTCGGCATCGTGATGGGCATCGGCTACGGCGGGATTGCGGCCATGGCGCCCGCAGTGGCCGCCGAACTGTTCGGCGTTGCGGGACTGGGCGAACTGCTGGGCATCCTGTTCACCGGCTTCGGACTGGCGTGCCTTCTCGGGCCGCCCGTGGCGGGCGTCATGGTCGACGCCACCCACGACTTCAAGTGGCCGGCGTTTCTTGCCGTCGCTGCGGCGGTGCTCGGGCTAGCCCTGGTGCTGCCGATCCGCCAGCAAACTGAACCAAAGGAAAAGCGCGTCGCCGGTGCGGCGTGAAGAAGCAGTTGTCAGTTATCAGTTATCAGTTGTCAGTTATCAGTTATCAGTTGTCCCCCAACGGGTCAAGTGGCCACGGGTCAGGTAGCTGAGAGCCGGGAGCCGACAACTGACTACTGACTACTGATCACTGTCCGCCACCCCGGAACTGGATGATACGCCGGCGATCGCGCTTGGACGGACGTCCGGGCGGCGCGGGTGCAAAGTCGCGCAGAGCCTTGCGCTCCGCCGCAGCCGTGGCACGAGCTTCGCGACTGGCTTCAGTCTCCTCGTACAGGGTGTGCGCCACGGGCGCCGGGCCACGAACCTCACTGAGCAGCAGCACCTTCACCTCGAAGTCGCCGCCGGGCGTACTGATCTGCAACATGTCGCCCACCCGCACCTCGCGCGCCGCCTTGACCGGCTGGTGATTCGATTGCACCCGTCCCAACTCGCAAGCGCGGGCCGCCAGCGAGCGCGTCTTGAAGAAGCGCGCCGCCCATAACCATTTGTCAACACGAACACCGGACATAAAAAGTTGTCAGTTGAGGTTCGTCGGTCTCCCACCTTTCCCACAAGACGGGTAAGGATGGGGCACCCTGGTCCCTCTCACCTGATCCTAATCCCCCTGATCTTAATCCTCTGGCCTCTGACCCTGACCCCTGGCATCTGACTCCTGGCCCCTACCTTACATACCTTGCATAGAAATTATTGATTGGACGCGCACCACTGCTCTCGGACAACACTGTGGTCCAGCGAGCCCAATCATGGACCTCAGCCCCGAGCCTCTCTCACCCGACCCGCGATGGCGCGCCATCAGCGAACCCACCTTCCTGATGTGTCCACCCGAGCTCTACGATGTGAGCTACGTGATCAATCCGTGGATGGAGGGCAACGTCCACCGCTCCTGCCGCCGGCAGGCCATGGAGCAATGGCAGCAGCTGCATTGCGCGCTCGCCGAGATCGCGCAGGTGGAGCTGGTCGAGCCGCAGCCCGGCTCGCCCGACATGGTCTTCACCGCCAACGCCGGCCTGGTGCATCGTGGCGTGGTCGCGCTCAGCAGCTTCCGGCATCCCGAGCGCCAGGGCGAGGAGCCGCACTTCCGCAAATGGTTCGACGACTCCGGTTTTGGCGTCTGCGACCTGCCGCGCGCCACGCCCTTCGAAGGCGAAGGCGACGCGCTGTTCGCCGATGACGGCTCGTGCCTGTGGGCGGGACACGGAATTCGCACCCTGCAATCGAGCCATCGCCATCTCAGCGACACCTGGAAGGTCGATGTGGTTTCGCTGCGGCTCATCGACGCGCGCTTCTATCACCTCGACACCTGCTTATGCCCGCTGTTCGGCGGATACGTGATGTACTTCCCTGCCGCCTTCGACGCCGCCTCGCAGTCGCGCATCGAGGCGCGTTATCCCGAGGAGAAGCGCATCGTGGTCGGCGAGGCGGATGCGCTGCGCTTTGCCTGCAACGCTATCAATGTTGGGCGGACGATTCTGCTCAATCAAATCAGCGGTGAGCTGCGCGGCCGGCTTGAGTCACTGGGTTTTTTGATGATCGAGGTGCCGCTGAGCGAGTTCCTGAAAGCGGGCGGCGCAGCCAAATGCCTGGCGCTGCGCCTCAGTGAAATGGACGTGACGCACAACGCCGCGCGCGCTGAGCAGCCGGGGTCCGCCGTGGGTGAGGCCGCCAGTCCCGAGTCCGCGCTGCAGCGCACCGGCATTGTGCGCTATAACACTAGATACTATGAAGAAAACCGCGTTCGCGTTGCTGCTGGCGCTGCTCATGGCGGCCCCTTCCTGGGCGGCTGACGTCTACAGCCAGGGCAAGATCCTCAAGTGGGAAAACTCCACCTACGCCGCCAAAAAGAAGCAAGCCAAGAACTGGGTCGTCTACCAACTGCAGACCGATACGACCACCTACTCCATCGCTCGCCAGAAAGAGACCAAGCCGCAGATGCAGGCCGGCGAGATTGTGCAGTACTCGCTGAAGGGCAATCACGAGATGAAGGTGATCGACGCCAACGGCAAGAAGCGCGATTACCAGATTGTGGGACAGACGGCGCCGCCGGAACGATGACTTGCTCGACGATTTGTTGAGCTTCGTTTGCGCGACGTGGCGCTATGCGCGCAGGTACGGATTCGTGTCAGGGCACGGATTCGTATCTGGGCACCGATTCGTATCGGGGCAGGTCTTCAGACCTGCCGAACGGCTCACCTTATCCCCCTTGAGCCGGCTCCACAGTTTGCTGAAAACTTCTTGTGCGATGTCTGTCGCCGGCTGAAGCCGGCTCGGAATCCAGAAACAAAGGCGCGAGACGCTGGCCTGAAGGCCAGCTCTACCCGAACGGTCGTCGCGCCGAGTTTTTCGACAAACTGTGCAGCCGGCGACACAGCTCGCCTAGCTCTTCTTCTTCAATTTCGCCGCCACGCGCTTTGGCACGACGGGCGCCGCAAAGATCCCCGACAGGTGCTCCACCTCGGTCACCACGCGGTCCAGATCGTCGATGAGCGGCTTGAGGCGGTGGGTCACCCCTCCATCGCGGTAGGCGCGCACCAGCGAGCGGTAGTACCACAGCGTCTTGGCCTTGGGCGCGGTGAAGCGCGCGAAGGCCACCTCGCCGTCGTTGCGAAGGTCGCGCAGGATGGCGCGGCAGTTGTAGAGCTTGTCGGCGGCGGAGACGAAGCGCGTCTCGGCGTCCTCGTGGCGCACGCGGTTCAGGTAGCGGACCTTGCGCTTGTCCCACGGCTCCTTCTTCTTGGCATCTTCCACGTAGGAGTCGGTGCAGCCGTCGACGATCTTGCCGACGCGCGGGCCGAAGATTTGCTCGATCACCTTCAGCATCGGCCGCCCGCCGTGGTCCTCGACGGCGTCGTGCAGCAGCGCCGCGATGGCCATCTCCTCGTCGCCGCCATAGTCGAGCACAATCGACGCGACGCCCAGCAGGTGCGACAGATACGGGATGCCGCTCTTCTTGCGGTCCTGCTCGCGATGCACCTGCGCCGCGAAGAGCAGCGCATGATCGAAGCGCGTGCTGAGCGGGATGAACTTGCGATCGAAGGAGCTGCGGTGTCGGGTGGTCATAGTCGCGCCGGAAATTGGTAGGAGACAGGATAGCGGAAAACGGGAGGAATGGGACACAATCGACGCGTCGTTCTGGTTTAGCTTCGACTTGAAACCAACGTGTGGCTCTGGTTGAGCATCGATGTGGGTGCCCAATCCTTTTCCATCTTTTGGGAAAGGGTGGGACCGATAATCCAGCGATGCAGAATCTGATTGGGCATCACGGTGGGTGCCCCATCCTTTCCCATCGTTTGGGAAAGGGTGGGACCGATAATCCAGCGATGCATGAATCTGTGCGGGTGCACCGATGTGGGTGCCCCATCCTTTCCCATCGTTTGGGAAAGGATGGGAGACGACGAACCCCGCCCTGTGTTCCGTATCACCGAGTGGCTGGCGTTTCTCCAGGTAGTCTGTTGGGATGCCAAGAGGGTGGAGCGCCGCTACAACACGCTGCCGACGCAAAATATAGTGGCGATACCCCAAGCCTTGGCGTCGATTGATGACCGGAGCTAAACTCTTAGTATCGAGGTCAACGGGCGTGATTTACCAGGGCAAGGACTTGTCGGCAGATCAAAGAACCGCGTTGGAGCGCCTGCTGGGGCGCCCGGTTCAGGATGAAGAGACTATCAGCGTCCGGTCCATCAGCGCTGCTTCGGCTCCGGAGTGGCTGCAAGAATCATGGGACAGCGCTGAGCAATTCGGCTTGGATCGATTGTCGATGGAACAGATTGATGTGGAAATCGAGGCTGCTCGCAGTTCGCGCCGCGATCGTCGGCCGCAATGACTCGCGTCGTTCTCGATACCAATGTCTTGGTTGCTGCACTCCTGAATCCCCGAGGTGCACCTGCTCAGGTCCTGCTGCTCGCCATCTCGGAGCCCGACATTCAGCTTTGCGCCAGCGGCGACATTTTCATCGAGTATGAGGAAGTCCTGCGCCGTCCATTGTTTCACCGTAGTGAGAGCGAAATTCAAAATGCGCTTCGGACAGTTCGGGAGAACGCATTGTGGGTAAGACCAACGGAAAAAGTGCGCGCCTTGCTCCGATCCGGACGACGATATCTTTCTAGAGCGCGCGCAAGCGGCCGATGCGCACTTCGTTATTACGGGCACTCCCAAGCACTTCCCCAGCAATTGGACCGGCACACGTGTCGTTACCGTCCGGCAGTTCTTGAATGAATTTGTATGAAGCCCCAAGGAACGAAATTAACGCGCCCTGATTGATACGTGAGTCGTTGACCCGCAAAAATCGCGCATGTTACCGTACTTGGTTACGCCATCCTAAGCAGCGCCGTCTGTGCGCCGAAGGACCCCAATTTGTCTCCCGAATCGTTAGTCGCCGCGCCGGTCCGCAAGACAGCCCTGAACGCCGTCCATCGTCAATTGGGCGCGAAGATGGTCGACTTCAACGGCTGGGACATGCCGGTCGAATACCCCTCTGCCGGCGGCCTGATGAAGGAGCACATTGCGGTGCGCACCGGCGTCGGCGTCTTCGACGTGAGCCACATGGGCGACATCCGTATCTCCGGCCCGCAGGCGCTCGAGGCCGTGCAGCACATCACCATGAACGACGCCGCGGGCATGGGCATCGGCCAGTGCCGCTACTCGGCGATGCTGTATCCCGAGGGCACCTTCGTCGATGACGTCATCGTGCACCGCATGGGCGAAGAAGATTACATGCTGGTGATCAACGCCGGCACGCGCGAGAAGGACGTCAACTGGGTGACCGGCAACACGCGCCAGTTCGACGTGAAGGTCGAAAACCTGAGCGACAACTATACGCAGATTGCGATCCAGGGGCCGCGCGGCGTCGACACGCTGCAGAAGCTGACCGACGCTGACTTGTCAAAGGTGAAGTTCTACTGGTTCACCCACGGCACCGTCTGCGGGCTGAAGAATATTTTGATCGCGCGCACCGGCTACACCGCCGAGGACGGCTTCGAGATTTACGTGCCCACCGACGAGGCGACCAGCGCGCGCGTTTGGAACGAGGTGCTGGCGGCGGGCAAGGAATTCGGCATCGTCCCCTGCGGGCTGGGCGCGCGCAACACGCTGCGCCTTGAGGGCAAGCTGCCGCTCTACGGGCACGAGATTTCCAACGAGATCAATGTGTGGGAGGCCGGCCTCGACCGCTTCCTGAAGATGGAGAAGGGCGAGTTCATTGGGCGCGCGGCGCTGGAGAAGGCGAAGGCCGCAGGTATAAAGCGCACGCTGGTTGGGCTGGAGTCGATCGAGCGCGGCATCCCGCGCGACGGCTATCCGGTGATGGACCTGGAGTGCAAGGAAATCGGCTACGTCACCAGCGGCTCGTATGCGCCATTCCTGAAGAAGAACATCGCGCTGGCGTATGTGCCGGTGGACCAGTCGGAGATCGGCAACGAAGTGAACGTACAGTGCCGCAGCAATCCGGTGCGGTGCAAGATCGTGCCCACGCCGTTTTACAAGCGTCCGAAGAAGCAGTAGTCAGTGGCCAAGGGTCAGGGGCCAGTGGTTCGGTGGATGATTGGGCAGTGGTCAGTCGACAGTGATCGGGTGGCGCACGCCTTTCAGGCGTGCATCAAAGCTGCAGTTTTTTTACGGCGGCTTTAGCCGCTGAGGTAAATCGATCCGTATACCTCAGGCGCTAAAGGGCATCGCCCGGCGGAATGATTTTGCACGCCTCAAGGCGTGCTCCACCCGGTAAGCGACGAGCGTCGTAGGCGCGAAAGAGCTTAGCTCAGCATCCTTCGACTTCGCCCAAGGCAGGCTTTCAGCGCCGGGGAGCGTTGCAAATTTCGATTGAGTCCCTTTAGGGACGGCACGGTTTTATCCGCAATTGCGAGGAGAACGACGAATGGCTTATCCCGCGGATTACAAGTACACCAAAGAACACGAGTGGCTGAAGATCGACGGCTCGACCGGCACGATCGGCATCACCGACTACGCCCAGAATTCGCTGGGCGACATCGTCTTCGTCGAGCTGCCCAAAGTCGGCACGGAGATCACCGCCGGCAAGACCTTCGGTTCGGTCGAATCGGTGAAAGCGGTCAGCGACCTGTTCGCGCCGGTCTCGGGCACCGTCACCGAGATCAACGAGGCGCTGAACACCGCGCCCGAGCAGGTCAACAAAGACGCGAACAAGGCGTGGATGATCAAGGTCACGCTGAAAGACGCGGGCGAGGCAAGTGGATTGTTGTCGAGCGGCGACTACGAGAAGTTCGTCGCGGAAGAGGGCGGCCATTGAGAGCAGCCAGCAATTGGCAAGTGGCATTTAGCAATTGGCATTAGCGCGAGCCTCGCACTTCGCGCGGCAGTCCGAAGTCCTTGTTGGTCTGGCAGGGATGTGCGAACCACGCATGGCCGAGCGCCGGTAGGCGCGGAGTCAGCTTAGCCCAGGACGCAAGTCCTGGGGAGGGCGTCAATTTTGAATCGTGATGCCGCAGAGCGGCAGTACGCCTATCGTTTATCATCAGGCTGAGCAGCTTTATGCAATTCGGCAGCTTCGAAGAGTTTTGGGCGGCGTTAGGTGGACTCTACGACAGCAGCGTCAAGAATGACGAAGAGATCAAGGAACTGCGCGCGTCTATCGGCGAACTGCGCGCGTCGATCGGCGAGCTGCGCGAGGTTATTGGCGATCTGGGCGATGCTTCGGCCCACCTCGCGAATGCCGTGCAGAAGGACCACGACGTCATAATGCAGCACGAGCGCCGCCACGATCGCACCGAGATCACCGTCGAGGCCATTCTCGAGGACCTGCGCCGCCATCGCGAAGGACGCTCGCCGCAATGAGCCGCGGCGCATCTGCCCTGCATCCGGCTGCGCGTCAACGCTATCTAATTCAGGTTCTTCCTTTAATCCAGACGCCCAGGAAAGCCACAGGTACCCATGCGCTATCTTCCTAAGTCGCAGTCCGACCGCGAAGTCATGCTTCGCGAGATCGGCGCGAGATCCATTGACGACCTCTTCGCCGCGATCCCGGCCGAGTATCGGCTGGACCGCGATCTCAACATCCCGCGCCAGTACGCCGAAAGCGAGATCGTGGAGTTCTTCCGCGAGCGCGCCGCCAACAGCGCGCAGGGCTTCGCCACCTTCCTCGGCGCGGGCGCCTATTCGCACTATCGCCCGGTGGTGATCGAGTCGCTGGTCTCGCGCGGCGAGTTCTTCACCGCCTACACGCCCTATCAGCCGGAGATCGCGCAGGGCACGCTGCAATCGATCTTCGAATTCCAGAGCATGATCTGCGAGCTGACCGGCATGGACGTGGCCAACGCCTCCATGTACGACGGCTCGACCGGCGCCGCCGAGGCGCTGATGATGGCTGCGCGCATCACCGGCCGCTCGAAATGCGCAGTCGCCAACACTGTCCATCCCGAGTATCGCGAGGTCATCACCACCTACTCGCGCTATCAGGGCATGCCGATCACGACCTTCGGCTACGCGAAAAACGGCCGCATCGATCTCGACACGCTTGACATGGCGCTCGACGAGGAGACGGCCGGCGTGCTCATCCAGTCGCCCAACTTCTTCGGCACCATCGAGGACGTCGCCGCGCTCGCCGACATCGTGCACAGCAAGGGCGCGCTGCTGATCGTCTCGATTGCCGAGGCAGTTTCGCTCGGCATCGTGAAGCCGCCGGCGGAGGCGGACATCGTCAGCATGGAGGCGCAGTCGTTCGGCGTGCCGCTGGGATTCGGCGGGCCGTATTGCGGCGTGATCGCCACGAAGGAGAAGTTCGTGCGCCAGATGCCCGGCCGGCTGGTCGGCGAGGCGCGCGACAAGCAGGGCCGCCGCGGCTTCGTGCTGACGCTCTCGACGCGCGAGCAGCACATCCGCCGCGAGAAGGCCACATCGAACATCTGCACCAACCAGGGGTTGATGGCGCTGATGTGCGGCATCTTCATGAGCGTCTACGGCCGCGAAGGAATGAAGGAGCTGGCCAAGCACAACCTGGCCAAGGCGCATTACGCCGCCGAGCAATTCAAGAAGGCGGGCGCGACCGTGCTCTTCGAGGGCGCGCCGCGATTCAACGAGTTCGTGATTCAGACAAAGACCGATCCCTACGCCATCAATGACAAGCTGCTGCAGGAGAAGATCATTGGAGGTTTCCCGCTGAGAAAGTTCTATCCCGAGCTGAGCAACGCGGCACTGTGGTGCTGCACGGAGACCACGAGCAAGGCCTCGATTGACGCGGCTGCGAAGGAGGTGGCGCTGTGAACCCGAACGACAAGATCAAGAAAGCCACTACTCACATCAGCCAGAACGAAGGCCTGATCTTCGAGAAGTCGTCGCCGGGCAAGCGCGCCTACAAACTGCCGCCGCTCGATGTGCCTGAGATCGATCCCGCCGAGCTGTTGGGCGAGCACGCGCGCGAGGACCTGGGCGAGATGCCAGAGGTCAGCGAGATCGAAATCATCCGCCACTACACGCGGATTTCCACGTGGAACTACGCCGTCGATCACGGCATGTATCCGCTGGGCTCGTGCACGATGAAGTACAACGCGCGCGTCAACGAGTACGTTGCGCGGCTGATGGGCCTGGCTGAGGCCCATCCCTATCAGCCGGAGCGCATCAGCCAGGGCGCGCTGCGCATTCTCAAGATGCTGAGCGAGCAGCTCATCGAGATCACCGGCATGGACGCTATCACGCTGCAGCCGGCGGCCGGCGCGCATGGCGAGTTCACCGGCATCCTGATGGTGCGCGCGTATCTCGAGTCGAAGGGCAATCCGCGCAAGAAGATCCTCATCCCCGACTCGGCGCACGGCACCAATCCCGCGACCGCGGCGATGTCGGGCTACGCGGTCGAGAACATCAAGTCGAATTCGCGCGGCATGGTGGACATTGCCTCGCTGGAGGCGCAGGTGAACGAAGATGTCGCCGCGCTGATGCTGACCAACCCCAACACGCTCGGCGTCTTCGACCAGGAGATCCACAAAATTGCCGACGTGCTGCACGCCAAGGGCGCGCTGATGTACATGGACGGCGCCAACATGAATGCGCTGGTCGGCAAAGTGCGCCCCGGCGACTTCGGCGCCGATGTGATGCACCTGAACCTGCATAAGACGTTTTCGACGCCGCACGGCGGAGGCGGCCCCGGCTCCGGGCCGGTCGCGTGTAAGAAGATTCTTGAGCCATTCCTGCCGGCGCCGATCGTCATTCAAAAGCCCGACGGCACGCTTGGCTTCGACTACAACCGTCCGAAGTCGATTGGTCGGGTGCGCATGTTCTACGGCAACTTCGGAATGCACGTGCGCGCGCTGGCGTACATCATGGCCAACGGCCCTGATGGATTGCGCCAGACCACGGAAGACGCCGTGCTCAATGCGAACTACATTCGCAAGAAACTCGAAGGCTACTACGACCTGCCGTACACCACGCCCACGATGCACGAGGTGGTCTTCAGCGATCGCAAGCAGACGCAAAAAGGCATCAAGACAGGCGACATCGCCAAGCGGCTCATCGATTACGGCTTCCATCCGTACACCGTCAGCTTCCCGCTGGTGGTGCATGGCGCGTTGATGATCGAGCCGACGGAGAGCGAGTCGAAGGAAGAGCTCGATCTGTTCATTGACGCGATGAAGGCGATTGCCGAGGAGGCCGAGCAGAATCCCGAACTGATTGCCGAAG
>Ga0070741_10010910_pt1 | contig 16971 bp, 16 predicted proteins | sample Coa_R1_4_FD_66440 | JGI IMG/M metagenome (GOLD analysis project Ga0070741, IMG submission 66440) | Surface soil microbial communities from Centralia Pennsylvania, which are recovering from an underground coalmine fire - Coalmine... | ecosystem: Environmental > Terrestrial > Soil > Unclassified ...
GCCCCAGGTCCAGGCCGGCTCGCGCGGCAGGCCGCGGTATTGCAGCCAGGCCACCAGCGCCAGCACCCCGGCGCCGGATACGAGCATCCCGACACGATAGGCGGCGACATAGCCGGCCATACCGGCGGCCTGCTCGCTGGTGTCGAGGCTTTCGACGCGAAAAGCGTCAATCACGATGTCTTGCGTCGCCGACGCCGTCGCCACCATCACCGCGCCGAGCGTGATGAGCGGGATGGAATTCGTCGGATCGCACAGGCCGAGCAGGACGATGGCGACGATGAGCCAGAGCTGGGTGAAGATGAGCCAGCCGCGGCGCCGGCCGAACCGCTGCGACAGGAACGGAATGTCGACCGCATCGACCAGCGGCGCCCAGATGAACTTGATGGTGTAGGGCAGGCCGACCAGGGAAAACAGGCCGATGGTTCCGAGATCGATCCCGGTCTCGGTGAGCCAGACCGAGAGCGTGGAACTCGACAGCGCCAGCGGCAGTCCGGACACGAAGCCGAGAAACAGCACGATCAGGACGCGCCGCCTGAAATAGACGGCGACCGCGTCCACAATGGAACGGCGCGCGGCTGGCGAGGGGGCGGGCGTCGGCGTCATTCCTGTCTCGCGGCGTCATCGCCCGCGGACTCGGACGATCCGGTCGTGCAGGCCTGATGACCTGGATGCCCCGGCTATGCGGGGCGTGACAAGAGGGAAATTACTCCGCCGCGATTTTCCGCGCCATCGGCGCTTCGATCACTGTGGCGTCTGGCGACTCTCCGTCGAATTCCAGCTCTTCGATCTTGGCGGCGCGCTTCTCGATCTTCCCGGCCGAGGTGAGGATGTCTTCAATGTCCTTATTGGCTTGGCCGAAATGTCCCTGCAGCTTGCGAACGCGGTCGCCGAGCAAAGTGACATCCTTCACGATATGCCCGACCTCGGTGCGGATACGGTCGGCCGCCTCGCGCATCTGCGCGTCCTTGCGCACCTGCTTAATGACCTGGATGGCCATGACCATCAGCGTCGGCGACACGATCATCACCCGCGCGCGGTGCGCGCGCTGCACGATGTCGTCGAAGCGCTCGTGCAGGTCGGCATAGACCGACTCCGAGGGAATGAACATCAGGGCGATGTCCTGGGTCTCGCCCGGGATCATGTATTTCGCCGCGATATCGGCGATATGCTTGCCGATATCCTGGCGCACGCGCTGCGCCGCCTGCTTGCGCTCTTCGTCGCTTTCGGCATTGCGCAGCGCGGTCATCGCTTCCAGCGGAAATTTCGCGTCGATGATCAGCGGCCCGGATTCCGGCATGAAGATGACGCAGTCGGGCCGGCACTTGTTCGACAGCGTGAACTGGAATTCATAGGCGCCCTTCGGCAGCACATCGGCGATGATCGCCTCAAGCTGTCCCTGGCCGAAAGCGCCGCGCGATTGCTTGTTGGCGAGCACGCTGTTGAGCGAGCTGACCTGGGTGGCCAGCTCGGTGATGTTCTTCTGCGCACTGTCGATGACCGCGAGCCGCGCGTGCAACTGCTGGAGATGCTCGGTCGTGTGCTTCGCCGACGTCTTCATCGACTCGCCGAGATTTTGCGCAACCGTGTCAAGCCGCTGGTTGACGGTCTGTTGGAGCTGCGCTTGGGCCGTCGCCAGCATCTTGCCCATGGTCTGCAGATTGGCGTTCAGCTCGGCCAGCCGCTGCTCGGCGGCGGGATCGGCCAGTGGCGGGCGCGGCCGCAGCAGCAGCGCGATAACCGCCGCGATTCCGGCGGCCATGATCAGTCCGACGATGAGAACGAGCGTCTCGGGCACGGGCTGGTTTCCTCCCCCGACTCCGGTTATGGATGTTCCTTTATGCGCGAACGAAGAGAGAACAGCAAGGGCGTGATCTTGCGCAACCGCGCGCCATTTGACCCGGCACAGCCAACCGCCTACATCGCCGCCATGGGCTTGCGCAGCATTCTTATCCTTCCCGATCAGCGGCTTCGGCTCGTTTCCGATCCGGTGCAAACCCTGGATGCGGAGACGAAAAAGCTGATCGATGACATGTTTGAGACGATGTATGACGCGCCCGGCATCGGGCTTGCCGCCATTCAGGTCGGCGTGGCCAAGCGCATCGTCACCCTCGATCTCGCCAAGAAAGACGAGAAGCCCGATCCACAGGTCTTCATCAATCCGGAATTGATCTGGACCTCGTCGGAAAAGGCCAAATACGAGGAAGGCTGCCTTTCCATCCCCGAATATTACGAAGAGGTGGAACGCCCCGCGCGGGTGAAGGTGAAATACCTCGATATCGATCTGAAGCCGCGCGAAGTCGAGGCGTCGGGGTTGCTCGCCACCTGCCTGCAGCATGAGATCGATCACACCAATGGCGTGCTTTTCATCGACCATATTTCCAAGCTCAAGCGCGACCGGGTGATCAAGAAATTCATCAAGGCGGCCAAGCAGGCCGGCGGGGCAAAGCCCGGCCATCCGCATCCCGCGGCCAAGGCCCGCTCGCATGTGGTCTAGCGTTGACCCTCTCCCTCAAGTGGAGAGGACGCAGAAAAAGCCATGTCCCTTCGCCTGATCTTCATGGGCACGCCGGAATTCGCGGTGCCTGCATTGCTCGAGCTGGCCGGGCGCGGCTACGATATCGCCGCCGTCTATACCCGCGCGCCTAAGCCGGCCGGACGCGGCATGGCCTTGCAGCCGAGCCCGGTTGAGCGCGAGGCGCGCCGCTTCGGCCTGCCGGTGCTCACGCCCGCCACTTTGAAGACGGCGGATGCGCAGGAAGCCTTCCGCGCGCACAAGGCCGACGCCGCGGTCGTTGTCGCTTATGGCCTGATCCTGCCTAAACCCATTCTCGACGGCGTGCCGCTCGGCTGTTTCAATATCCATGCCTCGCTGTTGCCGCGCTGGCGCGGCGCCGCGCCGATCAACCGCGCCATCATGGCCGGCGACACGGAAACCGGCGTCACCATCATGAAGATGGATGAGGGGCTCGACACCGGCGCCGTGGCCATGGTCGAGCGCGCGCCGGTCGGGGCGGATGTCACCGCCGGCGAATTGCACGATGTGCTGGCGCGGCTCGGCGCCGAGACCATCGTGAAGGCGCTCGCGGCGCTGGAACGCGGCTCGCTGCAGCTTAAACCGCAGCCGGAAGCCGGCATCTCCTATGCCGCCAAGATCAGCAAAGACGAGACGCGGATCGATTGGAGCAGACCGTGGCAGGAGGTGCACAATCACATTCGCGGCCTGTCGCCGTTTCCCGGCGCCTGGTTCGAGCTGGCGGGCGAAAACGGGCCGGTGCGCGTGAAGGTGCTGCGCTCCACGCACGGCGAGGGATCGGGCGCCGCGGGAACGGTGCTCGACGACAAGCTTACGGTCGCTTGTGGCGAGGGCGCGGTGCGGCTTGTGGAGTTGCAGCGCGCCGGCAAGCAGCCGATGGCGGCGGAAGAATTTTTGCGCGGCACAGCGATCCCGGCGGGCACGAGGTTGTGCTGATGCCCCGCTACAAGCTCCTTATCGAATACGACGGCGCGCCCTTTGCCGGCTGGCAGATTCAGGCCGGCGCGACCACGGTGCAGGGCGTGCTGACGGCGGCGGTTGAAGCCTTCACCGGCGAAAAGGTCTCGGTGCAAGGCGCCGGACGCACCGACGCCGGCGTGCACGCCATCGGCCAGGTGGCGCATGTCGATCTTGGTAAGGAATGGGACACCGACACCGTGCGCGATGCGCTCACCGCGCAATTGCGCCCTTATCCGGTGGCGGTGCTGGCGGCGAAAGTGGTGCCCGACACCTTCGACGCGCGCTTTTCCGCCAAGGCGCGGCACTATGTCTATCGCCTCATCAATCGCCGCGCCGATCTGACGCTCGACCGCGGCCGCGCCTGGCGGCTGCCGCGCCCGCTCGACGCCAAGGCGATGCACGAAGCGGCGCAACGGCTCATCGGCAAGCACGACTTCACCACCTTCCGCGCCAGCGAATGTCAGGCCAAGTCGCCGGTGAAGACGCTCGACCGGCTCGATGTCGCGCGCGAAGGCGAGGAAATCCGCATCTTCGCCAAGGCGCGTTCCTTCCTGCATCATCAGGTGCGCTCGATGGTGGGATCGCTGGCGCTGGTGGGGGAGGGCAAGTGGAGCGCCGACGATCTTGCCCGCGCGCTCGCCGCCCGCGACCGCACCGCCTGCGGTCCCTTGGCGCCGCCGGATGGCCTTTATCTGGTGAAGGTGGAGTATTGAGTGCACTTCTTTACCTCTCCCCGCGGGCGGGGAGAGGTCGGACGCGAAGCGTCCGGGTGAGGGGGCCTTTCAGGATACGGGAACGCCCCCTCACCCCGACCCTCTCCCCGCAAGCGGGGAGAGGGAGATTATACGAAATACTTCTCCAGCACCTGGCGATATACCGCCGTCAGCGCAATTAAGTCCGCCACCGGAACGCGCTCGTCGGTCTGATGCATGGTCTGGCCGACGAGGCCGAATTCCACCACCGGGCAGTAATTCTTGATGAAGCGCGCGTCCGAGGTGCCGCCGCTGGTGGACAGCGCGGGCTTGCGTCCGGTCACTAGGGTAATGGCGCCGGAGACGAGATCGGTGAAAGCTCCCGGCTCAATGACGAAAACGTCGGCATTCGACGGCTCCCAATGAAAGGAGAAGCGGACGCGGCCGGCGGCGGCCGCGGCCGCGCGTGTCTCCAGCAGGTTTTTCAGGGATTCGCGGCTATGGCGGTCGTTGAAGCGCACGTTGAAGCGGGCGCGCGCTTCGCCGGGGATGAGATTGACCGTTTCATTGCCGACGTCGACCGAGGTGAATTCCAGGTTGGACGGCGGAAAATGCGCGCTGCCCGTGTCGAGCGGCTCCTTCATCAGCGCATTCATCAGCGTGACGATGCCGCGCACCGGGTTTTCGGCCCGCTCGGGATAGGCGACATGGCCCTGCCGCCCGTGCACCACGAGGGTGCCGTTGAGCGAGCCGCGGCGGCCGATCTTGATGGTGTCGCCGAGCGCCTGCACATTGCTGGGCTCGCCAAGCAGGCAGTGATCGAACTTTTCCCCGCGCGCCGCGGCCCAGGCGAGGAGCTTCACCGTGCCGTTGACCGCCACGCCTTCCTCATCGCCGGTGATGAGAAAGGAGATCGAGCCCTTCGGCTTGCCACTATGGGCGGCGAGATAGTCGAGCACGGCGGCCACCGCGCAGGCGATGCCGCCTTTCATGTCGACCGCGCCGCGGCCGAACAACACGCTGTCCGCCACCTCGCCGGCAAACGGGTCGTGGCTCCAGGCGGCTTCCGCCCCTGTCGCCACGACGTCGGTATGCCCGGCAAAGACGAGGTTCGGCGCCGCCGTGCCGATCCGGGCGTAGAGGTTCTCGACATCGGGCGTGCCGGGTTCGCCGAAGCTCATGCGATGCACCGTGAAGCCCGCGCCTTTCAGCACGCCTTCGAGATACCGCAAGGCGCCGCCTTCCGCCGGCGTCACCGATGGGCAGCGCAGCAGATCGCGGGCAATCGCGACGGGATCGGTGGACATCTATTCGGGCTCAATCCCTCAGTAACTCATTGATACTCGTCTTCGAGCGTGTGCGCTCGTCCACGCGCTTGACGATCACCGCGCAGTAAAGTCCCGGTCCGCCGTCCTTGCCCGGCAGCGTGCCCGGAACGACCACGGAATAGGCGGGCACTTCGCCCTGAAAAATCTTGCCGCTGTCGCGGTCGACGATTTTGGTCGAAGCTCCGAGAAAGACGCCCATGGCGAGCACCGAACCGGTGCGCACAACGACGCCTTCGGCGACTTCCGAGCGCGCGCCGACGAAGCAATCGTCCTCGATGATCACCGGGCCTGCCTGCAACGGCTCCAGCACGCCGCCGATGCCGGCGCCGCCGGAGATATGACAATTCTTGCCGATCTGCGCGCAGGAGCCGACGGTCGCCCAGGTGTCGATCATGGTGCCGCTATCGACATAGGCGCCGAGATTAACGAAAGACGGCATCAGCACCACCCCCGGCGCGATATAGGCGGAGCGCCGCACGATGGAGCCGGGCACGGCGCGGAATCCGGCCTTGCGGAAGCGCGCGGCCGTCCAGCCCTTGAATTTGGAATCGACCTTGTCCCACCACACCGCCTTGCCGGGGCCGCCCGAGATCACCGCCATGTCGTTGAGCCGGAACGACAGCAGCACCGCCTTCTTCAGCCATTGATTGACGCGCCAGTTGCCGTCCGGCTGCTTGTCCGCCACCCGCGCCTCGCCGCGATCGAGCAGGTCGAGCGCCTTCTCGACCGCCTTGCGCACCGGACCCCTGGTCTTGGGGTCGATGCCCTCCCGCTTGTCGAAGGCGTCATCGATGATTTTGGCAAGATCGGTCTGCGGCATGAAATCCCCCGACGTGATGGCGCGCGGGTTGTCGGGTGAAGGGGCCAGGACTGTCAAGACTTGCACCGGCCCCGGGTAATGGGGCTAGCATCGGCGCGGAAGACGCGAAGACGGGCATGGGGCCAGGGATGAGCAAGACGAAGGCAGGCGCGCTGCGTCCAAAGGGTGCGGTTTGCGCATCCATCCTAACCCTCGCGGGATTTGTGCTTTCCGCCAGCCCCGCCGCGGCGCACCACGTCATGGGAGGCCGCCTGCCGGTGACATTCATCGAGGGTCTGCTGTCCGGCCTCGGCCATCCGGTAATCGGTCTCGACCATTTTGCGGCTGTCATTGTCGTCGGTTGCCTGGCCGCCTCGCTGCCTCGGGGCGCGCTGCTCACGGCCGGCTTCGTGATCGCGATGATGGGGGGCGTCACCTTGCATGTGGCCCAGGCAACGATTCCGGCCGGCGAGGCGCTGGCGGCGCTGTCGGTCGTGGCGCTTGGTCTTGTGATGTTGCGGGCACGCCCGGCGTCATCGACGGCTGCGCTCGGTCTCTTCGTGCTCACGGGATTGTTCCACGGCTATGCGCTGGGAGAATCCATCGTCGGTGCGGAGCCGGCGCCGCTTTACGCCTATCTCGCCGGGCTTGCGATCATTCAATCCTTGATCGCGCTTGGGGCGATGACTGCGGTGCGATGGCTCTCCGCGCGCGACGCCTTCGCGCCCATCGGGCTGCGGCTGGCGGGAGCGGCTATCGCCGGTTTCGGCTTCGCGTTGTTCGCGCAGCAGCTCGGCGCCTGAGACGTCACGCCGCGCGGAGGCGCCGAAGAAAGCCGGCGAGATCGTCGGTGACGTGATCGACGTGCGGCGCGTCGCGGCCTTCCATCTCCCAATCCTCGCGCAACACCTCGCGCGTGCCCTCAGGGATCACCAGCACCGTCGTCATGCCGAGCGAATGAGGAGTCGCCAGATTGCGGGCGAGATCCTCGAACATCGCAGCCTTGGCGGGGTCGACGTCGTGACGGTCGAGAAAGCGCGCATAGGTCTGCGGCGAGGGTTTCGGTTCGAGCTCGGCGGCGACGATATCGAACACATCCTCGAAATGCGCGCCGATGCCGAGCCGCTCCATGACAACGTCAGCGTGCTTGCGGGTGCCGTTGGTCAGGATGAGCTTGCGCCCATTGAGCCCTTCGATGGCCTTTCCCAAGGCCGGATTTGGCTCGAGCGGCGAATGGTCGATCTGGTGCACGTATTCCAGGTAATCGTCCGGATGCATGCCGTGCTCCGTCATCAGCCCGCGCAGCGTCGTGCCGTAGCGCCGGTAATAATCCTTTTGCAGGCGAAAGGCCTCCTGCTGCGACAGGTCGAGCTGGCGGGCGATGTAATCGCGGATGCGCTCATCCACTTGCTGCCACAGGTTCACGTGCGGCGGATAAAGCGTGTTGTCGAGGTCGAAAATCCAGGTCTCGATGTGATCGAAACCGCGGCGCTTCAAATCGTTCATATCAATCAAGCGGGCTAGGGGCTCTTCGCCAGGACGGCGCCCCACTTCGATATATTGGGATCGTTTGGGTCACCCGCTATCTCCAGGATCAGCTTTTTCAGAATGGCGTCGGCGAAATTCTCGTAATCCGCCGCCGGGATCATGAAGGCGCCGGGCCCGCCGATGACGGAATTGCGATAGTAGGTGTCGAGCGCGGGATCGAGCGAAAGGATCGGCAACCCGTTGATGCCGATGCCGGCGGCGACCGCGTCGTCCCGCGCGTCGGTCACCGAGCGTCCGCGGTTGTTGATTCCGTCGCCCGAAATATCAATCGTGCGCCGCTGCGATTTGTACGGGCTTTGCGCCAGTAAGCTCATCCCCATGTCGATGGCCCCGCTGATCGAGGTGCCGCCGCCGAACAGTTCGCGCGGCGCAGCGGCGATGGCATCGGCGAAGGCCCGGGCCGAGGCTTCGTCCTTGATCAGGGTCCAGGGCACCGCCTGGACATGAAGGAAGGGGCCGGTCCATTGCACCATCGTGACGGCAATGGCCTGCTCGCCGCCGGAGGCGATGGCACGGATCACCTGTGGGTTGCGGAACGCCGCCGCATAGCCCTGCTTCTGCAACTCGAAGCGCGCATTATTGACGCTGCCGGAGGCATCGACCGCGAGCACGAGCTGGACGTCGACATTGGCGTTGTCGGCGGCAATCGCGCCCCTATCAAAGATCGCGGCCCATAGCGCCGCCGCCAGCGCCAGCAGCGCCAAGGAGACGCGGATTGCCTTCACCGCTTGCTTGCTAGGACGGCGCCCCATTTTCCCATCATCGCCGGATCGTTTTCGTTTTGCGCGATTTCCAGGATCAGCTTTTTCAGGATTGCATCGGCGAAATTTTCATAGCTGCTTGCCGGGATCATAAATGCCCCCGGCCCACCGATGACCCGGGAAAAATAATAGCTGTCGAGCGTCGGCTCTACCGAGAGGATTGGCAGCCCGTTGATACCGATGCCCTTGGCCACCGCATCGTCGCGCGCATCGGTCACCGAGCGCCCGCTGCTATTGGCACCATCGCCGGAAATGTCGATGGTGCGCCGCTGACTCTTGAACGGGCTTTGTGACAATAGCTGCACGCCGGTGTCGATGGCGCCGCTGATCGAGGTGCCGCTGCCGCCGAACAGCTCGCGCTCGGAGTGGGCGATGGCATCGGCTAGATGCTGTGCCGAGGCCGTGTCGTTGACCAGCGTCCAGGGCACGACCTGCACAAAGTCAAACGGCCCCGTCCATTGCACGAAGGTCACCGCGATGGATTGCAGCGATCCGGAAGCAATCGCCTTCATCACCTGCGGATTGCGAAACGCCGCGACATAGCCCTGTTTCTGCAGATCGAAACGCACGTCGTTGACGCTGCCCGAACAGTCAACCGCGAGCACGAGCTGGAGATCGACCTCCGTCTGCGCCGCCGCTCGGGTCGGCAAAAGCGCTGCCAGGCTTAGGAGGCCAACGACCGACAGGGAACCGGCTGCCGCTAAGCATTTCGACCAAAGCTGCCGCATCGCCGCCGATCCAGTTTCCGCGCTTCCGGCCGTACCGCCCTGTTGCCCTTATGGCGAGAGCGGCTGCATTGCAGCAGGAGGGAACCGGAAAGGCTACAAAAATGTTGCATCGCGCATGAGTTAAACGCCGGGGGAAAGCGGCTATTCCCGTCGCTTTTCTTGTGCGCCATTTCCCGCCCGCTCGTTACAAAATGCCGACAGGACGCTAAATTCCAGCCGCAATGCCTGCGGCCCGAAATCAGGACTTATCGATGCCGACACGGTGCAAAACTTCCGCCCTTTGCTGGGGCGCTGCCGCCTTTGCTGCCGCATTCGTCTTCATCGCAGCCGCGCACGGCGCGCCCGTCGGCCCCTTTTCCATGCTATCCGGCAACTGGTCGGGCGCCGGCAAGCTCACCCTAGGTGGCGGCACCGACGAACGAATCCGGTGCCGGGCTAGCTACAATGTGCAGTCCGAAGGGTCGTCCATGCAGCTGCAATTGCGCTGCGCCAGCGACAGCTACAATTTCGAATTGCGCAGCAATGTGATTTACCGGGACGGCAGCGTGCAGGGCGATTGGAACGAGACAACCCGTTCGGTGGCCGGCCGCGTTGAAGGCAGCGTCAACGGCAATCACTTCAACCTGCGGGTGGACAGCCAGAGCTTTGCCGCGCTGCTGTCGCTTGTCACCAACGGCGGCAGCCAAACCATCACGATCGAGGGGCCGCCCGGGGCCGAAATGAGGCGGGCGTCGATCTCCCTCAGCCGCGGCGGTTGATCGGGACCGAAGCTAAAGCGCCGGCGCGTGTTTGCGCGCCCAGCGGATGCCTTCGCGCAAGGCCATGACGGTTGCCGGAAGGATCAAAAGATCGCCGACCAAGGCCGCGAGCATCGCAAAGGCGCTGAGCCAGCCGAACAGGCGCAGCGACGGCAGATCGGAAAAGACCGTTACCGCCAGGCCGCAAGCCAGCACCACGGAGGTCAGGATCAAGGCCGGTCCGACCAGGACGGTCGGGCGAATGATGCCGAGGGCCGGGTCCTCGCCGTGGCGGTATTCGAGCCGCAAGCGGTTGAGATAATGGATCGTCGCGCTGAGCCCGAGCCCGAAGGACACCGTGAGCGCGACGACGCTGGCGAATTGCAGGCCCTCTCCCATCGCCCACAGCACCGCGCCGGAAATCACGATCGGGAAGATGCCGGGAAGAATGCTGACCGCCATTACGAATAACGAACGGAAGCAGATGGCGATGAACGCCGCGACAAAGACGATCTCAAGGGTCAGCCCGCGGTTCAGCTTTTGAATCATGCTGGCGCTGTTGCGCGCCGCTATGGCGGAGAGGCCGGTTACCGCGATTTTGAATCCGGGATATTTCTCGCGCACGGCGTCGAGCGCGCCATCCAGGTTATTGATAACCGGCAGCAGATGGCTTGCATCGATGTCCGGAATGCGCCCGGAAACGACGACCGCATCCTCCTTGGCCGAGATGAAGCGCCGCTTCAGGTGCGGGGGCAGCAGATCGACATATTGTTTGAGCGTCACGGTGTCCGATTTGCCAGCTTTCTCGGCCAGCCAGCGCCGCAGCGTTTCCAGCGACCATACGTTGCCGATGCCCGCTTGCTTCTCAATGGCGCCATGAACGGCGGCGATGACGTTGAGCGTTTCCGGCGCATAGAGCGTCGCGCCGGGCGGAAATTCGACAAGCACGTCGATGGGGTTGGCGCCGGTCAGCTTGGCGTCCAAGCGGCCGCTGGCCGCCACCGCCTGTTGTTTGTCGGGGACCTGATCGGCGAGGCGGTAGCGCGGCTCGAGATTGGCATAGACAAGCGCCAAGCCGCCGACCAGCAGAAGACTGAGGACGCTGTAGAGGATCGGATGCAGCACCATATGGGTGGCAATCCAATGGCAGCCACGCCGCAAGGCATCCACAGCGATGTCCGAACCTCTCACCTTGGCGGCGAATTTTTCCGTCCGCCGCAGCAGCAGAATGCCGAGCAGCGGCATCAGCGTGAGCACGGCGACAAAGGCGATCAGGGTGGCGAGCAGTCCCGCCTCGCCGAATGTGCGGATCAGGTGAGAATCCGAAAACAGCAGAGCGGCGAAGGACAGGCCTGCCGTGCCATGAGTCAGAACACAGGCCGGGCCGACCACAAGAATCGCGGTGCGCAGCGCACCCATCTTGCTTTTGCCGGCGAGCAGCCGGTCGCGCGCGGCAAAGGTCAACTGCATGCTGTCGGAAAAGCTGATCACCATGATCAACGGCGTCATCACGTTGAGGAACATATTCAGCCGGAAGTCGAGCCAGCCGAGCGCGCCGAGCGAGAGCAGGATGGCGATCAACGGCGGCCCCGCGGCCATGACCATGAAAGAGACCCGGCGGAAAAACAAAATTGCGATCAGGCAGCCGGCGAAAAAACCGGCGGCGTTGTAGATGAGCCGGTCGCGCTCGACGGCATTGCGGATTTCGAGCTGCATTACCGGAACGCCCGAGAGCTCGGCTTTGAGCCCGGCGCCCGCGAGGTCCTGGCTTACGGTCTTGCGGATTTCGCCAATGACCGTGCTCAGTCCTTTGCCTTCGACGACCGCGGGATCGAGGGCCAATACGGCAAGGGTGAGTTCGCCATCCGGCGACAGCAGCTTGCCGCGGATGATTTCGTTGCTCTTCACCCTGTCGATGAGCTGGTCATAGGCAGCGCCCTGCGGCAAATCCGGCGGGAAGAGGGAGGCCGGCAAATGGCCTCCCTCCGGCGGCTGCCGCGCGGAGAACAGCGAGATCACGCCGCGGGCCCCATCGACGAGCTGAACGTCGGTGACCAGATCACGCAGCTGGGCCAGCGACGACCGCGCCAGCAAATTCTTGCCTTCGACGACGATCAGCACGTCGAATTCGCTCGATGGAAAACGATGCGTCACTTCCTCGTATTGCCGAAACTGGGGGGTGTCGGAGCGGAAGAGCTGGCTCAGCGAATCGTCGACCTTGAGGCGGGTGACGCCGACCGCGGCGGCCATCGACAAAAGCACTACGAGCACGGCTGCCGCGAGGGGGAAGCGCAGCGAAATCAGGCCGATGCGCTCGAGACCGAAAGCAAGCCGATGCGGCTTGCGGACCGCCGAGCCATCAGCGGCGCCCGTTCGGTCCGGGTGGGCGGATTCCATCAAAAGAGTCTCCCTTCGGGCAACCCGAGATCCGACGCCAACTATCGGGGACTCAAGAAAACGCAACCGGCCGTTCATATCTTACCGCGCCGTTACGTCACAAGGAGAACGCCGAACAAAGCTGGGTGTTGCGGCAGTGGCGGGGACGCTATCTCTTAATCAGCGTACCGGCGCCATGGTCGGTGAAGAGCTCGAGCAGCACAGCGTGCGGCACCTGGCCATCGAGAATGACCACGCCTTCCACGCCCTGGTCCAGCGCCTCGATGCAGGTCTCGACCTTGGGAATCATGCCGCCGGATATGGTGCCGTCGGCAATCAGGCGCCGGGCTTGGTCGGCCGAAAGCTGGCCGATCAGCGACTTCGATTTGTCGAGGACGCCGGGCACGTCTGTGAGCATGAGCAGGCGCTTGGCTTTGAGCGCGCCGGCGATGCAGCCGGCGAAAGTATCGGCATTGATGTTGTAGCTTTGCCCGCTGGCCGAAGTGGCGACCGGCGCCAAGACCGGAATCAGTTCGCGGCCGAGGATCTGATCGAGGACGGTGACGTCGACCTTTTCGGGCTCGCCGACGAAACCGAGATCGACCGGCAGCTCGCGCTTCGTTTTCGGGTCGATGACGTGGCGGCTCGCCTTGCGCGCCGTCACCATGTTGCCGTCCTTGCCGCTCAAGCCCACGGCCTTGCCGCCGGCCTCATTGATGAAGCCGACGATCTGTTTGTTGATCGAGCCGGCCAGCACCATCTCCACGATTTCCATCGTCGCGGTATCGGTCACGCGCAGGCCGCCGGCGAATTCCGACTTGATGCCGAGCCGCTTCAGCATCGTCTCGATTTGCGGCCCGCCGCCATGCACGACCACCGGATTAATGCCGGTCTGCTCGAGCAGCACGACGTCGCGGGCGAAGTCGCGGGCGGTCTGCTCCTGGCCCATGGCGTGGCCGCCGTATTTGATGACGACGATCTGCTCGTCGTAGCGCTGCATGTGCGGCAGCGCCTCGGACAGAATATGGGCCTGGTCGTGCGGGCTCAAAGTCATGGGACAATCCCTGAATCGCCGCCTTCTTAGCGGGCGGCGGGCGCGAGCGAAAGAGGCGGGGCCCGCCCCGCTAGCTTCTCTCGGCAACAAGCCGCGCGATGGCGGCGCGAAGCTCCGGTATCCCCGCGCCGGTATGCGCGGACGTCGCGAGCACCTGCGGAAAGGCCGCGGCGCGCTTGGCCAAGGCGCGCTCGATCTCGGCAATTTGCGCCGAAAGCTCTGCCGCCTTCACTTGGTCCGCCTTGGTCAGAACGATTTGGTGGCTGACCGCCGCGTCGCCGAGAGCCCTCAAGATTTCGTCATCCGCGGGTTTCAGCCCATGGCGGGCATCGATCAGCACATAGACGCGGGCCAGATTGGCGCGGCCGCGCAGATAAGCGTGGATCAAACCGGTCCAGGCGTCGACCTTGGCCTTCGGCGCCTCGGCATAGCCGTAACCGGGCATGTCCACGACCGCGAGCCGGCCGTCGGCGCGGAAGAAAATAAGCTCCTGGGTGCGGCCGGGGGTATGCGAGGTGCGCGCCAGCGCCTTGCGGCCGGCGAGCGCATTGATGAGGCTCGATTTGCCGACATTGGAGCGGCCGGCGAAGGCGACCTCGACGCCTTTCATGGCCGGCAAGGCAGCCGCAGCATTCGCGGCATGCACGAAGTCCCAAGGCGCGGCGAAGAGCCGCCGCCCGGCTTCGATCTCGCCCGCCGTGAATTCGCTGCTCATGGCCGGGCTATGCCATGCCGTCAGGCGTCAGTGGTCTTTTTTTTTCCGAAGAGGGACCGGAAAAATCGCCCGATTCCTTGCAGGTCCTCCTTCAGATTGGCGAGCAATTCGATCTTGGCGCCGTGCTTGCGCATGATCAGCGTCTGCTGAATGACCGACAGCGTGTTGTTCCAGGCCCAGTAGATCACCAGCCCGGCGGGGAACTTCGCCAGCATGAAGGTGAAGATCAACGGCATCCACGCAAAGATCGCCTTTTGCGTCGGATCGGGCGGCGTCGGATTGAGCTTCATCTGCAGCCACATGCTGATGCCCATGATCAGCGGCCAGGCGCCGAGATGCAGGAAGGCACCGACGACGGGAAGCACCGTCGGATCGAAGGGGATCAGCCCGAACAGATTGAACACGTTGGTCGGGTCCGGCGCCGAAAGATCGTGAATCCAGCCGAAGAACGGCGCGTGCCGCATCTCGATGGTGATGAACAGCACCTTGTAGAGCGAGAAGAAAACCGGAATCTGGATCGCGATCGGCAGGCAGCCGGCGACCGGATTGATCTTCTCCTTCTTGTACAGCTCCATCATCGCTTGTTGCTGCTTCATCTTGTCGTCGGCATAGCGCTCGCGGATGGCGGCCAATTCCGGCTGCACCGCCTTCATCTTCGCCATCGAGGCATAGGATTTGTTGGCGAGCGGAAAGAACAGCGCCTTGACGACCACCGTGACGATGAGAATGGCGATGCCGAAATTGCCGATGAGTTTGTAGAGCCAGTCGAGCGTCCAGAACACCGGTTTGGTGATGAAATAGAACCATCCCCAGTCGATCATCAGATCGAAGCGATTGAGATGCAGTTCCTCATTGTATCGGTTGATGACAGCGACTTGCTTGGCACCGGCGAAAAGCCGCACCGCCGTCGAGCCATTGCCGCCGGGCGCGACAGTCACCGGATCGAGCAGATAATCGGTCTGGTAGGTCTTCACGTCGCCGATGGCGCCAGAAGAAAAGCGCGCATGCAGATGCGCCGTCGTATTCGGCAGCAGGGTCGCCGCCCAATATTTATCGGTAATGCCGAGCCAGGCATTGGTGACATCGAAGGCAATTTCTTTTTTCTTCTCGATGTCGCTGTATTTGATCTCCTGGAGGCCGTCGTCGCCCATGACTCCGATCAGGCCCTCATGCAGGATGTAATAGCCCGCGGTTTGCGGTGTGCCGTGGCGCGAAATCAGTCCATAGGGATACAGCGTGACCGGCGCCGCACCGGTATTCACCACCTTGTCGGTAACCGTGAAGAGAAACCGGTCGTCGATGGCGATGGTGCGATGGAATTGCAGGCCGGCGCCGTTGTCGTAGACCAGATTGACCGGATGCCCGACGTCCAGCGCGCCGCTGTTTTCCTGCCGCCACATCGTATCGGAGCCCGGCACTTTGATCTGGCTGTTGCCGGCGACCCAGCCGAATTCCGCATAATAAGGCTCGTGCGTTCCCGACGGAGAAAACAAGATGATCGGCGGCGAACTTGGATCGACGGTCTCGTGATATTGAACCAGCGAGACGTCGTCGATGCGGCCCCCCTTCAGCGAAATCGAACCGTGCAGGGAAGGCGTCGCGATCGGTACGCGCGGCGTTTCGGCCAGCACGGCACTGCGCGGACGCGGTTGTGCGGCGGTGCCCGCGGCCGGCGCTGCGGCGGACTGCGCCGGTTGCGGCGGTGCGCTGGCGGGCTGCTGCCCAGGCACATTCGGAGTGGGCTGCGCCTGCGGCGCGGACCCGCTCTGTTGCGGCGCTTGCTGCGCGGCCGGTTGCAGCTGGGTCGGCGGCGTGCCCCACTGCGGCGCGCCAAAATAATACTGCCAGGCAATCAGAATCAGCGCCGACAAGGCGATGGCGATAATGGTGTTCTTCTGATTGTCCATCGCGGTTCTTTCGCTTACTCCTGGGGACGGCGCTTCGCGGCGGCGCCGCGTTTGCTCGGCTCTTGCCCGCCAAGGCGGATCAAGGCGCCCTTGAAATCCTCCACCATCCCGGCGAACGGCGCACCGAGCCCGGCGCGGCGCCCAATCAGCACATAATCATGACCGGGGCGCGTCAAGTCGGCGGCGGCCCGCACGACTTCACGAAGACGGCGCCGGACCCGGTTTCGCTCCACGGCGCTGCCAACCTTCTTCGAAACCGTGAAGCCGATCCGCGCCGGCCCGCGTTCGTGGCGGTCTCGCATCAGAACGACAAAGCTTCGGGTCGAAACTCTGGCTGCGGCCGCTGCGGCCAGGAAGTCCGCTCTTTGCTTCAAGCGTTCCATGAAACATGCGCCATCCGGCGCCGCGGGCCTACGCGCTCAGACGCTTGCGCCCGCGTGCGCGCCGTGCGGCGACGACCCGGCGGCCACCTTTGGTGGCCATTCTGGCGCGGAAACCATGACGACGCTTGCGCACAAGCTTGCTCGGTTGGTAGGTCCGCTTCACAAGTCTTCTCCGCTGGGTGGGTTCAGGCGGGCTAAGGCCTAGATAAAGCCGCCGAAACCCGGTTTCAATGGACCAGCAGCGGCGGCCACGCGGCTTATAAGGGGGCGATGGCAGCCCGTCAATCTTGGGCCAAGGAGGCTTTGGAACCGCGCATGAGCAGCCCCTTGGCGACCGGCCTTTGCGTCATCGGAACCGGCAGCGACGCCGTCGCCGCGGCGGTTTACGGCGCCATGTCTGGCGCTGCCGTGACCTTGGTCGGGCCCGGCCCGATCGGCCGCGAGAGCAAG
>Ga0070741_10010911_pt1 | contig 16968 bp, 21 predicted proteins | sample Coa_R1_4_FD_66440 | JGI IMG/M metagenome (GOLD analysis project Ga0070741, IMG submission 66440) | Surface soil microbial communities from Centralia Pennsylvania, which are recovering from an underground coalmine fire - Coalmine... | ecosystem: Environmental > Terrestrial > Soil > Unclassified ...
CAGGTGCTCGACGACGGCCGCCTCACCGACGGGCAGGGCCGCACCGTCGACTTCCGCAACACGGTGCTGATCATGACGTCGAACATCCGCAGCGCCGAGGCGATGCGCGAGCACTTCCGGCCCGAGTTCCTGAACCGCATCGACGAGATCGTCGAGTTCAAGCCGCTCTCGAAGGATCAGCTCGGCGAGATCGTCGACCTGCAGCTGGCGAAGCTGCGCGAGCGGCTCGCGGAGCGCGGGCTGAGCCTCCAGCTCACCGACGCTGCGAAGGACGCGATCGCCGAGGCGGGGTGGGACCCCGCGTACGGCGCCCGCCCGCTGAAGCGCGCGATCCAGCGGCTGCTCGAGAACCCGCTCGCGCTGCGGCTGCTGGAAGGCGACTTCGTCGAGGGCGACTCCGTGCTCGTCGACGCAGAGAACGGCGACCTGGCGTTCACGCGCCGGGTCGCCGAGCCCGCTTCCGTCTAGCTCTGGTAGCCCTCGACCCAGCCCAGGATCCGCGACCAGACGCGGCCGCGGAACGGCGCCAGGTAGAGGAGGTCCCAGCCGTGATACGTGCCGGGGTACAACGACAGCTGCTTGTCGGTCGACCCGGCGGCGTGCTCGAGCTTCTGCGCGTCGCCCGCGTCGAGATACGGATCGTCGCGTGAGGCGATGAACAGCAGCGGGACATGGAGCTTCGGCACAGCGTCGATCGCGTCGAGGTCGCGGCCGACCAGGTTCAGCTCGCCCGAGAGGTTCACGATCCCGTCGACACCGTGCAGCTGCGAGCCGAACGTGAGCGCGGCTGCACCGCCGAACGACGCACCCATGACGAACACCTTCTTCGCGCCGTCGGCGTGCGCCGCGTCGACCGCGGCCTGCAGGTCGGGGCCGAGGTCGTCGTAGATCGCCATCCGCGGCGAGTCGGAAGGCTGGAAGCCGCGGAAGTCGAACGCGAGCGCCTGCAGCCCGTGCGCCTGGATGAACCTCATCGCAGGCAGCCAGCCGCACATGCCGCCGGGCGACTCGTGCGCGAGCACGATCGCGGTCGAGCCCGAGCCGGCCGTCGCCGAGTAGAGCCGCACGCCGTCGGACGTGCGCAGCCACGACGTCTGCGCGTGCAGTGCCTTCGGCACCTGGCCGCACACGTGCGTGAGCGGCGGGCCGGGCGGGCGCTTCGCGGCGTGCGACGAGCCGCAGCCCGCCAGCAGAAGCGCGGCGAGGACGAGCGCGCTACGCAGGCAGCGGGACGTCGTCGAAGAAGTCGGCCCCCGCCTGCTCCGGCGGCGCGCCGTAGATGTAGAGGACGAGATCGTCGTCGGATTCGTTCCGCACCTGCAGCGGCGTGCCGGGCTCGACGGCGACGACGCCGCCCGGGCCGACGTCGATGCGCTCGGCGGGCTCGCCGAGCAGCATCGTCAGGGTGCCCGAGACGACGACGAAGATCTCCTCCTGCGCCTTGTCGGCGTGGCGACGGCCGGTCGTGTGCGGCGGGTAGCGCCAGAGCCGCGCGCGCGACTGCTTCAGCTCGAGCTTCGAGGTGAGGTCGGCGACGAGGCGCCCGCGTGGCTCACCCTCGCGCGCGTCGCGCTCTTCGAACTCGAGTGAAGACGGATCTGCGGCGTGCCACCCCACGCCGCGATCCTACTGGTGGACGGTTGCGGTGACCTCGGAGGTATTTCCGTTGTCGAACAACGCGTGCCACGCGTACACGCCGGACCGCACCGGCGCTTCGAACACCGGGTCGAGCGTGAAGCTCACCGCGGTGACGTTCATGTCTGCCTCCGAGCTCGCGCACCACGTGAGCGCGGTCGTCCCGTTCGGGCCGTTGTCGACGAACACCGGGATCTCGGCGCTCGCGATCCCGTTCGACTGCCGTAGCTCGAGCACCCACACCGCGCGGTGACTGATGCTCTCGTCCCAGGCGCACTGGTCGGTCGCGTAGTCGAGCGGGTCGGCGGCACGGATCCACCCGTCGAACGTGAGCGGCCCGGACGCCGTCGCCACGCGCACCGTCGCGGATCCCGCCACGTGCGCGTGCACGTGGAGCCAGTACGCGGCCGGCACCAGCACCGTGGTGCGGTACACGCCGGGGTCCTGGCTGGTCGAGATCGTGACGTCGCCGTGCGCCGCCTTGACGCGCAACGTCGAGGCGGCGGCAGGCGCTGCCGCAACGAGCAAGGCGATGATCGCGGGCAGCACCAGGCCGATCAGCTTGGTCATCTGACGTCTCCTTCCGACGTTTGCGAAACGCGCAACGCGGCCGGCGGGATACGGTGGCCCGATGATCCTGGTGGTGGCTGCGACGAAGGTCGAGGCGGCCCTGGCCGACGGTCGGGCTGTGGACGCCGTCGCCTGCGGTATCGGGCCGGTCGAGGCCGCGCTCGCCACGTCGGCGGCGCTTGCCGACCGGCGGCCGGACGCCCTGCTGCACATCGGCATCGCGGGGGCGCAGTCGCTGCCGAACGGGTCGCTCGCCCTGGGGTCGGAGGCGGTCTACTGCGACATCCAGGATCCGCAGGCGCGGATCCCGCGCGTCGAGCGGGTCGAGCCCGACGCCGGCCTGCTCGCAGCGGCCCGGCGCGCGCTGCCGGACGCGCACGTGCTGCCGATCGGCACGACCGCGCACGTCGGCGGCGGCGACGGATGCGAGGTCGAGGCGATGGAGGGGTTCGCGGTGCTGAGGGCCGCTGCGCTCGCCGGTGTTCCCGCCGTCGAGCTGCGCGCCGTCTCGAACGCGGTCGCCGAGCGAGATCGCTCGCGCTGGACGATCGACGACGCGCTGGCCGCGCTCGGCGACGGGCTGCACGCGGTGCTCCAGGAGCTCGTCCGTGCCTGAGCTCCCCGCGCCGCTGCCCCCGGAGCGCCGCACCGTCGGGCAGCTGATCGCCGAGTCGATCCGCTTTTACGGCGCCCACTTCTGGCGCGTGCTGCCGCTCGGCATCCCGCTGACGGTGGCCGACCAGCTGAGCGTGCACGAGCCGATCGGCACGCAGATGGCGCTGTTCTGGGCGCTGACGCCGCTGTTCGTCGCGGGCTACATCTGGGCGTGCCGGCTGGTGCTCGACGCCCGGCCGACTGCCGTGGCGGCCGCCGTCGCGGTGCTCGTGTGGCTGCCGTTCCCGGCGCTCCGCTCGATCTACGTGCTCCCGGCGATCGCCTGGCTTGCGTTCATGGGGCTGGCGGTGCCGGCCGCGATGAAGGAGCGGCTCGGCTTCCGCGACGCGCTCGTTCGCGGGCGGCAGCTCGGGGTCGCCGACTACGTGCACGCCCTCGGCTCGCTCGCCGCGCTCGTCGTGGTCGTCGGCGTCGCCGACCTCTTCCTCAGCGCGCTGCTGCACACGCAGAGCGGCGCGACGGAGCGCCTTGCGCTCGGCCTCTCCGACGTCGTGCTGAGCCCGCTGCTGTTCGTCGGCGGCGCGCTCCTGTACGTCGACCAGGCCGCTCGTCCACTAAGGTCCCATCACCATGCCGATCTTCATCCTCCTGTCGACGCTGACCGAGCAAGGCGTAAGAACCCTCAAGTCGAACCCTGAGCGCCTGCGCCAGGTGAACCAGGACATCGAGGAGCTCGGGTGCAAGGTGCTGCACCAGTGGGCGACCCTCGGTGAGTTCGACTTCGTGAACGTCGTCGAGGCGCCGGATATCGCCACGGTCGCCAAGATGTCGGTCGCCCTCGCGTCGCGCGGCTCCACGCGGATCGAGACGCTGCCCGCGCTCGGCGTCGACGAGTTCCTTCAGACGCTCGAGTAGGCGATCTCGCCCGCGAGCCGGGCGTTGCCGACGATCAGGTCGCGGTTCGCGGCCTGCGTTCGGCCGCCGCTCTCGCGGTGCAGCCACGAGAGCACGAACGGCGTGACCGCCTGTCCGCGGATGCCTTCGAGCGCGGCCTGCTCGAGCGCCGACTCGATCAGGGGCTCGACGTCGTCGAGGCTGTCGTCCGGCGGCCGGCCGAGCAGCAGGCCGCCGCCGCCGAGCTGCCAGTGCGCCCGCGCGATGCGCGCCGCGTCGCCCGCGGCGTCGACGCGCGCGGAGACGGGCGGCCCGCCGTGCGCGGTGTAGAAGAGCGGCAGGTCGTCGGTGCCGAAGCCGAGCACCGGCACGCCGAGCGTCTCGAGCAGCTCGGCGGTCGCCGGCACGTCGAGCAGCGACTTGACGCCGGAGGAGACGACGAGCGCCGGCGTCGCGGCGAGCGCGTTCAGGTCGGCCGACACGTCGGGCGGGTCCGGCCAGCCGCGGTGGACGCCGCCGAGCCCGCCGGTCGCCATGAAGCGGATGCCGACGGCGCGCGCAGCAGTCAGCGTCCCGCCGACGGTCGTCGCGCCGACAGCGCCCTGCGCGATCGCGGCGGCGAGGTCGCGCGGCCCGAGCTTCCTGGCGGAGGCGTCGTAGCGACCGAGCTCGTCGGCGGTCAGGCCGACCACGAGCTCGCCGTCGAGCACGCCGATCGTCGCCGGCGTGGCACCTGCCTCGCGCACTGCGGCCTCCGACGCGAGCCCGACCTCGACGCCTTCGCCGGGCGGGAACCCGTGCGCGACGAGAGTCGTCTCGAGCGCGACGACGCCGCGACCGGCTTCGAGCGCGCCGGCAACTTCCGGTGCGACGCGGATCACGGCATCGCGCCCATCTGGGCGACGCAACGTGCCGCCGCTTCGAGCCCGAGCTTCGGACCGCCGATCAGGAACCCGGCGGCAAATGCGTCGCCGGCGCCCGTCGTGTCGACGACGTGCGCGTCGGCGGCCGGCCAGTCCGCGCCGTCGACCGCGATCCCGTCGGCGCCGCGCTTCACGACCCAGCGCGTATCGAGTCCGGGCAGCGCGTCGTGCTCGCGCTGCGTCGCGAACGCGATGTCGGGCGAGAGCGCGACCGCACGACGGCGGAACGTCTCGTCGACGAGGCTCCAGGCAGAGAGATCGAGCGACACCGTCGCACCGTACCCACGTGCGTGCTCGGCGGCGCGGGCGGCCGCGTCCGCGATCGGCGTGCGTGCGAGCGCGTAGCCGGACACGTGCAGCACGTCGCAGTCGAACCACTCGCCCACGAGCTCGTCGGGGCGGAGGTCGGGTGCAGAGCCGCGGTCGGAGGCCATCGTCCGGTCGCCCTCGGATGCGAGCGAGACGACGACGCCGGTGCGCGTCCCGAGCGGCCCGCCGACCTCGACGCCGCGCGTGGCCAGCTCGCGGCGGACGAACTGCCCCGCCGGATCGTCGCCGACCTTCGACACGACGCGCGCCTCGCCGCCGAGCTCAGCGGTCCACGCCGCGACGTTCGCCGCCTGGCCGCCGGCGCCCAGCTGCGTGACGCCGACCGTGTCGTCGCCGGGCACGAGCGGCTGCTCGAGGCGGACGATCACGTCGAGGAGGAGGTCGCCGAGGGTCACGATTCTCATCGGGGGAATACGATCGTCGCATGGAAGGCAACGCCCGCAGCCGTCTGCGCTCGTTCGCGCTCGGTGGGCTGGTCGGCGCCGCCGGCGCGGTCGCGACCGTGCGCCGGGCGTCGCGGCCGCGCCGCCCGCAGGCCTCGACCGGCGGGCTCGCCGCGTTCGAGGACGCGCCGTGCTACCTCGAGATCGTCGGCGAGGAAGCGCAGCGCTACCGCGAGGGCGGCGAGAGCGTCACCGGCACGTCGTAGCTGCGGTACCGGTCGACCATGAAGTGCGAGGCCGCGGTCATGTGCAGCCGCGCGGGGCGGTCGTGCGCACCGATCGTCACCCGGAACCACGCCGGGATCGAGCGGTCGAGGAACGTGACCGTGCGCGGCGCGACGAGATGGACGTTCGACGCCGTGCGCCAGTACGGCTGCGTCACCTGCAGCGGCGTCTGCTGCGACTCGACCCACTTCCCGGTGGGTGCGTCGCGGTCCCAGCGGCGCGCACCGAGGACGACGGCCTGCGCGCCGCCGCGGATGACGTACGCGAGCTCGTCGGGTGCCTTCAGCGTGAAGCGCGTCGAGATGCCGCCGGTCGGGCCGGCGCGCAGCGACTCGTCGAACACGATCGAGCTCGAGCCGCGGAAGGCGCGCGTGACGCGTGCGAGCAGCGCGGTCGCGTCCGGTGCGTCGGGCGCGACGGTGAACGTGCGCGTGTCGCCGCCCACGGCCACCCGTACCGGCCCGGTGTCCGCACCCGTCCGGTAGCAGCCGGCGCCGCACGACGTCGCGGGTTGCCCGTCCACCGTGACTGCGGCGCCCTCGATGCCGGTGCCGTCGGGGCCGACGAGGGTCACCGTGGTCGCGTTCGGCGAGCGCGCGACGGCGACGTCGCGGTCGCCGAGCTCGGCCGCGTCGACGACCGCGTCGCGTGGTGGCAGCACGGGAGGCTGCAGGCTCTCGACCGGCGTCGCGGCGATCGTCGTCGCGTCGCGACCGGGCCGGAGCTGCACGAGCACGGCCACGGCGCCGAGGACGACGGCGATCAACACGACCTCGATGCGCACTCTTCGCTCGAGAACGCGCGTGCGGTTCGCGTAGCCGAGCGCGAGCAGCGGGACGAACACCGCGGTCTTCACCAGCAGCGTGCGGCCGTAGCTCGTCGTCCACACCTCGCTCACCGTATTCAGCTCGGTCAGCGCGCGCAGCACGCCGCCGAGTGCGAGCACCGGCACCGCGAAAAAGGCGGCGTCGGAGATGCGTCGCCTCGCCTCGGCGTGTTGTGCGAGTCGCGGCACGATCGCCAGCAGCGCGACGAGGCCGCCGAGCCACACTGCGGCGCCGGCGATGTGTGCCAGGTCGGCGGGGATCGAGAGCCAGAGCGGCTGGTTCGGGTCGAGCGCGTGGCCGGCGAAGGTGGGCGTGGCGAGCAGCGCGAGCGCGCAGGCGCACGCGACCGCCAGCAGGCGCGGCGTGCGCGGCGCCAGCGCCGCGGTGCCGGCGCCGGCGAGCGAGAGCCCGAGCGCGATGTCGAGCACGAGCGCGTTGCGCGTGCCCGAAGGCGCCGCGTGCACGACGCCGCTCGCGCCGAGGAACGCGAGCAGCAGCGAGAAGAAGAGAAGGTGGGCGAGCGGGCCCCGTGCCTCCCGCGTCAGGTCGCGCGTGCGGGCGGCGAAGACGGCGACGCCCGCGGCGGTCAGGAGGCCGAGATAGAAGAGGACGCGGAAGACGGCCGCCCACCAGCCGAGCCCGGTCTGCGCGGTCAGGACCGAGGTGGGGGAGGTACGGCCGGCGCCCACGGCGAAGGCGATCACGCCCTCCTCGCGGTGGCCGTCGTTCGAGACGATGCTCCACCGCGCGCTGTAGTCGCCGTCGCCGAGCCGGCGGCGGAGCGGGATCGTGAGGGTGTGGCCGTGCGCGACCGCCGGCCCGGCCGTGACGGAGGCGTTGGTCGCGTTCGCGACCGCCTCGTTGCCGGAGCCCACGCGGACGGTGTCGTCGAAGACGACGACGATCGCGCGAGGTGCGTGGGCGAGGACGGCGCCGTTGGCGGGCGTCGTGCGGAGGAGCGTTGCGTGCGCCGACGCGGCGGCCGGCGCTGCGAGGGCGACCAGCGCTGCGGCGAGCCAGAGGCGGACGGCGCGTTTCACACCTGGCGCGAGGCTATCGGTGCCGCGGGAGACCGCTGGTAGCCTTGCCGCTCCGATGCCGATCTACGAGTACAAGTGCCCCAACGGGCACCTGTTCGAGGTCTTCCACGGGATGAGCGAGCCCGGGCCGGAGAAGTGCGAGGTCTGCGGCGCGTCCCCGCTCGTCCGCGTGCTGCATCCGGTCGCGGTGCACTACAAGGGCTCGGGCTTCTACACCACGGATTACGGCCGCAAGTCGAAGGCGGCGACGAAGGAGAGCTCCGGCTCGGACAGCTCGTCCTCGTCCGGCGGCTCGTCCGACAGCGGCTCGAGCTCGTCGAGCTCCGGCGACGGCAAGTCCGGCTCCGGCGACGGCAAGAAAGCCGCCGAGGCCTAGGCGCTCGGTCTCACCAGGGGCGACGCATGCGGCGGCGCCCGGCGATCGTCTCCAGGAGCAGCAACAGCACGACCGCGCCGACGACGGCGAGCAGGAACGGGCCGAGGTGCCAGCCGAAGTGCACCTTGTGGCCGAGCACGACGTTGCCGATCACGCCGCCGAGCAGCGCGCCGACGACGCCGACCGCCATCGTCGCCAGGCAGCCGATCGCCTGACGGCCCGGCGTCAGCGCCCGCGCGACGAGCCCTGCGAGCAGGCCGAACAGCAGGAACGAGACGATGCCCATCGAGGCAACGTTACTGCAGCGGGTGCCCGACCTCGCAACCGGGGCTGAACGCGTCCGTCGGCGGCTGCGGCGCCGACTTGCCGAGGAACTCCGCGATCGTCGCCGGGTTGTCCTCGCTCGGCTGGCCGGTCCCGCCGCCGCCGAGGTCGCCGCCGAGCCTGCAGTGCACCGAGCTGCCGGACGACGCCCGGAAACGCACCCACCCGAACTGCACGAGCTGCGACGCCGACATGTCGGTCGCCAGCGGCTTCACGATCTTCCCGCCGTCCCAGGGCAGCGTGATCAGGACGCCGGGCGACGTGACGCGTGCCAGCGTCGCGTCCATCACCGCCTGCTGCCGCGCGCCGCGGCTGATGTCGCTGTCGGCGGGGTTGTACGCGTTCTCGCGGATGCGCGAGTAGATCAGCGCCCGTTCGCCGTTCATGTGCTGCGTGCCCTTCGCGAACCGCCAGCCCTGCCACTTCTCGCACCGCGCCTGCGTCGGATACGGGCAGTCGAACCGGTTCGAGCGGATCTTCTCCGGCACGTTGACGGTGATTCCGCCGAGCGCGTTGATCAGGTCTTTGAAGTCGGCGAAGTTCACGACGACGACATGGTTGATCGGCAGCCCCGTGAACTCGTGCACGGTGCGGATCGCGAGCGCGGGCCCGCCGATCTGCATCGCCGCGTTGATCTTCTGCGTCGCCGCGCCCGGAATCGGGACGACGAGGTCGCGCGGGATCGACAGGTAGTAGATGCGGTGATGCGACGGGTCGGTGCGCATCAGCATCATCGAGTCGGAGTGGTTGTCGCCCGACCGGCCGACCTCGCCGTTGTCGGTGCCGAGCAGCAGCACCGTCGTCGAGTGCGAGAGCAGCAGGCCGCTCTGCTTCGTGAGCGCGAGCTTCGCGTTGGGATCGAGACGCTTGTTCGCGTCGGAGACGCCGCTCGAGAACGAGAGCCAGCTCGTCACGCCCCAGATGACGAACAGCACCACGAGCACGAGGATGCCGAGCCCGATCCGGCGCCCCCAGCGCGGCCTGCGCGCCGCGCCGCTGCCCGGCCCGCGGTAGTCGCTGCGGCCGCTGCTCGCGCCGTCCTTCTTCTTGCCGCCGCCGTCGCGGCCGCCGCGCCCGGGCAGGATGCGGGCGGGGCGGTCGGCCGCCGAAGGCACCTTGCCCTTCGCGCGGCCGCCGCGATAGACGCGGTACGGCTTCTCTTCGCCCGGCATCCGGCGGGTTACGTTACCCCGCAGCCATGAGTGCAAATCGGGTGGTGGGAGTGGACCTCGGCGGGACGAAGATCCTCGCGGGCGTCATCGAGGACGGGCAGGTGCTCGGCACGGTCGAGCATCCGACGCCGACGACCTCGCAGGAGGCGCTGCTCGACGGGCTCGCCAAGGCGGTGCAGGAGCTGCCGCTGGACGGTGTCGCCGCAGTCGGGTTCGGCATCCCCTCGCGGATCGACCACCGCCGCGGCATCGCGCTCGGCTCGGTGAACACGCCGCTGCGGGACGTGCCGTTCCTGGACGAGATGGGGCGCCGGCTCGGCTTGCCGGTCGCGATGGAGAACGACGCGACGTGCGCCGCGTTCGCCGAGTACGCGCACGGCGTCGGCCGCGGCACGACGGACTTCGTGATGCTCACGCTCGGCACCGGCGTCGGCGGCGGCGTGGTCACGGGCGGCGCGCTGTACCGCGCGTGGACGGAGCTCGGCCACATGGTGATCGTCGAGGACGGCGAGCCGTGTCAGGGCGCGTGCTCCGGCCGCGGCCACGTCGAGGCGTACTGCTCCGGCACGGCGGCGAACCGCCTCGCCCGCGAGGTGCTCGGTCCGGACGCAACCGCGCGCGACCTCATCGAGCAACGGCATCCCGCGCTCGCGACGGTCGGCCACCACCTGGGCGTCGCGATCGGCTCGCTCGTCAACGTCTTCGGCGCGGAGCGGTTCGCGATCGGCGGCGGCTTCGGCGTCGCGGCGTTCGACCAGCTCGTTCCCGCGGCGCGCGCGGGCGTTCTCCGCGAGGCGCTGCCGACGTCCGGCCAGGACGTCGAGATCGAGCGCGCGGTGCTGGGCGCCGAGGCCGGGCTGATCGGCGCGGGCCTGGTCGCGCTCGAGGCGTCGTAGTGCCGCTCGCGGTCTGCGCGACGCCGATCGGGAACCTCGAGGACGTCACGCTGCGCGTGCTCGCCGAGCTGCGCGAGGCGGACGTCGTGCTCGCCGAGGACACGCGGCACACGCGCGGCCTGCTCGAGCGCCACGGCATCCGCGCCACGCTCGTCTCGTACCGCGAGCACAACGAAGCCGCGCGCACGGCCGAGCTCGTGCCGCGCCTGCTCGCGGGCGAGCGGATGGCGCTCGTGACGGATGCCGGCCTGCCCGGGATCTCCGATCCCGGCCTGCGGCTCGTTCGCGCGGCGCGCGCGGTCGGGGTGGAGGTGACGGTGCTGCCGGGGCCCTCGGCGGTCGAGACCGCACTCGTCGCGAGCGGCCTCGCGGACGAGCGCTACGCGTTCGTGGGGTTCTTGCCTCGCCGCGCGTCCGAGCTCGCCGCGCTCTGGCGCGAGCTCGCGTCGTGGACGTGGCCGGTCGTCGCGTTCGAGTCGCCGCAGCGCCTGCCCGCGTCGTTGCGCTCGCTTGCCGCCGCGGACGCCGACCGCCCGGTCGCGGTCTGCCGCGAGCTGACGAAGCGCTTCGAAGAGGTCGTCGCCGGCACCGCGGCCTCGGTCGCCGAACGGTTCGCGACGCCGCCGAAGGGCGAGATCACGCTCGTCGTCGGCGTCGCCCCAGCCCGTGCCGACACGACCTCCGCCGACGAGGCTCGCGCGGCCGTGGCCGAGCTCGTCGCGGCCGGAGCGTCCAGGCGCACCGCCGCCGACGTCGTCGCGCGGCTCACAGACATGTCCAAGAACGACCTTTATCGCTCGACTCTGTGACAACTTTGTAATCTCGTTTGACAACACGCAGAGGCGCCGCCTACCGTCGAAGCAGTTCTCGAATCACGACAACCAAGGCGGTGTCCGATGCGTCGCGTGCTCCTGCTCGTGGCCGTCGCGGCGATGGTCTGCGCTCCGACAGCGGGCGCCTGGACTTGGCCGACCGACGGCGCAGTTCTCCAATCCTTCGTCTTCGACCGCGCGCACCCGTACGCAGCGGGCGAGCACCGCGGCCTCGACATCGCCGGCGCGCCCGGCGCGGCGGTGCTCGCACCCCGCGCGGGCACGGTCAGCTTCGCCGGCGCCGTCCCCGGCTCCGGCACGACGCTCACGATCCAGACCGGCGATGGGTATGCGGTCACGCTCACGCACCTCGGCTCGCTCGCCGTCGCCCGCGGCGCGACGGTCGCCGAGGGGGCGGTGGTCGCCAGGCTCGGCACCACCGGCGACGCAGCCCACGCGCAGCCGTACGTCCAACTCGGCGTCCGCGTCGCCGCGGACGCGCAGGGCTACGTCGACCCGGCCGGACTCCTGCCCGCGCGCACGACGGCGCCGCCCGCACCGGCGCCCGCGCCGAGGCGCCCGCCGATCGTCCTCCCGTCGCCGCCCGCTCCCGCGGCGACGAGCGAGCCGGCCGCGGCCGCGCCGGCACCGGTCGCCGCGCCGCAGCCGGCGGTGACACCCGCTCCCGCGCCTGCGGTCGCACCGGCCGAGGCCCAGCCGCCCACGCCGGAGGAGCCCGCGCCGCCGAGCTTCGTCATCCAGGCGCACGCGGCAGCGCCGGTGCCCGCGTTTCGGGTTCGGGCCAGGGCAGCGGCCTCGGCCGCACCCGCCCCGGCAGCGCCGCCGCAGTCTGCGCCGGAGCTGCCCGCACCGGCGCCTGCGCCCGCGCCGCGCGTCCGCACGGTCGTCGTCCAGCCGGTCTCCGACGTGCTTCCGCTCCGCGGCTATGCCGACCGCCGGATGCCGACCACGCGCATGCGCGCTCGCCCCGCGACGGCAACGGCCAGCTCGAGGCTGCAGCTTCCGGCTACGCCGGCTGCGCTGCTCGCCGTCGCGCTGCTTGCACTCGTGGGGCTGCAAAAGGCCGCTCGTATCATTGGTCGCCGTGTCGACGAGCAGACGCAAGATCCTGGTGGCGCCGGCGTGGCCCTACGCGGCGGGTCACCGGCACCTTGGCCACGTGGCCGGATTCGGAGTGCCGGCGGACGTCTTCGCCCGGTATCACCGTTTGCGTGGGAACGACGTGCTGATGGTCAGCGGGACCGACGAGCACGGGACGCCGACCATGGTCGCCGCGGACGCGGAGGGGAAGTCATACGCTGAGATCGGCGACTACTACAACGCGTCGTTCCGCGACGACTGGCGCCGGCTCGGGCTCTCGTACGACTGCTTCTCGCGCACCACCACGCAGAACCACGCGCGCGTCACCCAGGACGTCTTCAAGACGCTCTACGACAAGGGCTACATCTTCGAGCAGCAGCAGCTGGTCTCGTTCTCGGCCACCACCGGGCACACGCTTCCCGACCGGTACATCGAGGGGACGTGCCCGATCTGCGGCTTCCCCGACGCCCGCGGCGACCAGTGCGACAACTGCGGGAACCAGCTCGACCCGGTCGACCTGATCGACCCGCGCTCGAAGATCGACGGCACGACGCCCGTCTTCAAGGAGACGAAGCACCTGTTCCTGAACCTGCCCGCGTTCGCGGACGAGCTCCGGGCGTGGATCTCCTCCCACGACGACTGGCGCACGAACGTCCGCAACTTCTCCTTGAGCCTGCTCGACGACCTGCGGCCGCGCGCGATGACGCGCGACCTCGACTGGGGCGTCCGCATCCCGGTGCCGGGGTACGCGGAAGACGAGCACAAGCGCATCTACGTGTGGTTCGACGCCGTCATCGGCTACCTGTCGGCGAGCATCGAGTGGGCGGCGATGAACGGCACGCCCGAAGCGTGGCGCGAGTGGTGGCAGAACGACGCCGCCGAGCACTCGTACTTCCAGGGCAAGGACAACGTCGTCTTCCACACCGTCATCTGGCCGTCGGAGCTGATCGGCTACGGCGAAGGCGGCGACGTCGGTGCCGGCACGCCGCTGCACCTGCCCGACAACGTCGTCGCGAGCGAGTTCCTCACGATGGAGGGAAAGCAGTTCTCGACGAGCCGCGGCCACTCGATCTACGTCAGCGACTTCCTCGAGCGCTACGACCCCGACCCGTTGCGCTACTACCTCGTCGCAGCGGGGCCGGAGACGCAGGACACCGACTTCACCTGGGCCGAGTTCGTGCGGCGCAACAACGACGAGCTGCTCGCGAACTGGGGCAACCTCGTCAACCGCACGCTCACGAATGCGCACAGGCAGTTCGGCGCCGTGCCGGAGCCGGGCGAGCTCACGGAGGACGACAGCGCCCTGCTTGCCGGAGTCGACGGCGGCTTCGAGACGGTCGCCGCGCACATCGAGAATGCGCGCTTCCGCGCCGCGCTCGGCGAGGTCATGCGGCTTGCGAGCACCGTCAACCAGTACGTCAGCGACCAGGCGCCGTGGGCGCTCGTGAAGACCGACCGCGACCGCGCCGCAACCGTTCTCTATGTCGCGTTGCGCGCCGTCGACAGCCTCAAGGTGCTGTTCACGCCGTTCCTGCCGCACACGTCGCAGCGTCTGCACGACCTGCTCGGCTACGACGGCTGGCTCGCCGGCCCGCTCGAGTACCGGACCGTCGAGGAAGAGGACGGCCGCAGCCACGAGGTCCTCACCGGCGATTACAAGTCGTGGATCGGCGAGTGGAAGCCCAGCGAGCTGCCGCCGGGTCAGCAGCTTCGCGAGCCGGTGCCGCTGTTCAAGAAGCTCGACGACTCGGTCGTCGACGAGGAGCTCGCGCGCATGCGCGGCTCCGGCGCCGCGTGATCGACACGCACGCGCACTTCGGCGACGACGCGGACGACGTGCTCGCGCGTGCGCGCGACGCCGGCGTAGACCGCGTGGTTGCCGTGGCGACCACGGTCGAGGGCGCGCACGACGCGCTCGCGCTCGCCGACCGACACGACGGCGTCTACGCATGCCTCGGCATCCACCCGCACGAAGCCGCGACCGCCGCGGCGTCGCACGTCGACGAGATTCGCGAGCTGGTCGCACATCCCAAGGCGGTGGCCGTCGGCGAGACCGGGCTCGACTACTTCCGCGACTACGCGCCGCACGACGCGCAGCAGAAGCTGTTCGACGCGCTGCTCGCCGTCGCGCGCGACACGGGCAAGCCGGTCGTGATCCACACGCGGGCGGCCGACGAGGACACCGCGGCGCGCCTCGTCGCCCACGAAGGGCGGGTGATCCTGCACTGCTTCTCGTCGCCGGCGCTGCTCGAGCCGGCGCTCGAGCACGGCTGGTACGTCTCGTTCGCCGGCAACGTCACGTACAAGAACGCGTTCGAGCTGCGTGCCGCCGCACGGCGCGTGCCGCGCGACCGTCTGCTCGCCGAGACCGACAGCCCGTACCTCGCGCCGCAGCCGGTGCGCGGCAAGCGCAACGAGCCCGCCTACGTCGTCCACACGCTCGAGGCCCTCGCACAGGCGCGCGGGGAGGACACCGGCGAGCTCGCCGCGCAAATCCACGCGAACGCGAGCGCGATCTTCGGCATATGACCGTTCAGCCGCGCAAGAGCCTCGGCCAGCACTTCCTCGTCGACGAGAACATCCTCCTCGTGATCGAGCGCCTCGCGGAGCTCGACCCCGACGATGTCGTGCTCGAGGTCGGGCCGGGCCTCGGCGTGCTGACGCGGTTTCTCGCCGAACGCGTCGCGCACGTGCACGCGGTGGAGCTCGACCGCCGGCTCGAGCCGCATCTCGCCGGCATCCCGCGCGTCGACGTGCACTGGGGCGACGCGTTGAAGCTCGACCTCTCACGGCTCGAACCGGCGCCGCACAAGCTCGTCGCGAACCTGCCGTACAACGTGGCGACGCCGCTCGTCGCCGAGAGTCTGCGCGAGCAGCAGCTCGACCGCTGGTGCGTGATGGTGCAGCGCGAAGTAGCCGACCGCTTCTTTGCCGACCCGTCGACGAAGGCGTACGGCGGCGTGTCCGTGCTGTTGCAGCTGGCGACCGAGCGCACCGGGTTCCATCCCGTGTCGCGCGAGGTGTTCCGGCCGCGGCCGAACGTCGACTCCGCGCTCGTCGCGTTTCGCAGGACAGCGCCCGGCGCCGACGCGAAGACGCGCCGCGTCGTCGACGCCGCGTTCTCGCACCGGCGGAAGACGCTCGCCAATGCCGTCTCGCTGTCGGGCCTCACCAGCCGCGAGCACGCGGTCGACGCGCTCGCCGCGATCGGCCGTGACGCGAACGTGCGCGCCGAGGCGCTCGCGCCGCCGGAGTTCGTCGCCCTGGCGGAGCACCTGTGATCGCACCGGCTCCCGCGAAGATCAATCTCGCGCTCGTCGTCGGGCCGCTGCGCGACGACGGCAAGCATGAGCTGGTCACGATCTTCCAGCGCCTCGACCTCGGCGACCGTATCGAGGTCGAGCCTGCGGACGAGACGACGATCGACGGCTTTGCCGAGGACACGATCGTGCGCGCGGCTCTCGATGCGCTCGAGGCGCCGCACGGCTGGCGCGTCCGCATCGAGAAGCACGTGCCCGTCGCGGCAGGTCTGGCCGGCGGCTCGAGCGACGCGGCGACCGCGTTGAAGCTCGCGAACGCACAGCTTGCCGAGCCCCGTGAGCTGCACCCGATCGCCGCGCGGCTCGGCGCCGACGTGCCGTTCTTCCTCTACGACGGGCCGCAGCTCGGCACCGCGGACGGCACGACGCTCGAGCCGCTCGACCTGCCGCAGGATTTCGTCGTGCTGCTGCTCTTCCCGCGCGGCGAGACGAAGTCGTCGACCGGCCGGGCGTACGCCGACTTCGACGCGCGCAACGGCGCGGACGGTTTCGACGAGCGCGCCGCACGGCTGCGTGAGGTGCTCGCGAGCGTGCGCCGCCCGCGCGACCTCGCCGCGCTGCCGCCGAACGACCTCGCGTCGTCGCCGCACGCGCGGACGCTGGTCGAAGCGGGCGCCTTCCGCGCCGACGTCTCCGGCGCCGGCCCGACCGTGTACGGCTTGTTCCACCGGCGTGACGACGCGCGCCGCGCAGCCGCCGCCGTGCGGCGCCTGGGCCGTGTTCTGATCACGATTCCAGCGTGGTACGGTTGAAATCATGAGCGTAGGCTCGACGGAGCTCAGCAGGGAGCGGAGGCGCCGGCTCGGCCGGCGCCGGAGCGGATAACAGTTGGGCTCGCACGCGATCGAGCACGGGTCGACCCGTACCGGACGCTGGCTGCGGCAGCACCGCCTGCGCTTCACGTTGTGGCTTGCCGCGGCCGAGGGCCTCCTCTACATCGTCGGCGTCCTCAGCTTCTGGCCGCTGGTCGCGCTTGCGATCATCTTCGTCGCCGCGTGGATGTGGGCGCGCAACCAGGGCTCCGACGCGCTGCGGGAGGTCACGTGGATCCTCGCGGTCGCGCAGATCCTGGTGCTCCTCGTGCCGGTCGCATGGGCGATCGTGAAGACGGTGGCGATCGTCGTCGTGGCGCTCCTGGCGATCGCCGCGCTTGTCTTCCTCTTTACCGAGCGCCGTTAGACTCGCCTCGCAGTGGGGCGTAGCCAAGCGGTAAGGCAGCGGGTTTTGGTCCCGCGATCCCAGGTTCGAATCCTGGCGCCCCAGCCACTTTGCAAATGACCGACACGCCGCTCGCAGCCGTGCTCATGGCCGGAGGGCTCGGCACCCGCATGAAGTCCGCGGTGCCGAAGCACTTCCACCCGATCCTCGGCCGCCGCATGGTCGACTGGGTGATCCTCACCGGCCTCGAGGCGGGAGCCGATCCGCTCGTCGTCGTCGCGTCGCCCGGGGCGCGCGACGAGTTCGC
>Ga0070741_10010912_pt1 | contig 16967 bp, 16 predicted proteins | sample Coa_R1_4_FD_66440 | JGI IMG/M metagenome (GOLD analysis project Ga0070741, IMG submission 66440) | Surface soil microbial communities from Centralia Pennsylvania, which are recovering from an underground coalmine fire - Coalmine... | ecosystem: Environmental > Terrestrial > Soil > Unclassified ...
CCGAAGATTTCGGCGTACAACCCGCGCGGCGACCGCGACTATCCGCGCCAGACGTTCTTCAAGGACGGCAACGGCAAGCCACGGCGCGTGTTCTTCTGCGGCACCGAGCAATCCAGCCACATCGACCGGATGACGCATGAGGAAATCGCCGCCTACGACGCCTTCACCGAAGACTGCGCCTGCCGAAATGGCACGTGGCAAGCCCTCATCAAGCACAACGGCAGTTCTGAAGAACTCCACATCATTCTGCCGTCTGGCGACCGAGACAAGATGATCGGGTTGCCCTCTGGGTTGACGACCATCCTGTACGAACTCCGCAATCAGGGCAAGAAGCTGCCGGACGCCACGACGCTGCTGAACAAGATGTTGGCGACCGCGACCGATCCCGACGCGTTCATCGCCAATCTGGATCGCCTGCTCAAGCAGTCTGAACCTGCCACGGTGTAAGCCCGGACGCGATGACGTTTCAAGATATCCTCGATCAAGTCGGTGCGCGTTTGAACTTCGCGGGTGGACTCACCGCCGCGACGCGCACCCGTCTGCTTGGCTATCTTGCCAACCGGCACCGCGAAGTCGTCTCCAAAGTGCCGAAGTTGCGGAACGTCTACGGCGCACCCATTCTCACGACGGTGGCGGGACGGCAGCAGTACAGCCTGTCGCCGTCGATCAAAAAACTCCTACACCTGTACGACACGACGAACCAGCGCGAACTGTACCCGGTCGATGCTGGATTGATCCGCTTGGTCAATCCCGGCGGGGCAGTCATCAACTTCGGTCTGCCCATTCGGTACGCAGACATCGGGTACATCGCCTATCAGCAGCCGATGCCGAGCGCCAACATGCTGTGGGCAGTGTCGTCAGCCAACACCGATACCGTCACGGTGTCGGTCGAATACATCCGAACGGGCGGCTATCCGGGCACGGCAAACGTGGCGCTCACCGGGACGACTGCCGTCCAGATCGGCACCGACGCCGACATTCAAACGCTCACAAAGTTCTATCTGTCGAATACGGCGACTGGGTTCGTAACGCTGCATGCAGCCAATGCGACCGGCACCACGATTTCGACACTCGGACGCGGACAGACCTACGCCCGCTTCCGGGGCATCCTGCTCGATCCGACGCCGAGCGCCAACATCACCTTCACGCTCGACTACCAACGCACGGTGCCTGATCCACTCATCGACAGCGATGACGAACCGCTGATCGATGAGGACTGGCAGTGGATCTTGGTGTTGGGCGTGCTGATGGATGAATGCACGAAGAACGAGAACGCCCAAGGGTACCTTGAGTTCAAGGACGCATACGAAAAGGGCGTGAACGATTTCATCAGCGACATGATGAACGCTGACGACTGGATCGTCATCCCGAACCGCGGCATCGTTCCGAAGCCGTATCCCCTCAAGCTGCCGATCAGCGACGCATCGTAATTCACATGGCTGATCTGGTTCCCATCATCGTCGCGGATTTGCAATCCGGTCGTAACGGGTTTGAGCCGCCGCACTCGCTCAGCGAGACGGAAGCGGTGGAGATGGTCAATGTCGATCTGTACGGCGCGACCGTTGCGCGTAAGCGAAACGGCGCGAATACCGTGTCTCTCGCGAACAGCAGCTTCAACGCGCCTGTCCAAGCATTGCATCGGCACGTGCCGACTTCCGACGACAGCGCCGCAGAACTGTGGGGCGTGGACGCGAGCACGCGCATCGCGCGGCTGGCGAACGGCGTGGTGTGGAGCGCGATCACGCCGGTCGATGCGCTCGCGAACTCGGCACTCGCGACCAGCTTCGCCTCACTCGACGGGAAGCTCGTCATGGCGAACCAATTTGCCGCAGACACCTTCGGTCGATACCGGCTACACGCGTGGGACGGTTCAACGCTGCGTCGTGCAGGGATTGCACCATCGATTGTCGCGCCGTCCGTCGTCAACGACGCAAATACCGGTTCGTACGCCAACACGGAACGCTTCTATCGCGTCCGCTGGGTTGAACGGGCGCAACTCGACACGTGGGACGAAGCCCTTGCCGTCGCGGCACCCGCACAACAAATCATTCTGACTGCCAACGGCACGCAGCACGTCAGCGGCTTCATTGCCGGACCGACGACCGCGAACGTCACCGTCACCGTGAACGCAAATCTTGCCGTCACGTTCTATGCGGCGGCGGGTGGCGGCGCTGGCGGCGCATCGCTACCGGGTGGGTTTTGGTCCGGCTCGGGCGGCGGCGGCGGCGCCTCAAACACGTCGGGTATGCCCGTCACGCTCATCGCGGGCAAGACCTACAGCTATCACGTCGGCGCGGGCGGGATCGGCGCAGGCGCAGACGGCGACGAAACCTTTTTGCATAACGACACGGATGCCGTGTACGTCTTCCGCTTTGGCGGCGGCAAGCACGGCACCACCGCACCGTCAGCGCCGAACCTTGGCGGCAACGGCGGTCTCGTGATCGTCGGCTCTGGCGTCGCAGGCGGCAACGGCGGTGGCGTCACAGGCGCGGCAACGGGCGGTGCGGGCTTCAGCGTGACGAACGGGACCGGCGGCGGTGGTGCCGGTGGCTGCGACAGCTTCTTGGGCGGCAATGGCGGCAACGGCGTCGCGAACGGCGGCATCGGCGGCGGCATTCGTGCGTTCGGTGCGTCGGCATCGGGCGCGGGCGGCGGCGGCGGTGCGGACGCGTTGCCGGACACCGTGGACGGATCGGGCGGTGGCGGTGGCGGCGGCGGTGCCAAGTTCGGCTATGTCGGCGAAGCTCTGACCGGCTACGGCGGCGGCGGTGGTGGTGGCGGCGGAGTCAATGGCGGATCGGGCGGCGACGTGGGAAGTGGCGGTGATGGCGTCCTCGTCTTCAACTTCACGCCGACTTCGTTCTCCAACTCCCTCGGCGGATTCAACAGCAGCGCCGGATCGGGCGTGTGGACGCCCACGACGGCGACCGATCCGAGCAAGTTCCTCGTCATCGGACAAAAGCTGCTCATCAACGCAGCCGTCTTCATCGTCACGGCGGTCAACAGTTCCACGTTCTCAACGGCAGTTCATGCGGAAGCGTACTCCGCGATTGCGGTGCAGCCCGCCGGCAGCGTCGTCGCCCGTCGGTCGGAACCGTCGCCGTCCGTGTCGTTCAAGCCAAGTGGATCGAATACCGGCGCACTTATCACGCATCCGTTCATGCCGAATGATGGTGAGACGCATTGGGAACTTGAAGTCTCGCTTGACGACGCGACGTACTACGTCTTGGGCACGTTCCCGACGACGTACCCGACCGTGTACGACAACGCGGCGACGAGCACGTACAGCAGCGGCGATGTGTCTGACATCACGGGCACCTACAACATTCCGAAGCCGTACAAGTTCGTCGCAGCCGATCAAAACCGCCTGCTCGGTTTCGGCAGTTGGAACGGCGTCGACCCGCAGAACCGGATTGAGTACAGCGCCGTACGCGGCAGTCTGAACATCGGCGACGTAGAGCGGGTGCCGCTCGGCAACTTCACCGAGTTGGACGAGAACGACAGTGGCGAACCGACCGGACTCACCGGACCGGTCAACGGCTTGTTCTTCGCGTTTAAGACCAATCAAGTGTGGGCGCTCAGTGCCACTGGCGATCCGTTGCAGCCGTATGCCAAGACGCCGATCAGCAAGAAGGACGGCGCGTACCCGCGCACCATCGTCGTCGCGGAGGACGAAAGCGGAATGCCCGCGCTCTACTGGATGTCCGAGCGCGGACCGCGCCGGATCGTCATCAACGGGTTCGCGCAGGCGCGGGTGGAAGACATCGGTGACGGCATCCGCGATTACATGGACGGCACGTCAGGATCGTTCACACACGACGCCGCGACGCTGTTCTACAACCATGCGGTCTACCACGCCGACAAGCGCCAGATTTGGTTTCACCAGTACGTCAGCATCAACGGGACGAACCAATACGTCCGCTTCGTCTACAACATCGGGCGCGTCGCGGACAGCACGCCGAGCGATCACCCACGTCAAAGCGGCTGGACGATCCATACGGGTCCGAGCGTGCAGGCGTACTGCTCCACGATGTTCAGCGATGTGGTCGGTACCGACATGGGACGGCTGCTCAAGCCGTACGTCGGCACCATTTCGGCGAACACGGTCCTGAAGTGCGACAGCACCGCGACGACAGACGCGAACACACCGTTTCAGGCGTACGTCATCTCGCGCGAATTCCAGAATTGGGGCTTCGGACACAACGCGACGATCAATCACACGTACGTGCTCGGTCGCAGTACCACCAACGCCAACGCCACGATCACGGTCAGTCTGGTCGGGGACTACGGCAACGAACAATCGAGCGCGACGATCACGTTCACGCCTACGCGCAGTCGCCAACGCGTTGCCGACGTGGGCTTGGGTTCGGTCGGCTCAGCACATCTCTTCATCGGTGACAGCGCGCCGACCGCCGACGCGTGGCAGGTGGATGTGTGCGCCGCTGAAGTACTCCCGAAAGAACTCGGGTAATTCCACACAGGTACGGTTCGATGGCAGATCCCACAGCAAACTCCACTCCCGTATTCGATGCGACGAAAGGGCAGAACGAGAACAACGTCGAGTACTTCACGCGGCTGTTGAACTCGGGACAGTACCAGACACCCCAAGCCGCGATTGATGCGTTCAACGGTCAGAACCTCAAAGCCGACAAGACTGGCTTGTCGAGTTTCTACGGCTCGTCGCCAGCGTTCTACAACAACGGGCTCGGGCAGATCGGCTTGCCGGATCGGTACTTCGTCAAGCAGTCAGATGGCACGTGGCAGCAGACGATGCGTCCGCCGCAGCAGGCGCACGCGCCCGTCAGCGGCAACTTCCTCGCAGGTGTCGGAATGCCGACCGGCGGGATGCTCTCCACGATGGCGGCACCGACACAGGGCACTCCCACGCCCGGTGCCCTAAATACCGCGCAGCAGACTCCAACGCCGTCGCTCAACGTGAACACGTTGGCAGACCAGCAGGATGCGATCAATCGAGCGTTGGGAAAGTAAGGCTCACTCGTGGGAACGGCTCAATCCTTTCAGACACAAAACCTCGGCTTCATGACGCAGGGCGACCCTGCGACCCGCCCGCCTGTACCGGTGGCGGCAAACACCGCACAACCCTTTCAGACACAAAGCCTCGGCTTGATGACGCAGGGCGACCCGGCGACGCGGCAGGCTGGACCGGCACCGGCAAACACCGCCGCCATGACGGGCTCGACGACGGGCGTGATGCCGCAAGCGGCAACCGCAACGGCGTCAGCGCCACCGCCTGCCGCGAACGCCGCAGGGTCGACGCCGCAGCAGCAGTACCAGCCGGTTTCGTACAACCCGCAAGGGTATCAGCCGACGTACGCGCAAGCCGCGAATACGGGATCAGCGGATCAATTCCAGCAGCGGATCAGCAGCCAACTCGACACCTTGCAGCAGCCGGTCAGCGCGAACAGCGATGTGGTCCGTGCGCAGACTGATCCCTTCCGCGTGGCGATGTCCCGCGCGCTCGCTGGCAACCGCGACGCGTTGGCGGAACAGTCCTACGCGTCCGGCAACCTTGGCAGCGGCGGGTACGACCAACAGCAACAGCGGGCTCGTGAAGACGCCAGCAACGCCATCGCGACGAACCAAGGGCAAGTGATGGCGACCGCCGAAGCACAACGCCAGTCACAGTTGGCGAACTTGCTCGGTCTCGGTCAGTCGGGCGCGTTGCAGCAGGAAGGCATCACGAACCAGAGCAATCAGTTCAACTCGACACTTGGCTTGAACGCGGCGCAGTTGAATGCGCAGAGCGGCTTGGCGGCGGCACAACTCGCCGCGAACCAACAGCAGTTCGGCGTGACGAGCGGTCAGAACCAGCAAGCGTTAAACAACGCGCTAGAAATCGCGCGGATGCAGAACGCGCTTGGCTACTACCAGTCGGATAACTCGCGCGGATTGGGCGAAGACCAACTGTACGCCAACGGAGGCTTCTAGTTCGTGGCGTACACCTACCGCAAGGTCGATTGGACCGAATGGCACCGAGTCGCGCAGACGTTCACGCAGTTCACTGACGACACGATCCCTGATCCGAAGTTGCCGCATCCGGCGCTGGCAGAAATCGTCGTTGCGGAAGATGAAGACGGGAACATCGTCGGTTTTCTGGTCGCCCAACTCGTCAAGCATCTTGAACCCCTCTGGATCGCACCGGATCATCGCGGCAAGGTCAGTTGGACGAAGCTCGTGAACATGCTGGACCCGCACGGCTGCTACATGTTCGCGCATGACGGCAAATCGGCGCGGCGTGCCGAAGTGTTCGGCGCACGCAAAGAAAAATACAACGCCGTGTACTACAAGGACTAACGACACATGGGTCTTGATCCCGTTACCGGCACGCTGATCGGCACTGGCGTCCAAGCACTTGGCGGCGGTCTGTCCGGAAAGTCGCAGGCGAACGCCAAGGACGCCGAGACTGCGACATCTGGCGCGACGAACCTGAACAACAACCTGATCAGCCTCTACAACGCGATCAACTCGGGCGAGACTGGTCTGTACAACGCGAACACGAACGCGACGGCGACGAAGAACGCCATCGCCACGCAGAACCCGACCACGTTCGCGAAGCAAGTCCGGCAGGGCGACCTGTTGGTCAAGGAACCGTTCGTGGGACGCAGCGGGCAGGGAGCGTCGTACACCGTCAGCGATGCAGACAAGCAAGCCGCGCAAGCCTTGCAGCAGCAGGCGATCACGAACCTCTTGAAGTCACCGACGGACAATCCGGTACCGGTGACGAGCACGGACACGGGTGCGCCTGCCTTGGCGACCACGCCGAGCATCGTCGCGCCGCCCAACGTGAACGCGGCGACGGTCCGTGCTCCGGGCGTTGCCGGTCAAGCACCGACGCCCGTCACTCAGGCTCAGAAACTTTCAGGGAAGTAAACCGCCGTGGGATTCTTGAACAACGCAGCGCTTGCCGGTCTCGGCAGTGGTCTGCAAGCCGGTGGTGGCTACTTCCAGCAGCAAGCCGACTTGCAGCACAAGCACGACGTGGAGCAGGCGTACCTCGATCTGGCGCAGCGGCAGGAGACGGCTCGCGAAGCCGAAGCCGCTGAACTCGCCAAGGAACGCGCCACGCGCACCGCGCAGATCGAAGAGGAAACCAAGAAAGCGAAACAGCAGCAAGCCGAAACGGTGCTGCGCGTGCTCTCGGGACGCGCCCGTACGGGCGATACGACCGATCTGTTGCAGTCGCAGAAGGACGCATTGGATGCCGGTGGACTCGGCGAAGGCATCGGCTACCGCATCACACAGCAGCCGTTGGCACCGTCCGGCAATCTGCCGTCTGGCGGTGCGATTGGCTTTGGCGTGCCGGTGGGTGCACCGCCGGTCGCCAACAGCATGGTCGACAGCCCGTCGAACGAAGCGGCACTCCCGGCAAAGGCACAAGTCATCATGACGCCTACCGATCAAGCCGCTGTTGCACAACAGGCGCACAACACGGCGTATGTGCAATCGCTGCGGAACAATGGCGACGCGCGTTCGACCGCGCTCGCAGATTTCCTTGAGTCGCATCCTGAAGCCGATCCTGAAAAAGCAGCCACGCTGATCGACAAGCTCAATCCAAAGTCGGAGCAGACGAAAAACCCGGTGAAGGTCGCGTACCGCGATCCGAAGACCGGCAAGAACGTCGAGCGGTGGGTATCAGCAGACGAAGCGATGGCGCTCGGTCCAATGGAGTCGCCGATGCCTGCCAGCGTCATCGTGAACACCGGCAAGACCGAGAAGACGAATAAGCTCGTACAGACGTTGGGTGACTCGATCCTCTCCGGTAAAGCGTTGCTCGATCCCGAAGGCTTGAGCCGCCAAGGGGTGTACGCGGATGTGGCAGGCTACGTCCTTGAGCACGGTGGCGACTTGAACAAGCTGCGGCTGGATGCGATTGCCGCCAAAGAGAACGTCAAACACGCCAACGACAGCCAGCAACTTCGCATCCGGCAAGACATCGACGTGATCGATCACTCGCTCGACAAGGTGGATGCCCTAGCCGATCGGTGGAACGCGCCGATGTGGGGTCCGTTCAGCCGCGTGTCGCTCGCACAGGCACAGCAGGGCACGTTCGGCGCCGACGCGAAGAAGGTCGCGACGCAATTGGCGGCGCAGGTCGAAGAAGTCAAAGCGCGCTTGGCAAGCGTGTATCAGAACGGTGGAGCGCCGACGCAGGAAGCGCAGAAACGAGCGGACGCGCAGTTGGCTGCGTGGATGGACGCGGGCACGCTGCACGAGATGACGAAGCTCGCGCGGTACAACACGAGCTTGCAGAAGTCCGCGATGGACACGACGGGTGCGGTCGTGCCCGGTAGTCAGCCGAAAAAATCCAAGTTCACAGTGACGATCCAGTAATGCCGAAGTACAGCTACCTGCTCAAGAACGGGAAACATCTCGTGCTTGAGGGCGACACCCAACCCGACGACGCCGACGTGGAACAAGCCGCGAAGGATGCGGGTGTGGAACTCGCCTTGGCGGATGACGATCAGTCTGACCACAAGTCGGTGAGCCATGCCGCCGCACACGAGCCGAGCGCACCGGCTGGACCGGCTGTGGTCGCACTCTCAAAGGCGATCCCGCCAATCACCGATGCCGTGGTCAGCAGTCCCACGGCGCTGAAGGTCGCCAAGGAAGTGGCGAAGCGCGGCACGGTCGCCGCGGTGGGTGCCGTCGCCGGCGGACAGGTACCGGGGATCGGTCATGTCGCCGGCGCGGCATTGGCGAACCAGATGGTGACGCCGACCGCCCCGACGAGCGGTGCGACCAACTACAACACGGCGGCAGGTAGCGGCAATCCGAACCGCTTGAGTCCGGCAGACGTAGCGTACCGGCAGAAAGCCGGACAGCCGATGTTGATCGATGAACTCGGAAACTACCGCGCCGTCCCGACTGAAGCCGAGCTCACAACGGCAGCAAAGAAAGCGAGCTTGGCGCAGAAGTTCGGAAAGCTGTCGAGCGTGTTGGGCGCGCTCGGCGGTGCGATGAGCGGTCAAGACCTTGACAGCGCGATTGATCGGATCGTGTTGGCACCGAACAATCCGGCGCTGCATCGGAAGGACAACGGGTACTTCGGACTGAGCTTTGGCGACCCGCGCAGCGCCGAAGAACAAGCGGCACATCCCCCGTTGCTCAATGCCCTATTCCAAGCCGCGATTGATCGGCTGTTCGGCAAGAAGCGGTCAGACATTGCGCTGCCGAAAGAGTAGTAGAGGATGACGGTAGTGCCTTCAGACCGGACGACGCCAATGGACCCGAATCAACTCATTGTTCAGATGCTTGAACAGAACACGCAGTCAATGAACGACCGTTTCGATGGTGTTGACGACGCCATCGCGGGAGTGCATCACCGGTTGGACATGCTCAACTCACGGACGCGCAAGAACGAAGTCAGCATCGCGCGGCTCAAGGTCATCGTGGGCGGTGCGTGCGCCATTGCGGGCAGCGCGCTCGCTGCGTATTTCACCCATCTATTCGGCGGCTAACGCGCTACTGCGGTAGGTCCTTCACGTACTCCGAGTCGGGGAAGAACCGTCTGGCGTGCGCCCGCAGCCAGTAGACGGCTTCGTCAAACGTCTTCACGACCGCCTCAGCCTTAACACCGGTTCGTTCGTCACCGATGCGGACGCGAATTCCACCGGTCGAGTCTTTTTCCAATCGAAACGTGACATCGCTTTCGTAGAGTCGTTGCAGTTCGTCAGCAGCCCGGTCCACGTGCCGCATGATAGACTGTCCGGCTTATGGATACGAAAGAACTCATTGTTCTTGGTGCTCGTGCTCGCATCGCGGAACTCGAAAACGAAATCGCGGAACTGCGGAAAATTGCCGATGGCGGCGCTCGACGTGGGCGACGGGCAAAGAGCGGCGGTGCGTCGGCACCGGCAACGGCTGCGGACAGCAACGTCGGAACGCGCAAGCGTCGGGGAATGTCAGCGGCTCAGCGCAAAGCCGTCAGCGAACGGATGCGCAAGTATTGGGCGGCGCGGCGGAAGTCGAAGGCGTAGCCATGCGGTGGTGGGACGTGCGGAAAGGATCGGTCGGCGTCACCGTCACGTACGGATACGGCGATTCAGGCTTGCTCATCGAGAAGTTCGCTGTTCGCCCCGGCGATTCGTTCGATGTCCGCTTCGACATGGGCAAGAACCTGCGGACGCGGAACAAGCAGGAAAACAGCTACATCGACGCGCAAGACCTTGCGAACAACATGGACTCGGTCACGTCCATCGAAATCAGCGACGACACTATCGTGAAAGGCGTGAGCAAGCACCTCCAACGTCTGAAGAAATCGAGTGGCTTGCCCAAGGGTGTGCGCGTCTGCATCGTCCTGAACGGCGAACACTGGTATAACGCGAGATTGAGCATACCGGACGAGTACACGTTGATGCTCGATGGACTGAAGCCGACCGACGAGTGATCGCGCGAAGTGATTTAGCTGAACATGTCTGGCATTTCGCCAGCGAGACGGCGCAGTGGAATCCGTCGAGCAGGTCCGGCATAAGCGGGCGTCGGCAGCTTCGAGAGGTACTGCACCAACACGGCAACCGAAGCGGATGCCTCGGCTAATGCGGTCAGAACTGCCTGAACACCCGGTACATTCTGAATAGCGATGCAGAGAGCGCGGCGAACGCTGATGCTGCTGAACTGGCCAACTTCCGCCAACGCCGCCAGCAGCGTTCCGTCGTCCGGGTGACCCACAGCGCCGAGATACACGGCAGCACCGGCGACTTCGGCGGGTTCGGCATTCGCGATCACCACGTCACGCGCCGCATCCATGAGTGCCACGTCGTCTGTCGCAATCTCAGACGCCAACAACCACAGCCTGTACTTCTGGCAAGGGTACAGACCGGACTGCTCGTCGCGCAACAATCCGGAGAGCGCGCCGACGACTTCATCCGAACACTCATCGATCACGTGGAAGTAATCGCATACGTTCGACGTTTCTTCCGGCAGCCACTTCACGAGTTCCATCAGCCGTGAGGCATACCCGTCGGTCGGTTCGGTGACAGGAACCTCTTGCCGCCGTAGACGCTTGATGCTCGACAACCGACCGAGACAGAACTTCAGGCGTCGTCGATCCAAGCCCTGCCCTGCGTCAATCAGTGCCCGCAGCATCGTGTTCAGACGGTCCACGACTGCGGGTAGCTCGTCCAACCGCTGCCGCCGAACGACAGTCTCGATTTCCTCGAACTCCGGGTCAGCAGGCTGGGTCAGCTTCGTCCATGGCGCGGTACCCGGTCGCACGATCTCTGTTTTGCCGCCGTTCACGCTCAGGTTTAACTCACGCAACTGTGAATGGATGCACCGAAGAGCGCGGCGCGCGTCCGCTTCAGTCGGTGTGATGATCCGAATGTCGTCCATGTACCGGTGGCAGTCGAACCCCGCGTCGGTCATGAACACGTCGAGCGAGTGAAGGTACACGTTCCCGAGGAACGAACTCGGAAACATGTTCTGCGGCAATCCGTACGTGCGGTACGGACTCCACACGGACAAGCAAGACATCAGAGCTTCGATCACCGCCATCGGCTCGTCGCCGGGAACGGCACCGGTCAAGTCGATCAGCTTGCGCTTCAAGATGTCGAAGACGACGTTCTCAAAGTACGAGGACACATCGGTCATCACGACGTGCGCGTTCGCGTCTTGCGCGAGGCGATCCCGCACAGCGCCGTCGAACAGTGCCCGCTGATCGACAAACGGCTTATACATTTCCGCCGCATCGGTTGCACGCAGGCGAAACGCGTACGAGCGATCAAGGAAGTGCGGCTCGCAGTACAGGGTCAGGTAGTCCACGAGCGCCTGATACACCAGTCGATCCACCGCAGCGACGTTGATGCAATGGCGGACGGTGAAGTTCGCCTTCGGCGTTTCCCAGTTCTCGGCGGGTTCGGGAACATAAGCGTCGAGCCGGAGCACACCATCGATCTTGCCCTTGGCGGCGGCGAACACGTCCCGGTTGCGCAGGACATCGGGAAAAAAATCGTCGCGTACGTCACGCTCGAACCGCGCGCGCGCGAGCTTCCAATCCAGCGATAACGCAGACAGGTCGAGTGCCATAGCTGGACTTCAGAGCATTGGGAGGAGCGTAAGGATCGTTTCTATATTAGCCGAGACGAAGGGCGACCAAACGGCGAAGAGTGGACAACGCCGTGGACAACAGCGATTTTTGTGGTGTTTTTCTTAGGAAAATCGCTAGACCGAGAAGCTAGACCACACCCTCAAGCTGGTGCGTCTGCCAGTTCCGCCACTTCCGCGATAACGAGGGCTTCCGCTATTTCGGCGGCTGCGGCGCCGGAGTCGCCGGAGCGGGCTGCGCCGGAGCCGGACGCGGCGCGGCGGGCGCCCGCGTGCCGCTCATGATCGAACCGGGTCCGCGCTGCCCCATGATCGCCAGCGCCAGCGCGCCCAGCATGAACAGCACCGCCAGGATCGTCGTCGCTTTCGAGAGCACCGTCGCGCCCGACCGCGCGCCGAACGCCGACTGGCTGCTGCCGCCGCCGAACGCCGCGGCCATGTCGCCCTTCCCCTGCTGCATCAGGATGACGAGGGTGAGCACGAGACAGACGACGATGTAGAGCGCCGAAACGACATAGTAGAGAACCATTGGGAAACCCCGATTATACCGCAGCCGGCCGGCTGCGGCTGACGATCTCGGCAAACCCCCTGACCTCGAGGCTCGCGCCCCCCACGAGGGCGCCGTCGACGTCCGGCTCGGCGATCAGCTCGCGGATATTGTCCGGTTTGACGCTGCCGCCGTACAGCACGCGGCAGCGGTCCGCGGCGTCGGCGCCGAACCACTGCCGGAGCCGCTGACGGATGTGCGCGTGGGCCTCCTGCGCCTGCGCCGCGGTGGCGGTGCGGCCGGTGCCGATCGCCCAGACCGGCTCGTACGCGATGACGAGCTCCGCGATCCGATCGGCCGTCAGGCGATCGAAGCCGTCCTTGATCTGCCGATCGAGCACCCCGAACGTCTCGTTGCGCTCGCGCTCCTCGAGCGTTTCGCCGACGCACACGATCGGCGTCAGCTCGGCGCCGATCGCCGCGACGATCTTGCGGTTGACGATCGCGTCGCTCTCGCCGAACAGCCGCCGCCGCTCGGAGTGCCCGACGATCACGTATTCGGCGCCCGCCTCCCTGATCATCCCCGCCGACACCTCGCCGGTGAACGCCCCTTCTTTTTCCCAGTACAGATCCTGGGCGGCGACGGCGATGTTCGTGTTTCGCGCGGCCTCCGCCGCCGCGTGCAGCGCGGTGAACGGCGGCGCGACGACGACGTCGACGCCGTCGACGTCCTTGACGGCGCTGCGCAGCTCCTTCACGAACACGGTCGTCTCCTGGACGGTCTTGAACATCTTCCAGTTGCCCGCGATGAAGGGTGCTCTCATATCGCCCTCGCGCGCGTCACACGTCGGTCAGCGCGGCGACGCCGGGAAGCGTCCGGCCGCCGAGAAATTCGAGCGACGCGCCGCCGCCCGTGGAGATGTGCGTAATCCGGTCGGCGAGCCCCGCCTTCTTGACCGCCGCGATCGAATCGCCGCCGCCGATGATCGTGGTGCCGCGCACGTTCGCGACGGCGCGCGCGATCGCGTTGGTTCCCGCGGCGAACACCTCGACCTCGAAGACCCCCATCGGGCCGTTCCACACCACCGTTTTCGCGTCGGCGATCAGCTGCGTGTAGGCCTCGATGGTCTTCGGCCCGATGTCGACGCCCATCCGCGATCCGATCCGGGGATCGTCGACCGCCAGGACGTCGAACGCCGTGCCCGACTCGATCGCGTCGGTGACGACGTGGTCGACCGGCAGCTCGAACCTGATGCCGCGGCGCTTCGCGTCCGCCATGATGCGCGCCGCTTCGCCGACCTTGTCCGGTTCGACGAGCGAATTGCCGATCGGAAGGTCCTGCGCCTTGAAGAACGTGTAGGCCATCGCGCCGCCGATCAGCAGGCGATCGACTTTGCCCAGCATGTTCTCGATCACTTCGATCTTGTCGGACACCTTCGCGCCGCCCAGGATCGCGACGAACGGCCGCTCGGGCGATTCGAGCGCGTGCCCCAGGTACTGCAGCTCCTGCTCCATCAGCAGGCCGGCCGCCGCTTTTCGCACGTCGTGCGTGATCCCTTCGACCGACGCGTGCGCGCGGTGCGCCGCGCCGAATGCATCGTCGACGTAGAGATCGCACAGCGCGGCGAGCTGCCGCGCGAACGCGGGATCGTTCTTTTCCTCTTCGGGGTGGAAGCGGAGGTTCTCGAGAAGGACCAGGCCCCTGCCCGATTTGTGTACCTCGTCGACGATCGATTTGACCTCGTCGCCGATGCAGTCGGGTGCGAAGGCGACCGGACGGCCGATCAGTTCGGCAAGGCGGTCGGCGACCGGCCTGAGGCTCATCGACGGGTTGACCGCGCCTTTCGGCCGACCGAGATGGCTCGCGAGGATTGCGGTTCCGCCGTGCTCGATCACGTGGCGGATCGTCGGCAGCGACGCGCGGATCCGCGTGTCGTCGCCGATCACGCCGTTCTTCAGCGGGACGTTGAAGTCGACGCGGATGAAGACGCGCTTGCCGGGGATGTCGAGATCGCGGACCGAGAGCTTCACAGCCCCTTCTTCACGAGCAGGCGCAGCAGGTCGACGCAGCGGTTCGAGTAGCCCCACTCGTTGTCGTACCACGAGAGGACCTTCACGAAGTTGCCGTCCATCATCTTGGTGTACGGCGCGTCGACGATCGACGAGTGCGGGTTGCCCTTGAAATCGATCGACACGAGCTCGTCGGTCGACACCGCCATGATCCCGGCCAGTGCGCCGCTCGCCGCGGCGGAGAATGCGGCGTTCACGTCCTGCGCCGTCGCGGGTTTGTCGAGAATCGCCGCCAGATCGACCAGCGAAACGTTCGGCGTCGGCACGCGAACCGAGATCCCATCCAGCTTGCCCTTGAGGTCGGGCAGCACTTCGCCGACGGCCACGGCGGCGCCGGTGGTGGTCGGAATCATCGACAGCGCGGCCGCGCGCGCCCGGCGCAGATCCTTGTGCGGCAGGTCGAGCAGCTGCTGATCGTTGGTGTACGAGTGGATGGTGGTCATCCAGCCTTTCTGGATGCCGAACGACTGGTGCAGCACCTTCGCCAGCGGCGCGAGGCAGTTGGTCGTGCACGACGCGTTGGAGATGATCTGGTGCCGCGCCGGATCGTACTTCTCGTCGTTGACGCCGAGGACGACCGTGATGTCGGGACCTTTCGCCGGCGCGGTAATCACGACCTTCTTCGCGCCCGCGGCGATGTGCTTCGCGGCCGCGTCGCGGTTCGTGAAGAGGCCCGTCGATTCGAACACGACGTCGACGCCGAGCTCCTTCCACGGCAGCTCCGCGGGGTCGCGTTTCGACAGCACCGTGAACTCGTCGCCGTCGACCGAAATCGAATCCTGCTTCGCTTCGACTTTCGCGTGCAGGTTGCCGAGGACCGAATCGTACTTGAGCAGATGGGCCAGCGTATGGGCGCTCGTCAGGTCGTTGACGGCGACGAAGTCGATGTTCTTGTCGCCGAGCGCCGCCCGCATGATGTTCCGCCCGATCCGGCCGAACCCGTTGATTCCCACCTTCACTGCCATCGTCGCCTCCCGGACAAACATTTCATTCTACAATAGGGAGCCGAGCGGTTTCCCGCTTCCATGTATTTCATCTACAGCGTTCTGACGCTCGTCGTCTTCGTCGTCGTGTCGCCGTACTTCGTGTACCAGGCGGTGCGCTACAAGAAGTACATCGGCAGCCTGCGCGAACGGATGGGCTTCCTGCCGATCTCCTTCAACATCGACGGCGAGGCGTCGATCTGGATCCACGCCGTGTCGGTGGGCGAAGCGCTGACCGCGCGCGCGCTCGCCGCCGACCTCAAATCGCGGTATCCACGGCTCCGTCTCTTCCTGTCGACGACGACGATCGCGGGGCAGCAGGTGGCGCGGCGCAGCCTCTCGATGGTGGACGGCGTCTTCTATTTTCCGTTCGACTTCGCGTTGACGTCGGCGCGCACGCTCGACCTGGTGAAGCCGCGGATCTTCATCATGATGGAAACCGAGATCTGGCCCAACCTGCTGCGCCTCTGCCGCAGGCGCGGCGTGAAGACGGTGGTGATCAACGGCCGCATCTCGTCGCGCTCGTACCCGCGGTATCGCCTCGTCCGGCGCTTCTTCGCGCGCGTCCTCTCGGACGTCGATCGCTTCTGCATGCAGAGCGACGAGTCGGCGCGGCGGCTGGTCGATCTCGGCGCCGAACCGTCGCGCGTGACGGTGACCGGAAGCCTGAAGTTCGATTCCCTCGAGTTGCCCGCGCCGGCGGCGCACGGCAAGCCGCGCGACCGGGTGCTTCGCTTCTTCCGCCTCTCGCCGAGCCGCACGGTCGTCGTCGCCGGCAGCACGATGAAGGGCGAGGAGGCCGCCGTGCTCCGCGCGTTTTCGCGCGTCAAGACGATGATGCCGAGCGCGCTGTGCGTGCTGGCGCCGCGCGCGCCGGAGCGCTTCGGCGAAGTCGAACGCCTCGCGCGCGACGCGGGTTTCGTGACGATCCGCCGCTCGGAGCTGCCGATCGACGCCGAGCCGCGCGCCGACGTCGTCGTGCTCGACACGATCGGCGAGCTGGCGCAGCTCTATCAGGTGGCGACGGCGGTGTTCGTCGGCGGCAGCCTGGTCGATCACGGCGGGCACAACATCCTCGAACCGGCGATCTTCGGCAAGCCGATCGTGTTCGGACCGCACATGCAGAACTTCAGGGAGATCGCCGACGCGTTCCTCGCCAACAGCGCGGCGCTGCAGGTGACGTCGGAGCGCGAGCTCGAGGAAGTGCTGCTGACGCTGGTCAGCGATCCCGTGCGGCGCGCGCGGCTCGGTGCCGCGGCGCGCGCGCTCGTCGAAGCGAACCGCGGCGCGAAGATCAAGACGCTCGACGTCATCGCCGAGCTGCTGCCGCCGGACGAAGGGCGCGGCCGCGCGAACGTGCGTCCG
>Ga0070741_10010913_pt1 | contig 16967 bp, 12 predicted proteins | sample Coa_R1_4_FD_66440 | JGI IMG/M metagenome (GOLD analysis project Ga0070741, IMG submission 66440) | Surface soil microbial communities from Centralia Pennsylvania, which are recovering from an underground coalmine fire - Coalmine... | ecosystem: Environmental > Terrestrial > Soil > Unclassified ...
CGATTGCTGGAACTGCTGGACCGCGCCGGCGACATCCGGTCCGTGCTCACCGCCGCTGGCGGCCGTTTTCCGCGGCTCGCGGAAATCGCCGGCGGCATCAGGGAATTCCGTCCCTTGCTGCGGGATCTGGAAGGCAAAATTCTTCCCGATGGCCGGATTGCCGACTATGCGAGTCCCGCGCTGCGCCGCATTCGCCGGGAAACAGCGCAGCAGAAGGACGCTATCCGCAACTCGCTCGAGCGCTTCGTGCAGGCGCACAGCCAGGAAGGGAGCTTGCAGGGCGAGTACATAACCATTCGTAATGACCGGCTGGTAGTTCCGATAAGAGCGGCCGAAAAACGCCGGGTGGAAGGCGTAATTCATGCCGCCAGTTCTACCGGTCAGACGCTCTTTGTAGAGCCGCTCGAGACAATTGATCTCAACAACCGGCTGGTACGTCTCGCTGAGGAAGAATTGCAAGAAATCCGGCGCATTCTTCGCGAGATGACCGCCCGGCTTGCTCGTTACGCCGCGTCCATCGCCGCTTCGGCCGCTGCCGTGGCGGCTCTCGATGTCCTGTTTGCGCGCGCGCGCTTCGGTTTGGAATTTGGCGCGACCGTTCCGCGCTTCTCTTCCCCAGACCAGCCCAAGCTCCATCTGCGGAACGCCAGACATCCGCTCGTGGAAGACGTGCTGAGGCGCCGCGGCGACTCCGCTGTGCCTGCGTCTCTGACCCTCGATGCGGAGCATCGCGTGTTGATCCTAAGCGGCCCGAATACGGGCGGTAAGACTGTCGCTCTTAAAACGGTGGGACTGCTGGCCCTGATGGCGCGCGCCGGGCTGCCGGCGCCGGCTGAGGAGGCTGAGTTTCCCTGGTTCGATCAAGTGCTCGCCGACATCGGCGACGCCCAGTCCATTCAGGAAAGCTTGAGCAGCTTCTCCGCCCATATAGCGGCCATTCGCACCATGATCGAAACCGCGACGCCGGCGTCACTGGTGCTCATCGACGAGATGGGAGCGGCCACCGATCCACAGGAGGGCGGCGCGCTGGGGATCGCCGTGGCGGAGCATTTTCGCCGCACGGGAGCCTTTACGCTGATTTCTACGCATCTGCCCGCCCTGAAGTTCTACGGGGTGAATACGCCCGGGGTGCTGAGCGCTTCGCTGGGCTTCGATGAAAACACTTTGCAGCCCAACTACCGGCTGGCGGTTGGATTACCCGGAAAATCAGCGGGAATCGAGATCGCACGGCGGCTGGGCATTCCGGCCGGGATCATCGAACGCGCCGAGCAGGCTCTCACCACTCAGGATCGCGAAATCGCAGCTCTGCTCGGCGAGCTGCACCGGCGGGTTGAGGAGCTTCGGACCGCCGAGGAGAATCTGGAGCGTCAGCGCGAGCAGCTCGCGCGCCGCGAAAGAGAAATCCAGCGGGAATGGGAGAAGCGCGAGAAAGCCAGGCTCGAAGAGCTCGAGAGACGCGTCGATGCGATGCTCGAAAAATTCAACGCCCAGGCCAGCCAGGTTGTCGCCAGGATCAGCGAGACTTCTCAGGGCCGCAAGGCGGCGTCCGAGGCAGCGCGCCGAGCCGCGCGCGCCGGGCGCGAACTTCGAGAGGAATTTCAAGCCACCGTGCTTGAGTCGCTCGATGCGGCGCGACGCGGGCCGGTTTTGCGTCCGGCCGCGGCGATAGAGCCGGGAACGATGGTGCGGCTCCGGGGCCTGGGCAGCCCCGGGCGCGTGCGGCGGCTTTTGGGGTACGGCCGTCTGGAAGTCGAGATCGGACTTATTCGAATGCAAGCGGAGGTTGACGATGTGCTCGAAGTGCTCCCCGGAGCGCCTCCCTCCACAACAGCCGGCAAGTCTCTGCCCGGCGGCGTCTCGGTTCAAGCGTCCGTGCCGGCGGGATCGTCCTTGACCGAAATCAACGTGATCGGCTTAACCGCCGAGGAGGCCCGCGAACGCGTGGACAAGTTTCTTGATACCGCTGTACTGGCGGGAGCGCCGGCCGTTCGCGTCGTGCATGGCCACGGCATGGGCGTTCTGCGGAAAACACTCTGGGAGATGTTCGCTTCCCACCCACATGTTGAAAGCTACCATCCGGCCGAGCAGCACGAAGGCGGAGCCGGGGCTACCATAGTCGAGATCAAGCCTTGAGCTGAGAATTTTGGGGGGGGCGAATGCCTGCGCTCGGCGTAGCGGGGAGCATCCTGTTAATCGTGATCGTGCTGGTTGATGCGTTTGAAGCCGTGATCTTGCCGCGGCGCGTCAGCCAGCGATGGCGGCCCACCCGCCTCCTGTATCGCGGGACATGGATCCCCTGGTCGGCCTTGGCGCGGCGGATGAAGCCAGGCAAGCGGCGCGAAGCGTTCTTGAGTTTGTTCGGCCCGCTCTCGACTCTCCTATTGCTTGCGCTCTGGGCCCTGCTCCTGATTACCAGCTTCGCGGTTTTGCATTGGGCCCTGGCAACCCCTCTCAACATCGCCCCAGGACGCGCCCGCCTGCTGAGCTATTTCTACTTGAGCGGCGAAACCTTCTCCACCCTCGGTCTGGGAGACATCACGCCCCAATCGTCCCTGGGCCGACTGCTGATCGTGGGGGAAGCCGGGTTGGGTTTCGGGTTTCTGGCTATCGTGATCGGTTACCTGCCGGTGCTTTACCAGACATTTTCCCGGCGGGAGGCCAGCATCTCGCAGCTTGATGCGCGAGCCGGCTCGCCGCCCAGCGCGGCTCAGATCCTGCTGCGCTGGGCGCCTTCCCGGGATCCGTCCGCGCTGGAACGCTTTCTGCAAGACTGGGAGCGCTGGTCGGCCGAATTGCTGGAGAGTCATCTCTCGTATCCGATGCTCAGCTACTATCGCTCGCAGCACGATAACCAATCGTGGCTGGCGGCCGTGACCGCAGTATTAGACACCTGCGCTCTGGTGATCGCCGGAATCAGGGAAGTCAGCCCCTATCAGGCGCAGCTTACCTTCGCTATGGCCCGCCACGCGGTGGTGGACCTGGCTCTCGTGTTCAACACTCCCCCAAAAGCTCCGGACCAAGACCGCTTGCCGGCTGCGGACCTTGCGCGTTTGCGGCAGGCTCTCCAAAGCGCCGCACTCGAAATGCGCGGAGGCAGAGCCGCCGAAGAAAAAATCAGAGAGCTGCGAGGCATGTACGAGCCCTTCGTCCACGGCTTGGCGTGGCATTTCCTGATGAATGTGCCGCCCATCCTGGCCGAGCCGGGCCGCGTGGATAACTGGCAGACCAGCGCCTGGATGCGCCGCGTGGCGGGCATCAACAAGCTGAATCAGCCGGAGGCGCCGCAGGACGAGCACTTTGAGTGAAAGCGGGAAGATCCAAGCGCCGCGCCGCCCGCCGCCGCAGGGCCCGTTTGCAGGACAGCGGGCAGAAAGCGCGCTGCTCTGCCTGGCCGGATACCTCCGTTGATCGTCAGACCTTTTCCAGGTTGTTATAGACTTCCACGATGTTGGTATTGACGCCGTCCTGCAAGGGAGCGGCGGGTCCGAAATTCGGAAAGTATTTATACTGGTTGTCGCTTACGTACTTGCTGTAGCCGTTCGACTGCATCGATTTGAGCGAGGCAACCGTAATAGTTCGCTGTAGCTCGGCTATTGACTTCCCTGCTTTCTTGCCCGCTTCGACCTTCTCGGTAAGTTCTTCGATGTAATTTCGCATGTTGATGAGCCGCTGATGATCGTGATGCACGGGGCCGTGACCCGGAAGGATATGATCAAACGCCAGCCGGTTCACCGAATCCATGGTTTGCGGCCAGGTCTTTGGAAAGCCGTCTGCGATAAACGGCAGAAAGCCGTGAATCATATCGCCGGTCGAGATGACGCGCTTTTGAGGGCAGAAGACCACCACATCGCCGGCCGTGTGGGCGCGCCCGTGAAATTCGAGATGCAGCTCGTGATCCTTGTCCTTGATGACGTGCGATTTAGCGAAGGTGATGGTAGGCAATTCGAGCGTGTAATTCTTCATCTCGGCTTGATAAGCCTGCAACTGGCGAATCTGGTCCTCACAGAAGGCCTTTTCGGCGGAAGACCGCGATTTTTCCGCTCTCGAACGGAGCGCTTCGATCTGCTTCGGCGCCTCGTCCAGCGAGGCTTGCAGCCGCTGCCTCGCCAGATCGGACAGGAGCTGCCTGGTCGGCTCGCTCGCGATAAAGTCGATCTTGCCACCGAGGGCGCGGTAGGCGTGGTTGCCCTGGGTGTGATCCCAGTGGAAGTGGGAGTTGACAACGTAACGCACTGGCTTGGTCGTCACCTCTTTTTTGAGCTGCGCGATGAGGGACGCAGCGGCCGAGGGCTTCGAATGCGCGTCCACGATCAGGACGTCGGAGGAGTTTACGAAAATGGCAGCGTTCGAATTGATTTCGGCCTGGGCCCGAGCCAGCGCGCAGTAGACCCCGTCGGCCACTTTTTCGATGTCGAAGAGCTGCGTGCTGCCGGCGCTGGGCGCCATCGCGCGAGCCCAGGCGGCGCGGTGATACGCCAGTTCCAAAATGGAAGCGCCCGCCAGGGCGCCGTGCATCAAAGTTTTGAAAAAGTCCCGCCGCGAGGGCGAATCTCCCGGAAACTCCACTTGAGCCGGGCGCCGCCTGTGCGGATGCGCATGGTTATGCATTGGAAAAATCCTCCCGATTCAGTCAAGGTTTTGTAGCCAGCATGGCGTCGAGCGGACGGCCCGTGGTGCAGGCCCGGAAGTTCACGAAGCCCGCGGCTTCCAACAGCGCTTCATATTCAGCAACCGTACGCTCTTTCCCCTCCGTCACAATCAGCATATTCAACGATTGCAAGTTCGAGCCGACCGGGCCGTCTTTCAGAGGGTTGAGAATCCTTTCGCACACCAGCAGGCCTCCGCCGGCGGGAAGGCGTTCACAAATTTTCCGGAGCAGTGACAGGATCTTGGGCTCCGGCCAGTCATGGAGGATGCGCCCCAGGGCGAACAAATCGGCCTCGGGAAGCGGGTCGGCGAAAAAATCGCCCGGCTGAACCGCAATCCGATCCGCCAGCCCCGCATTCTCTATGTACCGCCGCGTCTCAGGGGCGACGCCCGGCAGGTCGAAAACGGTTGCCCGCAAACCCGGATACCGCCGGCAGGCGGCGATCGCCAGATGGCCGGTACCTCCGCCCAGATCGCAAAGATGCCTGAAGCGCGATAAGCTGAATGCGGCAATGATGGACGGCGAGCTGAGATTTCCCATTCCGTGCATGCCCGCCAGGAAGGCCCGCTTGTGCTCCTCGGTGGAAAACAGCTTGTCGAAAATGCCGGCCTTGCTCCCAAAAACCTGCTCCCAGCGGTTGCTCCCCTCCCGCACGGCGTCCTGAAGGCAGCCCCACATCGGGTAGAGCACGCGATCGGAGTAAAGCACGTAACCGATCAGCGTATCGGGCGAATCCCGCCGCAAATAGCGGCTGGAGACCGGAAGGTTTCGATACTCATCGCCCGCGCGCTCGAGCAAGCCCATAGCCACGCATGCATCCAGCAGGCGTTCGAGGGCGTCGGCGTCGGAGCCATACTCTTCGGCGAGCGGACGCGCTCCCGCCGGGGACTGCTCCAAACGGTCGAAGATGCCCATCGACGCGGCGGTGAACGCCACCTTCGACCGGCGGAATCCTTCAATCAGGTCGATTACGAGCTGCGCGTCGGCCATAAACTGGGCTAAAGCGGCTGGATCTCCTCGCGAACCGGGTCAAACTTGATGCGGCGCTTCTGGAGATAGGCCAGATTGCCGAGGTGAGAGGCCTGGGCGGAGCGGTGGCCGATCAGGACGTCGCCGTTCGGAAGCTTGCGCGTGCGGCAGCACTCCAGAAAGTTGTTGACGTGATCGACGGTGAGATCTCCTTCGGCTTTGACCACGATAGGGCGGGCGTTTTTCTCTAGCGAATAGTACTCGAATCGGCTGCGATCGATCCACAAGCGGCCTTCGGTACCGCACATCTCCACCGCCGCCCCGGTAATTCCCGGCGCGAGGGTCGCTTCGAACGTCGCGGTCCACTCGCCCGGATACTCCAGCAGCACATTGATCGTATCGGGCGCGGTGCGGCCGTCTTTGTAGTAATAGATGCCGCCGGCGGCGGTCGCCGAGATGGGAATCTCCTGGTCCATAAACATGTGGACCACATCGATCCAGTGGGTGAACAGGTCCGTCACCTGCCCGCCCCCGAAATCCAGATAGGCGCGGAAGTTGTAATATTGCTGCGGATCCCAGTCCCGCCATTTGACCGGGCCCAAAAATCTGGCCCAGTCCAGATTGTCCGGTTTGTGCTGGAGCGATTCCGGCGCCTTGCGCAGGTGATACGTGTTCCCGTGCCACCAGGTGCGCGCCAGGGTGATCTTGCCGAGCTTGTTCGTAGCAAAGTACTCCTGCTTGGCGCGAAGGTAATGCCTGCCCGAGCGCTGCTGCATGCCCACCTGGCAAATGCGGTTGTTCACACGCGCGGCCTTGACGATTTTAGGTCCTTCGTCGATCGTTAGGGTGAGCGGCTTTTCCACGTAGACATCCTTGCCGGCGTTCAAGGCGTCGATCGTCGTGCCGGCGTGCCAGTGATCGGGTGTGGCGATCAAAACGGCATCGACATTCTTCAGCTCGAGCAGCTTGCGGTGGTCGCTGAAGCCCTGCGCGCCGGGAGCGCGCTGCAAAGCTTGATCGGTCTGTGCGCCGTAAATGTCACAGACGGCGGTGACCGCCACGGAGGGATTTTTCTGGAAGTCCCGCATGTCGGAGAGCCCGCGGGCGCCGCAGCCGATGACCCCCAGGTTGATGCGGTCGTTGGCGCCCAGGATGCGGGAGTAGGAAGCCGCCGTCAGGGCTACCGCGCCCGTGGCAGCAGCGCGAAACAGATCTCTGCGATTCAGGTCGGCGTTGAACATAGGGGCATTATAGCTCCGAAAAATCCGAGGCAAGCCGCCTCACGCGCGCCTCGCTGGTAAAGGGCAATCGCATGCCGCTTTTTCCCACGGAAGCCGGCCGAATCGGCGCCTGTACATTCCCAAAGACAGTTCAGGCAACGGGGGACGGGTTCAAGCCAGCTTGTGTTGGAAGCCGCCGACCGGCAGCCGGGTGCGGCGGCCGCCCGGGCCGATCAGGCTGAGCCGCCGGCTCCGCGTCACCACCCCGATCGCGGTCAGCGGGACGCCCTCGAAGCTTCGCGGGACCTGCCGGCCGGAACCTAATGTGAACAGGAGCTCGTAATCTTCTCCCCCATGCAGTGCTTGCCCCCGATTCGCGCCGGGAAATACCGGAAGAGCCTCGGCCCAGATCTCTGCGCCTACCCGGCTTTCGGCCGCCATCCGGAACAGATCGAGCGAGAGACCGTCGCTCAGATCCATAGCCGCTTGAACGTGCAGTTTTTCCGCCAGGAATCGTCCCAGAGCCAGGCGAGGGATGGGATACAAATGGCGCCGCACGGCCGGATCAGCCCGGCTGCACTGCCCCCGCCGGAGCCGTGCAAGCCCTAAAGCCGAGCCTCCCAGGCTGCCGGAGACGTAAATCAATTCGCCCGGCGCCGCCCTGGACCGTTGCAGAACCTGGCCGCGAGCCGCCGATCCCAAAACTACAATGTCGGCGGCAAAGCGCCCTCCCGCGGACAAATCCCCACCCACCAAGGCGACGCCAGCGCTCCGGGCGAGATGAAACAATCCTGCAAAAAACTGTTTTCTCCATTTTTCGTCGGCCCAGGGGGGCAGGCAGACCGAAAGCAGAGCGTACAGCGGCTGCCCGCCCATGGCGGCGATGTCGCTCAAACCCCGGGCGAGGGCCTTGTGGCCCAGAGCGCGGGCGGGATGGCGCTCGCGACGGAAGTGGGAACCTTCGATCAGCAAATCGGTGGTCACCAGTAGTTCTTCCCCTCGCGGGAGAGCCTCCAGCACCGCTGCGTCATCTCCGATGCCGAGACGGATGCGGGCGGCTTGGGGTGCCGCTTTGGCGGCCCTGCGCCGAATGCTCTGGATAATACTTAACTCGTTTTTTTTCAATGGATTGTATTGATTTAAGACCTTTTTGGACTTGACAGAACCATGTACGGCTTGTTACAGTCCAACTTTTTGTTAAGAAGTCTTAATTATTACAGTTCACTCCGTCTTGGAAGTCGGGCCCTTGCTTCCCGCAAAAGCCGGGTGACCACCTTCTGAGCGAGGTTTGGATGAGGAAAAACTATTTCATTGTCGTATTGGCTCATTCCGTTCATGGCCGGCTGCACCGTATTCAGGTGCCGCAGTACTTCCTGTACGTAATCATGGCCTTCGCGGTGCTCGGAAGCATTACGTGTTTCGGTTTTGTTTCGAGCTACGCGCGGATGCTGTTTAAAGTGTCTAACTATAACAACCTCCGCAGCGAGAAGGAAGCCTTGATGAGGCGCTACGACAACCTCCAGCAGGTAGTCGCGCAAACCAATACGCAACTGGCCTCCCTGGAGACCCTGGCGAGCGAGATTTCAGTCGCCTATGGTCTGAAGCGGAAGCTGCTCGGTCCCGACGACATAGCGCAGGAAGCGGCGCTGGTTCCCAGCTACCAGGCGTCTCTCGAGCAATTCAACTTTCTGGAGAACGTTCCGCTGACTTCCAATGGAATCGGGGAAAGCATGCCGTGGCATTGGCTCGAGAACACCGTGCCCTCGATCTGGCCCGTGCAAGGCGCCCTGACCGGGGCGTTCGGGTCCCGTATCGATCCATTCCAGGGGGAAGGCGCGTTTCACGCCGGGGTGGATATTAGCAGTCCCTACGGCTCGCCCGTCGTGGCCGCAGCAGACGGCGTTGTGGCTTCCGCTGGATTCGCCAACGGCTACGGCCGGCTGATCATCTTGCAGCACGGCAAGACCAACATCAATACCTATTACGCTCACTTATCGGAGTGCTTCGTGCGCCCCTACCAGGTCGTTCGCCGCGGGGAAGTGATCGGGCGAGTCGGGCGCTCGGGCCGGACCACATCGGCGCACCTCCACTACGAAGTGCGCCGGAATCACACGCCGCTCAACCCGATTCCGTATTTGAAGGCTCCCTTCCGGGATTTCGCTCACCTCCAGCCCCGCCTGGGACCGGTTCTATAAAGAAAGCCGGAGCTGCGGCAATCGACCGATCGCTGCGTAGGATCGACTCCGGTCGAATCTCCACAGGGCGCTACCGTGCGCCTTGCGCCGGTCCGAAGTTGCGCAAGATGGACTGGTCCAGCGTCCAGGTGGCGGTCACCGTGTTCTGGTTCTGCGCGATGACCGCTGAGGCGAGCAGTCTTCCCCAGTCGCTGGGAGGGCCTTTCGAGGCCGGGCCCCGCAGCAGTCCGCCGATCAGATCGTTCAGGCCTTGCAGCAGGCGGCGCAGCTCCCCAGCTTGCGCTTCGGAGGCGCAGACGGCCTGGAGCGACAGCTCCAGGTTTGGCGAGCGGTCCATAAGCAGGAGATAGGCTCGCTGAGCCGCGGCCAGCGCCCTCGAAAGCAACAGCAGGTTGGGAGAGACGCCGCCCCCGGTTTCGCTGAGGAGCCGATCCAGGGCCGGCGGCGCCGCCGTGGCCCAGAGCAAGGCCATTCCTTTGGACCGGGCGGCCGCCGCCTGGGCTAATGGCTCTGCGCTGGGGACGGGCAGGACCTCGAGTTGCAACACAGCATCGGGCTCGGGGGCGGTGGCCAGCGCTAACACTCCCGGTGAGAGGATAAAAAAGGAAATTTTCCGGTCCGGCCGGCTGGCAGGCATCCAGCAGACTCGCGTCTTTCCGGAGACCCCGCCGCCGGCGCAGCTCCCCCCCTGAGCCGCCGCGTACTCGCTGAGCCGGGGCTCGTCGAACCGCCCGCGGGCGAGCACATAAACGCGGTCGGCGAGATAGCACACGGCGGCTTCATCGAGATCGCGCTGATAATCGAAGCCTGTCTGCCTGACGAACGCGGCGTAGTCGGGATCCGGATCCACCTGGGAGCGAACCAGCGGCAGCAGCGCCTCCGAACGCCGCAGTTTGTTCATGTCCAGGTAAAGCAGGAGCGAATTTTCGCCGGGCAGACGGCGGAACAAAAATCTTTCATTTTGTTTTTGCCGCCAAAGCCACCATCCCGCTCCGGCCGCAATCGCGATCGCGCCTGCCAGGATCGCCCCGAGAAAGAGTCGCCGCATTTGCCCAGTATAGTTTAGTGCGGGGCCGGCAAAGCCCGGCCGCAATCGAGCGCTCGGCTGAAGCGATCCACCCTGAGAGCCGCCGGGTCTGTTCCGGCCAGGCGGCCGATTTTGCGGAACGAAACGAGCTATTCTTAGAGTCGGGTTGCGGGCGGCAGCTCCCATGCGGACCATTTTTCACATCGACATGGACGCCTTCTTCGTCTCCGTCGAGCAGCTCTATGACCGCCGGCTCAAGGGGAGGCCCGTAGTGGTGGGCGGGCGGCCGCACGAACGGGGCGTAGTCGCCGCGGCCTCGTATGAGGCCCGCAAATTCGGTGTTCATTCGGCGATGCCGCTGCGGACGGCGTATCGATTGTGCCCGCAGGCGCTCTTTATTGAGGGGCACCCGGACCGCTATCGCGAACACTCCAAGCAAGTCTATGAAATCTTCGGCCGCTTCTCGCCCCAGGTGGAAATGGCGTCCATCGATGAGGCATACATGGATTTGACCGGCTGCGAGCGGCTCTTCGGGCCGCCCCTGCGGGCCGCCCATCTGCTGCACGAGGCGGTCGAGCGAGAAACGCACCTGCCCTGTTCCATTGGCATCGGGACCAGCCGCCTGATCGCAAAAATCGCCTCCGACCTGGCCAAGCCGTGTGGAGTGTTGTGGGTCGTGCCGGGGGCGGAACGCGATTTCCTTGCGCCGCTCGACGTCTGCCGCATTCCGGGAGTGGGGCGGGTCATGGAGCGGCGTCTGCGCTTCGAGGGAATTCGCACGATCGGAGACCTGGCGGCGGCGCAAATCGGCGTTCTCGATCACGAATGGGGAATCACAGGGACGGCGCTCGCCGGCAAAGCGCGAGGGGAGGACGCCGGAGCCTGGTTCGCACGCCCGGTCGGCGCTCACGAAGCTCCCAAATCGGTCAGCCACGAAACTACATTCGGACGAGATACGGAAGATCCAGAACTGCTGGAGGCCACGCTCGCCAGGCTCTCGCAAATGGCCGGCCGGCGTCTGCGGGAGTATGGCCTTTATGGGCGCACGATCACGCTGAAGCTGCGACACAGCGACTTTTCGACGATCACCCGCGCTCGCACCCTCGACGAGGCCACGCAACTCGACACGGTGATCTTTCAAGCCGCACAGGAACTTTTGCGGGAGAACTGGGGCCAAAACCTGCCGGGATCGGATTCCCGCCGCACCGCGCCCCCGCCAATCCGTCTATTGGGCGTGCAAGTGTCGGGCCTCAGCGGGCAGCCGGGCCAGATGTCCCTGCTAGAGAGCGAGCGGCGGGAGAAATGGAGGCGGGCGCTCCAAGCCGCTGATTCTCTTCGTGACCGCTACGGCGAGCGCAGCATCGAGCTGGCCGGCGGTCTCCGGCGCCGCTGGCGGGAGCGGGTCCACGAGAACCCCGCCGGCCTGCCCGGCAAAAATCGTCCGGGGCCGGCGAAAGACCGGCGCACATGACCGCCCGAGAGCTGGCGCACAGCATCGTGGAGCGGCTCCGGGCAAGCGGCCACGCTGCTTACCTGGCCGGAGGCTGCGTGCGCGATATGCTGCTGGGCTGCGAGCCGAAGGACTATGATGTGGCCACCGACGCACCGCCGGCGCGAATCCAGGAACTGTTTCCGGACGCCATCGCCGTTGGAGCCCAATTCGGCGTGATGTTGGTCCGGCGCGATTCCATTCAAGTCGAAATTGCAACCTTTCGGTCCGATCACCCGTACCTCGACGGCCGGCGTCCGAGCGGCGTCACGTTTACCGCCAGCGCCGAGCAGGATGTGCTCCGGCGGGACTTCACGATTAACGGCCTGCTTCTCGATCCGCTGAGCGGAGAGATTCTGGATTTCGTCGGCGGCCGCGCCGATCTGGACGCCAAGCTCGTGCGCGCCATCGGAAACCCATCGGAGCGCTTTGCAGAGGACCGGCTTCGCATGATCCGGGCCTTGCGCTTTGCCGCACGGCTGGGATTCCGTGTGGAAGCCGGCACGATGGCCGCCATCCAAAGCCAGAGTGCAGCTATCCGGCAGGTGGCCATTGAGCGCGTGCGCGACGAGTTGGTGCGAATCCTCACCGAAGGCGGCGCGCGCCGCGGCGTCGAGCTCCTAGAGGAGGCCGGCTTGCTTCCCCACCTTTTGCCCGAGGTAAGCGCCATGAAGGGCGTGGCCCAACCGCCGGAATTCCATCCCGAGGGAGATGTCTGGACCCATACACTGCTCATGCTCGAGATGATGGAACGGCCGACAGTGACCCTGGCGATGGGAGTCTTGCTACACGACGTGGGGAAACCACCGACATTTCGGGTGGCGGAAAGGATTCGCTTTGACGGCCACGTGGAAATTGGCGCGGCCATGGCGGAGGAGATCTGTTTGCGGCTGCGGTTTCCGCGCCGGCAAACCGATCAGATCGTGGCCCTGGTGCGCCATCACCTGCGATTCAAAGACGCGCCCCGTATGCGAGAGAGCACCCTCAAGCGTTTCATGCGGCTGGAGGCATTTGAGGAACACCTCGAACTCCACCGGCTGGATTGCCTGGCCAGCCACAAAAATCTGCGGAATTACGAATTTGTTCTCCGGGCGTGGAAAACACTACCCCCTGAAGCCATTCGCCCGGCGAAACTTATCACCGGCGACGATCTCATCGCGGAGGGGTATCAGCCCGGACCGCTGTTCCGGCGTATCCTTGAGGCCGTGGAAGAGGCACAGTTGGACAACCGTATCACCAGCCGTCAAGATGCGCTTGCCTTCGTCCGCGCAAAGTTCCCTGCGCTCCGATCACAAGCCTCGAGCTCATCCTCCTCCATGGGCGAACACCACCCACAACAAAACGCCAATGATGCCGCAAATGGCCAGTGCAGCTAGCCACTCGAGCACCATTACTTTCTTCTCCTCTTTGGATGGCTTGTGTTTCTCGACGATTTCGAACATCGCTGTGTGCCTCCTTTCAACGATGCCGGTTTTTTACGGCGCGCTGGCCGGGTAGGGGACTATACCTGGCCTTACTCTATTCCCGGCGAGCCGGTCTGTCAAGTGGCCCCTTTCCCGCCCTTTTCGGCCTATTTCCGACCAGCGGCCCATGGCCGGCTTTCTCCTGCAATCCGCGGGACTTCAGCGCTCGTAGCCGCTGCCGGCGCCCGGCCGAGGCGCCCCCCTTGCAGAAAAGAACAATGCCCGGCGCCAGAGCAGCCTTCCGGTGCGATCGGGCTTCGGGAAGGGGGCTCGGGCCCAGCTTCGGGCCTGACCGGAGTCTGCCGCCGCGGCGCTGTTGTTTTCGGCATGCGGCCAGCTTGGAAGCGCAGCCCCCAAACGATATATTGGAACAGTGCGGATTGGAGTGGATGCGGCGGTCTGGGATAACCGGCGCGGCTACGGCAGGCACGCCCGGGCGCTGCTGGCAGCGGCGGTAGAACTGGATCGCAGCAACCAGTACGTCTTCTTCACTGATTCCCCGCAACCCCCGGCGAACCTTCCACCCGGCGGCGAAATCGTTTGCGTCTCCGCGTCGGCGCCCGCTATCGAGGCGGCCCGGAGCAACGGCCGGCGGCGACTGCGAGACCTGTGGGCCATGAGCCGCGCGCTGGGGCGGGCCGATCTCGACTGCCTGCTGTTTCCGACCGTATATAGCTACTCGCCGGTAGTGAGCCGGGCTTACAAGATCGTAGTAATACATGACGTCATTCCCGAGAAATTTCCGGAGTACGTGTTTCCCGCTCCGGCGAATCGCTGGAACTGGAAACTGAAATCCTTCCTCGCGCGCCGCCAAGCGGACTTGATCCTTACCGTCTCGGAGTTTTCCCGGCGAGAGATCCTGGAATTCTTCGGGGAGGCGCCGGAGCGGGTAAAGGTGATCGGCGAAGCGGGCGATCGCGCCTTCCGCGTCATCGAAAATCCCGTGCTCAGCGAACGGCTGCGCGAGGCGGGCCTGCGTCCCGGCGACCGCATGCTGGTGTTTGTGGGAGGCTTCAGCCCGCACAAAAATCTGGCCGGGCTCCTGGACGCGTTCACGGTCCTGCTGGAAAGATGGAGCGATTTGCGGCTGGTGCTGGCCGGCGATCACCAGGGCGATTCGTTTTACTCCTGCTACGAGCAGATCCGAGCGCGGGCCTCTGCGCCGCCCTTGGCGGGCCACGTGATTTTCACCGGGTACATTCCTGACGAAGACCTGGCCCATCTGCTGAACCTCGCGACCGCCCTGGTGCTGCCATCCTTTCAGGAAGGATTTGGCCTGCCGGCGATCGAAGCGGCGGCCTGCGGCCTCCCGGTAGTGGCCACATCGGCGAGCCCGCTGCCGGAACTGCTGGGAGAAGGCGCGCTCTGCATTGATCCCTTCGACGGCGACGCTCTCCGGCATGCGCTTGGCCGCGTTTTGGCCGATGCGGATCTACGCCGCCGCATGCGCGAGCATGGCCTGCGCGCTGCGGCTTCGCTATCCTGGGAAAAGGCCGCCCGCGAACTGCTAGCAATCTTCGATCAAGTCGCCCGACGTCATGCCCGAGCCGCTTAGCTTTTGCATGGTCACAACCTTCTACCCGCCGTACAGCTTCGGCGGCGACGCGATTTATCTCTACCGCCTCTGCAACGAGCTCGCCCGCGCCGGCCACACCGTTGATGTGATTCACTGCGCTGATTCCTTTCGCATGTTCCGCCCCGAGCCCGATCTGCACACTTTCGCCGCCCGGCCGGGCATCACGGTGCACAAGCTGGAGAGCGGGCTCGGGATGCTTTCCCCGCTGCTATCGCACCAGACCGGCCGTCCGCTGCTCAAGGCGGGCAAGATCCGCGACATTCTCGAGTCGCGCCGCTTTCACGTCATCCATTTCCATAACATTTCTCTGCTCGGCCCGGCGGTATTGGAAATGGAACCGAGCTATCAGGACTGGGTCAAGCTCTATACGATGCATGAACACTGGCTTGTCTGCCCGATGAATGTTCTGTGGAAATACAACCGCCGCGCCTGCGAGAAGCCCGACTGCCTTTCTTGCACGTTGGTTTCCGGCCGCCCCCCCCAGTTCTGGCGCTATACCGGCTTGCGAGACCGAGCAGCGAGCCGAGTGGATCAATTCCTCTCCCCCAGCCGCTTTACGCGGGACATGCATCACCGCCGAGGCTTTCCCTTCCCGATCGAAGTGCTGCCCTATTTCCTGGATCCGGCCGATGAGGAGGGCATTTCCACGGCGCCGGCGCCTCATCCGCGCCCCTATTTTCTCTTTGTCGGCCGCCTGGAGAAAATCAAAGGTTTACAGAACGTGCTCCCGGAATTTCGCGGCGAAGGCGACTATGACTTGCTGGTTTCCGGCTCAGGCACGTACGAGCGGGAGTTGCGCAAGCAAGCGCGCGGGATGAAACGCGTGAAATTCCTAGGATGGACCTCGCAAGACCTCATCGGGCCTTACTACCGGCATGCGCTAGGCGTGATCGTGCCGTCGATCACGTATGAGACCTTCGGCATCATCATCATCGAAGCCTTTGCAAGAAAAACGCCGGTGATCGTCCATGATCTCGGGGCGCTGCCGGAAGTAGTTCACGACAGCGGCGGCGGCTTCGTTTATCGAACCCTGGAGGAACTGCGAGGAGGCATGAGATCCCTGGCTGGACAGCCGGAGTTGCGGCGGGAACTGGGCGAAAAAGGCTATGATGCATTTTGCCGCTTTTGGTCCCCCGAACCGCACCTGGCGCTCTACTCCCGCTTTATCCGGGAGGCGGCCCAGCGCAAATTTGGAAGCGTGCCTTGGGAAACGGAGGCGGAGCATCGCGCGGAAACGGAGAAAGCGGCGATGCGCCAAGGGGAGGCTACCTGAGGGCGCAGGCCCTCTCCCGCCCGCTCGTGATCCGGAAGGAAGGGCGCCAGAAACGGCTCTCGGCGTTCCACAGTTTAGGCTGCTTCTGTTTCTTTGTAGAAAGCGGGGATGACATCGCAGCATGCCAAAGTTTCTAATCACCGGAGGCGCAGGCTTCATCGGGTCTCATTTGGCCGAGCGGCTGCTTGCTTTGGGGCAGCGGGTCTCGGTCCTCGATAATCTCTCGACCGGCAGCATCGCCAATCTGGCCCATCTGCGTTCGCATCCGGATTTCGAGTTTGTCATGGACGAAATCGGTAACGAACGGGTGGTCGCCGAACTGGTGGATGCAGCCGACGTGGTTTTCCACCTTGCCGCCACGGTGGGCGTACAGAAGATCATCGACAGCCCGGTGGAAACGATCGTCAATAACGTCCACGGGACGGAGATTGTTTTGAACGCCGTGGCCAAAAAACGCCGCAAGGCCGTGATCGCATCCACCTCGGAAGTATACGGCAAAAGCGCGAGCCTGCCGTTCCGCGAGGATGGCGACCTGGTACTGGGGCCCACGTCGAAGTCCCGCTGGAGCTACGCTTGCAGCAAGGCAATCGACGAGTTTCTAGCCATCGCCTACTGGCGGGAGAAAAAGACTCCGGCCGTAGTCGCACGCCTGTTCAATACGATCGGCCCCCGGCAGAGCGGCCAGTACGGGATGGTGGTTCCGCGCTTCATTGGCCAGGCTCTGGAAGGCAGGGACGTGACCGTCTACGGCAGCGGCGAGCAGACGCGAAGCTTTACTTACGTCGAGGACGTGGTCACATGGCTGATTCTGCTGGCCCAAGACGATCGCGCCGTGGGCGAGATCTTTAACCTTGGGAATCCGAACGAGGTCGCCATCAAAGACCTCGCCCGGCGCGTGATCGCCCTGACCGGTTCGTCTTCGAAGCTCCGCTTCGTGCCCTACGATGAGGCCTACGAAAGCGGCTTTGAAGATATGGGCCGGCGGGAGCCCGATATCGCGAAGGTCGTGGCGCTCACCGGCTACCGCCCGCGCGTCGATTTGGATGAAGCCTTGCGGAGGACCATTGATTGGTTCGCCGAGCGGCGGCTCGAAGATCAGCAGAGGCA
>Ga0070741_10010914_pt1 | contig 16966 bp, 11 predicted proteins | sample Coa_R1_4_FD_66440 | JGI IMG/M metagenome (GOLD analysis project Ga0070741, IMG submission 66440) | Surface soil microbial communities from Centralia Pennsylvania, which are recovering from an underground coalmine fire - Coalmine... | ecosystem: Environmental > Terrestrial > Soil > Unclassified ...
GCCGACGGGTTCGGCGACGCGGGGCCGCCGCGCGGGTGCGGCGCGTGCTTCGTCGCGTGCGAAGAGATCGTCACCGGGCAGCTCGATCCCGGCTATTTCCTGCTCGCCGCCGACGACACCGGGCTCGTCTGGTCGAGCGGCGTCGAGCCGGTGCACTTCTTCTCGCAAGCCGCAGGCGCGGCCAAGCCGGTGCTGCTCGCCTCCGACACGCTGGTCGAAGCCGCGCAGGCCGACGCCACCTCGATCTACTGGATGAGCGGCGTGAGCGCGGGCGGCGCGGTCGCGTTCGATCGCATCTTCGCGATCGCGCGCGCGGGCGGCAGCGCGACGCCGCTCGGCATGACGGTGAAGCCGAACTCGCCGGGCGTGCTCGCGCTCGACGACGCCAACCTCTACTTCACCGACGTCTCCGGCCCGACGCGCGCGCTCGAGCGGCTGGCGAAGAGCGGCGGCGCCATCACGCCGCTCGCGTCCGGCTTCCAGCCGACCGCCGCCACCGCGCTCGCCGACGGCAGCGCGCTGTTCTTCGCCGACTTCTCGAACGACGTGACGCGGCTCTGGCGCCTGCCGCTGCCCGGCACCACCGCGACGCCGCTCGCCACCATCGGCTTCACGCGCGTGCTGCGCGCAGACGGCGATCACCTCTATTGGTCCGATGGCGCGCTCGAGACCGTGCCGCAGTCGGGCGGCGCGCCGCTCGCGCTGCAGCCGAACGTGCGCGGCCCGTTCGCCATCGCCAACGGCCAGGCGTATTGGATCGACACCGACTGCACGCCCGGCAGCGCGGCGACGTGCCTGGAGCTGCACGGCGACGTGCTCACCGCGCCGCTCACCGTCGATGCTTCGCCGCGCGCGCTGTGCAGCGGCCGCCTCGCGCCGTGGAACCTCGCGGTCGCCGGCAAGTACCTCTACGTCGCCGATCAGGCGTCCGGCCAGATCCTGCGGCTCACGCCGTAGTGCGCGTCGCGCGTGCTGCGCGTTCGATTTTCAGATCGCGTCCAGCACCTCTCGCGCGTGGCCCGCGACTTTGACCTTCGGAAAGATCTTTTTGATCTTGCCGTCGGGCGCGATGATCACCGTCGAGCGGATGATGCCCATCGACTTCTTGCCGTAGAGCACCTTCTCGCCCCACGCGCCGTACTTCTCCAGCACCGCGCCGTCCGCGTCCGAGAGCAGCGGGAAGTTGAGCGAGTACTTGTCGCGGAACTTGCAGTGCGACGCGATCGAGTCCTTGCTCACGCCGAGCACCACCGCGTTGCGCTCGACGAGCTCGCGCGCCACGTCGCGAAACGCCTCCGCCTCGATGGTGCAGCCGGGCGTGTTGTCGCGCGGGTAGAAGTACAGCACCACCGTCTTGCCGGCGAAGTCGGCGAGCGACAACGTGCGGCCGTCGTCGGCCGGCAGCTTGAACGCCGGCGCCTTCTGTCCCTCTTTGAGCATCGCGCTCCTCCTGTTTTGCGCCGAAGAGGGTCGCACATTACGAGCGCGGGTAAACGATCCTTCCTGCGCGCGGAAGATTTTTTCCGCGGGAACTTCTCCGTCGAGCGAGGTGTCCTTGCTGGGGAGAACGGAGGAGCGAATGTCGAACGTCGGTTTCGAGCGAAGCGCGATCGAGGACGGCTCACGGCGCGCCATCGAGGTGGCGGCGCTGTTCGAGGACTCGGTCGTGGAGGTGGCGCACCTCGCCGATCCGCGCGCGGGCGTGACGCGGGCGACGCGCGCGCTGCTGGCGAGCGGCGCGGCGGCGGGAGCGCTGGCGCTGGTGATGTTCGTGGCCGCGTACGCGGGCGCCGAGAGCCGCGTGCTCGACGCGCTGGTGCCGCTCGCCATGATGTACGGGCTCTACGCGGTGGTGCACGGCCTGTTGCGCCTGTTCGATGAGCGCAAGCCGCGCGACTTCACCATCGGGCCCGACTCGGGCGCGCGCTTTCCGTCGCCCGGCGACGGGCTGCCGCGCGGCGCGTTCCCGCTGGTCCGCTCGACGGGAAATGAATATGAATTGTGTTTCACCGCGTCGCTCAAAGGTGAGGTCGAGCTCGAAGGCCACCGCCGCACGCTCGCCGAGCTGATCGCGAGCGGCGTGGCCGAGCCGTCGCCCGAGATCGCCGGCGCCTACGCGTGGACCATCGCCGACAAAGCCAAGATCGTCATCGAGCACGGGCAGAACACGTTCGTGATCTCGACGGTGAGCGCGCCGCGCCGCGAGCACGCGCCGCTCCGGATCGACTGGAGCAAGCAGGCGTACACCGCCGCGATCGCGCTGGCGTGCGGCGTGTTCCTCGCCGGCATCAACGCCATCCCGCCCGATCCGTCGGCGCTCAACATCGACGACATGCTGCGCAACCCGCGCATCGCGCTGTGGCTCACCAAGCCGCCGCAGGAGGAGAACAAGATCCCCTCGTGGCTGCAGAAGACCGAGGTCGGCAAGCCGGGCGGCGGCGGCAAGCGCGCGGCCGGCGAGAGCGGCAAGATGGGACAGCACAACGGGCCGAAGACGCCGAAGCTGTACGCGATCAAGGGGCCGAAGAACAACACCAACATCGTGCTCGCGAAGAAGACGGCCGAGAACGCGGCGCGCGACGCGGGCGCGCTCGGCGTGATTCACGCGACCATGGAGACGTCGTCGATCGGATCGATCTTCGGTAGCGATCACGCGCTCGGCAACCAGGCGCTCGACGCGATGGGCGGGCTGGTCGGCACCGAGTACGGCAACTCCGACGGCGTCGAAGGGCTCGGCATCGTCGGGCCGGGCAAGGGCGGCGGCGGCACCGGCGTCAACACCATCGGGCTCACCGATCTCGGCACCATCGGCCGCTCGGGACAATATCCCGGCGGAGAGTACGGGCGGAACGTCGCGGTGCTGCACGACCGCAAACCGAACGGCAAGATCGAGCCGTGGTCGGCGGGCGACGCGAAGGTGAAGGGCAACCTCGACCGCGCGATCGTGCGGCGCGTGGTGCGCTCGCACATGAACGAGGTGCGCTTCTGCTACGAGAAGGAGCTGATGAACCACCCCGAGCTGTTCGGCCGCGTGATGGCGCAGTTCACCATCGGCGCCAACGGCGTCGTGGTCACCTCGGGCGTGCAGTCGTCGACGATGAGCAGCCCGGCGGTCGAGGGCTGCATCGCGCAGGCGGTGCGGCGCTGGGAGTTCCCCAAGCCCGAGGGCGGCGGCATCGTGATCGTCTCGTACCCGTTCATGCTCAAAGCGGCCGGCGGCGAGAAGTAACCCGCGAGAACCAACGCGCGCTTTTGTCGTAACCTCAGAGGGCCATGCGCCCGCGCCTGCACGCCCGCCTCGACTCCCGCGACTGGATCACGCTCGCACCTCCCGACGACCTCGCGCCGCGCGCCTGGCTGCTCGGCGTGGTCGCGCTGCAAATCTCCGTCGAGAACGACCGAGTGGTGGCGCGCGCGCGGGCGCACGTCACGGGCGCGGAGGCGCCGCGCGTCGAGGCGCTGGACGCGACGGCGTCGCTGCACGTGACGCTGCTCGACGAGACGAGCGGCGCGCCGCCGCCGCCGGCGCTCACCACGCTCGCGCCCTCCTCCGCCGACGCGCGGCTCGAGCTCTTTCTCGACGGCGTCTTGATCGACTGCGCCGAGCTGTCGGAGTCGGCGCGGCGCGCCTCGCCGCCGGCGCGCGGCTTCGGCCACGTCTTCTGCCGCTGGCTGCGCTCGGGCGAGTTCGAGCCCGGCTTCGATTTGACCGACCTGGTCTCGCTTCCGCCCGGCAGGATGTTCGAGCGCCGCGTGAATCGCCCGCTCGCCGTCGGGCAGACCGTCTCCTACCGCTTCGCGCGCGCCGGCTGAGGTTTGAACAGCGGGCATCTCAAGACCGGCTGCGGCGGATATTTATTCGGCAATAACGGGCAAAGAATGAAGGTGCTGGTTCCGGTTTCGATATAACGCGGCGGCGCGGCGCATTGATGACAAAGACTCTCGGGAAACGGTTTGGTCATTGCGGCGGCGGCACGCACTGAATACCACGCCGCCCGCCCGTCGAGAAAGCGAGCGCCCGCCGGCTGCTTGTCCGCGCGCGCCCGAGGCCCATCTTTCCCTTCGCGAAGCACGCTCGCGGGAGGATCGTGCCGAGGATCGAGGACTACGCGCTGATCGGCGACATGCAGACCGCGGCGCTGGTGGCGCGCGACGGATCGATCGACTGGATGTGCCTGCCGCGCTTCGACTCCGACGCGTGCTTCTCGGCGCTGCTCGGCGGCGCCGGCTCGTGGCAGCTCGGCCCGTCGGTGCCGGTGCGATCGATCGCGCGCCGCTACCGCCCTCACACGCTGATCCTCGAGACCGAGCTCACCACCGACGGTGGTCTTTTGCGCGTGACCGACTTCATGCCGCCGCGCGAGCAGGCGCCCGACGTGGTGCGCATCGTCGAGTGCGTGCGCGGGCAGGTGCCGGTGCGCTCGCGGCTGGCGCTGCGCTTCGGCTACGGGCGCGTGGTGCCGTGGATCCGCGGGCTCGACGGCACGCGCATCGCGTACGCCGGCCCCGACGCGGTGTACCTGCGCTCGAGCGTCGAGCACGACGACGATCTCGGCGCCGAGGTCACGCTCTCCGCCGGCCAGCGCGAGACCTTCGTGATCACCTGGCACCCGTCGCACCTCGCGCCGCCGCGGCCGGTCGATCCGGCGCAGGCCGAGCGCGACACCGAGTGCTTCTGGAAGGACTGGTGCGCGCGTTACCGGCCGCCGAGCGAATATCCCGAAGAGGTCTTGTCGTCGCTGATCACGCTCAAGGCGCTCACCTACTCGCCGACCGGCGGCATCCTCGCGGCGGCCACCACGTCGCTGCCCGAGCGCATCGGCGGCGTGCGCAACTGGGACTATCGCTTCTGCTGGCTGCGCGACGCGACGTTCACGCTCTCGGCGCTGCTCGAGGCCGGCTACGAAGACGAGGCGCGCGCGTGGCGCGACTGGCTGTTGCGCGCGATCGGCGGCGCGCCGTCGCAGCTCCAGGTGATGTACGGCCCGGCCGGCGAGCGGCGGCTCACCGAGATCGAGCTCGACTGGCTGCCGGGGTACGAGCAATCGAAACCGGTGCGCATCGGCAACGCCGCCGTCGAGCAGTACCAACTCGACGTCTACGGCGAGGTGATCGACTGCTTGCACTACACGCGCGAGAGCGATCGCGGCGTGCTCAATCAGCCGGCGTGGCTGCTGGCGCGCGGGCTGGCCGAGTGCATCGAGCGCGATTGGCAGAAGCCGGATCGCGGCCTCTGGGAGGTGCGCGGCCCCGATCGCCCGTTCACCCACTCGCGCGTGATGGCGTGGGTCGGCATCGATCGCGTGCTGCGCTTCGCGCTCGAGCGCAAGCTCGACGCGCCGGTCGCCAGGTGGCGCGCGCTGCGCGACCGCATCTTCGCCGAGGTCTGCGAGCAGGGCTACGACCGCCGGCGCAACTGCTTCACGCTCTACTACGGCTCGCGCGAGCTCGACGCGGCGCTGCTGCTCCTGCCGCTGGTCGGATTCCTGCCGGCGCGCGACGAGCGCGTGCGCGGAACCGTGGCCGCGATCGAGCGCGAGCTGTGCTGCGGCGGCTTCGTGCGCCGCTACTCGCGCGGCGACACCGACGGCCTGCCGCACGGCGAAGGCGCGTTCCTCGCGTGCACCTTCTGGCTCGCCGACAACTACGCGCTCGCCGGCCGCCACGACGAGGCGCGAAGGTTGTTCGAGCGGCTCCTGGCGCTGCGCAACGACGTCGGCCTGCTCGCCGAGGAGTGGGATCCCGACGCGCGCCGCATGCTCGGCAACTTTCCGCAGGCGTTCAGCCACGTCGCGTTGGTCAACACCGCCTGCAACCTCGCCGGGCGAAATCCCGCGCACCGCCACGCGTAGCTGCTTTATTCTCCCGCGCATGCCTGCCAATCCAGCGTTCCTGAGAGACATCTCGCTGTTTCAAACCATGGACGACGACGAGCGCGCGGCGATCGCCTCGTACATGGACGAGGCGCGCTTCGCGCAAGGGCAGCAGCTCTTCCACGAGCGCGATCAAGGCGGCATCTGCTACGTGCTGCGCTCGGGGCGCGTCGAGATGAGCGTCATCGACGAGAGCGGCGCCAAGCTGGTGGTCGACGTGCTCGAGCCCGGCGAGCTGTGCGGCGAATTGTCGCTGCTCGACGGCGGCACGCGCTCGGCCACTGCGGTCGCGCTCACCGACGTGGAGACGCTGGTGCTCGAGCGGCCCGAGCTGCTCGACTTCCTGCGCAAGAAGCCGGACGCGTCGCTCGATCTGCTGGCGGCGCTCACCAAGCGCATCCGCCGCGCCGACGCGCTCATCAAGCAGCGGGTGCAGGATCCGAACGAGATCATCGCCGAGCAGGTGACCATCGGCGATCGCATCTCCGACGCGGTGGCGGCGTTCGGCGGATCGTGGCGCTTCATCCTCTTGTTCCTCGGCGGAATGGCGGTGTGGGTCGCGCTCAACAGCTGGTTCGGAAACCACTGGGATCCGTATCCGTACATCCTGCTCAACTTGATCTTGTCGATGCTGGCGGCGCTGCAGGCGCCGGTGATCATGATGAGCCAGAACCGGCAGGACGCGAAGGATCGCATCCGCAGCGAGGCCGACTACCGCGTCAACGTGAAGGCCGAGGTGGAGATCGCCGAGCTGCACGAGAAGATCGATCGGCTGCGCGGCGAGATGCAGCTCGGCTTCAAGGGCGTGGCGGGCGCGGCGGCCAAGACGGGCGGCGCGGCGCTGATCCTGCTGGCGCTCTGTGCGAGCGCGCGCGCCGCCGACGTCAAACCCGACGCGCGGCCCGACGCGAAGCCGGCGATCACGCTCGCGGTCGACGCGCGCGAGGCGCCGCGCCGCATCCTGCACGCGCGCGAGACCGTCGCCGTCGCGCCCGGCGCGCTCACGCTGGTGTACCCGAAGTGGCTGCCGGGCACGCACTCGCCCGAGGGCCGCATCTCCGAGGTCGTGTCGCTCGCCATCACCGCCAACAACAAGCCGCTCACCTGGCGCCGCGACGACGAGGACATGTACGCCGTGCGCGTCGACGTCCCCGCGGGCGTGCGCGCCGTCGACGTCGCGTTCGACTACCTGACGCCGGTGCCGCAAGGCCCCGACTCGCCGACGGACACCTCGGCGCGGCTGTTCGTGCTCGAGTGGAACGAGGTGGTGCTGTATCCGAAGGGCCCCGCGCGCGACGTGAACGTGGCCGCGACGCTCACGCTCCCCGACGAGTGGAAGCTCGGCACCGCGCTCGAGATCCGCAAGCACTCGGGTGGCACCGTCGACTTCAAGCCGGTGACGCTCGAGACGCTGGTCGACTCGCCGGTGATCGCCGGCAGCTTCTTCAAGTCGGTGCCGCTCGGCAAAGGCCTCGAGCCGACGCACGTGATCGATCTCGCCGCCGACAGCGCGGCCGCGCTCGACTACAAACCCGAGACCGAAGCCGGCTGGTCCAAGCTGGTCGCCGAAGCGGGCGCGCTGTTCGGCGCGCGCCACTACGCGCGCTACCACTTTCTGCTCGCGCTCTCCGACGCCGTCGGGCACGCCGGGCTCGAGCACCACCAGTCGAGCGACAACCGCGGCCAGGAGCGCTCGCTCATCGACGACGATCTGCGCGCGCTCATGTCGGGCCTGCTGCCGCACGAGTTCGCGCACTCGTGGAACGGCAAATATCGCCGCCCTCAGGGATTGACCACGCCCGACTTCCAGGCGCCGATGCGCGGCGAGCTGCTCTGGGTCTACGAGGGGCTGACGACGTATCTCGGCATGGTGCTCGACGCGCGCTCGGGGCTCGGCACCGCCGAGTGGGTGCGCGAAAACTTCGCGCTCTACGGCGGGCTCCTCGATCACCGCCCGGGACGCAGCTGGCGCCCGCTCGCCGACACCGCGATCGCCGCGCAGGTGCTCTATCACGCGCCGAGCGTGTGGAGCTCGATCCGCCGCAGCGTCGACTTCTATCCCGAGAGCGCGCTCATCTGGCTCGAGGCCGACGCGCTCATCCGCACGCGCTCGTCGGGCGCGCGCTCGCTCGACGACTTCTGCAAGCGCTTTCACGGCGGCGCGAGCGGCGCGCCCGAGGTGCGCACCTACGATCGCGACGAGGTGATCGCGACGCTGAACGCGGTCGAGCCATACGACTGGCGCAACTTCCTGGCCACGCGCGTCGACGCGATCCAGCCGCACCCGCCGCTCAACGCCTTCGCCGCGTCGGGCTGGCGCCTCGTCTACAGCGACAAGCCGAACGTGGTGCTGCAGGCGTCGGAGAAGGCCAACAAGCAGCTCTCGCTCGTGTACTCGATCGGGCTGGTGCTGCGCGAGGACGGCACGATCCTCGACGCGATCGCCGGCCAGCCGGCCGCGGCCGCGGGCCTGGCGCCGGGCATGAAGCTGATGGCGGTGAACGGGCGGCGCTTCACGAGCAAGCTCCTGCACGACGCGATCGCGGCGACCGCGAAGCCGAAAGCGGCGCCGATCGAATTTCTCGTCGAGAACGGCGACTTTTTTCAGACGGCGAAGGTGGCGTACCAGGGCGGCGAGCGCTACCCGCACCTCGAGCGCGACGGCGCGCGGCCCGATCTGCTGAGCGAGATCTTCAAGGCGAAGTCGAAGTAGCGGACGGCTCGGCGGGCAGCTCGATGGTGAACACGCTGCCCGCGTCGTGCGGCGCGTAGGTGAGCGTGCCGCCGTGCGCCTCGACGATGCGGCGCGCGATCGAGAGGCCGAGCCCGAAGCCGTCATGAGCGGTCGACGCGCGCGCGCGCGACGGATCGCCGCGGAAGAAGCGCTCGAACAATCGCGCGCGATCGGCCTCGGGCACGCCCGGCCCGTCGTCGGCGACCTCGACGCGCGCGCGGCCCTGGGCGCAGCTCAGCCGCACCTCGACGCGCCCGGCGTCGCGGCCGTGCACCACGGCGTTGTCGACCAGGTTGCCGAGCGCGCGCGCCAGCAGCTGCGGCGAGCCGCGCGTGCGCACGCGGGCGCCGCCGCCGCCCGCGATCAGCGACAGCGTGATGGCGCGCTGCTCGGCGAGCGGCAGATCGCGCTCGACGATCTCGGCGGCCACGGTCTCGAGATCGATCGCCGCCCCCGCCGCGCCGAGCGCGCTCGCGTCCGATCGCGCGAGCGTCAGCAGCGACTCGACCAGCCCTTTGATGCGCCCGAGATCCTCGAGCGCGCCGCCCATCTCCTCGCGCAGCTCGGCCTCGGAGCGCGGATGGCGCAGCGCCACCTCGAGCCGGCCCATCACCGCGGTGAGCGGCGTGCGCAGCTCGTGCGCCGCGTCGGCGGTGAAGCGGCGCACCTCGTCGAGCGAGCGCTCGAGGCGCGCGAACAACTCGTTGAGCGACTGCGCCAGCGCGTCCACCTCGGCGCCGCCGCCCGGCGGCAGGCGGCGCGACAGATCGTTGGCGCCGATGGCGCGCGCGACGTCGGTGATCGCGCCGAGCGGGCGCAGCGCGCGGCCGGCGAGCGCCCAGCCGCCGGCGCCGGCGAGCACCAACGCGATCGGCACGCCGACGGCGAGGCCGTAGAGCAGCGCGCGCTCCTCGACGTCGAGCTCGGGCGGCGGCAGCCCCTGCTTGCGCGCCGCCTCCTCGTCCTCGCGCACGTCGATCCACAGCACCTCGACGGTCGCGCCCGCGAGCGCCAGCAGCCCGACGCAGCTCAGCGCCGCGTACAGGACCGTGAGCCGCCCGCGCAGCGAGCGCGGCCTCACGAGTCGTCCTCCGACAGCCGATAGCCGACGCCGCGTACCGCGTGCAGGAGCGCGCGCTCGCCGGGCGCGTCGAGCTTCTTGCGCAGCTTGCCGACGTGCACGTCGACGATGTTGGTGCCGGGATCGAAGTCGTAGCCCCACACCGCGCGGATCAGCGCGTCGCGCGCCACCACCGCGCCCGCCGACAGCAAGAGCTGCTCGAGGATGGCGCGCTCCTTCGGCGTCAGCTCGAGCGTGCGCGCGCCGCGCGTCGCTTGAAGGCGCGCGCGATCGAACGTCACGTCGGCGAAGCGCAGCGTCGACGGCGCCGGCGGCTCGGCGCGGCGGGCGAGCGCGCGCAGGCGGGCCCACAATTCGGCGAACGCGAACGGTTTGACCAGGTAGTCGTCGCCGCCCGCGTCGAGCCCGCGCACGCGATCGTCGACCGAGTCGCGCGCGGTGAGGATCAGGACCGGCGTGCTCACGCCGAGCTTGCGCAGCTCGCGCACCACGCCGAAGCCGTCGAGCGACGGCAGCATGAGATCGAGCACCACCGCGTCGAAGCGCCCGCGCGCGGCCAGCCGCAAGCCCTCGCGCCCGTCGGCGGCGTGCTCGACCTCGACGCCCTCGTCGCCGAGGCCGCGGCGCACGAACGCGGCCACGCTCGGATCGTCCTCGACGAGCAGCACGCGCATCCCGCTCATCTTAGCCACGCGCGCGCGGCGTGTTCAGGCAAATCGCGCGCGGTGAACAATCTTCATCGGTTCTTCATTTATTGCGCGGGGGGCGCGCTTAGACTCGGCGGGTGGCGAAGATCGCGCTCGCGCCGCTCGTGCTCGGCCTCGGGCTCTCGGCGGCGCGCGCGCGCGCGGCGCCGGCGGCGGCGACGCTCGGGCTCGACGAGGCGCTGCGCATCGTGGCCGATCGCGGGCCGGAGCAGCTCGCGGCGCGCGCGCTCGTCGACGTGGCCAGCGCCGACGTACGCACCGCGCGGCTGTTTCCCAACCCGTCGCTGTCGCTGCTGGGCGCGCGCGCCGAGCCGGTGTTCTCGGCGGCGCTGGCGTTTCGCTTGCCGGTGCTCGGCCAGCGCGGCGCGCACGTGCGCGCGGCCGAGCGCGGCGTCGACCAGGCGCGCGCCGAGGCGGACGCGGCCGGTTGGAAGCTGCGCCACGACACGCGCATCGCCTACTACGCGGTGGTGCGCGCCGAGGAGGAGGAGCGCATCGCCGGCGAGGTCGAGGCGCTCACGCGGCGCGTGGCCGAGATGGCGGCGCGCCGCTTCGAGGAGGGCGCGGGCAATCGGCTCGAGCAGGAGCAGGCGCGGCTGGTGCACGTGCGCGCCCTGCAGGACGTGAGCGATCGCCGGGCGGTGACGCGCACGACGCGGCTCGAGCTCGCGCGGCTGCTCGGTGAGCCGGCCGCGCGGATCGGCGCGCTCACCGACGGGCTGGCGGCGGCGGGCGCGACGCCTGCGCTCGACTCGCTCATCGGCGAGGCGCGCGCGCGCCATCCGGAGCTGCGCGCGCTCGGGCGCGAGCGTGACGCGGCGCTGGCCCGCGCGCACGCGGCGCGCGTCGATCGCGTGCCGGTGCCGACGCTCGAGCTGGGGATCGATCTGCTGGAGCCGGCGACGTGCGGCAACCCGGACGGCGCGCGCTGCGTCGCGCCGCGCGGCGCGCTGTCGTTCGATGTGCCGCTGTTCAACTTGAACGGCGGGCCGATCGCGCGCGCCGAGGCGGAGGCGAAGGTGGCCGAGCTCAAGCAGCGCGCGGCGGCGGTGCGCATCGAGGCCGGCGTCGCGTCGGCGCACGAGGCGCTCACCGCCGCGGTGGTGCGCGCGCGCTTCTTCGACGCGCAGTACGTGCCCGCCGCCACCACCGTCGAGGAGATGGCGCGCGAGGGGTTCGCCGCCGGCCGCACCGGCCTCCTGCCGCTGCTCGAGGCCGAGCGCTCGATCCTGGACGCGCGCCTCGGCCGCGCCGAAGCGCTCTACGCCGTGCAGGCGGCGCGCGCCGATCTAGAGGAGGCCAGCGGTGTCCCGCTCTCGGCTCCGTAAAGTGAAACCGATTTCACTTTTGCGAACAAAAGTGAAACCCATTTCACTTTTGCTGCTCTCGCTCGCGGGCTGCCACCACGACGATCCCGAGCCGCCGCCGCGCGGCCCGACGGTGAAGGTGGAGGCGGCGGCGGTGCGCGGGCTGTCGCCGCGGATCTCGATCGCCGGCGTGCTGGCGCCGCTGCCGGGCCGCGACGTCAAGGTGGGCGCGCTGGTCGCGGGGCGCGTCGACCGCGTGCTGGTCGCCGAGGGCGATCGCGTGAAGCTCGATCAGCCGCTGGCGCACGTCGAGGCGCAGCCGCTGCGCGACCGCGTGACCGAGACCGAGGCGCAGCGCGAGCAGGCGCGCGCGCAGCTCGAGAACGCGCGCACGCGGCAGGCGCGCACCGAGCGGCTGTGGAAGGACGGCATCGCCTCGCGCCAGGAGGTCGACGACGCGCGCGCCGCCACCGCGTCGGCGGAGAGCGCGCTCAAGCAGGCGCAGGCGGTGGGCGGCACGGCCGGCGTGCAGCTCGAGCGCGCCACGCTGCGCGCGCCGATCGCCGGCGTGGTGGCGGCGATCCTGGTGCCGGCCGGCCAGCCCGTCGACGGCAACGGCACGCCGGTGATCGAGATCGCCGACACCCGCGAGCTGGATCTGCGCGCGCCCGTGCCGGCGGCGCGCGTCGGCGAAGTCTCCATCGGGCAGCGCGCGGAGCTGAACGTCGAGAGCGTGGGCGTGGTGCCGGGCGCGGTGGTGGCGATCGCGCCGCTCGTCGACACCGCGACCAACACCGTGATCGTGCGCGTGCGCGTGTCGAACGGCGCGGGGCGGCTGCGCGGCGGCGTGTTCGCGCGCGGGGCGCTGCTGGCGGCCGAGCGGCGCGCGCTGGCGATCCCGCGCGCCGCGCTGTTGCCGTCGGAGGGCGGCGACGCGCGCACGGTGGCGGTGGTGAATTCCGACGGCACCGTCGGGCACCGCGCGCTCGAACTGGGCGCGGAGGCGGGCGAGCTGATCGAGGTGCGCGGCGGGCTTCAGGCCGGCGAGCGCGTGATCGTAGCCGGCGGATATTCGCTGCCCGACGGGACGCACGTCGAGATCGAGCCGGCGTCGAAGAGCGAAAACGAAAACGCGAACGCGAACGCGAACGCGGGCGACGGCGGAAGCGGCGAGCGCACGCGATGAGCGATCGCGCGGCCGACGAGCAGGCGGCGCACGGGCTCGCGGGCGTGGTGGCGCGGCACGGGCGCGGCATCGCGCTCGCCGTCGCGCTGGTCGTCGGCGCCGGCACGCTGGCGTTCTTCTCGCTGCCGCGCGGCCTCTATCCCGAGCTGTCGTTCCCGCGTATCGCCGTCGTCGCCACGCTGCCCGACGCCACGTCGCAGATCGTGCTGCTCAACGTCACGCGCCCGCTCGAGGAGGCGCTGGCGCCGCTGCTCGGCGTGCGCCGCGTGCGCTCGAAGACCATCCGCGGCGCCACCGAGCTCTCGCTCCAGTTCGATCCCGACACCGACATGGTCACGGCGCTGCAGCTCGTGCAGGCGCGCCTCGCCGACACGCGCGCCGAGCTGCCGCCGCAGACGACGCTGGTCACCGAGCGCATCACGCCGACGTCGTTCCCCGTCTTCACCGTGAACGTCGACGGCGCGGTGCCGCCGTCGACGCTGCGCGACGTGGCGCTGTATCAAGTGCGCCCGGCGCTCTCGCGCGTGCCGGGCGTCGGGCCGATCAGCGTCACCGCCGGCGAGGAGCGCGAGGTCGAGGTCGAGGTCGATCCGGCGCGCGCCGAGGCGGCGGGGCTCACGCTCGACGACATCGGCAAGCGGCTGGCCGACTCGAACCGCTTCGCCACCGTCGGGCGGCTGGATCGCGCCTACCGCCGCTACACCGTCGGGCTGCAGGGCACCGCGCTGAGCGTCGCCGCGCTCGGCGATTTCGTCGTCGGCGGCGGCGATCGCGCGCCGGTGCGGCTCGGCGACGTGGCGCGCATCTCCGAGGGCCACGCCGATCCGCGGCTGGTGGTGCGCTCGGCGCGCGGGCCGGCGGCGGTGGTCAACGTCGCGCGGCGCATCGGCGGCGACGTGATCGCCCTCGACGGAGAATTGCGCGCCGCGCTCGGGCAGCTCGAGAAGGAGCTGCCGACCGGCGTCACGCTCACGCCGGTGTACCAGCAGGCGCGCCTCATCGGCGACGCCACCGGCGCGGTGCGCGACGCGATTCTCCTCGGCGCGCTGCTCTCGGCGATCGTGCTGTTCGCGTTCTTGCGCGACGCGCGCGCGACGCTGGTCGCGGCGCTGGCGATTCCCTCGTCGCTGGTGGCGGCGTGCGCGGTGCTGCTCCTGTTCCACGGCTCGCTCAACCTGATGTCGCTCGGCGGCCTGGCGATCGCGGTCGGCCTGGTCATCGACGACGCGGTGGTGGTGGTCGAGGCGATCCACCGCGAGCTGGGCCAGGGCCGCGCGCCGCGCGCCGCCGCGCTCGCGGGCGTCGAGCTGCTGGTCGGCCCGGTGATCTCCTCGACGGTGACCACGGTCGTCGTGTTCGCGCCGCTGGCGTTTCTCTCGGGCGTCGTCGGAACTTTTTTCGCCGCGCTCTCGCTGGCGCTGGCCGCCGCGGTGCTGGCGTCGATGGTGATCGCGCTGACCGTGATCCCGCTGTTCGCCGCAGCGCTCCTACAGCCGCAAGCCCATCCGCCCGTCGAGAAGCTGGCGCCACGCTACGCCGGCTGGCTGCGCGGCGCGCTTCGCCGCCGCGCGTTCGTGCCCGGCGCGGCGGTGCTGGTGATCGGCGGCGGCGCGCTGGCGTCGCTCGCCGTCGAGACCGGCTTCATCCCCGAGCTCGACGAAGGCGCGTACGTGCTCGACTACTTCACGCCCATCGGCACGTCGCTCGCCGAGGCCGACGCGCTCGGGCAACAGATCGACGCCATGCTGCGCGACGATCCCGACGTCGAGTCGTTCACGCGCCGCCTCGGCGCCGAGCTCGGCCCGCCGCGCGCCACCGAGACCAGCCGCGGCGACATCATCGTGCGCCTCAAAGCGGGCCGCCGCCGCTCGGTGTTCGACATCATGGAGGAGCAGCGCAAGCTGCTGGCCACGCGGTTGCCGGGCGTGCGCGTCGAGCTGATCCAGCTCTTGCAAGACATGCTCGGCGATCTCGAGGGCAACCCCGAGCCGATCGAGCTGAAGATCTTCGGCGACGACGAGGCGGAGCTGCGGCGCCAGGCGAAGCGCGTCGCCGACGCAATCCACGACGTCGCCGGGCTGACCGACTTCTTCGACGGGCAGGTGGCGTGCTCGCCCGAGCGCGTGCTGCGGCTCGATCCGGTGGCGGCCGGGCGCAGCGGGCTCACCACCGACGCGATCGCCACGCAGCTCTCCGCCGCGCTGCTCGGCGCCGAGACCACGCCTTTGCCCGAGCACGATCGCCTCCTGCCGGTGCGCGTGCGCTGGCCCGACGCGGCGCGCTTCGACGAGCGCGCGCTCGAACGCGTGCGCATCAAGAGCGCGGCCGGCGCGTGGGTGCCGCTGGTCGAATTGGGCAAGCTCGACGACTCGTGCGCGCCGTCGGAGATCACGCGCGAGAACCTGCGCCTGATGGTGCCGGTGACCGCGCGGCTTGAAGGTCGCGACCTCGGCAGCGCAATCACGGAGGTGGAGTCCCGGTTGCGCGATCTGAAATTGCCGCGCGGCTACAGCCTCGAGATCGGCGGGCAGCGCCTGTCGCAGCGCGAGGCGTTCGGCGCGCTCGGCGCGGCGCTGGCGGCGGCGGTGGCGCTGGTGCTGCTGGTGCTGGTGTTCCAGTTCGGGCGCTTCTCGGCGCCGGTGGCGATCCTGGCGGCGACGCCGGTGGCGCTGGCGGGCGGGCTCGCGGCGCTGGCGGCGACGCGCATCGCGCTCAACGTCTCGTCGCTGCTCGGCGCGATCCTCTTGGTCGGCCTGGTGGTGAAGAACGGGATCCTGCTCTTGCACCGAGCGGCCGAGGCGGAGGCGCGCGGGCTGCCGCTCGACGAGGCGCTGGCCGAAGCGGGCGCGCTGCGGCTGCGGCCGATCTTGATGACCACGCTGTGCACCGTCGTCGGCCTGGTGCCGCTCGCGCTCGGCCTCGGCTCGGGCGCCGAGATGCACCGCCCGCTCGCGGTCGCGGTGCTCGGCGGCTTGACTCTTTCGACACTCGGAACGCTATTCGTGGTACCAGCGCTCTACTCGATCTTCAGAGGTAAAAAGGTGTCTCGATGAACCTCATCATTAATAAGGCCTCGCTGCTCGCGCTCGTGATCGCCGCCGGCTGCGGCGCCGCCGGACGCGGTACGCCCGACGGCGGCGGCCATCCGCTCGGCGACGGCCACGTCGATCCCGGCCCGCAGCAAGGCTGCGACACCGGCGCGGCTGGCTGCTACACCGTCTACGCCCACGCCGATCACCACCTCTATCTGATCGATCTCATGGCCAAGAGCCTCGTCGACGTCGGCCCGTTCAACGCGCCGCAGGTCCCGGGCACGAACGGCAAGCTGGCCGAGGACGTGATCACCGATCTGGCGGTCTCGCCCGACGGCACCATCTACGTGGTCTCGAAGACCAGCCTCTACACCGCCAGCGCGATGAACGGCCAGGTCACGCGCGTCGCCGGCATCAGCACCTGCGGCGCCGACGTGGTGGCGCTCAGCTTCACGCCCGACGGCGGTCTATATACCGCCGATTATATGGGCGCGTTTTGCAAAATAACCGTCAGCGGCAATAGCGCGCAGGTGCAATCGGTGGGGACGATCTCGGGCGGGATGGCCATCTCCGGCGACCTGGTCGCCGTCGGTGACGGGACGATGTACGGCACCGCGTACAGCTTGAGCGATTCGTCGACTACCACCAATAACAGCCTGGTCAAAGTCAATCCGATGAATGGGCAGGTTCAATTCATCGGCAAAACCGGCTTCCCCAAATTGTTCGGCGCGGCGTTCGCGCTCGGCCAGGTCTTCGGCTTCACGCACGACGGCTCGGGCGACGTCATCACCATCAACCCGCAAACCGGCCAGGGCACGCTCTTCAACACCTTCAAAGATCCCTCGACCGGCAACGGCATCTCCTTCGCCGGCGCCGGCGTCAACGCCAACGTCTCGCCCATCATGTAGCGCTCGGTTGGCGCTCGCTCGAACGCGCTGCGTTTCGCGCGCGGGCTGCGGCAATTTGCCGCCGTGCTCAAACATTCTCGGTCGCGCAGACGCGCCCTGCGAAACTGCGCGCGGCGGCAAATTGCCGCAGCCCGCACG
>Ga0070741_10010916_pt1 | contig 16961 bp, 16 predicted proteins | sample Coa_R1_4_FD_66440 | JGI IMG/M metagenome (GOLD analysis project Ga0070741, IMG submission 66440) | Surface soil microbial communities from Centralia Pennsylvania, which are recovering from an underground coalmine fire - Coalmine... | ecosystem: Environmental > Terrestrial > Soil > Unclassified ...
CAGGGCCGCTCGCAGCCCAGCGCGCCGCAGGGCAGCTCGCGGCCCAGCGCGCCGCAGGGCCGCTCGCAGCCGAGCGCGGCGCGGGCCGGGGCGGCGGCCGCGCTCGCCCTCCTCGCCCTCGCCCTCCCGGTCCTCGCTCCGGCGAGCGCCGGCGCCGTGGCCGAGCGCGTCGTCGCCGTGCCCTCGCCCGGCCCCGGGCCGGCCCGCTTCGACCAGGTCTACGTGGACGAGGTCGGCCCCGCCGACGCGAAGCGGGTGCTGGTCCTGATGCCCGGCACGGACGGCGGCGCCGGCGACTTCGCCCTGATCGCGCGCGAGATCGTCCGACGCGTGCCCGGGCTCGCGGTCTGGTCCATCGACCGCCGCAGCCAGGCGCTCGAGGACACGAGCGTGTTCGCGCGCCTCGAGGCCGGCCAGGTGACGCTCCAGCAGGCGTTCGACTACTACCTGGGCTGGATCACCACCGGCACCCCCGCCGACCACTTCCAGTTCCTCGACCCGTCCACGGTCCCGTTCGCCCGCGAGTGGGGCATGAAGACCGCCCTCGACGACGCGCGCCAGGTGGTGCTGCTCGCGCGCCGCGGCGGGCGCCACGTGGTGCTCGGCGGCCACTCGCTCGGGGCCTCGCTCGCGGCCGCCTACGCGGCCTGGGACTTCGACGGCCGCCCCGGCTACAAGGACCTGGACGGCCTGGTGCTGATCGACGGCGGCCTGCTCGGCACCTTCGACGCCTACGACCTCGCGCAGGCGAAGCAGGCGATCGCCGACCTCCAGACCTCGAACCCGTTCGCGGATCCGCTCGGGCTCGGCGTCCCCGAGGCGGGGGGCCTGTTCGCGGAGATCGCCGGCTACTACGCGCGCCTGGCGCCGGCGGCGAGCGCGGCGACGCTGCAGTCGTTCCCGCTCCTGCCGGCGTCGTTCAACCCTCCGTTCCCGGTCACGAACCGGGCCCTGCTCGGCTTCGCCTTCGACCGCGACACCTCGCCGCTCGAAGCCGACCTGCACGTGAACGCGGGCAGCCTCGCCGCCGCGGGCACGCCCCGCGACTGGGTCGACGGGGGCTTGACGCCGGTGGCGAACCTGGCGCAGCTCTTCGGCCACGAGCCCGCCAACGCCGTCGAGTGGTACTTCCCGAAGCGGCTCACGATCGACACCAATGGCGCCGACCAGATGCGGATGAACGACGTCGCCCGCTTCCTCGGCCTGCGGCTCGAGCACACGGCGGAGATCAACGTGCCGATCTACGCGTTCCAGACCGACCTCACGAGCGGCCACGTGCTGCGCGGCGCCCAGCGCCTCGTGGACGAGGCGCGGACGACCCAGCGCGAAGCCCTGCTCGTGAACGGCGCGCCCGCGTTCAGCCACCTCGATCCGCTGACCGCCGCTCCCGAGGCGAACACCTTCCTCAGCGGGCTCCAGGACTTCCTGGCCCGCTACGTGAAGCCGCCGGCGCCGCCGCCGGGCCACGGATGAGCGGTCGCGGCGCTCCCGAGCGCGCGGCCCGGGCCTTCCCAGGCCGCTCCGCATCGGGTAAGCTCGGCCGCCTGGGACGGACTCCGGGACTTCTGGGAGCAGCAGGGACGGCAGCGGCGCTGGCGATGCTGGTGTTGCCCGCGGCCGCGGCCGCCGACTCGCCGTTCATCAACGGCGTGACCGCCGGCGAGATCACCCAGGACTCGGCGATCATCTGGGGCCAGACCGCGAGGGAGATGAACGTGCGGTCCGAGGTCGCCACCGACCCCGGCTTCGTGAACGTGGTCGACCGCAAGACCCTGCGCGCGAAGGCCAAGGCGGACGACACCTTCCAGGACCTCGTCAAGCACCTCGATCCCGGGCGCACCTACTACTACCGCTTCTGCGCCGGCGGGGCCTGCAGCGACGTCGGCCGCTTCGAGACCGCGCCCGCGCCGGACCAGAACGCGACGATCCGCTTCGCCTGGTCGGGCGACGAGACCGGCGTGAGCGCGCCCGGTCAGAGCAGCCCCTTCTGGGGCCAGATGAAGGCGTTCGCCTCGATGGCCGCCGAGGGCAACGACTTCAACATCGACTTCGGGGACACGATCTACTCGGACCCGGAGGTCCCGGGCGTGCAGAGCGCGATCACCGTGCCCGAGAAGTGGGCGATGTACCGGGCGAAGCTGGCGCTTCCCAACCAGCGGCTGATCCGCGAGGCCACCGGCCTCTACAACCACTGGGACGACCACGAGTTCATCAACGACTTCTCGATCCCGGAGAACGGGCGCCAGCTCTACGACAGCGGGGTCGAGGCGTTCCGCGACTACGAGCCCGTCACCTACACGAAGAAGGACGGCATCTACCGCAGCTTCCGCTGGGGCAAGAACCTCGAGATCTTCTTCCTCGACGAGCGCTCGTTCCGGAGCGCCAAGGCCTCCGCCAACGGCGCCTGCGACAACCCCGACACGGGCGAGCCGGACCTGGCGCCGACGGCCCCGCAGAACGTGCGCAACGTGTTCTCGCTGCTCGTCCCGTCGCTCGCCGAGCCGGTCTCGCAGGGCTGCCTCGACGCGATCAATAGCCCCGATCGCCACTTCCTCGGCACGCGCCAGCTCAACACGTTCATCCACGACGTCGAGAGCTCGACCGCGACCTGGAAGGTGGTCATGAACGAGGACCCGATCCAGCAGTTCTACGCCCTGCCCTACGACCGCTGGGAGGGCTACGCGTACGAGCGCGCCCAGCTCCTGAACGCGCTCACCGCCGCCCACGTCGACCACCTCGTGTTCCTGACCACGGACACGCACGCCGGGTTCGCCAACGTCGTGCGCTGGCGCACCCTGGCCGGCGACTCGGCGCCGGCCAACGCCCCCGCCGGCGCGCCGCCGCTCGACACCCCCTACGACGACTTCGTGATCGGCCCGGTGGCGACCAAGCCCTTCTGGCAGGAGATCGACGACACGACCGGCGTCTCCGGCTCGGGCCAGCTCGTCTCCAACCTCTTCTTCAAGCCGCCGCCGCCGGGCGGTATGGGCATGTTCTGCGCCCAGGGCGGCAAGAACAGCTACGGCGAGGTCACGGTCACCGCGAGCACCCTGACCGTCGAGTACAAGGACGAGAACGGCAACCCGCTGACCGACTCCGACGGCTCGACGCCCTGCGGGCCCTACGTGCTCACGCACTGAGCGCCGCCGCGGGCCGCGGCGCCGCGTTCAGGCCGGGCTCGGCGCCCGGCGCGTGCGCGTCGCCCGCGAGGCGATGACGGCGCCCCAGTCGGCGTCCTCGATCCAGCGCGGCTCCGTCGTCTCCAGGAAGTCGCGCAGGACCGCCGCCAGCCCCTCCGGGTCCTCGAGGTGGGGGAAGTGGGCGGCGCGGGGGAGGACCTCGAAGCGGCTGCCCGGGATCGCCTCGTGCGCCTCGCGCCCGTGGCGGAGCGGGATCGTGTTGTCGCGCTCGCCCCAGACGATCATCGTCGGCACCGGGCCGAGCAGGTAGAGGCGGTCGAGGGCGCTGACCCGCTGGCCCTGCACGTCGATGACCGACCGCAGCGTGTGGAGGAAGGCTTTGCGGGCGCCGGGCTTGCCGAGCGGCGCGAGCGCGCGGGCCGCCGCCTCGAGGTAGACGCCGCGCTGGCGCCCGGCGGCGCGCAGGCGGGCGCCGGCGTCGCCGAGCGCCGCGGTCAGGCGCGGGTGGGCGAGCAGCCAGAGGAGGGCCGCGGCCCCGGGCAGCGCGGCCCCGCGCAGGATGGGGCTCACCTCGCGCCCGAGCCCGCCGCTCGAGACGAGCACGAGCCGCTCGGTCCGCTGCGGGAACTGCCAGAAGAACTGCATCGCGACGCCGCCGCCGAGCGAGTGGCCGACGAGCGTGGCGCGGTCGACGCCGATCCCGGCCAGGAGGTCGCGGATCGCGGCCGCATGGGCGCCGAGCGAGTAGTCGCCGCGCGGCGTCGCGGACTCGCCGTGGCCGATCAGGTCGGGCGCGATCACCGTGTAGTCGGAGGCGAGGCGGAGCGCCACCTCCTCCCAGTGGCGCGAGGAGTTGAGCATGCCGTGGATGAGCACGACCGGCGGCCCGCTGCCGGCGATCCGGTAGACGGCCTGGTGGCCGTGGAGGTCGCTCTCCCAGGCCTCGAAGCTGGCCTCGATCCCGCCGCTCTCGCGCGCCGCCATCCCGTCCAGCCTATCCATCCGCCCCGGCCCGGCGCGCCGGGCGCGCGGTCTGCCCCGGGACCGCGAGGCCCATCGCCGCGGACCGCGCCGCGCCCGGGCCTTCCAGTAGAAACCGGGCCATGCTCGCCGCCCTGCTCGCCCTGCGCTTCCTTTTCGAGCTCGGGGCGCTGGCGGGCCTCGCCTGGTGGGGCGCGGGAGCCGGCCACGCCCTCGCCGCCGACCTCGCCCTCGGCCTGGGCGTGCCGCTCGCGGTGGCGGCGCTCTGGGGCGCGCTGATCGCCCCGCGCTCGCCGCGCCGGCTGCCGGACCCCGAGCGCCTGCTCGCCGAGTTCGTCGTCTACGCCGCCGCCACGCTCGCGATCGCCGCCGCGGGGGCGGCGATCCTGGGTGCCGCCTTCGGGGCCGCCGCCTTCGCCACCGCGCTCGCCGTTCGCGCGCTCGGCGGCGAGAGCCCGGGCCCTTGACGCCCGGCTTGAGGCATGTTTTACTCCGCCTTCACCTCGGGATCATTTCCCGGCCTCAGCATGGCCTTCGAGCGACGAGCAGGAGGTGTCCGATGCCTGAGGTACTAGTCACTACCACCGCGGCCAAGGAAGACGACGGGATCATCCTCTTGCGCGAGCGCGTGCGAAGCTCGGACTTCGAGACCGAGCACTTCCGCCGCCAGCTCGCCGAGCGGATCGGCTGGGCAGTCGCCGACGCCGAGCTCCTCGAGTCGACCTCCGTCGAGGCGCGCTCGGCCGGCGTCGAGACGGTCGAGCACGAGCCTACGGAGTGGGATCGCGAGGGCTCAGGGGCGCTCGCCCTCGCCGGCTTGAGCCTCCCGGGCTAGAGAAGGGTCTGCACGGCTGAGGCGCCGGAATCGAGGCCCCGAGGGGCTTCGACCCGGCGCCTTCGCCGCCGAGGCGAGGATGGGCCTCTAGAGGGAGCCGACCGCGTCCGCGATCGGCACCTCCCCCGAGATCACGTCGAACGACTTGCGGATCGTGCCCGGCGTGTCGAGGACGGCGAGCAGGACGGCGGCGACGTCGTCGCGCGGGATCGCCCCGCGGTGGTCCAGAAGCGGCGCAACCTCGACCCGGCCGGTCCCCGGCTCGTCGGTGAGGCGGCCGGGGCGGACGATCGTCGGGTCCAGGCGGCTGGCCTCGAGCGCCCGGTCGGCCTCCGCCTTGGCCGAGTAGTAGGGGACCATCGCGTCCGCCCAGGTCTCCGGGCGCGGCACGCCCATCGCCGAGACCATCACGTAGCGGCGGATCTGCAGGCGCTCGGCGGACTCGATCAGCTTGACGGCGGCCCCGTAGTCCACCGTGCGCTTGCGCTCGGGGCCCGAGCCGGGCCCGGCGCCGGCGGCGAAGACGACCGCGTCGGCGCCCGCGATGAACTCGTCGTAGGCGGGCTCGCGCTCGAGGTCGCAGAGGACGGGCTCGGCGCCCGCGGCCTCGAGGTCGGCGGCCTGCTCCGGGCTTCGGATCAGCCCGCGCGCGCGGTCGCCGCGCGCGGCCAGCAGCCGCAGCAGCCTGAGCGCGACCTTGCCGTGGCCTCCCGCGACGACGACGTCCATGGCGAGGGCAGGCTATCCGGGCCCGGAGCCGCGCCGCCGGGCGCCCCCGCCGCGCCGCAGCCGCTTCACCCGCTCGAGCTGGCGGGCGTTGAAGCCCGAGACGAGGCGCAGGAAGCGGATCACCGCCTCGAGCTCGGCCGCGGAGAGGCGCTCGAGCTCGCGGTCCGACGCCTCGACCAGCGGCCCGAAGACCTCCCACGTGCGCCGCCGCGCCCGCTCGGTCATCTCGACCAGCACCCGGCGGCGGTCCGCCGCGTCGCGGCGGCGCCGCACGTAGCCGCTTCGCTCGAGGCGGTCGAGCGCCGTCGTCATCGCCGCCGGGCTCAGGTGGGCGAGCTCGGCGAGCCGCCCCGCCGTCGCCGGGCCCTCCCGGTCGACGAGGTCGAGCACGCGGGCGTCGGTGCGGTTGATGCCGAGGAAGGCGGCAACCTCGTCGTCGAAGACGTCCTGCTCGACCTGCCAGCGCCGGACGGCCTCACCGAGCTCGCGCTTCAGGTCCTGCTTGGGGCGTCGCGCCATCTCGAAGCTCTCTTTGCTATAACGCTACGAGGATCGAAAGATTCGAGCGTCGAAGGAAGTCTACCCGGAAGGACGGCGAATTGGCTAACGCGATCGAAGCCCGCGAGCTGCGAAAGACGTACCCCGGCCCCACCGTCGCCCTCGACGGGCTGAGCTTCGAGGTCGGGGAGGGCCAGATCTTCGCGCTCCTGGGCCCGAACGGCGCCGGCAAGTCGACCACGGTCAAGGTCCTCACGACGTTGACCGTTCCCGACTCCGGCCGGGCGCGGGTCGCGGGGATCGACGTCCTCGCCGACCCGCGGGCCGTGCGGCGGGTGATCGGCGTCGTCGGCCAGCGCTCCGGCGTGGACGACGAGGCCGAGGGCCGCGAGAACCTCGAGCTTCAGGGCCAGCTCCACGGGATCCGCGGGCGCGAGCTGCGCCGGCGCGTCGAGGAGCTCCTGGAGGCGATGGGGCTGGCCGGCGCCGCCGAGCGGCTCGCGGGCACCTACTCGGGCGGGATGAGGCGCCGCCTCGACATCGCGATGGGCCTCGTTCACCGCCCGCGCGTCCTGTTCCTCGACGAGCCGACGACCGGGCTCGACCCGGAGATCCGCGTCGCGATGTGGGACGAGATCCGGCGGCTGCGGGATCAGGGGCTGACGATCCTGCTAACCACGCACTACCTCGAGGAGGCCGACGAGCTCGCCGACTCGATCGCGATCGTGGACCGCGGGCGGATCGTCGCCCGCGGGACCGCCGCGGAGCTGAAGGCGGAGCTCGAGGGCGACACGGTGCACGTCGAGGTCGCGGCGCCGGGCGCGGAGGCGCGGGCGCGCGAGGCGCTGGCGCGGCTTGCGGAGGTGCGCGAGGTCCACGTGGACGGGCGCGCGATCCACGCGCGCGTCGGCGACGGGGCGACGGCGCTACCCGCCGTGCTCGGCGCCCTGAGCGCCGCCGGGGTCCCGGTCGCGGCGGCGACGATGGCCCGCCCCTCGCTCGACGACGTCTACATGCGCCACGCCGGGCGCTCGTTCGAGGAGGCCGAGCGCTCGCGCGACGGCTCCGGGAGGGAGGCGGCGTGATGGGCGTGCTCCTCAACTGCTACGACACGACGCGCCGCTGGACGCTGGCGCTGCTCCGCCAGCCGTGGTTCGTGGCGATCACGCTGATCCAGCCGATGATCTGGCTGCTCCTGTTCGGGGCGCTCTTCTCGAGCGTCGTGGACATCCCCGGGTTCGCCGGCGACAACTACAAGACCTTCCTCGCGCCGGGGATCGTCGTGATGAACGCGCTCTTCTCCGCCGGCTGGAACGGGATGGGGATGATCAACGACCTCGAGAAGGGGATCATGGACCGCTTCCTCGTCACCCCCGTCAGCCGCGCGCCGCTGATCGTCGGCGGCATCGCGCAGTCGGCGCTCTCGATCGTGATCCAGTCGCTGATCGTGGTCGCCGTGGCCCTGGCCACCGGGGCGACCTTCCCGGGCGGCCCGCTGGGCGTGCTGGCGATGATCGCCACCGCCGTGCTGCTCGCGGCGGCGGTCGCCGGGCTCTCGCAGGCGGTGGCGCTCACGGCGCGCAAGGAGGAGACGCTGATCGGGTTCGTCCAGTTCATGGCGCTTCCGCTCACGTTCCTCTCCGGCGCCTTCATGCAGCTCTCCCTGGCGCCGCACTGGATCGAGACGGTGGCCCGCTACAACCCGGTCAACTGGGCCGTCGCGGCGGCCCGCGAGGCGGTGGCCGCGCACCCCGACTGGGGCTACGTGCTGGCGCGGATGGGGCTCCTGCTTGCGCTCGCCGCCGCCTGCCTGTGGCTCGCGGTGAGGGCGTTTCGCGCCTACCAGCGCTCGGCCTGAGCCGGCGCGCCGCGTCGGCCCTGAGCCGCCCTTTACCTGGTACGAGTAGTCTCTTTCGTGGGATGGCGGTGCATTGCTTCTGCGGGTGCGGTCGGCGCATGCTGTTCTCGCGCAAGCGCTTCTCGCGCTGGGGGGCGGGAACGGCCCAGCTCCTGGGCCTCCTCGAGGCGACCGCGGGGCACGGGCGAGGGATCCCCGAAGCCGAGCTGGAAGCCGCGATCGGCGAGGGCCAGGAGCTTTGGCGCGCCTGCCGCGACCTCGCCCATGGAAGCGGCTCCGCCGAGCTGGACCCGGCGTTCCTCCAGGGGCGTCTCAGCGAGTGGCGGATGACCGCGGTCTCGCTCGTCTCCGCGCGGGCGCGGCCGTCCGGAGCGGGTGACGCGACCGGCGCTGCAGCCAGCCTGCGGCGCCGGCCGGCCGAGCGCTAGCCGCCGGGGCTGGCTGCTGGCGGCCTGCGCTCGGGCGGGGCGCGCGCCCGCACACGATCCGGCTAGAAGCAGCCGCGCGTCTGGCGGGAAACGTACGCCGCCGCCGGGTACCGCTCGTGGTGGGCCTGGTCGAAGGGGTCGCCGGGGATCACCGCCATCACGCAGCCCGTGCGCGGGTTGACCGCTACCGAGCTGAAGTCGAGAAGGTTGCGGCCGCTGGTGCAGAGGATGCCGAGGTTGCATATCGCGCCGTAGTGGATCGGGTCCGGCGTGATGCGCGAGAAGTCGAAGTGGCGGCCGGCGTCGCGGCTGATCGCGACGTAGTAGCGCCAGACGTTGCGCTCCGAGTTGGGATCGGAGGTTGTGCGGGTCGCGAAGTAGCCGACGGCTACGTCCCCCGCGCCCGGTCCGGCGGCGAGGGCGCCGAGGGCGCTCGCCTTGAAGCGCGGCAGCTCGACGGCGATCGGCTTCGACCAAGTCCGGCCGCGATCGCCGGAGCGGAAGAGCAGCACCGCGTTGTGGCCACCATGACGGCCGTCGGCGCCGGTCGCGAGCGCGTAGAGCTTGCCACCCCCGTCCTCCGCCACGTAGCTGAAGATGTTGGCGAGGCTCGCGTTCGCGTTCGAGTAGACGGTGACGTTCTTGAACTGGGTTGCCGGGTCGCATCCGTTGCGCGCGATCGCCATGTAGAAGTTCGAGTAGGGCGTGAGGTAGGTGGCCGGGTTCTCTGGCTCCGTAATCGGCACGTAGATCGAGCCGTCGCGGGCGACGAGCGGCTTGCCGACGTCGGTGCCGCCGGGCACGAAGTTCGCGAAGGCATCGCCGCCGGGCTCGAGGACCGCTCCGCAGGGCACAAAGCTCAGCGGGTCGCCGCCGCTCGTCGAGCGCCAAACCAGCGGCACCTCGGCCGCGAAGTCGTGGTAGCTGAAGTAGACGACGTTGGCACGATTCGGGTCCGGGTTAACCCACTCGCGGTCGGACTCGAAGCCGGTCTGGTTGGTGGCGATGCCGGTGTTGCAACCGCCGTCCCAGCTGCGGCCATGGTCGTGCGAGCGGCAGAGCGCGTTGGCGACCACCTCGAGGTCAGCCACGTAGACCGTGCCGTCGGGGCCGACCGAGACGTCGGAGTCGCCGCCGCCGAGCGGCGGCCGGGCTCCGATGTCCTGGGCGCCCTGCCAGGTTCGGCCGCGATCCGGTGAGCGCCAGAATGCCACGCCGCCGGTCTCGCCCCCGCCGGGCGCCGTCACGTAGACCCAGCGCCCGCCCGGGTCGAACGCCACCGACGGCTCCCAGCCCGCCTGGTTGCCCTTCGGCGGGCTGTGGGGGAGCTTGAGCGGCGGCGTGAACCGCGCGGCCCACGTCGCTCCCGGCGCGCTCAGCGCGACCGCTGCCAGCGCCGCCGCGACCAGGCCTGCTCCGCGTCCCACCACGCGCGTGAATCATATTCCCTCCTGTTTCTCCCGCGCGCGGTCTCGGAGGCGGGGAGCCGAGACCGGCAGGTAGCATGCGGCGCCCGTGGAGGACCTGGGCGCCCGCACCTCGTACCTGACCCTGGCTAAGGGAGTCCCGGTATACGCCCGCGACGGCAAGGCCATCGGGCACGTCGAGCGCGTCGTCGCGGACCCCGACGCGGACCTCTTCGAGGGCGTCGTGATCAACAACAGCCGCCTGCCCGGCGGCGCGCGCTTCGCCGGGACGGCGCAGGTCGAGGAGATCTACGAGCAGGGAGTCGTCCTTCGGATCGACCAGGCCGAGGCCGACGCGCTGCCGCCGCCGCCATGATCCGGGCCGCGCGCGAGGCCGACCTGCCGGCCCTGCTGCCGCTCCTGCGCGGCTACTGCGACTTCTACGAAGCGGACCCCGACGACGCCGGCCTCGAGCGCATGGCGCGCGCGCTCATCGCGGCCCCGGACGCCGAGGGCTACCTGCTCGTGGCCGAGGACGAGGGCGGCGCGGTCGTCGGCTTCGCGGCCTGCGGCTGGAAGTGGTCCACGCTTCGCGGCGCGCGGATCGTCGTGCTCGAGGACCTCTTCGTGGCCGAGGAGGCGCGCGGCCAGGGCCACGCCGACGCGCTGATCGCCGAGTGCGCCGCGATCGCCCGCGCCCACGGCGCCCCCGTGCTCGCCTGGCTCACGGCGCCGGACAACCGCCGCGCCCAGGCCGTCTACAACCGCGTCGGCGGGCGCGCCGAGCCGATGCTCGAGTACGAGCTCGCGCTCTGAGCCCCTCCCCCGAACCGATGGCCGAGTTGGCGTGAAATAGCTGGATCAAGTCGGCCATCGGCCGCGGCGGGCCGCGTTTCCCTGACGCGGCGGGCGGGGTTTCGCTAACCCGGACCTGCCCGATTTGAGGGACCGCGCTCCCCGCTTATGCGGTTGTGGGTTGACTTTCGCCCCTTGGGTCAGATATGGTCGCCCGCCGGTGAGTGGGAGCGGTGATACGGGGCCGCAGCAGCCGGCCCACGGCGAGGAGCGAAGCCCGGCGGCCGCACGCCTCTACGTCGGCCTCGGGGCGGCGACGATCCTGCTGTTCGCGATCCTCGCTGTCGTGGCCGGGGTCGGCCCGGCGCACTGAGCGGCGCCCGGCGCGTCGGCGCCGGAAGCTAGCCGTGCAGCTGGGCCTCGAGGTCGGTGCGGCCGGGGCCGAGCAGCCGCACCTCGGTGACGCGCTCGAGCGGCATCGGGATCGCCCGCCCGTAGCTGCCGCGGCCGGAGCGGATGCGGACCCAGCCGACCGTGCGGCGGGCGCCGCCGGCGCTCACCACCTGGGTCGCGTAGCGGCCGCTGCGCAGGCCGCTGCCGCTGACCGTCACCAGCACCCAGGAGGGCTGGCCCTGGTAGCCGAAGACCTGCCCGACCTCGCGCCCGCCGGGCGCGCGCAGGGGCGCCGCCGTGAAGTAGCTCCCGTTCGCCTCCGCCAGCGCCGCCCGGTACTGGGACGCCAGGCGGTGGTCGTCGCGGTAGGCGAGGAAGACGGCGACGGCGCCGACCGCGGCGGCGAGGGCGGCGGTCGCGCCGACCGGCACGAGCCGCAGGCGACGGCGGCGCTCCGGCCGCGTGCCCGCGCCGACGGCGGCCAGCACGCGCCCCTCGAAGCCCAGCGGGGGCTCGCGCTCCGGCGCCAGCACCAGCAGCTCGTCGGCGATCGCCGCCAGCTCCTCGACGTGGCGGCGGCACTCGGGGCAGGCCGCGAGGTGCTCGAGCGCGCGCGCCCGCTCCTCGCCGTCGGCGAGGCCGAGGGCGAGCTCGGGGGCGAGCTCGCGAAGCTCGGCGCAGCGCTCAGAGCTCATCGCGCGCCTCCAGCTCCGCCCGCACCTTCTGCATCGCCGCCCGGATGCGCGTCTTGACGGTCCCGAGCGGAGCCCCCTCCATCTCGCCGATCTCCTTGGCCGTGAAGCCGAACAGGGCCGCGAGCACGAGCGCCCGGCGCTGCTCGTCGGGGAGCCCCGCCACCGCGGCGCGCACGTCCGGCGCCTCGGCGCCCGCCGCCGCGCCCTCCTCGCCGGCCGCCGCGTCGATCATCGCCAGCAGCCGATCGGGGTCGAGCGCGTCGGCCCGCCGCACGCGCAGGCGGTCGATCGCCAGGTTGCGCGTGATCGCCAAAAGCCAGGTGGCTACCTGGCCCCGGCGCGGATCGTATGCGGCTCCGTGCCTCCATGCCCGCAGAAAGGTCTCCTGCGCGATCTCCTCCGCCAGCGCGTGGTCGCCGACCATGGCGTAGGCGAGGCCGAAGACCCGCGACTGGAAGCGGCGAACGAAGCTGGTCGCGGCCTCGCTGTCGCCGGCCGCAAGGCCCGCCAGCATCGCCTCATCGGAAGGTGACCACACGGGTAGATACGAAGCTTGACGGCTTCGCGGATTGCGGTCGCGCCGCCGCCCGCAGCGCTCGCGGGCTCTCGCGACAGGCCGCGGAGCGGCGGCTCAGCTCTTGGACTTGACCTTCTCGGGCTCGAGGCCGGGCTCGCTTCGCGCCGCCCGCGCCTCGTAGTCGGCCCGCGCCGCGGGGTTGGCCCCGGCCAGCACCTTGTCGGCGTTCAGCAGCCGCCCGACCGCCTCGCGCCCGCGCCGCGGGAGCATGTTGATGACGTAGCCGATGTAGGCGCTCGAGCGCGGCACCCAGACGTCGAAGCGGCCGGTCTCGAGCGCCTCGACGATCGCCTCGGCGACCTCGTCGGGCTCGAGGAAGCGGACGCCGCGCGTGCGCACGAGCCCGGAGCCGAGCTCGGTGTTGACCACGGCCGGCATCACGCAGGAGACCTCGATCCCGGTGTCGCGCAGCTCGCCGCGGATCGCCTCCGAGAGGCCGACGACGGCGTGCTTGGTCGCGCAGTAGGTGGCGCCGCCGGGGAGCCCCGCCTTGCCCGCCTGCGAGGCGATGTTGACGATGTGGCCGCTGTTGCGCGGCAGCATCCGCGCCAGCGCCAGCTTGCAGCCGAAGATCACCCCGTGCAGGTTGATGTCCACCATGCGCCGCGCGGTGGCGTCGTCCTCGTCGACGAAGGGGCCGATCGGCATGATCCCGGCGTTGTTGATCAGGACGTCGAGCGGGCCGAGCGCCTCCTCGGTGCGGTCGAGGAAGGACTCGAACGAGTCGCGATCGGTCACGTTCAGCTCGAACGCTTCGGCGCCGCCGCCGATCTCCTTCGCCGCCTGCTCGGCGAGCGCAGCGTCCAGGTCGCCGATCGAAACGCGCGCCCCGCGGCGCGCGAGCGCCGCCGCGGTCGCCTTGCCGATGCCGCGGGCGCCGCCGGTGATCGCCACCACCTTGCCGCTTACGGGCCGCCTCTCCTTCGCCATTTCAGTCCTCCTCGCTAGCCGGAAATCGCCCTCGTCTGAACAAGACGATATCCGCTGCGCCGCCCGGGCCGCGCGAACCTAAAGGGCGCCGAAAAGCTCGGCCGCGGGCCTTGCGCGGCCGGCGGGGGTTTGCTAAACACCTACGCGCCGCACCCTGCCGGAGGCACCGGCTCCCCGAGCGCTCGCGGAGCGTTCCGGAGGCGGGAGCGGAAGGTGGGGGAGATCGCGAATTCAAGCGTCTGCCGGCTCGCCGACCGGCGGGCGGCGCCGGGGTGAGCCGCGAGGTCACTCGGAGCGCCGGATGCTGGAGACGATCCTCATAACCCTGATCGCCGCGGCGGCGGTGCTGGCGCCGTGTCTGCTCGCGCTGCGCGACGCCGAGCCGCCCCTGCCGCGGCGGCGCACGCTCCCCTTCGGTGACGCCGCGCTTCACGCCGGACGCGCCTCGGAGGGCGAGATCCGCACCCGGCTCTACGGGGACGCCGCGCCCGCTCGCCCGGCGGCCGGCGAGCCCGGCCCCGCGCGGCTTCGGATCGCGATGCTGGCCCCGCCCTGGATCCCGGTCCCGCCGCCCGGCTACGGCGGCATCGAGGCCGTCCTCGACCTGCTCTGCGCCGCCCTCGTGCGGCGCGGCCACGAGGTCACGCTCTTCGCGGCGCCGGGGTCGCGCTCGCCCGCGACCGTGATCACGCCGCTCGCCGCCGCCCACCCGGACCAGATCGAGCGCTCGCTGCACGAGGCCGACCACGTGGCCCGCGCCTTCGAGCTGATCGAGGCCGGCGTCCCCGGCGAGCGCCCCTACGACGTGATCCACGACCACTGCGGCTTCACGGCGGTGGCGATGGCCGACCGCATCGCGGTGCCCGTCGTCCATACCCTGCACGGCCCCCTCGACGAGCCCGACGTCCACTCCTTCTACCGCCACCACGGCCCCAAGGTGGCGGCGGTCGCGATCAGCGCTGCGCAGGCGCGCTCGGCCCCGGACACGCTCCGCGTCGAGGCCGTGGTCCCGAACCCGATCGACGTGGCCGCGTGGCCCTTCGTGGCGGGGAAGGACGACTACCTGCTCTGGGTCGGGCGGATGACGCCGGGCAAGGGCGCCCACCGCGCGATCGAGGTCGCGCGGCGGGCGGGCCGGCGGCTCGTGCTCGCGGGCCCGATCCAGCCCGGGCAGGAGGAGTTCTTCCGCAAGGAGGTGGAGCCGCGCCTGCGGGCGCCCGGGATCAGCTACATCGGCGAGGTCGGCGGCGAGCGCAAGCGCAAGCTCTTCGCCGGCGCCCGGGCTTTGCTCATGCCGATCCGCTGGCCGGAGCCGTTCGGGATGGTGATGGTCGAGGCGCTCGCCTGCGGCACGCCCGTGATCGCCTTCCCGGAGGGCGCCGCGCCGGAGATCGTCGAGCACGGCGTCACCGGCTTCCTGGTCGCCGACGAGCGCGAGATGGCGGCCGCCGTCTCGCGCCTCGACCTGATCGACCCGCGGCGCTGCCGCGAGGCGGCCGAGGAGCGCTTCGACGCCGATCGCGTCGCCGCCGCCTACGAGCGGATCTACCGGCGCGTCGCGCGCCCCGGCGCCGAGCCCGCGCCCGCCCGCCCGGCCCAGCCGCGGCACCCGAGCGTGCCGGCGCTCCGCGCCTCCGCGTAGGCGCCGCTGGCCGCCGAGGCCTCGTCTAGCCTGAGAGCGACGATGCCGGCCCGGATCGTCAGCGTCTTCGATGGCAGCACGTTCGTCGTCTCCGACGGCTGCGGGGACCTCGATCCCGCCCACGGCGTCCACGGCTTCTTCGCCGCCGACACGCGCCACCTCTCGACCTGGGTCCTGCTGCTCGACGAGCGCCCGCTCGAGATCCTCTCGGTCGCCGACGTGGACTACTTCTCGGCCCAGTTCTTCCTCGTCCCGCCACGCCGCGCGCTCTTCGAGAGCCCCGCGCTCTCGGTGATCCGCCGCCGCCTCGTGCGGGGCGCCTGGATGGAGGCGATGACGGTCGTGAACCACCGAAACGAGGCGGCCCGGCTCGAGCTCAGGCTCGCCGCCGACGCCGACTTCGCCGACCTCTTCGAGGTCCGCGAGGGGCGGGTGCGCGAGCGCTCGGTGGAGCGCCTGGTCGAGCCGCGCGCGCTGACCCTCCGCTACGCGGGGGGTGGCGACTTCGTGCGCGAGACGCGGATCGCGACCGAGGCGCCCGAGGCGGTTGCCGGCGAGCACGGCTTCGACCTGGTGCTCGAGCTGAGCCCGCGCGAGGAGCGGACGCTCGAGTTCGAGATCGAGCCCAGCGAGGGACGCGCCAAGCCGCGGCGCCCGGCGCACCGCCCGGGCGCGCCGCGCGGGCGGCGGGCCGACTTCGAGCGCTCGCGGGCGGAGTTCAGCGCCGAGCTGGTCGAGTGGTTCGCCGACGCCCCGCGCCTGGAGACGGACTGGGAGCCGCTCGCCCGCGTCTACCGGCGCAGCCTGACCGACCTGGCCGCGCTCCGCTACTACCCCGGCGGGCAGGACGGCGCCAGCCTGCCCGCGGCGGGCCTGCCGTGGTTCATGACCCTGTTCGGGCGCGACAGCCTGATCACGAGCTACCAGGCGCTGCCCTTCGCGCCCGGCTTGGCCCGGACCACGCTGCGCACGCTCGCCGCCCGCCAGGCGAAGCGCGACGACGCCTTCCGCGACGCCGAGCCGGGCAAGATCCTCCACGAGCTCCGCTTCGGCGAGCTGACGCGCTCGGGCGAGCTGCCCTACTCGCCCTACTACGGCTCCGCCGACGCGACGCCGCTCTTCCTCATCGTCCTCGACGAGACCGAGCGCTGGACGGGGGACCGCGACCTCGTGCGCGAGCTGGAGCCGAACGCGCGCGCGGCGCTCGAGTGGATCGCCCGCCACGGCGACCGCGACGGCGACGGCTACGTCGAGTACGAGCGCCGCAACCGCGTCTCGGGCCTGCGCAACCAGTGCTGGAAGGACTCCTGGAACTCGATCCTCTTCGCCGACGGATCGCTCGCCGACCCGCCGCTCGCCACCTGCGAGATCCAGGGCTACGTCTACGACGCCAAGCGCCGCTCGGCGCGGCTGGCGCGCGAGGTCTGGGGCGACGCGGCGCTCGCCGCGCGGCTCGAGCGCGAGGCGGAGGAGCTGCGCGAGCGCTTCGAGCGCGACTTCTGGCTCCCCGACCACGGCCACTACGCGGTCGCCCTCGACCGCGAGAAGCGGCCCGTGGACAGCCTCACCTCGAACGTCGGCCACCTGCTCTGGAGCGGGATCGTGAGCGCCGAGCGCGCGGCGGGGACCGCCGCGCGCCTGCTCTCGCCCGAGCTCTTCTCGGGCTGGGGCGTGCGCACGATGGCGACCAGCGAGGCGGGCTTCAGCCCCGTCTCCTACCACAACGGCACCGTCTGGCCGCACGACAATTCGCTGATCGCGATGGGCCTCGCCCGCTACGGCCACCGCGAGGAGGCGGCGCGGATCTGCGCCGCGCTCCTGGCCGCCGCCGGCGGCTTCGGCGACAGCCTGCCCGAGGTCTTCGCCGGCTACGACCGCGAGCTGACCCGCTACCCGGTCGAGTTCCCGACCGCCTGCCAGCCCCAGGCCTGGGCGGCGGCCGCGCCGCTGCTCTTCCTGCGCGCGCTGCTCGGGCTCGAGCCCGGCGAGGACGCCCCGCTCACCGACCCGCACCTGCCGCCCGAGATCGGCCGCCTCGAGCTGCTCGGCGTCCC
>Ga0070741_10010917_pt1 | contig 16961 bp, 12 predicted proteins | sample Coa_R1_4_FD_66440 | JGI IMG/M metagenome (GOLD analysis project Ga0070741, IMG submission 66440) | Surface soil microbial communities from Centralia Pennsylvania, which are recovering from an underground coalmine fire - Coalmine... | ecosystem: Environmental > Terrestrial > Soil > Unclassified ...
ATTCGCGCGACTTCCGCAGCGGCCGAGGCGGCCTTGGGCAGATCACCGGATACTTCCAGCCGCCCGTAACCGCCCGGATCCAACGGAGCCGAATAAAAGTAACCCTGCAGGAAATCGCAACGATGCGAGGCCAGGAAGCGCGCCTGGGCTTCGGTCTCCACCCCTTCTGCTACCACCTGGAGTCCCAGGTTGTGGGCGAGGTTGATAATCGCCAATGCGATCGCCGCATCATCGGCATCGTGGGTGACGTTGCTGATGAAATTGCGTGCGATTTTGAGCGAGTCCAGGGGGAGTTGCTTGAGGTATGACAGGCCCGAGTAGCCGGTGCCGAAATCATCCACCGATAAGGACACACCCAACTGCTTCAAGCGGCCCAGGGTCTCGATGGCCTGCGCGGGGTCGGTCATGAGCATGGACTCGGTGATTTCCAACTCGATTTTCTTCGGGGCGATGCCCGAGGTCTCGATGATCCGGCGCATCTGGGCATCGAAATGCGGCTGTTGAAACTGGCGCGGCGACAGGTTGATGCCGATCGAGACCACCTCGATCCCTTCGCGCTCCCAGCGGCGGATCTGCTGACATGCATTTTCCAACACCCACAGCCCCACCGGAACAATGAGCCCGGTCTCCTCCAGAATGGGAATGAACTCCGTGGGATAGACCAGGCCGCGCTGCGGATGCTGCCAGCGCAACAGGGCCTCGGCGCCCACGATTTTGCCCGTGGCAGCGCTGATTTTCGGTTGATAGTGCAGCAGGAACTCGCAGCGCTCGAGGGCACGCCGCAGACCGCGTTCCAGGCGCATGCGCTCCAGGCCGCGCTGATTCATTTCGGGGGCGAAAAACTCGTAGAAGCTCCTGCCCTTCTCGCGTGCGCGATGCATCGCCACTTCCGCATGCTTGATCAGGGTATAGGCATCATCCCCATCACTGGCGAAGATGGAGATGCCGGCAGTTGCGGAAATGAACGCCTCGCCATCCTCGAGATCAAACGGCTGGGCCAGGGTATGTAATACACGTTGCACGACGGGGGCGACTTCCTCGACACGCTCGATGTTGGATAAGGCGAGGGCGAACTCATCCGCCCCGAGGCGGCTGACCGTGTCATAGGCACTGACGCAGGAAATCAGGCGCTCCGCGACCTGGATGAGCACACGGTCTCCGGCGGCGTGTCCGTGTCCGCTGTTGATCAGCCTGAAGCCGTCGAGATTGAGCACCACCACCGCGATCGGCCTGCCCTTGCGCAAGGCGCGCGAAATCGACTGCGCGATCCGATCGCGAAACAGCTGGCGGTTGGGCAAGCCCGTCAGAATATCGAACTGCGCCGCATAGGCCAGCTCGTGGATCCGCTCCTCACTGTCGCGCAACCTGCGCTCGCCACGGCGCTGCTCGAGAAGCGCAACGGCCAGCCGCGCAAGACTCTCCAGCCCCTGCCGTTGTTCCTTCGACAAATGCCGCGGCTGAAAATCCATGACGCACAAAGCGCCCAATCCGAATCCACGCGCATCCCGCAGCGGCATGCCAGCGTAGAAGCGGATCTTCGGCTCGTGAATCACCAGCGGGTTGTCGAGAAAACGGATATCCCGCCGCGCGTCCGGGACTTCCAGAAGCTGGTCACCCAGAATGGTGTGCGCACAGAAGGAAATGTCGCGCGAGGTCTGGCGCATCTCGAACAGGCCCTGGCTCGATTTGAGCCACTGCCGCTGTGAGTCGATCAGGCTGACCAGGGCAATCGGTGCCTGACAAACCTGGGCGGCGAGCTCAGTGAGGCTGTCGAACAGGGGCTCAGCCGGGGTATCGAGAATGTCGTATTCATAGAGGGCGCGCAGACGCTCACGCTCATTTTCAGGAACGACCACGCTCGACATCGATGGGGCACCTCCGCCACGTTGAATGGTCCTTCAATGGGACCGGAAGGCGCGAATCCTAGGGCCATGGCGCGGTCCGCAAAGCCGGGAATGCGTGACTCGCGTTGTAGGGAATTCTCATCTTACGCAAGCCCCGCCGGGGTGCGACTGAACGACTGATTAATCGCGCCAGGCGACCAGGCTGGCGAGCAGCGGGATCAAGTTGCGTGAATCGCGCCCCTTGCCTACAAAAGCGGCGGCTCCGGCGGCCGTCGAGGCATCCCGGTAGCAGGGCATATCGCTGCTCGAGTGCATCACCACCACCGTGCGGGGCCACGATGCCTTGATCCGTCGCGTGGCCTCGAAGCCGTCCATCCCAGGGAGCTTGATATCCAGAACAATCAGGTCCGGCTGCTCGGTACCGCACAGGGTGAGGGCATCCTCGGCACACCCGGCTTCCAACAGCCGCCAATGGGGGAACTCCGCGGACACCAGGGTCATGACCATCTGTCGGACGCGGGCATGGTCATCGACGACCAGAACGGTCAAGGCAGAATCAGGAGACATGCGTCGGAAACAGTACCGCAGTGAATCAGGGCGCCCTGACTGTAGCCTTCCCCGGCGGACTCGCCTGTCGGGAGTTCTCAACGGACGCTATTCCAGTGACGTGAGGCCGTGCTGAATGGCCAGTTTGATCACGCCGGCCAGGTCCGTGACGTGCAGCTTTTGCATCATGCGGCTGCGGTAAGTATCGACAGTCTTGGGAGAAAGATGCAGCAGCGTGCCGATTTTCGCGCTGGAGTGTCCATCGGCCACGAGCTTCAGAATCTCGCGCTCACGCTGACTCAAGCTGCTCAAGGGGCTGACCCCGCTGCGGTCGGTGACACCCTGCGCCACGATTTCCGCCACCCTCGGGCTCAGGTAACGCCGGCCGGCCTGGACGATGCGCACCGCCTCGATCACTTCCCGACTGGCGGATTCCTTCAACAGGTAACCCCGCACTCCCGCCTCCAGTGCGTGGAACACGTGCTGCGCGCCGGCGTGCATGGACAGAATCATGACGTGAACGTCTGCGTTGGCCGCCAGAATCCGGCGCGCAGCCTCGATCCCGTCCAGCTCCGGCATGGAGATATCGATGATGGCCACACGCGGGGCGAGCCGGATCACTTCCGCAGCCGCCTCTCGGCCGTTGCCGGCCGTACCGACCACTTCCATGTCCGGTTGTGCCGCCAGCAATGTAGCCAGGCCGTCCCGCAGAATGGCGTGGTCATCGGCCACGAATACCGTGGTCCGCATCGCTCATTCCACCCGGGAGCCTGTCTGACCCTGCGCCGGCCAACTCAACTCCACCGTGATCCGGGTACCCTCACCGGCGGCGGACTGGAGCTGCAAAGCGGCTCCGATCGCCTCGGCGCGCTCGCGCATGGTAGTCGTGCCCATTCCGTACCCGCCCATGATCGGCTTGGCCGTCGTATCGAAACCGACACCATTGTCCGTGACGATCAATACAACAGAGTGACTGTTCTGACCCAAGGATACCTCGGCCTCGCTGGCGTGCGCGTGCTTGACGATGTTATTCAAAGCCTCCTGTACTATACGAAACAGCGCAATCTCCTCCGTGGGTGGCAGTCGGGGTTGCGGCTCGACACCGACAACGCTCACGGCGAGCTCCGCGCGCCGCGCGACCTGTCCGACGTGCTCGCGCAAGGCCGCCAGCAACCCCAACTCATCCAGGCCTGGCGGCCGCAGCTCCATCATGATGTTGCGCAGATGGCGCGTGGTCTCCTCCAGCAACTCCTGGGAATCCTCCAGGCGCTCATGGATTTTCGGTGCCGTACCTTCCGGCAAGGCCCCATCGATGATGGTCAGGTTGAGACTCAGGGCGGTGAGCTCCTGCCCGACGGCATCGTGAAGCTCCCGCGCCAGGGAGCGGCGCTCGGACTCCTGCACAGTCAAGAGGCGGTGGGAAGTGGCCTGGAGCCGGCGCGCGTACTGCTCGGTGAAGAGGCGCGCTCGCTCAGCGCTTTCCTGGGCCCTGCGCCGTGCACGCTCACTGGCGAAGTGATCCAAGGCAAACGACACGTCGGCGGCCGCTTCCTCCAGCAGCGCCACCTCCTTGTCCCGGAAAAACCCAACTTCGTCGGCGTACACGGTCAGAACGCCGCGCACCTTGCCGGCGCGCCGGATCGGGAACGAGGCGGAGGCCGCCAGTCCCAGTTGCTGAAACTGCCCCCGCCACGGCAGCGTGGAGGGATCGCTGAACACATCGTTGCAGATATAGGCGCGCCCCTGACGAAATGCAGACCCGCTGGGCCCGCGTCCGCCGGGGCGGTCATCGGCATAGATGCGCACCGAGCGCAGGTGTGCGGTCTGATCGCCCCAGACCGCGGCCGGTACCAGTCGGTTGGTGCGAGTTGAATGCCAGCCGACCCAGGCCATGCGGAACGCGCCCTTCTCGACCAGTACCCGGCACACCTGCTGGAACAGGCCCTTGCGGTCAGTGGTGCGCACAATGGCCTGGTTGATCAGGCTGCGTGCGATATTCAGGCGGTTGACCCGGTCGAGCTCGACTTCAGTCTGTTTGCGCTCGGTGACATCATTGACGGTCAGAAATCCGAGCGCGCGGCGCCCGGCATAGTGCACCCGGGAGCCGCAGTACCTGAAAACCCGGGTCCAGGGCGGAGTCTTGCGCCGGACCCGCAGCTCCAGGTCCTGCACACTCTCGCCGCGCAGAACGCGCGCCAGGGGCCACTCTTCGGGCGGGATGATTTCACCGTCCAGGCTCGAGAGCTCGAAGATCTCGGGCAGATCCGGCAGGCGACGAATGGCTTCTGAGGCACTCGCGAAGCCGTAAATCTTCAGGGCCGCCGGATTCCAATAGATGAGCTGGCCTTCGGGATCGACAATCAACAGCCCTTCCGACAGGTGCTCGACGACGGTTCCCGGCGCCTGGGCCATGAGCGCCTTGGGGAACTTCAACCCCGGCGCGAGCGCCGTGTGGGTACCGCGCGCACCGGCCACGGGCCGCAGCGGAAAATTCGCTGTGTGTCGAGGCAATCGCAGATCTCTACGGAGAGAACGCCTCGCACACGGTTGTCCATGCACGGAACTTTGTCAATTCGCCTATGGGCGGAATGGTGCCCCGGGAGCCTGGCTCCTCGGCTGCGATTCGCTCGAATCGCCCCGATTGATGCGGTGCATCAATTCCCGATGCGCTTGCCGTCCCGGGTCTCGATGGTCACCGCGGTCAGGCTCGAGGTGGCGCGCGGCACCCGGCCATGAATGGTGACCCGATCGCCGGTCCGGACCACGGCCAGCACTTCGTTGGCGCAGAAGCCTGGCGGGAAATGAACCTCCAGACCGTTAGTGAGGACCAGCCCATCGGTGTCGCCATCCGGATTCACCAGGAAGTAATCGACGTCAGAGGTCACGTGGGGCAGATCTCCGGTCTCAAAATGGTCCATTCCGGTCTCCTGGTGCAGCGAATGAGTCTCATGCCGTCACCTTAACGCGCCATGAACCTGAAAGTGCACCGGAACACGTGAAGAATATTCAAGTTGTCGAAAAGCTTTCACCCGCAAAAGCGGGCCGTGCTGATGCTGCGCAAACCTTTACGACATTTTACCTGGCCTTACAGCACCGCCCGGCTTCGCCGGACTCTAAATGCGATCCATCCCGCTATTTCAACTCAACATAGTCCAAGAGCTCGGCGGCCAGTGCGAGGTCGTGTGGGAAGAAAGCGGCAACGTCATACTACGGGGGCGGCCGGAGCTCTTGCACAGCGCCATCGAGAACCTCGTGCGGAACGCACTCAAACACGCGCCGGAGAGCCGTACAGTCTGGGTCGAAACCAGCCGCGTTGCCACTCAACGACACTACCTCCTGCGGGTTCTCGACGAGGGCGCCGGAGTTCCGCAGGAAGCGCTATCCTCACTGTTCTCACCGTTCTTCCGGGGTGCCAACACGGCCAACATGGAGGGTTATGGATTGCTACTGGCGATTGCCTGTACGAGGCGACGGGACCGAAACCGGCACCCGGGCCCACTCCAGGGCCAGATTCAGGACCTGGTCCTGGCGGCGGGGCGCGGAACGCATGCGGCTCGGGCCGACTGCAGGCGCCGTTGGAGTCCCCCTCCGATCCGGGGGGCACTGCCGCAGGGCTGGACTCCATACGCATTTCGAGGCGTGCGGGCCCATTATCCACAGCGCCGGCGCAAGAGAACGCAGCCGACGGTTAACAATAGTAAGAGCGTAAACAATGATAAAGCGACAGGCCCACCGCAAGCTCCCGCGCGGTAAGGAATGTGAATGCGTTGGCGAAAGCGACGGAATATCGTGTGTTCCGCAGCATTCCCGCCATAACATAAGCTTCGACTGCGGGCCTCGAACCTGTGCCCCGGGAATCAACATGCAACGTCTGATCGGACTCCTTCTCATCCTGGGTCTCGGCGCAGCCGTGACCGCCAACGCCGCCGAATACAACCCCGTACGAAACGCCCCGGTCAGCATCGGTCCGCAAATGAGCCGGATCATTGTGGGATTCCGCGCTACCTCCGCCAATTCAGTGGTGCAATCCGTCCAGCCGCGCAACCGCTCGCAAAGCGTTCAGATCGTGCAGGCCCGTACCACGGCTGCGGATGTCACTGGCCTGGCCACGCGAACCGGCCTTTCCATGGCGCGCTCCCAGCAGGTCACCTCCGGCATGCACGTCATGTTCCTGAAGCAGACATTGTACGGAGCGGATGTGGCGGACGCCCTGGCCAAGCTGCGCGCCGACCCGGCAGTCGAATTCGCGGACATAGACCAACGCCGTTATGCACTGTCGCAACCTAACGACCCGCTGTTCGTCCCAACTTCAGGAGCGAGCGGACAGTGGTATATGCAAACACCGACCAGCACTGGGTGCAATACCACCACGGGATGCGACCTGTCGGCCACCGATGCGGTATCCGCGTGGGGAGTGACCACCGGCACGGCCGGAACAGTCATTGCCGATGTTGACACCGGGATCCGTTTTGATCATCCGGACCTGTTGCGGGCCGGCCAAGGCGGCCGCCTGCTGCCCGGATACGACTTCGTCGGCCAGGACGAGAACTCATCGACGAGCGCCGGGTTGGGCACCTATCTCATGGCAAACGACGGCGACGGCTGGGATGCGGACCCGTCCGACCCGGGCGACTGGATCAACAGCTCTGACCAGCAGAACAGCCTGTTCCCCAGCTCCAATTGCCCGCAGGCGGCCAGCTCCTGGCATGGCACGCGCGTGGTCGGCATTCTCGGCGCCCTCACCAACAACAGTGTCGGCATCGCGGGCCTGACCTGGGGCTCGTGGATATTGCCGGTGCGCGCGTTGGGAAAATGCGGCGGCTACGATTCGGACATCATTGCGGGCATTGAATGGGCGGCGGGCATGTCAGTGTCCACCACCGCGACGCCGGTTCCCAACAACCCCTACCCGGCCAACATCATCAATCTGAGCCTGGGCGGCAGCGGCAGTTGCACGAGTGCGTACCAGATCGCCCTGGGCGCCGTCACCAAGATGGGCGTGTTGGTCGTAGCATCCGCGGGCAATGAAAGCGGCAGCGTCGAGACGCCCGCGAATTGCAGCGCCACCATCCCGGGAGTCATCGCGGTCGGCGGATTGCGCAACGTCGGCACAAAGGTCGGCTACAGCAGCTTCGGACCCGAAGTGGGCATCTCGGCTCCCGCCGGCAACTGTATCAACAGCAGCGGCGCCTGCCTGCGCTCCATCGACACCACCACCAACCTCGGCACCACCACGCCCGGCGACAACAGCTATACCAACGAGTCGAATCCCAACCTGGGGACCAGCTTTTCGGCGCCCATCGTGGCAGGCATCGCGGGCCTGATGCACTCGGTCAACGGTAACCTGACACCGGCGCAGCTCGTGGATCGTCTCGAAAAGAGCGCCAAGCCATTCCCCGCCAACACCGGTAACCTTCCGGTGTGCCCGAACCTGACCACCGACGGCACCGATGAATGCTCCTGCCCACCCTCCGGCGAATGCGGCAGCGGCATGGTAAATGCCTCGAGCGCGGTCAACGCGGCGCTCAGACCGATTGCCGCCGTATCGTTCCCGAGCACCTACGCCAACAACAGCCCGGTCGTCTTCGATGCCACCGGCAGTGCCGCCGCTTGTAATCGCACCATCCAGTCGTACGCCTGGACAGCAAGTGGCGGACTGGCGATCACCTCCGGCGCCAACGCAGCGCAAGTGACCGTGAACGGCACGGGCACTCTGACGTTGACCGTTACCGACTCGCAAGGCAGCACTGACAGTGCCACCCTCACGGTTGGCGCGACCAGCGCCACGACCACCGCGCCGTCGAATGCGGGAAGCACAGCCTGCCCCACTGCGATTGCGGTGAATCCCGCTGCTCCCACTGTCACCGAAGCGTTCTCGCCGACCAATGTCCAACCGAACACCGTGTCCAAACTGACTTTTACATTCAACAACTCGAACGGCTTTGCGCTCACCCAGGTCGAATTTCTCCAGAGCCTGCCTGCTTCGTTGAATGTGAGCAGCACCGGTAGCAGCACGACGACCTGCGACGGCCCCTCCGCGAAGCTGGCCGCGAGCGCAGCCAACATCGCGCTCACCGGGGCGGTCATACCGGCGAACGGAAGCTGCTCTGTGACCGTCCCCGTGACCAGCACTGCCGACGGCAGTGATACCGTCACCGTCGCGGCGAACGCTTTGACGACGGGGCCGGCCGGAGGCAACTCGGCGACCGCGACGGCGACACTCACGGTGGCCACCCCGAGCAGCCATCACGGCGGTGCCCTGGACTGGCTCGACCTGGCGGCCATGACTGGAGTGCTGGCACTCGCCCGCCGTCGGCGGGGGGTGCTACGCTCCACGCGATGAGCATCGTTCTGACCGGTGATTTTTCCGAAAAATCCTATGCGATGTGGCTGGCCGCGCTCACCCGTCATCTGCCGCCAGGCGAGACACTCACCCTGGCTTGCGAGTGCACGGACAAGGGCACCATCGACATCGCCCTCGCCGCCAACCCGCCCTGGGGGACGCTGGCCACCTTCCCCAATCTGCGGTTTGTTCAGAGTCTTTGGGCTGGCGTCGATCGTTTGTTAGCTGATCCTGCCCTGCCCATCGACATCACCATCGCCCGACTCGTCGACCCCGAAATGGCCCAAGCCATGCTCGAAGGCACCGTCGCGGCAACGCTTTATGTCCATCGCCAATACCCGGCGTATTTGCGCCAACAAGCGCAAGCCACCTGGAATCAACTCCCCCAGCCGACGGCGGCACGTCGCCGGGTCGGTTTATTGGGCCTCGGACAGATGGGCCTGCCCGTAGCCCGTGCCCTGGTCAGCCTGGGCTTCGAGGTCCATGCCTGGGGACAACATCCGCGCTCGGCGCCGGATTGCCCCTACTCGTGGGGCGACGCGGGACTTCAGACCGTGCTCGCCCAGGCGGACATTCTGATCAATCTTCTGCCCCTGACACCCGCAACCCGGGGCATCCTGAATTCCCACCTGTTTGCACAACTTCCGCGAGGCGCCACGCTCATCAACTTCGGCCGCGGCGCTCACTTGCAGGACGACGATCTGCTGGAGGCGTTGAGAGCCGGCCAGCTCGGTCATGCGGTGTTGGATGTGTTTCAACAGGAGCCTCTGCCGCCTGGGCATTCCTTCTGGGCGCATCCGCGGATTACGGTGCTTCCGCACGTAGCGGCCACCACCGACCCGGATACGGCGGCGCCCATAGCGATGCGGAACGTTGCCGCATTCCGGGAGGGGCGCGAGCTGACGGGGGTGGTTTCGCGGGATCGCGGATACTGAGGCGGGCGTTGCGCTACTGATCCGCAACGAGCTCGATGCGTGCATCATGACCATGGGCGCGCGAGAGACTCGCATGTAGGTCACATGTCCACATGTGGATCACATGTTTCGGCTGCGGCGACACTGTGCCGAACCGGAGTCGCGAACGACGCCCTTCAACGTGCGGAACGCATACTCGTAGCGGTCCTTCTGCAAGTGCAACTCCAACACTCCATAGACCCGGGCATATTTCTTATAGCCTCCAGCGAGTGAAAAATCACGAAGCTGCGCGCCGCCGGTTCCGGCGATGATCTCGCGCAATCCCTCCGGCTCGCTGCGCCCAGCGGAGTCGCGAGGACCGTAAGACTCGTAGAAATGCTCGTGGCCATTCAACACCAGGTCGGCACCCGCGTTATCCAACGCGGCCCAGATGGGCCGCATGCGATTGCCGTCGCCGTGATGCAGTCCCGTGGAAAACAACGGGTGGTGCCACATTGCCAGCACGCAGCGGCCGTCGCCCTCGATCGACTTCAACTGCCCCGCCAGCCAGCGCTGCTGCTCGGCTAACTTTTCATTACTGACGTTGCTGTCCAGGCCAATCACCCACCAGTCGCCGACCGGGACGCGGAACCAGGTTTCACGGGGAGTGCCAGGGCGGCGCCCGCCACCGAAGTAATCAAGAAAGTCCGAGGCCGAGCCATTCACATAGTCGTGGTTTCCCGGCACGGCGTAGGTGTGCGAAAGAAACCGGCCCCATGTCGGCGCGTAGCAGGACTCGAGGGTTGCATGAGTCGCAAGCGGATACACCGTATCGCCGACGACGAAAACCACGGCGTTGTCGGGAATCAGTTTCGCCGTCCGCGCGGCTACGCTTTTCTGCGCGGAACCCTCGCACCACGCGACATCGCCCGCCGCGTAGGCCAGCACGTCGGCCGCCCGACTCCCGGCGGCGGCCCCCAAGGCCAGCAAGGCCAGCAGAATTCTCACACCCAACGGGTTCTCCAGATGCTCAGAACGGATCTATTCTACCCGTACTGAAGTTTGTGATCTTGCCGCTGGCCTCGGCCGTGAGGCCGTCAATGACCTTGATGAGCTTGCCGACTTCCTGGTCCAGCGGTGCCGCGCCTTTCATATTGGCCATGTCCGACTTGCTCGCCACAAACACCGGCTCAACCAGGGCGACAATGACACCCTTCGACCGGGTCCGCACCGCCAGCTGGGTCATGTACTTATTGAGAGCCGCCTTACTCGCTCCGTAATTCATGGCAATACCGTTCGGTAAAGGATTGCCGAAGGAGCCGGCGCTGGAGGTCACCGAAACGAGCTTCTTCTGCCTGGAGCTCGCCACGTTGGGCATGAAGGCCTGGGCCACACGCATCGCCCCCAGGGTGTTCACATCAAAATCCCGCCGGGCCGCATCAAAATCCATCTTCTCGAACGGCGTGGTGGCAGCGGCCATATCCGCCGCGAACGTGGCTTCCACCGCCGCCGCATTGTTGATCACCACGTCAATCGGCTGCTGGCTGTATTTCCCGGCGACACTGCGCACGGTCGCGGAATCCGACACGTCGATTTTTTCCAGCACCACCTGGGGATGTTTGGCGGCGACATCCGCCAAGGCGGCGAGCGCGGCATCGCCGGTGACATGGCGCGAGGTGGCGATGACATTCCAGCCCTTGTCGGCATACTGCCTGGCCAGCTCCAGACCGATGCCACGATTGGCCCCGGTGATCAGCACCGTGGGTGCCCCTTGCTTGAATTCGGCCTGCGCGGCCAGCGGCAACAACAGGACGAGCAGTGGAAGCAGAAAAGACGTTCTGAGCATGGCAGCCCTCGACTGTGCAAATGTCTGTACCGGCAAGCTTACCGGGGCCGGCAATGACCGGTGACTAAAGGACTTTTTTCACTGGAGACGCATTCATGGCGACCGCATCCGTTGGCACGGCGGCCCGGGTGGCGCGCCAGTCGTTGTAGAAGCTCATGCCGGTATTCAGGATCACACCCAACATGAACAATGCCCCACCAAAGCGCAGCAGCGGGCCGCTCTCTTCGCCGATCGCGTTCTGCGCGCTGACGAACGCTGTACCAATACAGACGTAATGCTTGAATTTGGCCTGCGCCCTGCTCAGATTGCCAGCCGGCGTGCGGTGAGCCAACACAATGACCACCAGGCACATGAGAATCAGGCGACCCGCGAGTCCATCAGGGGTGGTCAGGACCGCCAGCGCCAGGCCGCTCAGGGCAAGAGTCAAAGTCCCCCAACGAACGACCTGGCGGATCTCGACTTTCAGGCCATGCAGAAAATCCGCCCAGAGCAGGGGCTGGCCCAGTGCAAACGCGATCAGTGTCGTGGCAAAAATAACGGACATGGCCGCCGTTGGCAGGACCGTCGGGGCACGCAGGAAAAGCGCCCACCACAAGACCACGGGCAGATTGACGATCGACAGCGCCCAGACCCGGTCCAGCGGGGAGGACTGAAACTCCGCGAACGCCGGTGCCATGGCGATAGCCCAAAGCAACAGCGGCAGACTCGCTACCACCGCAACGACAGTACTGAAAGGTGCGTCCGGCAACAACGCGGACACAACACAGGCCACCATGCAGGCTGGCGCCCAACCCAGCCGCAATCTGAGCGGGGCACTTCGGCGCAGCGTCCGCAGCCTGTGACGCGGCCAGTCGACCAGGCCCCACCAGAGCCCTGTCAACAAACATCCCGCCAGGGCTGTATAGAGGAATCCCGCCAGAGCCCCACCGAGCGGGTCATCACGACGATGCGCGTCGGCACCCAAGAAGACGCCACATAACATGAGCACGAGCGTGAATCGAATCAATCCCGGGCGCGGATGGGGTTGTGTCAGGAACTTCGTCCACCACTGGAGCGCTTGTGTATCGAAGATATTGGGAGAGCCGCCGCGAAACTGTCCCAACGCCCGGCGCACGGTACGATGGAGGTTGAAGAACAGAATGCCGAACCAGAGCAGCAGCGGACGCGGAGTGCGGGTCAGGGCCCGATGGGCCGACGGCGAGGTTCTCTGGAGCTGTTCCAAAGCTGACAGGTTATCGGCGTGCGCCAGAAGCGCCGTAATCCCGGGTCCCCAACGTGAGCGCAATCGCTCACGCCACTTCCAACGCTGGATCACTGGCTCCAGCAGGCACTGGGTCACCGGCAGAGTCTGGACGAGGAAGTGCACCAGCACCGACTCGAACTCCAGTTGCACACTCAGGATCTCGAGTGCGGGCGCTCGCAGGCAGGACTCGAGCAATCCCTGCAGGTTTTGCGGGTCCGCGGGTGGCGAGGCCACCGCGGCCTGCTTCAACGCCATGAATGCCAGCCGCAGATTTTCGAGCTCGGGGGGTGGCGTGCGCGGAACGGGTTGGAGCGCCGGCGCGGCGGCGGGGGGCGCTGAAGTTTGCGCCGGCGCGATGGCGGGAGGCGCCGATGTTTGCGCCGGCGCGACGGCTCCAGCTCCGGGCGGCAACTCAGTAACGGGGTCCGCGGCAGCGGCCAACCTGGCGGGCTCGGCAGCCGCAGGACCCTCGGCCCCGGGCGCCGGCCCAACGCCAGAAGCTCTGGCAGGTGCCAACTCGGCCGGGGACACGGCGGGCGCCGTGCCGTCGGCGACGAATGCCGCGATCTTCATTGCGGACGCCACGTCGGACGCTGGCACCACGTGCGCCGCTGGCACCGCCTCCGGCGTCACCACCGCGACCTCCGGTGTCGGAACGGCTACCTGCGATCTTTGCGCCGCTACCGCCGCCATTCGCGCCTGCATCAGCGCCTGCTCATACGCCTGGCGCAGCTTCGCGAATCCACCCGGGTCATCGTCCGGTTGGGTGCGTTTCAACACCGCCGCATACGCACGACGGATGATCGCGACATCATGTGTGGGCTCAATACCCAACACGCCCCAGATGTCAGGACTCACAAATAACTCTCACCTTCGAGGTCATCCAGGGCTTTCAAGAGCTGGCCGCGCGCCTGCTCGATGTGCCTGGGGTCCTGCGAGTCCAGCACGGCCTCGAACTGATGCAACATCCGGGCGATGATCTCGCGCCGCTCGCCCAGAAAGTGCTCATAACAGCGCGCGACGCGCGCCAGTGCGGCACGGTTGGGCTCGCTCTCACGCGGCGGAACCTTCAAGGCCGCGAGCGCCCGCCGGCGCTCTTCGATCTCCGCGGCGGTCAGATCGGACTGCGAGCCCACGACCACCAACTGACGCGTCTCGCCGGTCTGCGGCACATTCACGTCCACTTCCAACAAGCCGTTGATGTCGTAAGTGAACCGGACCTGGACCTCCACAAAGCCCTCTTTCTGGGGCGGCACCGGAATCTCGATGGCGCCCAAGGCAATGTTATCGGCCACCCAGGGCGCCTCTCCCTGGTAGATGTTGAATTTTACCGACCGTTGACCCGGTTCCACGGTAGAGAAGGTTCTGAAACGGCTGGCCGGCACCACGGTGTTGCGCTCGATGATGGGCGCGAAAAGCCCGGTCCTCATGGAGCCATCCGGACGGCGCTCGCCGATATCCACGCCCAGGGTGTACGGACAGACATCCGTCATCACCACTTCCTTCAACGCGGCATCGCGAGCTTTGAGACCCGCCTGCACGGCGGCTCCCAACGCGACCGCTTCATCCGGATTCGGTCCCACACCCGGAAAGCGACCGAACATACGCGCCACTGCCCGACGTACGATGGGCATGCGCGTCGCGCCACCCACCAGCACGATCTCATTCAATTTATCCGCGTGCAGGCCGCCGTCGCGCAGGGCCCGTAACACCGGCTCGCGCAGGCGCTCGATCAGGAGCTCGCTGAGTTTCTCAAAGCGCTCCGCTTCCACGATGTGCTCGACCTGCTCGTCCTGCCAGGTGACCTTCATGGTCGCCGAGTGTTGCTTGCTCAGCTCGCGCCGGGCCCGCTCAGCCTGCTCGCGCACGCGCTCGTGGAGTACTGACTTTTCCCGAAAGCGCGGCCCGAGCAATGCCGCCTTGGCCGAATAGAAATCCTCAATGAGCACTTCATTGAAATCCTCACCGCCCAGGTGATTGTCACCCGCGCTGGAGCGGACCTCGATGATTCCTTCAAAGAGCTCGACAATGGAAACGTCAAAGGTGCCTCCGCCCAGGTCGAACACCAGGAACTGCGTCTCCGCCGTACGTTGATGCAAGCCGTGGGCGAGCGCCGCCGCGGTTGGCTCATTCAACAGGCGCTCGACCTTGAGACCGGCCAACTCGCCTGCATGACGGGTGGCTTTGCGTTGATGGTCATTGAAATAAGCTGGCACCGTGATCACGGCCTCGGTCACCGGCTCCTTCAAAAAGACTTCGGCATCCGCCTTCAGGCTGCGCAGAACCAGGGCCGAGAGCTCCTCGGGGCGAAACTGGAGCTTCCCGAGCCGGGTCTGCCGCTGAGTGCCCATCAGGCGCTTGAATGCGGTGGCCGTCAGGGTCGGATGGGTGACCTGCCGCTCCCTGGCGGCCATGCCAACCAGCACCTGGCCGTCTTCGTCGACACTGACCGCCGACGGCGTCAGGTAAGAGCCGAGACTGTTGGGAATCAATTGAGGGCGGCCCTCGAGCCACACCGCTACCGCGCTGTTGGTCGTTCCAAGATCAATGCCTACGATCATCATGCCTTCCGTCGGCCACCACTGAACGGCATTTTCGGCTACTCCGGTACCAGGCGTCCATGCAAGCGCACCGACGGCGTGCACAGGAGGCTCACGGGCTCAGGTCTGCCTGCTGCGGCCCTCGCGACCGCGCCCCTGAGCCCGACCAGGCTCCAAGCCCGCAGTTTTTGTAAAATCACGGCCAACATGTCGATCGCCTCGATCATCCCGCAGCTCGACTTGAGCCAATTTGATGCCGCCGGTGCATCACGGGTCGCGTTTCTCGAGGAGTTGCGCGTCGCAGCACGTGACGTGGGCTTTTTCTATCTCGGCGGCCATGGCATCGCGCCGAAGCTTCTGGACGACTTGCTGGAGAGCGCGCGCCGCTTCTTCGCCCTGCCCGCGGCCGAAAAGCTGGCCGTTGAAATGGTGCGATCCCCGCACTTCCGCGGCTATAACCGGGTTGCACGGGAGCTCACACGCGGCACGCCCGATTGGCGGGAACAGATCGACATTGGCGCCGAGCGGCCGGCGCTCCCCCGAGGCGCTGACACGCCTGCCTGGGCACGCCTGCAGGGCCCGAATCAATGGCCCGCAGCTCTCCCCGAGCTGCGCCCGATTGTCGTAGGCTGGCAGAATGCGGCGCTGGAAGTTTCGCACCGCCTGTTGAGCGCATTCTCGTTGGCATTGGGGCAGGCGGCCGATGCGCTCGAATCACTCTACCGCGACGAGCCGCACTACCTGGTGAAGCTCATCCGCTACCCCGGACGCGACGCCACCCAGAGCGACCAGGGCGTTGGCGCGCACAAGGACTCGGAGCTGTTGACATTACTCCTGCAGGACTCAAACGGTGGACTGCAGGTGGAAACCCCGCGTGGCTGGATCGACGTGACCCCACGGCCTGGAACCCTGGTGGTGAACATCGGCGAGCTGTTGGAGTTAGCTTCGAATGGGTACCTGCGCGCCACACTCCATCGCGTCGTGACACCGCCCGCCGGAGTCGAGAGAATCTCCGCGGCGTTTTTCCTGGGTGCGCGCCTGGATGCCACCGTGCGGCTGTTGCAGTTACCTGCGCCCCTCGCCGCGCAGGCGCGCGGCCCCGACAGCGATCCTCACAATCCGCTGTTCCGCAACGTCGGACAGAACTATCTGAAAGGCCGGCTGCGGTCGCATCCTGATGTGGCGCGGCGGCACCATGCGGATTTGCTGTAGTTGAAACGCCGTATCCGGGCGCTGTGCCCGGCCCACCTGCGACGGCGGAGTCCGCCACCTGCAGGGACAGCTACACTTTCGCCCAATACGCCTCGATCTTTTTACGAAACGCCGCATCGGGCAGCCGGCCGCGGCCGGCCAGTTGGTTGTCCTGGAGATGCACCAACTTTGTCGTCCCAGGAATGACCGCGGTCACGGCCGGATGAGCGATGGTGTATTTCAACAGAAGCTGTGCCCAGCTCGCCGCGTCCACCTCGGCAGCCCACTCCGGCAAGGGTTTGTCTTTCACCTTGGCAAGAAGGCTCCCGCGGCGGCCGCCCAAGGGCACGTTGATCAGGACAGCGACGCCCTTCTCGTGCGCAACTTGCAACACCTTCTCGGCATCCCGGTCCTCGATGGAATAATCGACCTGGATGAAATCGAGTCTGTGTTTGGCCATTGCCTCCAGAAGTTGCGGGTGTTGGTCGCTGGTGGAGGTGGTCACCCCGACATAA
>Ga0070741_10010918_pt1 | contig 16958 bp, 17 predicted proteins | sample Coa_R1_4_FD_66440 | JGI IMG/M metagenome (GOLD analysis project Ga0070741, IMG submission 66440) | Surface soil microbial communities from Centralia Pennsylvania, which are recovering from an underground coalmine fire - Coalmine... | ecosystem: Environmental > Terrestrial > Soil > Unclassified ...
CCGGGGGAGGGGACGGCTGGCGCGCTCGACTTCGTCCTCCCGCCGGAGCTCGAGGCGCGCGAGCCGCCCGAGGCGCGCGGGCTCGGGCGCGACGGCGTGCGCCTCCTGGTCACCGCCAGGGGCGGCGGGGAGGTCCACCACGCGCGCTTCGCCGACCTGCCCGACCTCCTGCGGCCGGGCGACCTGCTCGTCGCCAACGACTCGGCGACGCTGCCGGCCGCGCTGACCGCGCGCCGGGCCGACGGCGCGCAGATCGCGCTGCACCTCTCGACGCGGCTGCGTGGCCGCGTCTGGACGGTCGAGCCGCGGCGGACCGACGTCGCGCCTGGCGAGATGCTGGCGCTGCCGGGCGGCGGCACTGCGACGATACTGGCGCAGTACCGCGACTCGCGGCGGCTCTGGGTGGCACGGCTCGACCTGCCGTCGCCGACACTCGAGTACCTGGCCGCCTGGGGCCGGCCGATCGCGTACGACTACGTGCGCGGGCTCTGGTCGATCGGCGCGTACCAGACCGTCTACGCCCGCGAGCCGGGCTCGGCCGAGATGCCGTCGGCCGGGCGGCCGTTCACGGCCGGGCTGCTGGCGCGGCTGACCGACCGCGGCGTCTGGTTCGCGACGCTCACGCTGCACACGGGCGTGTCGAGCCTCGAGGGGCACGAGCTGCCCTACGAGGAGCGGTTCGCCGTGCCAGCCGCGACCGCCCAGGCTGCGAACCTGACGCGCGCCCGCGGCGGGCGGGTGATCGCGGTCGGGACGACGGTGGTCCGGGCGCTGGAGAGCGCGGTGGATGCGCGCGGCCAGGTCCACGCCCGCCGCGGCTGGACCGACCTGGTGGTCACACCCGAGCGCGGCGTGCGTGCCGTCGACGGGCTGCTCACCGGCTTCCACGAGCCGCGCGCGACGCACCTGGCGATGCTGGAGGCGATCGCCGGGCGGGCGCACCTCGAGCGCGCCTACGCCGCCGCGCTGGCCGGGCGGTACCTGTGGCACGAGTTCGGCGACGTGCACCTGATCCTGCCGTGAAGCGGGGATCGGGCTCGTCCTTGGGGAGTGGCGAGGCCAGCGGAAGCCGCGCGACGCCGGACGGCGGGCCTGGTTAGCCCAGCGCAGGCGCTCCGGATCGACGCTTCGCCAGGAACGCCAGCATGTGCCCCAGCACCTCGTCGACGCCATCGCCCGTGCGGCAATTGGTGAAGACGAACGACGCCTCGCCCCGTACGAGCCGCGCGTCGCGCGCCATCACGTCGAGGCTGACGCCGACGTACGGTGCCAGGTCGGTCTTGTTGATCACTAACAGGTCGGTCCGCACGATGCCGGCCCCACGTTTGCGCGGCACCTTGTCACCGCCAGCCACGTCGATCACGTAGAGCTGAAAGTCGGCCAGCGCCGGCCCGAACGTGAGCGTGAGGTTGTCGCCGCCGCTCTCGACCAGCGCAACGTCGCCGTCCGGGAAGCGCTCGGCCAGCTCCTCGAGCGCGGCGAGGTTCATACTCGGATCCTCGCGCACCGCCGCGTGCGGGCAGGTGCCGGTCTCGACGCCCAGGATCCGCTCGGCCGGCAGCACGCCGGCGAGCGCTCGCCGGGCGTGGAGCGCGTCCTCCTGCGTGTGGATGTCGTTGGTGATCACGAGTGGGTGGAAGCCGCGGTCGATCAGCCGGGGGACGAGCGCTTCCAGCAGCGCCGTCTTGCCGGAGCCGACCGGCCCGCCGATGCCGATGGTCGGAGGACGATTCATAAGCACACTCCTTCAAGACTGTGGAAACAGCCACGCCGCCAGGTCGAGCGTGCGCTCGACCGCCTCGGCACTCGGCCCCAGCGCGCGCACGAGCAGCCCGGCCTCGTTCGGTAGCTCGCTGACCCCGCATCGGGCTCCCTCATGGGGAGCGTGAGGTTGGGGGCTGCTTGCCCGAGCGGCGGCTTGACCGCCGAGCACCGCCGCGACCTGCTCGGCGCAGCCGCCGAGCGGCCGGCCAGGCGCCAGCAGCCAGAGTGAGCCGACCACGACGTTCGGCCCGGGCAGCCGGCCGAGCGCGGTGGGGTCTTCGACGCCCGGCCGCAGGCGCAGCCGCTCGGCGGCGAGCAGCGTGCCATCCGCGGCCTCGGCCCGTACCGCCGCGTCGAGCTCCTCGAACGCGAAACACTCGCCGCACGCCAGTCGGCCGGGCACGATCACGTCCCAGAGCCGCGCGAACGCGCCCGGTGCGACGCGCACGCACACCCGCTGGTGGTAGACCGCGCCGGCCTGCAGGATGGTCGGCAACGGCCGCCAGTCGAGCCGCGCGCCCCGGGCCACGTCGAGCCTCACGTCGACGCGTGCACCGAACCCGCCACGACTGACCAGCACCCGTGTGGCGGCCTGGGCGCTCACGCTCGCCGACGCGCCGGGCTCGACCGCGACGTCGACCTGGTGCCGGTCGCCGCCCATCAGCCCCGGTCCGAGCGTCGCGACCATGAGCTCCGCGCCGCCGCGCAGCGCCAGCCCCCGCAGCGGCGGCTCGGCTGCCAGGCAAACCGTCCGCGTGCGCCCGGCCCGGCATGCGAACCGCGCGCGAAGCCGCCCATTCACGTCGCGAACGCCCGCGCCGGCCCGTGCTCGTGCTGCATCGCCCACAACTCGGCCGTCGGCGCGAAACCACCCATCTCGTCCGGGTCGTCGAGCGCGGCCAGCCGCGCCGCCCTGGCCACCGCCTCGAGCAACCGGACCCGCAGCCGCACCAGCGCCGCCTGCACCGCGAGGTGGTCGATCGGGAGCAACCGCACGGCCGCGCTCAGTCCGCCGAGCAGGAACGCGTGGCCGAAGACCAGCGCCGCCGGCTCGCCAGCCAGCCCGAGGGCCGCCGCCGCGATTCCGTGCGCGACCGGGTGCATGCCCGGTGCGGCGCCACTCGCTACCAGCGCCCCGTACCGCTCGATTATGGCGCCGCCTCCCCGGGCTTCCTCACACCCCGGGGGAAGATGGCCGCCGGGCAGGTCTGCCCTCGGGCGGAGCACCGGGCGGAGGTGCGCCCCGGCCTCGCTTGTCGCGGCGCCGACCATCGCTCCCGCCCGCAGCAAGGCCCGCCCGGCTCGCCGCGATGCCTCCCGCGTCTCGCGCACCGGCTTTCGTGCATGCAGTGCCCGGTCCCAAGCCGCGGCCACGTCCAGCTCGCCCGCGTGCCCGTGCGCGGCGAGCAGGGCGACGAGGTCCAACCCTGCCAGCCCACCCAGCAGCACGCTCTCCAGGTATCGCTCGACGGCGTCGAGGTCGCGCACGAAGCCCTCCTCGACCGCGGTCTCCAGCCCATGGGAGAGGGCGAACCCGCCGACCGGGAACGCGGAGTCGCCGAGCTGCAGCGCAGCGAGGAGGTGTGCGCCTTCCGTCATCCCAACCGCAGCGATTCCGAGGCGGATCGGCCGTATCGAGCCGACCTCGCTCCTCGCGTTAGCGCCGCAAACTTCCGCTGCCACTCCCCCCGCCTCGTGCCCACGTCGACCGGACCCAGACGCTCGAACGCACCGGCCGCAACCTCCGCCCACGCGAACCCACCCGCGCCGTCGTCCACCACCCGCGCGCCGAGCCTCAACTCCTCGACCACGATCGCCCCGTCGAGCCGGTGGTCGTCGAAGTCGAGGTTCAAGTGCGTGGCCGGGTCGACCGGACCGGCCAGCGCCGAGACAAGCCGGCTGCCGATCGTGCCGTGCCGCACCAGCCGCAAGTCGAGGATCCGTCCGTCGCGCACGTTCTCCGCCGCGACCAGGTGGCGGACGATCACACCGCCAAATGCTCCCGGATCGTGTGGTCTGCCAACTCGGTGCCGACGCCCTGTCCGACGATCGTCCCTTTCTCCATCAGGTAATACCGGTCGGCCACCGCCAGCGCGAAGTCCAGGAATTGCTCGACGAGCAGGATGGAGGTTTCCCGCTGCGCGCGCAGGCCGAGCACCAGCCGCTCGATCTCCTCCACGATCGACGGCTGGATGCCCTCGGTCGGCTCGTCGAGCAGGAGCAGCGTGGGGCGGCGTACCAGCGCCCGTCCGAGCGCAAGCTGCTGCTGTTGCCCGCCCGAGAGCGTGCCGGCGACGCGCCGGAGCATGCGCCGCAGCACGGGGAACAGCTCGTACACCCCCTCGAGAGCGCCGGCGTCGACCCGTCCGGTCGCCTCGAACCCCATCACCAGGTTCTCGTAGACCGAGAGGTAGGGGAAGATACCCCGCCCCTGCGGCACGTAGCCGATCCCGGCCCGCGCCCGCGCGTGCGCTTCAGCAGCGGTGAGGTCGTGCCCGTCCAGATCGATCCGCCCGGCCCGGGCTGGCAGGAGCCCCATCACGGCCTTGATCAGCGTCGTCTTTCCGACGCCGTTGCGGCCCATCAGGCAGACCACCTCGCCGGCGCCGACCGACAGCTCGACGCCATGCACGACCAGGCTCTCGCCGTACCCGGCTGCCAGGCCATGGACGTTCAGGACCGCCGCCATCAGGCCGCCGCCCGCTCGCCGGCGCGGCCGAGGTAGACCTCGACCACGCGTGGGTCGCTCTGTACCTGCTCCATCGTCCCCTCGCTCAGCACCCTGCCCTCGTGCAGCACGGTGACCACGCGGGCGAAGCTCCGCACGAACGTCATGTCGTGCTCGACCACCAGCACAGCGTTGCCGGCGGTCTCGCCCTGCGCGGCGATCTGCTCGAGGAGCTGGCCTGTGTGGTCGCGCTCCCTCCGCGTCATCCCCGCGACCGGCTCGTCGAGCAGCAGAAGCTTCGGCTGCTGCACCAGCAGCATCGCGATCTCGAGCCACTGCTTCTCACCGTGCGAGAGCACGCCGGCCCGATCGCCGCTCCGGCCGGCCAGGCCGACGAGCTCGAGGGCGGCCGCGACGCGCTCGGCGCTGCTCGGATCCAGCTTGCCGAACAGCCGCAGCAGGCCAGACCGACCACCGAGCGCGACCTCGACGTTCTCCCAGAGCGTAAGACTGGGGTAGACGGACGGCGTCTGGAACTTCCGACCGATCCCGAGCCGCGCCAACCCGTCCTCGGCGTGCCGCGCCACGTCGACGTGGCCGTCGAAGACCACGCGCCCGGCGTGCGGCCGAGTCCTGCCGGTCAGGACGTCGAGCAGGGTCGTCTTGCCAGCCCCGTTCGGCCCGATCAAGAAGCGCAGCTCCCCACGTTCGATCGTCAGGTCCAGCGCGTCGAGCACCGTGAACCCGTCGAAGCCCACCGTCACGCCGCGCACCTCGAGCAAGGCCGCCATCACGCCTCCACGGCGGCGGGGGCGGCCGACGCTGCCCCAACCGACTCCGGCGTCGCTCCGGCCAGCCGCCGCAGGCGCGCCAGGAAGCCGACCAATCCCTCCGGGAACAGAAGAACCACCCCGACGAACAGCGCGCCGAAGAAGTACTGCCAGACGTCCGGGAACGACTCGCTGAGACCCGACTTCAGAGCGTTCACCAGCACGGTGCCGAGCACCGCGCCGACCAGCGTCCCGCGCCCGCCGACCGCCACCCAGATCACCATCTCGATCGACGGCACGATCCCCATCGCCGCCGGCGATATGATCCCGACCTGCGGCACGAACAACGCGCCGGCCAGCCCGGCCAGCCCGCCTGAGACGGCCAGCACGAGCGCCTTCGCCGCCGCCGGGTCGTAGCCCGAGAAGCGTGCGCGGTTCTCGTCGTCCTGGATCGCGAGCAAGAGCCGCCCGAACCTGCTGCCGGTGAGCCAACGGCAGAGGGCGTATGCCCCGACCAGGCACGCCGCCGTAGCGAGGTACAAAGCTACCTGCGTCTGGTGGTCGCCGAGCGACCAGCCGAGGAGGGTCGAGAAGTTGGTCATGCCGTTGGTGCCGCCCGTGTACGGCTGCTGCCCGACGATCAGGGTCGTCACGATGAGCGCCAGCGCCTGCGTGATCAACGAGAAATAGACGCCGGTGATACGGCTGCGGAACACCAGGTAGCCCAGCCCGCCGGCTGCCAGCGTGGGCAGCAGCACCGCGGCGGCGAGCGCGAAGACTGGCGAGCCGAAGGGCACCCAGTAAGGGGGCAGCTCCCGCAGCCCGCTCCACTGCATGAAGTCCGGCAGGTCACCCTTGCCGTCCTCCAGCTTGAGGTACATCGCCACGGCGTAGGCGCCCAGGCCGAAGAAGAACCCGTGGCCCAGCGAGAGCATCCCACCGTAGCCCCAGATGAGGTCGATCCCGAGCGCGACGATCGCGAAGCAGAGGAACTTGGCGAGCAGGGAGAGGCGGAAGTCGGAAAGCACCAGCGGCGCGGCGGCCAACAGCACAGCGGCCATCGCGACGACTGGCCACGGCAGCCGGTCGCGCCGGGCCGCGCGTCCCCCTGCTACCCCAAGCGAAGCGATCCGCCTGAGTGGGATCGACCGGCGCGGCGGCGTGGAGCGCCCGGCATCCTCGGCGGGCCCGAGATTCCGCGCCGCTTCGCTCTCCGGGATGCCAGTCGGCTCGTTCGGAAGGGTAGTCCACTTGGGGGTCGGGCTCACTGCCTCGGCCACCCTATCTCGCCCGCAGCGCGACCAGGCCGCGCGGCTTCCACTGGAGGAACGCGACAATGAGGACGAGCACGAACACCTTGCCGAGCGAGGCGGTCGAGCCGAGCTCGAAGGCGGTGTTGAACACGCCGATCAGTAGCGCCGCGGCCACCGTCCCGGCTAGCTGCCCGACGCCGCCGAGGATGACGACCATGAACGCGTCGACGATGTAGTACGTCCCGAGCGCCGGCCCGATCGGCCCCATCAGCGCCAGCGCGCAGCCGGCCACACCAGCCAGGCCCGAACCGAGCGCGAACGTCAGCGCGTCGACCCGCCGCGTCGGTACCCCCAGCGCGGCGGCCATCGAGCGGTTCTGCATAACCGCCCGCAGCCGCCGGCCGGCCACGGTCCGCGCCAGATAGAGGTAGATCGCCACGACGCAGGCCGCGACCAAACCGATGATGAACAGCCGCTTGTACGGCAGCAGCAGCCCGTCCACGACGTACAGGCCGCCGTTGAGCCACGACGGCGCGGTCACCTGGACGTTCGGCGCACCGAAGATCGAGCGCGCGAGCTGCTGGAGGACCAGGCCAACGCCCCACGTCGCCAGCAGCGTATCGAGGGGCCGCCCGTAGAGGTGGCGGATCAGCGCCACCTCGACCACGTAGCCGATCGCCCCGGCGACGAGGAACGCGGCCGGGATCGCGAACGGGAAAGATGCCGGCCCGGCGACGAGCCCGAACAAGTAGGCGACGTAGGCCCCGACCATGATGAGCTCGCCATGGGCCATGTTGATCACGTTCATCAGACCGAACGAGAACGCCAACCCCAAGGCGACGAGCAACAGGATCGACGCGACGGAGACGCCGTTGAACGCCTGCAACAGGTACGTGGCCACGTGCACATCCTTTCCCCCTCCCTCTGGGAGAGGGCGCCCGCGCTCTGAGCCTGTCCCATCTCGCTCCTGGGGAGAGACGCCCCCTACTTCTTTTTCAGGCCGGCCGCCCAGTCGTAGCCGTCGAGGAAGGGGTCCGGCTCGACGGCGGATGGCGTCGCCCACACCTCGTCGAACATCCCGTCCGGCCGCACCTTGCCGATCCGGACCGGTTTCGAGATGTGCTGGTTCTTGCCGTTGACCTTGATCGTGCCCTCGGGCGCGGCGAACTGGAGGTCCTTCGCCGCCTCCTTGACCTTGGCGATGTCGACCGAGCCGGCCTTGGCCGCCGCCTTCGCCCAGATGTTGACGCCGATGTAGGCCGCCTCGATGGGATCGTCGGTCACGCGCTTCTCGCCGAACTTCTTCTTGTACGCGTCGACGAACGCTTTGTTCTCCGGCGTGTCGGTCGTCTGGTAGTAGTTCCACGACGCCAGGTGGCCGGCCATAACGTCGGGCCCGATGCCGCGCACCTCCTCCTCGGCGATCGAGACCGAGAGGGTCGGCAGCTTGTCTGCGGTCAGCCCGGCGTCCTTGAGCTGCTTGAAGAACGCGACGTTCGAGTCGCCGTTCAACGTGTTGAAGACGACGTCCGGCTTGGCCGACTGGATCTTGGAGATGACCGTGGCGTAGTCGGTGTGGCCGAGCGGCGTGTACTCCTCGCCCGAGAGCTCGCCCTTCTGGGCCTTGAGCTGGGCCTTGATGATCTCGTTGGCGGTGCGCGGGAAGACGTAGTCGGAGCCGAGCAGGTACATCTTCGTCTTGCCCTGCTTGAGCAGCCATTCGACCGCCGGCACGATCTGCTGGTTCGGCGCCGCGCCGGTGTAGAAGATGTTCGGCGACGCCTCGAGCCCCTCGTACTGGACGGGGTAGAACAGCAAGCCGTTCAGCTTCTCGAAGACAGGCAGCACGGCCTTACGGCTGGCCGAGGTCCAGCAGCCGAAAACGACGGCGACCTGGTCGTTCTGGATCAGCTTGCGTGCCTTCTCGGCGAATGTCGGCCAGTCGGAGGCGCCGTCCTCCTGGATCGGCTCGATCTTCTTGCCGAGCACGCCGCCGGCCGCGTTGATCTGCTCGATCGCCAGCAGCTCGGCGTCGCGCACCGACGTCTCGCTGATCGCCATCGTGCCCGAAAGCGAGTGCAGGATGCCGACCTTGATCGGGCCGCCCGACGCGCCCGCCGGGGCGCTCGCCGCCGGTGCCGCGGTGGCACCAGCCGGGGCGGTAGCGGCGGCCGCGCCCGTTGCCGCCGGGGCGCTGGTGGGGGCGCCCGCGGCCGCCGCGGGCGTGGTGGTCGCGGCGGGCTTGGGCGCCTCCGTCGGCTTGGCGGGCGCGGCGGTCGGCGTTGGCGCGCCGCAGGCAGCCAGCGTGGCGGCCGCGCCGGCCAGCCCAAGTCCGGCGATGAACCGCCGCCGCGAGGTTGCGCGGTGAGCGTCGAACAAGCTGGGTCCTCCCTGAGTGCGTTCACCTGGTGTCCAGGTCGCTCCCGAGCCTACGGACGCGCCGCCCAGCCGCGCTCCGGTTCCCCCGCCCGGAAGAGAGCCAGTTTTTCTGTGCTAGCCGTCTGGTTGCTAGACCACGAAGTGCAGCTGCGCCAGCGGCAGCCGCGCCGCCGGCTCGCAGGTCGCGACCTCGCCGTCGACCTTCACGACGTACGTCTCGGGGTCGACCTCGATCCGCGGCGACGCGTCGTTGCGCACCATGTCGCGCTTGCCGATCCCGCGGCACCCTTTCACCGCGACCAGCCGCCGCGTCAGCCCAAGCTCGCCGGCCAGGTCGCGCTGAAGCGACGCCTGCGAAACGAACGTAACGCTGGTCGCCGACATCGCCCGGCCGAAAGCGCCGAACATCGGCCGGTAGAGGACTGGCTGCGGAGTCGGGATCGAGGCGTTCGGGTCGCCCATCGCCGCCCAGGCGATCATCCCGCCCTTCAGGATCAGCTTGGGCTTCGCGCCGAACGAGGCGATCGGCCAGAGCACCAGGTCGGCCAGCTTGCCAGGCGCGATCGAGCCCACCTCGTGTGAGATCCCGTGCGCGATGGCCGGGTTGATCGTCAGCTTCGCGAGGTAGCGCAGCACGCGCGCGTTGTCGGCACCCGGCGGGTCGTCCGGTAGCGGGCCGCGCTGTTCTTTCATCTTGTGTGCCGTCTGGATCAGCCGCGTGAAGCTCTCTCCGATCCGCCCCATCGCCTGCGAGTCCGAGGAGTACATAGAAATGACGCCCATGTCGTGCAGGACGTCCTCGGCCGCGATGGTCTCGGGGCGGATGCGGCTCTCGGCGAACGCCACGTCCTCCGGCACCGACGGGTTCAGGTGGTGGCAGACCATCAGCATGTCGAGGTGCTCGGCGAGCGTGTTGACGGTGTACGGCCGCGTCGGGTTGGTCGACGACGGGAGCACGTACGGCTCGCCGGCGATGCGGATGATGTCCGGCGCGTGGCCCCCGCCGGCGCCCTCGGTGTGGTAGGTGTGGATGGTCCGGCCGCCGATCGCCCGAACCGTCTCCTCGAGGAAGCCGGACTCGTTCAGCGTGTCGGTGTGGATCGCGACCTGGACGTCGTGCTCGTCGGCAACGCGCAGGCTCGTGTCGATGACCGGAGGCGTGGTGCCCCAGTCCTCGTGGTCCTTCAGCCCACAGGCGCCGGCCAGCACCTGCTCGACCAACGGCTCGGCCGCCGACGAGTTCCCCTTGCCGAGTAGCCCCCAGTTGACCGGGAACGCCTCGACCGCCTGGAGCATCCGCGCGATGTACCAGGGCCCGGGCGTGCAGGTCGTCGCGTTCGTGCCGTCAGCCGGGCCGGTGCCGCCGCCGATCAGCGTGGTGATGCCGTTCGAGAGCGCCTCCCAGACCTGCTGCGGGCAGATCATGTGGACGTGCGCGTCGATCGCGCCGGGCGTGACGATCAGGTGCTCGCCGGCGATCGCCTCGGTGCCCGGGCCGACGATTAGGTTCGGGTCAACGCCCTCCATCGTCGCCGGATTGCCAGCTTTGCCGACGCCGACGACTCGTCCTTCCTTGACCCCGACGTCGCACTTCACAACGCCGAGCAGGGGGTCGAGCACGATCGCGTTGGTGATGACCAGGTCGAGCGCGCCGGCCGCGTTCGTGAGGGTCGACTGCCCCTGGCCGTCGCGCAGCGTCTTGCCACCGCCGAAGACGACCTCGTCGCCCGGCCGCGTCAGGTCGCGCTCGATTTCCACGACCAGGTTCGTGTCGGCCAGCCGCACCCGGTCGCCGCGGCTCGGCCCGTACAGCGCCGCGTACCGCTCGCGCCCAATCCTCATCCCCTCCTCCCGCTGGGAGGGGGTTGGGGTGGGGGCTCCTCTGTGGGAAACGCAACCAGCGTCACCGTCTTCACCTCGCCCGGCTCGAACCGCACCGCCGTGCCGGCCGGGATGTCCAGCCGCATCCCGCGCGCGGCCAGCCGGTCGAACGTCATCTGCGGGTTGACGTCGGCGAAGTGGTAGTGCGAGCCGACCTGAACCGGCCGGTCGCCCGTGTTCGCCACCTCGATCGTCAGCCGCCGCCGGTCGGGGCAGAGCTCGATCGGCTCTTCGCGGAGCATGTAGCGCCCGACGTGCTCGGCCATCAAATGATCGGTTGGTGGCAGCTCACCAGCTTGGTGCCGTCCGGGAACGTCGCCTCGACCTGCACGACGTCGACCATCTCGGGCACACCCTCCATCACGTCGCTGCGCGTCACTACCGTCCGCCCGAGCTCCATCAACTCGGCGACCATGCGCCCGTCGCGCGCACCCTCGAGCAGCGCTTCGGCGATGAGCGCGGTCGCCTCGGCCGCGTTCAGCTTCAGCCCGCGCCCGCGCCGCCGCCGCGCCAGATCGGCGAGCACGTAGACGTACAGCTTGTCGACCTCGCGCGGCGTGAGCATCATCGGCCCGATCCTCCGACCGGGGATACTGCTCCCCCGCGCCCGCGCCAGGCGCTGGACGGCGCGCCCAGAGACGGCGCGACGCGGGTGGACCCCGCGCCCAGTCGCGGCGGAGAGGGCGGGCAGGCCCGGCGATCGGCGCCGCGGACGGGGCGCGTCGTTCAGCGCCGCCGGACCCGCGCCCCCGGCGGCCGCGCGTCGCGCCAGCTCACGGCGGAGGCGGCGTTGTCGCCCGCGCGGAGATTCGCCACGACGGTCTCGTGGCACAGGTTTGAGGTGTGCCGCCCATGGGTCCTGCCATGAACGCACGCGTCGTCTGCGCGAACAGCACGATCCAGCTGCGGTGCCGAGATCACGCCTCCGCCGAGATAGGGCGCCCTGGCGCCGAGCGCACCTCCGTTTCGGTTTCAGGTGTTACCACCCCTGGCGTCCGACGCGCGGGTACGGTACGCTGCGCCGACGTGGAAGACGACCGGGCGGCGGCCGCGTACCTCGGCGCGCTGGCGCCGATCATCGCCGAGGGGAACGCCGCCCGGCAGGCGCTCGCGCGCCTTGCCGCCGCGCCGGCCGACGACGCCGACCGGCGGCGGCTGGCCGACGCCCAGGCGGCGGCGTTCCGCGCGCTCCGCCAGCGGCTCGGCCAACTGCCGCTCCCGTTCGGGTGCCGGCGGTGCCACGCCGTCGCGGCGCGCTGGCTGGAGCTGCACGAGGCCGCCTGCGCCGCGCTCGCCGCCGGCGGCCCCAAGGCGCAGCAGCAGGCGGCCGACCTGATCGCCGACGGCCGCGGCCTGGCCGCCGAGCTGACGACCGAGTACCGGCGCCTGACGACCATCGCCGCGACGCTGACCGACGATCAGCCCGAGCCCGCCGCGGGGCGTGGCGCCGATCCGGCCGAGCAGCCCCAGGGCCCCGCGCCGGCCGCGCGCCCGGCACGCGCTGTCGACGCCGTGGCGGCGGACGCGCCGCCGCCGTCGGCGCTCGGACGGCTGGCGCCGGGCGCGGGGCGAGCGGCGCGGGGCCGGCCGTCGGCGCGGCGGCGGCCGATCGGCGCGGCGACGGCGGCGCCGCCGGCCCAGCCGGCCGCGACCGGGCTCGCCGCGCTGCCCCAAGAGCATCGCATCCGGCTGGCCGCGACGGCCCTGCACAACCAGCGCTCGGCCCGGGCGGCGATCGAGGCGGTCGTGGCGCACCGGGTGCGCCGCCCCGGCGGACCGCTCGGGCAGTGGCTGAACGCCGTCGAGGGTGTGCTGGTCGCGGCGGTCGCGGTCAGCACGCTGATCGTCGGGCTGCAGGCGGTCGAGCCCGCCTGAGCCGCCGAAGGCGTCGGTCGGGGCGCGCGCTACCGCGTCACGGCGAGCGGCTCGGCCGCGTAGACGTCGGGCCGCCGGTTGGCGAGCGAGGGCAGCTCGGCGCGCACGCGGCGCAGGTGGTCGAAATCCAGGTCGGCCACGGCCATCCCGACGCCGTCCGGCGCGGTCGCGAGCACGGTGCCCCAGGGGTCGACGACCATCGAGCGGCCGTAGCAGGTCACGTTCGGCTCGGAGCTGCCCACCTGGCCGGCCGCGACGACGAAGCACTGGTTCTCGATCGCGCGGGCGCGCAGCAGGACTTCCCAGTGGTCCTTGCCGGTGTAGAGCATGAACGCGGCCGGCACGAACAAGAGCTCCGCCCCGCGCACCGCCAGCGCCCGGTACAGCTCGGGGAAGCGCAGGTCGTAGCAGATCGACATGCCGGCCAGGTGGCCCTCGATCTCGGCCGTGACCAGCTCGCAGCCGGCCGAGACGGTCGTCGACTCGCGGGCGCTGACGCGGCCGGGGATCTCGACGTCGTACAGGTGCACCTTGCGGTACCGCGCGACGATCTCGCCGCGCCGGTCGAACAGCAGGCTCGTGTTGTAGCTCTTGCCAGGCTCCTCGCTCAGCTCGTGGATCGAGCCGCCGACCACCCACATCCCGTGCTGGCGCGCCTTCGCCGCGAACGCCTGGCTGGTCGGGCCGGGGATCGGCTCACGGGCGGCCTCGATCCCATCCCGGCGGCCCATGTAATCGACGTTCTCGGGCAGCACCGCCAGGTCGGCGCCCGCGCCGGCCGCCCGGTCGAGCAGCACCAGCGCCGCCTCGACGTTCGCGGCCTTGTCGCCGCGCGAGTTGGTCTGCAGCACCGCGACGCGCATCGTCGTGTCCTCCCGTCCGTTCTTCGTCATCCCGAGGGGCGCTCCGTTCGTCGTCATCCCGACGAGCCGAGCGAGGAGGGATCCCGCCCGCATCGGCCGCCGCTGGCGCTCGTGGGTCCCGCCACGGTCGTGGTTCCTCGCTCCGCCCGGAGTAGCAACGTGCGCCTGTTAGGCCGCACTATACCCAGCGCGGGCGTCGCACGCGCAGTCGCGGCCACCCGAGCCGCCGGGGTACGATCCCTTCCCTGGGAGGCGCCGTGTCGGTACGGGTCGGGATCGTCGGGGTCGGCAACATCGGCGAGGATCACGCCCACCGGCTGGCCGAACGCACGCGCGGCGCCGAGGTCGCCGCCATCGCCGACGTGGACGCCGCCCGCGCCGAGGCGGTCGCACGCGCCGTCGGCGCCCAGGCGTGCCCGACCGACCTGCTCGTCGGCCGCGACGACGTGGACGCCGTGGTCGTCACGACGACCGGCGCCCACCACGAGCCGTACGTGCTCGCCGCCATCGCCGCCCGCAAGCCGGTCTTCTGCGAGAAGCCGCTCGCCACGACCGTCGACGCGTGCCAGCGGATCGTCGCGGCCGAGGCGGCGACCGGCCGCCGGCTGGTGCAGGTCGGCTTCATGCGCCGCTTCGACCCCGACTACCTGGCGGTGCGGCGGGCGATCGCGGACGGCCGGATCGGCCGTCCGCTGGTCGTCCACTGCGTGCACCGCAACGCCGCGTCCGGCCCCGGCCTGACCAGCGCATCGATCGTGCTCGACTCAGCCGTCCACGAGATCGACCAGGTGCGCTGGCTGCTCGGCGAGGAGGTCGCCGCCGCGCGCGTGCTGGCGCCGCGGCCGACCCCGCGGGTGGAACCTGGCGTTCAGGACCCGATGGTCGTCGTCCTCGAGATGGCCTCCGGCGCCATGGTGCTCGACGAGCTGTTCGTGAACGCCGGCTACGGCTACGACGTGCGCTGCGAGGTGGTCGGCGAAACCGGCGCGGTCGCGCTCCCCGACCCGGGCGCCGTCGTCGTCCGGAAGAACGGCCACCGGGGCCGCGCCGTCCCGCCCGACTGGCGCGAGCGGTTCCGCGCGGCCTACGACGCCGAGCTCCAGGCCTGGGTCGACGCCGTCGCCGCCGGCCAGGGCGGCACCGGCCCGACCGCCCACGACGGGCTGGCCGCGACCGCCGTGGCCGAGGCGTGCATCCGGGCGCTCGAGAGCGGCCAGCGCGCGCCGGTGCGGCTGCCGTTCGCGGGGACGTCGGTCTGACCACCGGCGCCACCACCCCGGTGCGGTCGCGGAACGAAGCTCGTCCCAGGAGCCACGGGTGAGGAGCGTGTAGGCTGGCCACGACGAGGGGCCAGCCGCGTGCTCAGGGCACGACGGAGCTCGATCTCGTCGGCCAGGTGGCCGCCTGGAAGCACGCGAGGCGGCGGGTCGGGGAGCGCGATCGCCGTCTACCGCCGGTTCATCCGGCACGCCTACCAGTCGGCGACGCTGCCGTCGTTCTCGTGGTAGTGCTCGCCCCCGAGCTCCTCCGGGTACTCCTTCAGCACCTTGTGCACCGCCTGTTCGTCCACCTCGAAGCCGAGCCCCGGCCTGGTCGGCAGCTCGATGTGGCCGTCCTTGACGACCCATGGCTCCTTCAGCCAGCCCTCGCCGAGGCCGACGTCGACCTGCTCCTGGATAAGGAAGTTGGGCACCGACGCGTCGACCTGCATGCAGGCCGAGAAGGCGACCGGCCCGATCGCGCAGTGCGGCATGATGTGCACGTAGTACGGCTCGGCCATGTTGGCGATGCGCCGCGTCTCGGAGATGCCGCCGGCGTGGGCGACGTCCGGCTGGACGAGCGCGACGGCGCCGAGCTCGAACAGGCGCCGGAACTCCCAGCGGGTCAGGAGGCGCTCGCCCGTCGCGATCGGGAACGTGACCTGGCTGGAGACGAGCTTCATCGCCTCGGGGTTCTCTTGCGGCACGGGCTCCTCGACGAACATCGGCCGCATGCCCTTGATCTCCTGGCAGACCTCGACCGCCAGCGCCGGCGTCATCTTGGCGTGGAAGTCGAAGGCGAGCTCGACGTCCGGCCCGACCCACTCGCGCATCATGTAGGCGGCCTTCACGAACTGGTCGATGCGCGACGGCGGCTCGTGCGCGCGCCACTTGCCGGCCGGGCCGGCCTTGAAGGCGTTGTAGTTCCCCTTCTTCATGAGCATGTCGAGCCGCTCGCGCGACCGCCGGAGCCCCTCGTCGGTAAGGTCGCGGATGCCCCAGTGCGCGTAGACGCGGATGCGGTCGCGCGTGGCGCCGCCGAGGAGCTGGTAGACCGGCGCGCCGAAGTGCTTGCCGGCGATGTCCCAGAGCGCCTGGTCGATCCCCGAGAGCGCCGACATCAGGATCGCGCCGCCCCGGAAGAACGCCGAGCGGTAGACGTGCTGCCAGTGGTGCTCGATCCGCAGCGGGTCCTTGCCGACCAGGTAGTCGGCGATCTCCTCGACCGCCGCCATCCCCGAGCGCGCCTTCCCCTCGAGTGTGGACTCACCCCAGCCGACCAGCCCGTTGTCGGTCGTGATCTTGACGAGCCTCGCCCGCGGGCTTGGGTAGAACTGCTCGACCTTCGCGACTTTCATCTTGTGCCTCCGGGCGCGGGAGTGTAACCGCGCGCCCGGGGGCGCCGCGGCAGCCCCGCTGCACCACGTCGAACGTTCCGCAGGCCTCGTGCTGGGTGCCAGCCGGCGCGGCACCGGATAGGCTTCAGGACGTGCAGCGCGATGATGACTGGCTGCGCGAAGCGCAGGCCGAGCTCGCGGCCGCCCGAGCGCTGCGCGACGCCGGGCACTGGTCGTGGTGTTGCTTCACGGCACAGCAATCGGCCGAGAAGGCGCTGAAAGCCGCCTGCGAACGGCTCAGGATTCCCCACTTCGGGCGCAACCTGAACGTGCTCGTGCAGCCGATCGACGAGAGGGAACCGGTGCCGGAGCGGGTCAAGCTGGCGTGTGGCCGTTTGAACCGCTACTACATCCCCACACGGTACCCGGATGCATTCGACCAGGGCGCACCGGCCGACCAGTTCTTCGACACAGATGCGGAACAGGCAATCGAGGATGCGGATGCAGTCGCCGGCTTTGCCCAGCGCGTTGGCGGACCGTCCTGACGTCGGCCAGCTCGAAAGGTCGCTCGCCCGCATCCTGGCCGCGCACGGCGAGCACGTCGAGTTCGTGGTCCTTTTCGGCTCCATGGCCCGCGGCGACTGGTCGATCGGCAGCGACTACGACCTCATCGTCGGGCTCGTGGGAGACGACGGACGTCGGCTGGTCGACCGCATCGGCGCGTTCGAAGCGCTCGTCGAGGGACCCGTCCAGGTGTTCCCGTACAACCGATCGGCCTGGCAGCGCATGTTCGAGCAGCGGCACCTGCTGTTGCTCGAGGCGCTGGAGCACGGTGTCGTGCTCCACGATCGGGGCGCCTACGCAGATCTGCGTGCACGCTTCCGAGCGCTGCGCGAGCGGGGCGTGCTG
>Ga0070741_10010919_pt1 | contig 16958 bp, 16 predicted proteins | sample Coa_R1_4_FD_66440 | JGI IMG/M metagenome (GOLD analysis project Ga0070741, IMG submission 66440) | Surface soil microbial communities from Centralia Pennsylvania, which are recovering from an underground coalmine fire - Coalmine... | ecosystem: Environmental > Terrestrial > Soil > Unclassified ...
TGAGGAGACCGACATGACGCTGCGGGTCGTAGGTGCGGGCCTCGGACGCACCGGCACGCACTCGTTGAAGCTGGCGCTCGAGCAGCTGCTGGGCGGGCCCTGCTACCACATGGTCGAAGTGTTCGGTCACCCGGAGCACGTGCCGCTGTGGCGCGACGCCGCCCTCGGCCAGCCGACCGACTGGGACGCGTTGTTCGAGGGCTACGCAGCCACCGTCGACTGGCCGGGTGCGTCGGTGTGGGAGCAGATGGCTGCCCATTACCCCGACGCCATCGTGCTGCTGTCGGTCCGTGACAGCGCGGACGCGTGGTGGAAGAGCGCGAGCAACACCATCTTCCAGGCCATCGAACAGAACGCCGTGGCCGGAGACAACCCGCAGTGGTACGAGATGGTCCAGGCGATGTTCGCGACCTTCACGCCTGACTGGCGCGATGAGGCAGCCGCCAAGGCCGCCTACGAGGCGCACAACGCGCACGTGCGGGCGACCGTGCCTGCCGAGCGGCTCGTCGACTACACGGCCGGCGACGGGTGGGAGCCGCTCTGCACTGCACTCGGCGTCCCGGTGCCGGACGCGCCGTTCCCGCACGTCAACAGCACCGAGGAGTTCCGCGCCATGACCGGCCTGGATGCGCCCCCGGCGTAGCCGGTGCGCCGTCACACCCGATCGCTCGCAGCCGTGCCGGCCGTCGTGAGCTTCATCGACTGCATCAATCGCGGCGACCTCGACGGCCTCGGCCGGCTCATGGCGGACGACCACACGCTGCGGGTGCTCGACGAGAAGCCGCTCGTCGGCCGCTCGGCGAACGTCGAGGCGTGGAACGGCTATTTCGAGTCGTTCCCCCACTACGTGATCCATCCCCACGTGTTCGTCGACGGCATCATGGGCGTCGCCGTGCTCGGCCACACCACCGGGTCGCACCTCGGGCTGCCCGACGCCGAAGAGGCCCGCATCACCGTCATCTGGCACTCCCACGTGGCGGGCGGGTTCCTCCGCACCTGGAGCGTCATCGACGACACGCCCACGGCGCGCGCCGAATACGGCCTCCCGCCGGCGTGAGCGCCCGCTTCCGCATCGTCGGCGTCGACTTGCCCGGCCTCACCTGCGGTCCCTCACCCGACCGGCCCGACGGCCACCACAACATCCACGTCGGCGTGCAGTGCAAGCAGGAGGTCGTCGACCTGGTGCCCGGCGACGCCGAGAAGGCCGTCTTCGAGTTCGACGTCCCGGTCAAGAACGGGAAGTTCGGCGGCCCGTTCATCCACGGCCGCGACGGTCAGCGCTTCGTGTACCTGTCGTGGGGCGTCGTCGACGACGGTGGGTTCCAGATGTTCCGGCGGGCCAAGCTGCACGTCGACCACATCGACACCGCCGCCGCCGACGGCCACACCGTCGAGGGCCGGCTCGGTCTCACCGACGCCAAGGGCGGCCCCAAATGTGCGTCGGTGCGCCCGCCCGGCATCGAGTGGAAGATCGTCACGTGAGCATCGAGGTCACGCTCCTGGGGACGGGCAGCCCGTTGCCGAGCCCCGATCGCGCCGGGCCGTCGACGCTGGTGCGGGCGGGCAGCGCCACGCTGCTCGTCGACTGCGGGCGCGGCGTGGTGATGCGGCTGGCCGGTGCGGGCGTGTTGCCCCTGGGTCTCTCGGCCGTGCTGCTCACCCATCTGCACAGTGACCACATCACCGACCTCAACGACGTGATCACCACGCAGTGGGTGATGACGCGGGCGGAGACACCGCTGCGCGTCTTCGGCCCGCCCGGGACGCAGCAGGTGGTCGACGCCGTGCTGCACATGCTCAGCCTCGACCAGCAGTACCGGCTCGACCACCACGCCGACCTCGACTACCGGCCGGCGATCGACGTGACCGAGGTGAACCCCGGCGACACGTTCGACGTCGGCGACGCGCACGTGAGCGTGCACGAGACCGATCACCGGCCGGTGACGCCGACGGTCGGGTACCGCGTCGAGCACGGCGGCGCGGTCGCGGCGCTCGCAGGCGACACCGTCCCGTGCGCAGGCCTCGACGGGCTGTGCGCCGGCGCCGACATCTACGTGCAAACCGTCATCCGCGCCGACCTGGTCAAGGCGATCCCCAACCAGCGCCTGCAGGACATCCTCGACTACCACTCGTCGGTCGAGCAGGCGGCTCAGACCGCGGCGCGCGCCGGCGTGAAGACGCTCGTGCTCACCCACTACGTCCCTGCGCTGATCCCGGGCCAGGAGGACGCGTGGCGAGCGCAGGCTGCAGCCCACTTCGCCGGCGAGATCGTGCTCGGCGACGACCTCACCACCGTCACCGCCGGCTGACGCCGCACGCGCAGAAGCGGACCGCGTGCGGTCCGCTTCTGGCGCCCACTGGGCTTGGTTGGGATCAGCTGGTGGTGATGTGCGGGCCGTTGACCTGGCCCACCGTGCCGGCGTCGACAGTGCCGGGCGTGACCGACGGGCGGGTGCCGAGGTTGACGGCGACTTCGTTGTTGCCCGTGCGGACCGAGGGCAGCGTCCCGATGTTGACCGACGGCGCCGTTGCCGACGGGGCACGACCGGGCGTGTACGACGGCAGCGTCATGGCGACCTGGTGCGTGTTCGGCCTGGGAGTGTCGGCAGCTGGTGACTGCTCGACGCTCGCCGACGCCGGCGAGAGCGACGCATGCACGGCCGAGCCGACGACGTCGATGCCGTAACGATGGGCGGCCAGCCAGCGGACGGTGTTGCCCGCCCACTTCGACGTGCCCGCGATGGTCGCCGCGGCCGTGCCGTCGGCCTGAATGGACGCACCGGCCACGCCGGCGGTGACGCTGTGGGCCCGACTGGCCGGGGCGGCCAGGGAGGCGGTGGAGCCGGCGCCGCCGATCACGGCGAAGGCGGCGACCCCGGCGAGTGCCAGGCCGGCCGCCCCTGCCGCGGTCTGGCGACGGCGGTTGTGGGTGAGCTGCTGGATGAACATTGCTTCCTCCTCGCGGGCTCGATTGCCCGACTGGCTTGAACTGCGAGGAGGATCCGCCGGCGCGCTTGGCGGACAATTGGTGCAACCCTTCCAAACCCCTTAAACGGCTTGAATCACCTGGTCAGGACGTCGGCCAACTCGGCGGGACGGCTGACCATGGGCGAGTGGCTGCCCTCCAGCTCGATGGCGGTGACGCCCAGCAGGGCCTGCGCCTCCCGTCGCGACCAGGTCGGCACGACGGCCCGGTCGTCCCGACCGAGGATGTACTCGTACTCGGTGTCGGGCCACTCCGTGTACGGCGCGGTCTCCCCCCACAACGCCCCGCCCTGGCGCCGGAGCCGGGCCATGGCCCAGTCGATCTGCTCGGGCGTGAGGTCCTGGTAGAGGAACGCCGCCGCGGTGTCGCGAGGGATGGAGTTGGTGCCGTCGTCGTTGCCGACGATGCCGGCTCCGAACTCGGGTGGGGCCATGTCGGCGTTCTCGTCGGGGCGGTCGGCCATGCTCAACCCGGGGGCGCGGATGAGCGCGCACAGGTACACCTGCTTCCGCACCGGCCTGCGCATCGCCACCACCGGGATCGTCAGCCCGGCGAGGGAGTGACCGACCACCACCACGTCGTCGTCCACACCGTCGAGGGTCCGCACCACGGCATCGGCGTAGTCGCTGGTCCCCGCCTTCGGGTCCTCGCACGGCAGGTCCATGGCCACGGCGCGATGGCCGCGCTTCTCGAGCTCCTTCGCCAGCGGCTCCCAGCACCAGGCGCCGTGCCACGCGCCGTGGACGAGCGCGTAAGTCGTCATGACCCGTAGTCGGGGTGCGCGGTCAGGTAGTCGGACAGGGCCTGCATCGACTGCTCGTTCTGCCTGTTGATGAACTTGTAGATCGGACCCTCGAACCACTTGAACGGCGCCTTGTCGAGGTGGTAGCGCTCCTCGAAGTGCAGGCGGGTCTTGTCGGGACTGATCGCCTCCAGCGTGACCTTGCCGGTCTGGTCCTGGCCCGCCTGGCGCCCGACCATGCGGTACGTGTACCCGCCCTCGGGCACCACGTCGGTGACGAGCTCGATGGCGCAGCCCTGCCGACCCAACGGCATCTTGTACGTCACGCGGCGCAGCAACCCGTTACCGCCCGCGTCGCCGGGGTGGATCACCTCGACCTTCACGACCATCGGCGCGTAGTCGGCCCAGCGGGGATAGTCCTGCATGAGCGTCCAGATGCGCTTGGCCGAGTGCGGCATGTCGATCGAGTACGTGTGCTCCCGCACGGCGTCAGCCCAGCCGCTCGATCACGGTGGCGTTGGCCATGCCGCCGCCCTCGCACATGGTCTGGAACCCGTAGCGGCCGCCGCCGTCCTCCAGGCGGTTGAGCAGCGTGGTCATGATGCGCACGCCGCTGGCGCCGAGGGGGTGGCCGATGGCGATGGCGCCGCCCCACCCGTTGTAGCGCTCGGACTCGGGCTCGAACTCCTTGGCCCACATCAGGGCGATGGCGGCGAACGCCTCGTTGCACTCGACGGCGTCGAACTCGTCGACCTTCATGCCCGTGCGCTCGAGCATGCGGCGGGTGACGGGGTTGGGCGCCGACAGCACGTTGACGGCGTCGTCGCCACCGACCGACAGGTGCACGAAGCGGGCGCGGATGGGCAGGCCCAGCCGCTCGGCCGTGTCGCGGTCGGCGATGAGCATGGCCGCGGCGCCGTCGGACACCTGCGACGCGTTGCCCGCGGTGATGCCCGGCGTGGTCTCGTCCCACGCTGACGGCAACGCAGCCAGGCGCTCCAGGGACGTGTCGCGCCGGATGCCCTCGTCGGCCGTCATCACGCGACCATCGGCGAGCGTCACGGGCACGATCTCGTTGGCGAACTTGCCCGCGTCGGTGGCGGCGGCGGCCCGCTGGTGACTCTGGAGCGAGAACTCGTCCATCTCCTCGCGCGAGATGCCGAACTTGTCGGCCAGCTGCTGGCTGCACTCGAACTGGGTAAGCAGCTTGCCGTCGACGGCGGCCATGAACCCCTGGCTGAACGGGCCGTCGCCGCCGCGGGCGTTCGACGCCAGCGGCACACGCGACATGACCTCGACCCCGCAGGCGATGGCGATGTCGTACGAACCGGCCATCACGCCCTGGGCGGCGAAGTGCACGGCCTGCTGGCTCGACCCGCACTGGCGGTCGACGGTGGTCGCGGGCACGTGCCACGGCAGGCCGGCGGCGATCCAGCCGTTGCGGGTGGTGTTGGTCGACTGCTCGCCCACCTGGCTCACGCACCCGCCGACCACGTCGTCGACGACACCGGGGTCGACGCCGGTGCGTTCGATGAGCGCCTTGAGCGGGACGGCGAGCAGGTCGTTGGGGTGGAAGGTGGCGAGCGAGCCGTTGCGCCGCCCGATCGGCGTGCGCACGGCGTCGACGATGACGGCCTCGCGGGGACTCATGGGCTCACGCTACCGGCCTCGATGGATTCGAGGTCGGCCAGGGCCTGCGCCACGAGACCATCGGCATCGACGGCGGCGACGTCGGGGATCGGCTCCTTCTCACCGAGCTCGACAGCCAGCCGGCGGCGGTAGTGCCGCAGCAAGGCGGCGCCGCACTCCCATCTGACGTGCAGGGCGAGGGCGAGCATGCCGGCGAACAGCCGGGCGGACTCCCGCGGCTTGCCACCCAGCGCCAGCACCACTCCGGCGGCTGCGAGCACGTTCCCCGGCGCCGTGGGCACGTGGGGATACCGCTCGGCGGTCAGTTGAGCGGCGATGCGCACGTGCGCGCACGCCGCGGCCAGCTCGCCTGCGCCGGCCAGTGCGATAGCGAGGGCGCACTCGACACACAGGTCCTGCATCCAGAGGGCGGCGCGGCGCTCCTGCGCACGAACAGCGTCCTCGACTGCTTCCTCGTGTCTCCCGACCAGGTGGTACAGGACAGACCGGAAGATGTAGCCCCAGCTCCAATGCCCGTCGCTGAGCTCAGCCACCGCTTCGTCGAGATCGGCGATGGCGCCGTCGATGTCGCCGGCCATCATCCGGGCCGAGCCGCGGAACAACGCCCACGTCGCCCGCTGGTCGCCGGTGGTCTCCGTGCGCAGCCTGTCGAACCACGCCACCGCTGCAGGTGGATCGACGAACTCGAGGATCTGGCCCTTGGCCTGATCGGCTTGCACCCGTTCGATGAAGCCGTTCCCGGCATCGAGCTCGATGGCCGCTTCGGCGGCGGCCCAGGCCGGCGCCGGCTCGATGCGCGACAGGTAGAGCATGGCCGGATAGGCCCGGAGCCCGACCCGCTCGTGGAGATCCAGCTCCGCGTCGGCCGACTGCGCCTCCACGCCTTCGAGCCACCGCAATCCCTCCGTGGCCCGCATCTGGTACACCCACATGGGTCCGCATGCCAGCGCCAGGCGGGCGACGAGCACGTCATCGCCCACCTCGGCCGCCCAGTCGAGCGCCGCCCGCAGGTTGTCGGCTTCTTCGTTCGTGCGCACGGCGGCGCCGGCGGCGTCCTCGGCTGCCGCGTCGCGGCCCCAGTCCAGAAACCAGGCGGCGTGGGCCGTCCGCGCGTCGGTGGCCTCACCCGCCTCGACGAGGCGCTCACGGGCGTACAGGCGGACGGTCTCCAACAACCGGTAGCGCGTGACGGCGCCATCGTCGACCTCGACCAGCGACTTGTCGATCAGCGACCCGAGCACCCCGACCGCGCTCCGACGGCTCTCGGTCCCGGCGATGGCCGATGCGGCGGCCAGCCCGAACCCTCCGGCGAACACCGACAGCCGGCGAAGGAGACGTTGTTCATCGTCGTCGAGCAGCCCGTAGCTCCAGTCCATGGTGGCCTGCAGCGTCTGATGCCGGTTCTGGGCGCGGCCGCGGCCGCCCGTGAGGAGCCTGAACCGGTCGTCGAGCAGACCCGCGATGTCTGCGAGGGACATGTGCCGGACCCGGGCCGCCGCCAGCTCGATGGCAAGGGGGATGCCGTCGAGACGTCGGCAGATGTCCGCCACGACCTTCAGCTCGGTCTCGTCCGGCTCGAACTTCGCACTGGCAGCACGGGCGCGATCGACGAACAACGTCACCGCCGGCTCGACCGGGAGCGATCGCACTGCCACGACCCGCTCACCCTCGATGCCCAGCGGCTCACGGCTGGTTGCCAGCACGACGAGCCCGGGCGCGTCGAGGAGCCGGTCGACGAGCTCCGCTACCTCGTCGAGCACGTGCTCGCAGTTGTCGAGGACGATCAGCATCGACTTCGCCCCGACATACCGAAGGAGGTCCGAGATCTCATCCGATCCGCCGGCGCCCGGCATGCCGATGCTGAGGGCGACGGTCTGGGCGACCAATGCGGGGTCGGCGATCGCAGCCAGCTCGACGAGCTGCACGCCGTCGGAAAAACGATCGGTGACCCGGCGCGCGAACTCGAGGGCGAGCCTGGTCTTGCCGGCACCGCCCACGGCCGTCAACGTGACGAGGCGCTCCTTGCCGATCAGCTCGACGAGTGAGCCGACGGCGTCATCCCGCCCGACGAACGACCCACGAGGCACCGGCAGGATCGGGGCGGCGTCCTCGGTACGCAGCAACGGGAAGTCGTCGGACAGACCGGAGGCAGCCAGCTGGAACAGGTGGTCGGGCTCGGGAAGGTCCTTCAAGCGGTGGGCGCCGACGTCGATCAACCTGATCTCGGCGCCGAGGTGATCGCGGATGAGACCGGCCGTCACCTCCGACAACAGCACCTGGCCGCCGTGCCCGACGCCGGCGATACGAGCGCAACGGTTCAGCGTGGGACCGAAGTAGTCGCCGTCGCGCTCCTCCGCCGTGCCGGAGTGCAGTCCCATGCGCACACGCAACGCGCCGATGGTGTCGCCTCGAACCGCGCCGTCCGACAGCTGACGCTGGATCGCCACGGCTGCCGCGACGGCGTCCAACGCGCCGGTGAAGACGGCCACGGCGCCGTCACCGGTGTGCTTGAACACCTTGCCCCCGGCGCCTTCGACCTCGGCCCGGACCAGGGCGTCGTGCTCGGCGAGTGCTTCGGCCATCTCACCGGCCGCCGCTGCCCACTTCCGAGTCGAGCCCTCGATATCGGCGAAAAGGAACGTGAGCTCGGCGCTCACCTCGTACGCCGACGCTCGCTCATTGGAGGCAAGATACCCACCGCCATGACGACCGGCATCAGTGACGAGCACGTCGAGCTGCACCGCACCACCCGGCGGTGGGCGGAGGCGCGGTGCCCCGCGTCGGTGCCGCGCGCGCTGCTGGAGGCGGAGGTCGAGGGCCTGCCACCGTTCTGGAACGAGCTGGTCGAGCTGGGCTGGACGCGGCTGGCCGTCGACTTCGGCCTGCCCGAGGCGGCGATCGTGGTCGAGGAACTCGGACGGGCGTGCGCGCCGGGCCCGTTCCTGCCGACGGTCCTGGCGTCGGTGCTGCTGTCGGAAGGCGGGGCCGATGACCTGATCGGGCCGCCCGCAGCGGTGGGTCTGGCCCCGGGCGCGCCCGTGCTCAGTGGTGGGACGGCGGAGGTGTTCGTGCTGCCGGTCGACCGCGGCTGGCGCGCCTTCACCGGCGACGAGGTGACAGTCGAGCCGAGGCCGAGCGTGGACGAGACACGCCGGGTGGCGACGGTCGTGTCGTCGGACGCGGGTCGCGCCCTCGCACTGCCCGACGGGCGGGTCGAGCAGCTGGCCGCCGTGCTCGTGGCGGCCGAGGCCGTCGGTGTCATCGACTGGTGCGTCGCCACCGCTTCGGCCTACGCCGGTGAGCGCCAGCAGTTCGGCCGGCCCATCGGGCAGTTCCAGGCCATCAAGCACCGGTGCGCCGACATGCTGGTGTCGCTCGAGCGCACGCGCGCCTTGGCGTGGGACGCGGCCCGGGCTGCGTCGGATCCGGCCGAGGGCCCGTTCGCGGCCGCTCTGGCGGCAGCCGTCGCGCCCGACGCGGCGGTGCGGGCCGTCAAGAGCTGCATCCAGGTGCTGGGCGGCATCGGCTTCACCTGGGAGCACGACGCCCACCTGTACCTGAAGCGGGCCATGGGGACGGCGGCGCTGTTCCCGTCGCCCGCGCATGAGCGCGCGGCGGTGGCGAGGCGCGCCGTCGCCGGCGAGCGGCGCACGCTGCACGTCGATCTCCCCGGCGACGACGACCCGCGACGGGTGCGGGCGCGGGCGGCTGTGGCGCAGATCGCCGAGGTCCGGGGTGACGAACGGCGGGCCCGCCAGGCCGACAGCGGCTACCTCGTGCCCCACTGGCCGGCGCCGTGGGGCCTCGACGCCGATCCCGTCGAGCAGCTGATCATCGACGACGAGTTCCGCGCTGCGCGCGTGCGCCGGCCCCACCTGCAAGTGGGCGCGTGGGTGCTACCGACGCTCATCGCCCACGGCACGCCCGAGCAACAGGAGCGGTTCATCCCGCCGACATTGCGGGGCGAGCTGTCGTGGTGCCAGCTGTTCAGCGAGCCGGGCGCGGGATCCGACCTTGCCTCGCTCACGACGAGAGCCGAGCGGGCCGAAGGCGGGTGGCGCATCACCGGCCAGAAGGTGTGGACGTCGATGGCCAAGGACGCCGACTGGGGCATCTGCCTGGCCCGCACCACGCCGTTGTCGGAGGCACCTAAGCACGACGGCATCACCTGCTTCCTCGTGGAGATGTCGGCGCCCGGCATCGACATCCGGCCGCTGCGCGAGATCACCGGCGCGTCGATGTTCAACGAGGTGTTCCTCGACGGCGTGCCGGTGCCCGACGATTGCGTGGTCGGGCCCGTCGACGCGGGCTGGGGCGTGAGCCGCACCACGCTCGAGAACGAGCGGGTCTCGATGAGCGGCGGCTCGGGCATGGGCCCGGGCGTCGAGTCGGTGCTGCAGTCGGTGACCGAGCTCGGCCACGGCGACGACGCGCTGGTGCTCGACGAGGTCGGCGGCCTCGTCGTCGAGGCGCAGGCGCTGGCCCTGCTGGCCCTGCGCACCACGCTGCGGTCGCTCGGCGGCGCCGAGCACGGGCCCGAGGCGAGCGTGCGCAAGCTGCTCGGCGTCGAGCACGACCAGCGCGTGCCCGAGGTGGGGCTGTCGCTGCTCGGACCGCACGCGGCGGCCAACGACGGCGCCGCCGCCGCGTGGGTCAACGGCCTCCTCTGGTCCCGCTGCCTCACCATCGCCGGCGGCACCAGCGAGATCCAACGCAACGTCATCGCCGAGCGCCTGCTCGGCCTCCCCAAGGACCCCTAACCTCACCCCGATGCCGATCCACTACGAGCAGGACTCCGACCACATCGTCCTCATCACCATCGACCGGCCCGAGGCGCGCAACGCCCTCGACATGTACCACTTCCGCGACCTGGCGGCGGCGTGGCGGAAGTTCAAGAACGACGACGACGCGTGGGTGGCGATCATCACCGGCGTGGGCGACGCGTTCATGGCCGGCGCCGACCTGAAGACCTACATCCCCCAGATCACCAAGCTGTCGAACGAGATCCAGGCGGGCGGGGTCAAGGAGATCGATGGCTGCCGCCTGTCCGACGGCACCTACGCGGTGCTGCGGGGGACCGACATCTACAAGCCGATCATCGCGGCGGTGAACGGCCCGTGCGTGGCCGGCGGCATGGAGATGCTCGGCGGCGTCGACATCCGCATCGCCACGCCCAACGCGTCGTTCGGGGTGATGGAGCCCAAGCGGGGCCTGTTCGCAGGAGGCGGCACGACCGTGCGCCTCCCCCGCCAGTTGGCGTTCCCGGCGGCCATGGAGTTCCTCCTCACGGCCGAGCGCTTCCCGGCCCGGCGGGCCCTCGAGCTCGGCCTGCTCAACGAGATCGTGGACGAGGCCGAGTTGCTGCCGAAGGCGCGCGAGTGGGCCAAGCGCATCACCGCCAACGCACCGATCGCCGTGCAGGCGACCAAGGAGAGCGTGCTACGCGGTCTGTCGGTGAGCATGGACGAGGCGTACGGCATCGAGATGGAGCTGGCCGGCCGTGTCTTCTCGAGCGAGGACGCCAAAGAGGGTCCGGCCGCGTTCGCCGAGAAGCGTGAGCCGCGCTGGACCGGTCGCTGAGCCGCATGAGCATCGACCCCCGCACCCCGTGCCTCATCGGCGTGGCCCAGCAGACGTGGCGCGACGCCGATTTCGCCCCCGAGCCCCTCGACATGTGGGAGGAGGTCAGCGCCGCCGCCGCTGTCGACGCCGGCCTCACCGACCTGGCCGCCCTCGACAGCGTGCAGGTCGTCTACACGCAGAGCTGGCAGTACGACGACCCGGCCGGCCGCCTGTGTGAGCGCCTGCAGGCCACGCCCGCCCACCGCTTCTACTCCGGCATCGGCGGCACCACGCCACAGCTGCTCGTCAACAAGACGTGCGAGTCGTTGCTGGCCGGCGAGTACGACCTGGCCCTGATCACGGGCGCCGAGGCGCTTGCCACCAAGCGCAAGCTGCGCAAGACCGGTGCGAAGGCGGAGTGGAGCCACCGCCACCCGGAGGCGCCTCCGTTCCCCTTCGAGGACCCGTTCCACCCGGCCGAGATGGCGCACCAGGTGTGGGAGGCGTGGCTCACGTTCCCCATCTGGGACATCGCCCGCCGGGCCAAGCTCGGCATCGCGCCCGACGACTACCGGCGCCAGCAGGGTGAGCTCCTCGCGCCGATGACCGAGGTGGCCGCCGCCAACCCGTATGCGTGGTTTCCCACGGCGCGGTCGGTCGACGAGCTCATCACCGCCACCAAGGCCAACCGCATGGTCGGCTATCCGTACACCAAGTACATGGTGTCGATCATGGACGTCGACATGGCGGCCGCGCTGGTGCTGGCCACCCACGAGACGGCCAACGACCTCGGCGTGCCCGACGACAAGCGCGTCTACGTGCGGGGGTGGTGCTACGCCACCGACCCGCCGTACGTGGCCGAGCACGTCGACATGACGCGGTCGCCGGCGATGGAGGCCGCGTCGCGAGAGGCGTTGACACGCGCCGGGGTGAACGTCGACGACATCGCCCACTTCGACCTCTACAGCTGCTTCGCCAGCTCGGTGAACTTCGCCATCGACGCGCTGGGCGTGCGGGCCGATGACCCTCGCGGGCCGTTCACCGTCACCGGCGGACTGCCGTTCGCGGGCGGCGCGGGCAGCGACTACGTCACCCACTCGATCGCGGCCATGGTCGAGACGCTGCGTGCCGAGCCGGGCGCCCTGGGGCTCGTCAGCGGCGTCGGCATGCACATGCAGAAGCACGCCTTCGGCGTGTACTCGACGACGCCCGGTGACGTGCGTCCGCCCGACCCGATCCCACCTGCCGAACGGGCCCCGATCGTCGACACGTACACGGGCTCGGTCACGGTCGCCTCGTACACCGCCGCCCACGGGCGCGACGGCGAGGCCGAGTGGGGCCTGGTCGTCGGTGACCTGCCGGGTGACGGGGGCCGGTGCTACGGCCGGGTCGAGGACGCGGGGCTGCTCGCCGCCATGGAGGCGGAGGAGTGGGTGGGCCGGTCGGTGGAGCTCAAGACCACCGACGGCAACGTCAACCTGGTCGTCGGGTAGCCGAACGGGCGGCCGCCGCCACTGCGGCCGCGGCCGCGCCGGCGGCGAGACCCGCGGCCGCGGACGGGCCGCCGGTGGGCGGCAACTCCCCCGCCCGCGTCGGCGCCGGCGCGGTGGTGCGGGCCGCGAACACGCTCGCCCACTGGCGGCTGTTGCGTAGGGCGGTGGCCATGATCGTGAGGGTCACGTTGTGACCGCCCGCCGACGGGAACACGCCGCCGTCGGCGACCACCACGTTGTCCATCGTGTGCAGCCGGCCGAAGCCGTCGGTCGCGCCCAGCGCGGGATCCGCCGACATGCGCAGCCCACCCATGATGTGGGCACCGGTGGGCAGGTTGCCCTGGGCGACCGGCATCATCGCCGACGACGTCTGCGGAACGGCGGCCGCCGCGTCGGCGCCCGCCGCCTTGAGCAGCGCCGTGAGCAGTGGGATGTAGAAGCGTTGCGCCGCCAGCTCGTGGGCGTGGGGCGAGTACGTGATGCGGGCCACCGGGAAGCCGCGGTAGTCCTTCACCTTGGGATCGAGGTCGACGGTGTTGGTGCGCTGGGGCAGGTCCTCGGCGAGCATCTGGATGCCGCACAGCCGGTCGCGCAGCACGCTGGCCCGCATGAGCTCCTTGAACGCGGTGCCGAACGGCTTGATCCCGCCCAGCGCCGTCGTCAGCAGGAACTGGTACGTCTTCCCTTCGCTGATCGGATCCTGGCTGCCGCCCAGTTCGCAGGTGCCGCCGCGGAAGTACGGCAGGCCGGCCGCGGCCGCGGCCGCGCGTGCACCGGGGAAGTCGGGATCGGCGAAGTCGTCGATCACGTGCGTCGTCGAGCGGCCCCGGTAGGCATGGATGCGCTCGGTCAGGAAGACGCCGACCCCGGCCGTGAACCAGTGGAACATCAGGTACTTGCCGACCACGCCGTGCGGGTCGGGCAGCTCCGACAGCTTGACCAGCCGGGCGGACTCGATGGCGTTGGCCGCCACCACCACCAGGTCGGCCGCCTCGTCGTGCGACTTCAGCTTGTTGTCGATCCACGTCACGCCGGTGGCCTTCGTGCCGTTCCGGTTGATGCGCGAGACGAACGACTCGGGCCGCAGCTCGGCACCCGCGATCAACGCCCGCCGCAACGGCGCCAGGGCGCCGATGCGGGCGTGGATGGGGCAGCCGTAGGTGCTGCAGAAGCCGCAGTTGTTGCATGCCGGCCGGCCGTCGTACGGCACCGAGTTGATGGCCATCGGCGCGGGGAACGGATGCAGGCCGAGTGACGTCGCCCCGCCCGACAGCAGGATCGACGACAGCTGCGGCGGGCCCGGCGGCATCGGCAGCTGGTTGACGCGCGGCGCGTGCGCCCGCGTAGGCGACTCGGCGATGAGGTGGATGTCGCCCGCCACGCCGATGAGGTGCTCGATCTCGTCGTAGTACGGCGCCAGCTCGGCGTAGTCGAACGGCCAGTCGATGATGTCGGCGCCGTCGATCGGCCCGAGCATCGACTTCTTGCGGAAGTCGATGTCCCAGTAGCGCGGCGTCTTGGCGTCGAAGTGCACGGCGCCGCCGCCGACGGTCGTGGGGATGTTGTTGACGAAGCCCGTGAAGATGGAGTCGGTCGTGTTGTCGGGCCGGTAGGTGCGGGGCTCGAGCTCGTCGGTGTCGGGGTCCTCGAAGAACCGCGTCGGGCCCTTGAGCTCGTCGTTGGAGAACGGCGTCGCCGGCGCCTGCGTCTTGAGGTCGCCGAAGTAGTTCGGACCCTTCTCGAAGATCACGACGTTCCAGCCCGCCTCGGCCAGCGTCATGGCCGCGGTGCTGCCGCCCGGCCCGCTGCCGATGATGATGGCCTTGCCCTTACCGGCCATAGGTCCGCTGCCTCGCCACCGCGGCCGCCGCCACGCCGAGCTGTCCGAGCAGGTCGGCGACCACGCCGGTCGGCACGTACACGTCGGGACCGTCAGAGTTGGAGACCTCGGCCGGCGTGTACCCGCGGGGCTGCGAGTCGCCCTTGAACTTGATCTCCTTCCACCCGACCAGGTTCTGGTTCCCGCCGTACTCGGGGATGGAGTACATGCCCTCGATGGCGTGGGTGAACAGCAGGTCGCGGAACGCGCCCGCGTTGGTCAGCACCTGGTCCCTGGTGTTGTTGTCGGCACCGACGAAGTCGCCACTGGCCGCCGCGTCGAGGGCCTTGACGCCGTCGGCGTACTGCTTCTGCAGCGACGCCACCTTCTTCTCCCAGCCGAGGCGCTGTGCGGGGGTGAGGGGGATGAAGGTGGCCATGAAGTTGGTGGTGCCGCCCGACCGGTTGCTCCACGGACCGCCGGCGTGGATCTTCTCCGGCGTCACCGTGAGGGCGCCGAGCAACGTGTCGATGTAGCGCACCACGTTCGCCTCCCGGGCGCCCGGGTGGCCCATCTCCAGCGGGTCGTCGAGCGGCCCCGGGATCATGCGGGCGGTGGCCTCGCGCACCACCGCCGCCTGGTGGTCGTCGAAGAACAGGAACCCGGTGGACGCCGCCTCGGCCCGCGCCCAGTGCAGGACCTCGGCCGGTACGAGCGCGGCCAGGCCCAGCAGGCTGGCGCCCTGGATGAACTGCCGTCGTGAGATGTGCCCCTCAGCCATCGGGCCGCGACACTACGTGGAAGGATGAGCGGCCGTGCCTGCCGATCGCATCCGCGCCCTCGTCACCGCCCCGTTTCGCGGCGAAGGTCTCGATCGTCTCCGTGAATTGGGCGACGTCGAGCTCGACCCCTGGATCGACTACAACCCGATGCGGCTGTACGGGCCCGAGCAGCTGGCCGAGCGGCTGAAGGACTCGGGCGCCGACGTTCTCATCTGCGAGGCCGACTTCTGCTCGGGCCCCGTCTTCGACCTGCCGCTACGGGCCATCGGGTCGACGCGCGGCGACCCCACCAACGTCGACGTCCCCGGCGCCACCGCCGCCGGCATCCCGGTGCTGCACGCGCCGGGCCGCAACGCCGACGGCGTGGCCGAGATGACGATCGCGCTGTTGTTCGCGGCGTCGCGGCACGTGGTGCCCGGGGACGCCGACGTGCGGGCCGGCGAGGTGTTCCGCGACGGCACGATCCCCTACCAGCGCTACCGGGCGTGGGAGCTCAACGGCCGCACCGCCGGCCTCGTCGGCCTCGGCGCCATCGGCCGGGCCGTGCGCTGGCGCCTCGAGGGTCTTGGGATGAAGGTGCTGGCGTCCGACCCCTACGCCAAGGACGCCACCAACACTCTCGACGAGGTGCTCGAGCAGTCCGACGTGATCTCGCTGCACGCGGCCATCACGCCCGAGACGCTCGGCATGATCGGCCCCGACCAGTTCGCCCGCATGCGCGATGGAGTCATCTTCATCAACGCGGCGCGGGAGGACCTGCACTCGCGGGACGCGTTGACGGCGGCGCTGCAGTCCGGGAAGGTCGCCGCCGCCGGCCTCGACCACTTCTCCGGCGAGCAGCTTCCGACCGATCACCCGCTGGTCTCGATGCAGAACGTGGTCCTCACCCCCCACATCGGCGGCGCCACCTACAACACCGAAGCCAACCACTCCCGCATGATCGCCGACGACCTCGCCCGCCTCCTGGCCGGCGAGCGCCCGGAGCGCATCGCCAACCCGGAGGTCCTGAAGAAGTGAGCAGCGAGAACGACGCCGTCAAGGAAGAGGTGCTCAAGACGGCCAAGGAGATGGTGGCCATCGGCCTGGCCGCCGGCACCGAGGGCAACGTGTCGGCCCGCCTCCCCGACGGCAACGTGTGCATCACGCCGTCGTCGCTCAACTACAACATCATGACGGTCGACGACCTCGTCACCATCGACCTCGACGGCAACCACGTGGAGGGCACGCGGGGTGCGTCGTCGGAGAAGGCGGTGCACCTCTTCAACTACAAGGCGTACGAGGAGGTGGGCTCGGTCATCCACTCGCACCCCGTGTACGCGTCGATGTTCGCGTGCGCCCACCAGTCGATCCCGGCCGCCATCGAGGAGTCGGTGGTGTTCATCGGTGGCGACATCCCGTGCTGCGATTTCAAGACGACCGGCACCGACGACCTGGCCGCCGAGGCCGTGCGCCTGCTGAGTGACCGGTCGGCGACCCTGCTCGCCAACCACGGCCTGGTGTCGATCGGCGCCGACCCCTACAGCGCCCTGCGCGTCGCCGCCCTCGTCGAGAAGGTGGCCAAGATCGTCGTCGGCGCCCGCCAGCTGGGCGGCGAGCAGTCCGTCCCCGAGAAGGTCAAGTCAGACTTCCACGGCGTCTACACCCTCATGAGGCCGCACAGACTTCCCTAACGGAAGTCGAAGGCCACCTTGATCGCTCGCGACTCGCCCTGGTTGGCGATGGCCGCAAAGGCGTCGCGCCACTCGGCCAGGCGGAAGGTGTGGGTGAGCATGCCGGTGAGGTCGATGGTGCCGTCGGCCACCATGTCGAGGTAGTGCTGGATGGCGTGCTGGCGCACGCCGCGCACGGTCTCGATGGCGAAGGCGTTGGAGCCGACGAGGCGCACCTCCTTGAAGTACAGCGGCGTCCACTCGAAGCGGCCGGG
>Ga0070741_10010920_pt1 | contig 16958 bp, 15 predicted proteins | sample Coa_R1_4_FD_66440 | JGI IMG/M metagenome (GOLD analysis project Ga0070741, IMG submission 66440) | Surface soil microbial communities from Centralia Pennsylvania, which are recovering from an underground coalmine fire - Coalmine... | ecosystem: Environmental > Terrestrial > Soil > Unclassified ...
CGCGGCCATGACCGCGGACGCGCCGAAGGCAAGGACGATGCCGTCACGATCGTCGGGACGGACGCGCGTGATCACCGCGCCTGCGATGGCGAACACCGCGGCGAGGAGCGTCACGACCGCAGCGGCGTCGAGCGAGTACGACGGCAGCAACCACGTGATCACGAAGCCGAGCACGCGCCCGCCGACGCCGCCGCCGGTGGCGTTGCCGAGCGGGGTCGTCGTCGAGCCACCGCCGCCGCCGATGAGCGATGCCGCCCACCGTGACTCGAGCAGATGCGCCGCTGCGGCGGCGACCAACGGCACGAGCGCGACGGCGAGCAGCGCGCGGTCACGTCGCTGCCACGCGAGCAACGCGGCGGCGGCCGCCAGCCCCGCCGCCAGGAACACGCCCTCGGTGCGCAGCAGCACGCACGCCACGATCGCAACGGCGAGCACGACCCCGCCGACGGCGCGGCGCCCGCGGCGGTCGACGGCGTCGACGAGCGCGATCGCGGCAATGGCGGCGCACGCCGCGCCGAGCGCGTGCGCGATCAGCACGTACCCGTCGAACAGCAGCGGGCTGGCGACGCCGGCGATCCAGAGTGCGAGCACGGCGGCACCGGGCGGCGCCCGCAGCCGTCGCGCCAGCAACGCCGCGCCGACGGCCGCCACCCAGGTGCCCACCAACGACAGCACGAGCATGGCGCCCCGTCCGCCTGCTCGGTCGGCACCCGCGAGCAGCAGCGCGTACAACGGGTGCTTGACGAAGGGCGCGTAGCGGTCGCCGTTGCGTTGTGACAGCTCGATGGGGAACGCCTGCCCCGACGGATCGGCCGCGGGGAACGGATGCGCCATCGTCCAGCCGTCGCCGTCCGCGAGCAGCTTCGCCTGCGCCACGGCTGCGCCCTCGTCCGCCGAGAACATCCCGCCCGTGCCGATGATCGGCACCAACGCCAGCAGGACGAGCGCCAGCACCGCCGCGTGGGCGGCGAGCGGCGCGTCGACGGCGCGTCGGGTCAGCGTCGCAGCGGTGATCTAGCCAGCGTCGCGCAGCTCGCGCCGCAGTTCGTTGATCTCGTCGCGCAGGCGGGCGGCGTACTCGAAGCGCAGCTCGGCAGCAGCGTCGTGCATCTCGTCCTCCAACGTCTGGATGAGACGCCCCAGCTCGGACGGCGCCAGGTCGCCGAGCTCGTTGCGGCGCCGTTCGTCGCGCTGGCGCTGCATGCGGCCACGACGGTCGCGTCCGGGCGTCGGCGCCTTGCCGTCACCCTCGGGCCGGAGGTGGGCGAGGATGTCGGTGACGGCCTTGCGGATCGTCTGCGGATCGATGCCGTGCTCGGCGTTGTACGCCTGCTGCAACCCGCGGCGGCGGTTCGTCTCGGACAGCGCACGTTGCATCGAGTCGGTGACGTTGTCGGCGTACATGATCACCTGGCCGTCGACGTTGCGGGCTGCTCGTCCGATCATCTGGATCAACGACGTCTCGCTGCGGAGGAACCCTTCCTTGTCCGCGTCGAGGATGGCGACCAGCGAGACCTCGGGGAGGTCGAGACCCTCGCGCAGCAGGTTGATGCCGACGAGGACGTCGAACTCGCCGAGGCGCAGGTCTCTGATGATCTCGATGCGCTGGATGGTGTCGACGTTCGAGTGCAGGTAGCGCACGCGCACACCGAGCTCGAGCAGGTAGTCGGTGAGATCTTCTGCCATCTTCTTCGTGAGCGTGGTGACCAGCACGCGGTCGCCGCGCGCCACGCGGTCGTTGATCTGCTCCATGAGGTCGTCGATCTGGCCCTTGGTCGGCTTCACGATGACCTCGGGATCGACGAGGCCGGTGGGGCGCACGATCTGCTCGACCACCTGGGACGACACCTGCAGCTCGTACGGGCTCGGCGTGGCGGAGAGGAACACCACCTGGGGCACGCGCTCGACGAACTCGTCGAAGCGCAACGGCCGGTTGTCGGCCGCGGACGGCAGCCGGAACCCGTGCTCGATGAGCACCTCCTTGCGGCTGCGATCGCCCTCGTACTGGCCGTGCAGCTGCGGCACCGTCACGTGGCTCTCGTCGACCACCACGAGGAAGTCGTCGGGGAAGTAGTCGAGCAACGTGTGCGGCGGCTCGCCCGGGCTGCGCCCGTCGATGGGCGCCGAGTAGTTCTCGACGCCGTTGCAGTAGCCCACCTCCTGCATCATCTCGAGGTCGTACTGCGTGCGCATGCGGAGACGCTGCGCCTCGAGCAGCTTGCCCTCCTTCTCGAAGTGCGCCAGCTGCTGCTGGAGCTCCGCCTCGATGCGGGTGATGGCGGCCCGCATGCGCTCTTCGCTCGCGACGTAGTGGCTGGCGGGGAACACGATCAGCTCGTCGAGCGTCTGGATGCGCTCGCCGGTGAGGGGGTCGACGACGGTGATCTGCTCGATCTCGTCGCCGAAGAACTCCACCCGCACCGCCGTCTCGTCGTAGGCGGGGTGGATCTCGAGCGTGTCGCCCCGCACGCGGAACTTGCCGCGGGTCAGGTTCATGTCGTTGCGCTCGTAGTTCATGTCGACGAGCTGGCGCAGGATCGAGCGCTGGTCGCGCTCCTCGCCCGTCTGCACGACGAGGTAGTGGCCGCGGTACTCCTCGGGTGAGCCGAGGCCGTAGATGCACGACACCGAGGCGACGACGATCACGTCCTTGCGGGTGAGCAGCGCCGACGTGGCGGCGTGGCGGAGGCGGTCGATCTCGTCGTTCACCGAGCTGTCCTTCTCGATGTACGTGTCGCTCGACGGGATGTACGCCTCTGGTTGGTAGTAGTCGTAGTAGCTGACGAAGTACTCGACCCGGTTGTGGGGGAAGAACTCCCGGTACTCGTTGGCGAGCTGGGCGGCGAGCGACTTGTTCGGCGCGATCACCAGCGTCGGCTTCTGGACCTGCTCGATCGTCCACGCCACGGTGGCGCTCTTGCCCGACCCGGTGATGCCGAGCAGCGTCTGGTAGCGGTCGCCCCGGTTGATGCCCTCGGCGAGCGCGGCCACGGCCTTGGGCTGGTCGCCGGCGGGCGCGAATTCGCTGACCATCTCGAACTTCGCCATCCGGGGAAGTCTACGGACCCCCTGTGACAGCGAACCCGGGTCGGTTCCGGCCGCCGGAGGGGCCGGAACCGGCGTGCGCCGGGTCAGAGGGCGGGGAGGAAGGCGGGCTGGCAGCGAGGTGGGTCGAGCTCGTCGAGGGAGCGGAAGGCGAACAGCTTCGATTCCCAGGACGGCACGGGCTCGACGAGCGCGGGATCGTCCGCGGCATGGGCCACCGTGCGGACCTCACCGTGGCGGCGGTACGTGACGGCGACGTCCCGGTGGTGGCTGAGGTAGTCGCGCAGCTGGAGGAACGGGATGTCGAACTTCGACGTGGCGTACGCCTCGAGCCCCGGGTCCGACGACGAGACGATCGCCACGAGATCGCGCTGGTCGTCGGTGAGCGGCAGCGTCCTGCGCACGATGAAGTGGTTCGAGTCGCCGCCCGCGGTCACGAGGTTGGCGTACATGTTGAACGCGTAGGCCGTGCGCAGCTCGAGGTAGGGCGCGGCGCCGTTGAACACCACGAGCGCGACCACGATCCACAACCAGCGTTGCGGGCGCAGGGGCACGTCGATGCGTCGCGTGCGCGTCGCCACCAGGTGGTGCACGACGAGGACGAGCACGAGCGCGTCGAGCAGCAACCACGCCCACATGCGCCCGTCCAGGAACACGCGGTACAGCCCCTTGCCGTGCCCGTACCACTGGACGCCGAGCAGCGCGAGCGCGCCGACCACGACGACGGTACGGACGCTCTCGCGCGCCTGGTCGGTGAGCGATCGCCACCGCGCGACGACATCCGACGCGAACGCCGCGGGCAGGAACAGCGTGAACAGCGCGGTGAGCACCGACGAGAAGTCGGAGAACAGGTGGCTCTGGTCGAGCGCGATGAGGCTGTGGAACACGAGCCCGAGCACGACGCCGAACCGGCGCGTCACCGGGAACAGCAGCAGCACGGGCACGCTGAGCTCGACACCGGCCGTACCGATCGGGACGAGATGGGCCCACCACCCCGCGGTCGCGCTGTGCACCGTGACGTGCAACGAGCCGGCGAGCTCGTCGAAGTAGTAGTTGCCGCAGCTCACCCGTGGCGTGAAGAAGGCGCTGTTCAGCTTCGAGAACGCGGCGAACGAGTAGAAGCCGAGCAGGGCGACGCGCGCGAACGGCACGAACCGACGCTCGAGCGCGACGCGGTCGTGCCCCTTCGTCCACACGATCGCGACGAGGATCCCGAGGTCGACGAGGCAGACGAGCGCCCAGTGGCTGCCGACGACCGGGGCCTCGAACCAGAACGAGACCGGTCCCGCGACCGCGAGCGCGGTCAGCCACGCCGTCGAGCGCGGCCGCACCAGCACGGCGACGGCCAGCAGGCCGACGACGACGTGCGTGACCGCGACGGTCGTGACGTCGTCGAACACCGCCGTGGCGCGGCCGCTCGGGCCCCAGACGTGGAAGAGGTTGGCGAACGCCCAGAGGACGGCGAACACGGCGAGCACGTCCGCGTGCGCGCCGGCGCGCTGCGGCGCGTCGTCGGTCAGTCGCGCGGGAGCGACTCGATCCACGCCCACACCTCGTCCACCTGGCGGCGCAGCTCCTCACGCGAACCGGAGTTGTCGATCACGCGATCGGCCACCGCCAGTCGATCCTCGCGGCTCGCCTGGTTGGCGATGCGAGCGCGGGCATCCGCTTCCGTCATCCCCCGTTGCCGCACGAGGCGCTCGACGGCGACGTCGGGATCGACGTCCACCACGATCACCGCGCCGTAGCCACCACGGGCCGATTCGACGAGCAGCGGCACGTCGTACACGATCACCCTGCCCGTGTCGGCTTCCGCCTGCATGCGCTTCACCATCTCCGCGCCCACCGCGGGGTGCACGATCGCCTCGAGATCCTTCTTCGCGTCGGCGTCGGCGAACACGATCGAGGCGACCGCGGCGCGGTCGAGCGTGCCGTCGGGAGCGACGATCGCAGGACCGAAGCGTTCGACCATCGCGTCGAACACCGGTTGGCCGGGCTGTTGCAGCTCGCGCGTGATGGCGTCGGCGTCGATGATCACCGCGCCCTTCTCCGCCAACAGCGCCGACACGGTCGACTTGCCGGCGCCGATGCCGCCGGTCAGACCGATGACGAGCACCACGTCACCCTAAGGCGCACCGCCGTACGATTCGGGCATCGCGGGTGAGGACGAACTCCATGCGCCGGCGCCGGCGCGGCGGCTGCAGGCGGCACGGGCGCTGTCACCGCGCGCCGCGAAGAAGCTCCAGCGCGCGGTCACGGGATGGCCGGACAATTCGCCGGGCGCGTGCAACGCGTGGCTCGTGCTCGTCACGACGAAGCCACCGACGTGGCGCGACCCGCTGCTGCCCTGGCGCGAGCAGCCGCTGTCGGTCGGCACGCCCCACGAAGGGTTCCTCTACCCCGACCCGCTCGGCTTCTGGACCGAGGTGCGGCGCTGGATCGTGCTCCTGCTGCGCGCCGAGGAGCCGTCGTGGGACGCGTCGGAAGCGCTCGGCGTCGCCGCGCTGGTCCACGTCGGCGCGGACCCGGCCGCGCTCGACCTCGCGATGACGACGTGCCGCCCGCAGGTCGTGCTGTTCCTCGACGAGCCCGCGTGGCGCGCCGCCGGCTGGCAGGCCGACACGCGCCCCCACCACATCCCCGACCCGCACCGCGCCGGGCAGGTGTACCAGGGGTTCTGGGGACGAGCGGTCGACGCCTCGGGCCGCGCCATCGAGGTGGGCAAGGCGCCCCAGCACCCCAGCACGCACCGTCTGTACCGGCGCGAGGACATGGACGGGTTCCTCCTCGATCGCATCCCACGGGCCCGAACGACACGGCCGACGCGCCGCACGCGGTCGGTGACCACGCACCGCGGCGATCCGGACTAGTCCCATCAGGCCATTCGGAAATGGCTCGTTCGGGCCATGGAGCGAGTGGCCTTGAATGCCGACAATCCGGAAGCCAAGGACATCGAGGGACTCGGACGTGCGCGGGCGGCGATCGTTCCACGTTCGTACGGGGACCGCGTCCTACAGTTCGCGAAGGGGATGGAGGGCCGGTGCGTCGATCGAACCTGCTGGTGCTGGCGGGAATCGCGTTCTTCGTCGTCGGGGTGGTGATCGTCGCGCTGTTGCAGCGTGACAGCGGCTCGAGCACGAGCAGCGGCAACGGCTCCGTCGACGTGTTGTTCGCCAAGGAGGACCTCGCGGCGGGCACGAACGGCGAAGACGTCATCGACAAGGTCGAAGTGCGTCGCATCAACGCCAACGACAAGCAGCCCGACGCGTTGACCACGCCGAGCCAGCTGAGCAACACGATCCTCACCGCGAAGTTCTCGAAGGGCGAGCAGATCCGTGCCGGCGGTCTCCGGGCGCGCAGCGCGGTGCCGCAGGTGCCGGTGCCCGACGGCAAGGAAGCCGTCGCCGTCAGCGTGCAGTTCGTGCCCGGCGGCGCCGGGTACGTGGCGCCCGGCGACGTCGTGAACGTGTACCAGGTCATCCCCGGGCCGGTGCGCGACGCGACCGGCGGGGGCGCGCAGCTCCCCTACGGCACACCCCGCGCGCAGCTCCTGCTCACCAAGGTGAAGGTGCTCGACGTGCAGCAGCAGGTCGCCGCGCTCAACGGCGTCACGACGTCGACGACGACGCCGTCGAACCAGACCGGTGTCGTCTCACGTCCGAACGCCACCGGCAACCAGATGACGGTGCTGCTCGCCGTCGACAGCATCGACGCGGAGAAGCTCGTGTTCGGCTCGACCGGTGACGAGAACTACCTGTACCTGACCCGGGTCGACGACAAGGCGGCGGCATCGGGTCCGACCCCGGGGCGCGACTTCCAGAACATCTTCGACGAGTCGCCGGAAGTGGCGAACGCCCGGGACCACTAGTCCGCAGGAACGACGGAGGAGCCGTTGCGCAACCCCAAGATCCTCGTCCTCGATCGAGGGGAGGAGCTGGCCCAGCAGATCCAGCACGTCGCCGACGATCTGCGGCCGCGCCCCGAGATCGTGCCCTGCACGCGCCTCGGCTCGGTCGGTGAGCTCCTCGAGACCGACGGCCCGTTCGACGTGCTGGTCGCCGGACCGAGCCTCGGCACGCGCTCGGGCCTCCAACGCCTCGGTGTGATCCGTGAGGAGCTGCCGGGCATGAGCGTCGTGCTCGCGTTCAGCCGCCGCCCCGACGGCAGCCTGCGCGAGATCGTCCGGGCCGGCGCCGTCGACCTGCTGCAGCTCCCCGTCGACGACAAGGAGCTGATCGAGAGCCTCGACCGCGCCATCGAGCTGGCCCGCGCCGCGGCGGTCGTGAGCGAGGTGCCGACTTCACCCGCCGTGGCGGCACAGCCGAGCGCGCCCGGCGCACCGCAGCCCGGCCGTGTGTTCACGATCTCGTCCGCGACGGGCGGGTGCGGCAAGACGTTCTTCGCGACGAACCTCGCCTACTTCCTCGTGCGCTACACGGGGAAGCGGGCCTGCATCGTCGACCTCGACCTCCAGTTCGGCGAGGTCGTCACCGCGCTGCGCCTGCGCCCGAAGTACACGATCTTCGACGCGTTGCAGCGTGAGGACACCGACGAGGACGACCTGCGCGCCCACATCGAGGAGTACACCGTCGCGCACGAGACGGGCGTGCACGTGCTCGCTGCGCCGCGCGAGCCGTCCGAAGCGGACCGCATCACGCCGCCGGACGTCACTCGCATCGTCGAGGCGGTGCGCAAGCAGTTCGACTACGTCGTCGTCGACACGCCGCCGCAGTTGAACGAGAGCGTGCTCGCCGCGTTCGACCTGTCCGACCAGCTGTACGTGATGGCGACGCTCGACCTGCCGAGCGTGCGCAACATGAGCGTGTTCCTCGGCACGCTCGAGCGACTGAAGATCTCGTCGGACAACGTCCGGTTGATCCTCAACAAGGCGGAGTCCGACGTCGGCATCGACATCGACCAGGTGACGAAGCTCTTCCCGCAGGGCTTCCAGGCGATCCTCCCCTACGCCAAGGAGGTGAGCCGCTCCATCAACCTCGGCATGCCCGTGATGGCGGCGTCACCGCAGGCGGAGATCAGCCGGTTGATGACGAGCGGTATGCGCCCTCTGCTCCCACCGGACGCGCAAGTCAAGGTCGAAGAGGCCCCCGTCGCGAAGAAGCGCGGGTTGTTCGGCCGCAAGAAGTGATGCCAGGAGGCGATCGATGAAGCTCTCGGAGAAGCTTGCCGCGCTGGAGGAGGAGGAGAAGACCGCAGCCGACGCCACGCCGAACGCGTTGACGCCCGGTGTGCAGCGCCGGCGACCGGCGAGCACCCAGCGCGCCCGGACGGGCAGCACCTGGGAGGCGACGAAGCGCAAGGTCCGCCAACTCGTGCTCGACGAGGTCGCCCCGAACATGCAGGGGTTGTCCGGCGACGAGTTGACCGCGGAGGTGAAGTCGGCGGTCGACCGCATCCTGCAGCGAGAGGACGTCAGCGTCTCGCCGCTCGAGCGGCGCAAGTTCGTGCAGGAGATGATCGCCGACACGCTCGGCTACGGGCCGCTCGACCCGCTCCTGCAGGACGACTCCATCACCGAGATCATGTGCAACGCCTTCGACGACATCTGGATCGAGCGCAACGGCCTCATCGAGCACACGGACATGGCGTTCACCGACGACTCGCAGTACCGCCAGGTCATCGAGAAGATCGTCGCCGCCGTCGGACGTCGCGTCGACGAGTCGTCGCCGATGGTCGACGCCCGCCTCCCCGACGGCTCGCGCGTGAACGCCATCATCCCGCCGCTCGCCATCCACGGGTCGGTGCTCACGATCCGGAAGTTCTCCGCCGACCCCTACACGGCGAAGGACCTCATCAACTTCGGCACGTACACCATCGACCTCGTCACGGTGCTCGAGGCATGTGTCCGCGGACGCCTGAACGTCCTCGTGTCCGGCGGTACGGGCACCGGCAAGACGACGAACCTCAACGTCCTGTCGTCGTTCATCCCGGACGGCGAGCGCATCATCACGATCGAGGACTCGGCGGAGCTCCAGTTGCAGCAGCCGCACGTGATCAACCTCGAAGCCCGCCCCGCGAACGCGGAGGGACGGGGCGAGGTGAACATCCGCGACCTCGTGAAGAACGCGCTGCGCATGCGCCCCGACCGCATCATCGTCGGTGAGTGTCGTTCGGCCGAAGCCCTCGACATGTTGCAGGCGATGAACACCGGTCACGAGGGCTCGATGACCACGGTGCACTCGAACAGCCCGCGCGACGCCATCAGCCGCCTCGAGACGATGGTGTTGATGGCCGGCTTCGACCTGCCGGTGAAGGCGATCCGGGAGCAGATCGCGTCCGCCATCGAGCTGATCATGCACGTCGACCGGCTGCCCGACGGCCGCCGCGTCGTCACCGCCGTCACCGAGGTGCAGGGCCTGGAAGGCGAGACGATCCTGTTGCAGGACATCTTCAAGTACCGGTACCTGCCGGGCACCGAGCGCGGCAAGCCCGCGGGCGAGCTCGTACCGACGGGGCTCCGTCCCAAGTTCATGGACAAGCTGATCGAGAAGGAGATCGAGGTGCCGGCCCAGGCGTTCCGGTCCCCGACGCCGCTGCGCCAACCTGCGGCGGCGGCGAGCCGGCGGCGCGTGCGCGTGCCGGAGGCGTCCGAGATCGCCGAGCGCGAGCGCCTGCGGTGACCGCCGCCGGGCGTTTGTGCGGTTCTTTCCGGCGAATTGCGCCGGTTTTCACCGCCGGAACGGGAGGAGTGCGCTGATGGACGGGTCGACCGTCGTCGCCGCCGTGCTCGTCGGGGGCGGGCTCGCCCTGCTGGCCGTCGGCTTCCTGAACCGCATCTACCAACGCGAGGAGCGCCTCGCCGACATCCTCGACCTCCCCTACGGCGAGAGCGACGTCGAGCTCGATGCCGTCGTCGAGCAGCACTCGGCGATCGTCGAGAACCTCAGCGGTCTCGCCGGGAAGATGGTCGAGCAGCTCGACGAGAAGGGCAGCCTGCTGCGCAAGCTCGAACAGGCGCGGCTGCCCGTGCGCCCCGGCGAGTTCGTCGTCATCGTCGTCGCCGGCGGCGTGGTGCTCGGCGCCTTCGGGTTCGCCATCACGTCGCAGTGGTTCGTCGGCGTCATCGGCGTCGCCGCGTCGTGGTTGCTCGCCAACCTCTACCTCGACCGCCGCATCCGCAAGCGGCGCCAGAAGTTCGAGGAGCAGTTCCCCGACGCGTTGTCGCTGATCGCGTCGTCGTTGTCGGCCGGGCACACGTTCCTGCGCTCGATCCAGATGATGACCGAGGAAGCGGAACCGCCGCTGTCCGAGGAGTTCGGGCGCGTGATCAACGAGACCGCCCTCGGTGACCCGCTCGTCGACGCGCTGGAGCGGATGTCGCAACGACTCGACGTCCGCGACGTCGCGTGGGTGGTGCAGGCCATCCGCATCCAGCAGACGGTCGGTGGCCGTCTCGCCGACCTGCTGCACACGCTGGCCGACTTCATCCGCGCCCGTGAGGAGATCCGCCGGGAGGTCGACGTCCTCACTGCCGAGGGTCGCATCTCGGCGTGGGTGCTCGGTGCGCTGCCGGTCTTCCTGCTCATCGCCATCTCGGTGATGAACCCCGGCTACATGGACCCGATGTTCCGCGGCTGGGGCTACGTCTGGCTCGGCGGCTCCGCCGTCATGGTCGCCCTCGGCGTGGGAGTGATCAACAAGATGGTCAAGGTCGACGTGTGATGGTGATCGCGATCCTGTTCTTCGTCATCGGTGCGGGCGTGTTGATCTACGCGGGCGTGTCGCAACGGTCGACCGTGCCCGTGGACGATCCCGAGGCGTACCTGCGCAGCCTCGACTACGACGGTGACGAGCCCGACGAGTTCCAGCAACTCCTGGCCGAGCCGTTCCTGGGGCGCGTGCTCCGTCCCCTCGGCAGCAAGGCGCTCGGTTCGATCGCGTCGCTGCTCCCCTCGAACTACCGCGACGGCATCCGCGAGAAGCTCATCTACGCCGGTCTGGCCGGCCGCTACCGCGCCGAGGAGATCATCACCGCCCAGGTGCTGCTCGGTGGCCTGATGGGCGCCGTCGCGCTCGGGTACATCGCGCTGCTGTCGCCGTCGACGCAGTTCGCCATCGTCGCCGTCATCCTCTTCCCCGTCATCGGCGCGACGTTCCCGAACGTGTGGCTCACGCGTCAGGTGCGCGAACGCCAGGACGCAATCCTCAAGGATCTGCCCGACACGCTCGATCTCATGGCCATCTCCGTGGAGGCGGGGGTCGGGTTCGAGGGCGCGCTCGGGATCGTGTGCGACCACTTCCAGTCCCCGCTGGCGGACGAGTTCACGCGTACGCTGAAGGAGATGGAGCTGGGCCTTCCCCGACGGGAGGCTCTGCAGAACCTGAAGAAGCGGACCGAGGTACCGGAGCTATCGAACTTCGTACTGGCCCTGACGCAGGCCGACGCCCTGGGGATGCCGATCGGACGGGTCCTCAAGACGCAGGCGACGGAGATGCGCAGCAAGCGCCGTCAATGGGCGCGAGAGAAGGCCGCCAAGCTGCCGGTGAAGATCCTGTTTCCGCTCATCCTGTTCATCTTCCCGCCCGTCTTCGTCATCGTGCTCGGGCCCGCCGCGGCGAAGATCGGCGCAGTTTTCAGCTAGTCGAGGTCGCCGATCCGCAGGATCGGCTCGCCGCCTTCCGCCCTGCCATCGTCGGTGTCCGGTGGGGCACGGCCGCCATCGGTGTCGTACTCGCCGCCGGTGACGTCCAGAAGGGGCACTACGCGTCGGCGGTGTGGTGCGTCGTGGTCGTCGCCTACGCCGGCTTCCGCACCCTGCGCCCGTTGCGGGCCAGCGACGTCACGTCGCCCGTGCTGCCGATCGTCGCCGAGGTGGCGCTGCACGTCGCCGCCGTGGTGTCCACCGGCTTCTGGGACTCCCCCTTCGTCTTCTGCCTCATCACCGCGATCATCGTCGCCGGGTTCTCGCGCGGCTTCGTCTTCGCGCTCGAGGTCGTGGTCGTCACCGTGCTCGCCGTCGGCCTCCCCGACTGGCTGCGCAGCGAGCACGAGCTACGGATCGGCGCGCAGTGGGCCTCGGAGTACGTGCTCGTCGCGCTGGTGGCCGGGTACGCGCGGCGGATCTCGGGCGAGGCCGACCGCCAGCAGTCGCTCGCTCTCGACCGCCTCGGACGGTTGGCGGACGCGAACGCGCTGCTGTTCTCGCTGCACCGCGTCGCGCAGACGCTGCCGGCCTCGCTCGACCTCGACGAGGCGCTCGACTCGACGATGGTCCGCCTGCGCGACCTCTTCGACTTCGCGGCCGCCGCCGTGCTCCTGTTCGACGAGACCGACCACGGCTGGGTCACGGCACGACGCGAAGGCACGCGGTTGCAGCCGCGCTTCACGCCTGACGACCTCCCGCCCGCGCTGGCGACCGCCGTGGAGGAGCGGCGCACGGTCTCCGAGACGAACCTGCTCTCCACCGGCGGACCCGGCCTCGCACCGCGCATGTACTCCGGGATCTACGCGCCGTTGCTGGCGCGCGGGTCGGTCATCGGCCTCGTGTCGATCGAGCATCCGGATCCGCATCACTTCAGCCCCCGCGACGTCGAGCTGCTCAACGGCTTCGCCGAGCCCGCCGCGCTGGCGCTCGACAACGCCCGCTGGTTCGCCCGCCTGCGCACCGTGGGCGCCGAGGAGGAACGCACCCGCATCGCACGCGACCTCCACGACCGCATCGGCCAGTCCCTCGCCTACCTCGCGTTCGAGGTCGACCGCATCGTGAAGACGGCGGGCCGGGGCGAGCCCGTCGACTCGTCGCTCGAGCAGCTGCGGGGCGACATCCGCGACGTGATCCGCGACGTGCGCGACACGCTCTACGACCTGCGCACCGACGTGTCCGAGGCGCAGGACATGGTCACCGTGCTGGATCTGTACCTCCAGCGCGTGCGCGACCGCACGGGCCTCGACATCGTGTTGCGCAGCTCCGAGACGGGGCGCCTGCCGTTGCTGCAGGAACGGGAGCTGTTCCGCATCGCGCAGGAGGCGCTCGCCAACGTCGAGAAGCACGCCAACGCCACCCACGTCACGCTCACATGGCAGTGCGACGGGCACGAGGCGCTCCTCGAGATCGCCGACGACGGCAAGGGGTTCCCCATGGGGCGCGCCGGCCGTCTCGACTCGTACGGCATCATCGGCATGCGCGAACGCGCCGCCAGCATCGGCGCCACGCTCGACATCGAGAGCTCACCCGGCGTCGGCACACGTGTCCGCTGCCTCGTCGGGACGCGTCCGACACCACGGCCGAGTCTCCTCGGACTCCGAGGTCCCGCCGCGTAACGAGGCCCGGCACTAGGTTTTCGCCCGATGGGCATCCGACTGCTCCTGGCGGACGACCACCGGATGTTGCGCGAAGGCCTCCGCCGTTCGATGACGGAGGAAGGCTTCGACGTCGTGGGCGAGGCATCCGACGGGCTCGAGGCGGTCAAGCTCGCCGAAGAGCTCGCACCCGACGTGATCCTGATGGACGTCACGATGCCGGAGATGGACGGTGTCGAGGCGGCGCGGCGCGTACACGAGGCACAACCGGACGTGCGCGTCGTGATGCTCACGATGCACGCCGACGCCGACGTCGTCGCCTCTGCCATCCGGGCAGGCGCGTCCGGCTACCTCGTGAAGGACTGCTCGACGGAGGAGATCGCCAGCGCCGTGCGCATGGCCGCGGGTGGCGACACCGCCCTGTCACCGCAACTGGCGTCGAGCATGCTCGCGGAGCTGCGCAGGCTCGACCGTCCTTCCGACAACGAGGACGATCGCGTCATCACGAAGCGTGAGGAAGAGGTGCTCCAACACATCGCCGACGGGTGCTCGACACCCGAGGTGGCGGAGCGGCTGTACATCAGCCAGAAGACCGTCAAGAACCACCTCGCGTCGATCTACCAGAAGCTCGATGCGCGGGACCGCACGCAGGCCGTCCTCCAGGCCGTGCGCATGGGCATCATCCGCCTCGACTGAGTCGCTCGCGCCAGGCGCCGGCGAGGGTTGACACCCTGGCCCGAACGGAGGACGGCGGAGCCCCGGAACGGGGGTGATTCGCGGCATTCCTGGCGCGCCGGGAAAATGGGCCGCGTGGCCTATCCAGGCACCCGGCGTGACCGTCGATAGTTCTCTCGACAGGAAGCCAGTTCCCCGGGAACCGGGGGCGGTCGTCACCACTTACAAGGGAGCAACCAACACAATGATCACCTCGTTCGAGTTCCTCGCCACCTGGCTCCGGGCACGATTCGACGATGAGACGGGTGCCTCGCTGGTCGAGTACGCCCTCCTCGTTGCGCTGATCGCGGTCGTCTGCATCGCCGCCATCACGCTGCTCGGCAACAACGCGTCCTCGAAGTTCAACAGCGTCGCCAACTCGATCAACTAGTCGAGCCCGACCAAGCAGTTCGAAGTGGTTCGAGGGCGGGCGCAGAGCCCGCCCTCGACTGCTTCTCCCGCCAGGAACCACACCCAGCACCCCACGGAGCACGCCATGGAAGGAACACCCCGCCAAGACCGCGCAGAGCGCCGCCGGGACCTGGGCGCCGGGCTGGTCGAGTACGCCCTGCTCCTCGCCCTCATCGCCTTCGTGTGCCTGGGTGCGCTGCAGTACTTCGGCGTGACCAACGGCGGCAGCATCAACAACTCCGCCAACTCGGTCGTCACCGCCACCAACTGATCCCCTGGCCGGCACGTCGTCGGCCTCCACTCGCCACCGACCCGCAGACGATCGCCTGCGGGTCGTTTCGCGTCCCTGGGGCGCCTCGGGGAACGACGTCGGACTAGCCCCGCCCGGCGCAGTGAAATGGGCCGGAGGACCTATGCATCCGGCCACGCACGGTGCCGATCCGATCCGGGAAGAACCACTTCCCCAGCGGGTCTGGGGTCACCTTGCTAACCGGGAGCCATCTGAATGCTTACGTCGTACGACTTCCTCGCCACCTGGCTGCGTGCTCGCTTCGCCGACGACGACGGTGCGTCGCTCGTCGAGTACGCCCTCCTCGTGGCGTTGATCGCGGTGGTCTGCATCGCCGCCATCACCCTTCTGGGCAACAACGCGTCGTCGAAGTTCGACAGCGCCGCCAACTCCATCAACTAGTGCAGCACTGACTCGTCGCCGGGCCCCGGGCGGGGATCACCGGGGCTCGGCCACGAGGAACTCCTGGTCGGAGTACACGACCCGCCATCGCGGGGAGGCCGCCAGGAGCTGGCCGGTCGCCTCGTGTGACGGCCACAGCACCGCGGTGGCGTGGTAGCGGTCGAGGACCTCCTCCCACCCTGCGGTGCCTTCGTTGAGGATCACGAAGTCGTCGATCACCTGCGTCGGGTACATGTCGTAGCGGTCGTCGAGGAAGACCTTCACCGACGTCCCGAACCTTCCCTCGAGGTAATTGCCGACGAAGTCGCGGGACACCACCCGCGCGCCGGGACCGAGCAGCCCCTCGCGCTGCGCCCACGTCACCGCCGCCACCGGGTAGCCGTTGTAGCTGTAGACCGGCCCGGAAGCCGCCACGGCCGCGCTCAACACGCCGAGCGCGACGAGCACGGCAGCCACGGGGCGGTACAACGGCCGCCGTTCCTCCCCCGTCACCTCCCCCAGCCCCCCGATCCCGACCGCGAGCATCGGCACGAAGACGAGGCTGGCGACGACGACGTTGCGGGCACCGAGCAGCGCCGCCACGGTGAACACGGCGACCGGTAGCCCGGCTCGCCACGACGGGCGACGAACGAGCGCGACCACGACCAGCACGAGCTCGAGCAGGAACGCCCGCTGGCCGACGTGCGTGAACTTCGGCGCCTGCCACTCGAGGACGTTCGACAGCACGTCCTGGCGTCGCAACAGCTCGATCGGGAATTCGAGCAGGCGGGGGCCGACCGGGTTGACGGCGCCGACGAGCACGCCGATGACCGCCCACTTCAGCGCCCGCAGCTCGACGGCCCAGGGCTGCCCGTCGAGCCGGCGTCCGATGGCGAGCAGGGCGACGGCGACGAGTCCGAGCGGGAACGACCCGTGCGTGTTGACCCACAACCACATCACGGGCACGAGCCAGCGCGGATCCAGCCGGTCCTCCGCGGCCAGCAGCAGCAGCGAGAGGGCGAGCAACCCGAACAGCAGCGGCCGCTCGACCCACCCGCCGTCGGTGGCCACGACGATCACCGGCAGCATGATCAGCATGCGGCTGAGCAACGAGCGCGCCGGCCTCGTCAGCGTCCACGCCAGGGCAGCGACGATCGCGGAGGTGACGCCGACGAGGAGCAGGACGCCGGCCTTGCCCCACAGCTGATCGGCGGCGCCGTAGAAGACCGACGCCAGCCAGCTCTGCACGACCCACGCATGACCGGGCGCCGTCCACGAGTACGGGTCGTGCGACGGGATGTGATGGCTCGACCAGATGATGCGCCCGGTGGCGAGGTGCGTCAGGTAGCTGTTGTCGTTGAGCGGCCCGAGCCCGATGAGCAACCCCACGTACGCGACGACGCCGCCGACGACGGCAGCGAGTGACGGCGACCGGCGCAGCACGCGGTCACGCTACGCGTCACCCCGGCGGTGGTGTGGGACCACGCACGGACCCCACGCCGACCGCGACCGAGTCAGCGGCCGGTGGCGCCGTCGATGCGCTCACGCAGGATGTCCGCGTGACCGGCGTGGCGCGCCGTCTCCTCCAGCAGGTGGGTCACCACCCAGCGCAGGTTGGCGGGCGGTCCCCTGTCGTCGAGGCCGCGGCACAGGTCGTCGAGATCGTGACGGGCGACGACGGCATCGACACGCTGCCACGTGGCGTGGTACGCCGCGACGGCCTCCGCGATCGTCGCGCCCTGCGGCGCCGCCAGGTCGTCCGCCGCGAAGCGTTGCAGGACCCACAGCGTCTCCGCGACGCACAGATGGTTCACGAGCCACAGCAGCGACGTGCCGCTCGCCAGGTCACTGTGGCGGGCG
>Ga0070741_10010921_pt1 | contig 16958 bp, 18 predicted proteins | sample Coa_R1_4_FD_66440 | JGI IMG/M metagenome (GOLD analysis project Ga0070741, IMG submission 66440) | Surface soil microbial communities from Centralia Pennsylvania, which are recovering from an underground coalmine fire - Coalmine... | ecosystem: Environmental > Terrestrial > Soil > Unclassified ...
AACGCCTGGAAGTCTGAAGATACTCCGAGGGTGAATCCATACCTCGGGCTGAACGGCGTATAACCTTTAATAAAAGCAGAATCCCACTGAAGTCCTGCGGCTTTCAATTGAAATCCGATTCGAGCTTCTCCCAGACTCTCAGTTCCCGGCGGAGGAGTCCGTGTGCTGTGCCGCCCATTAACTTCACCAACAACGTTGAACCGGTCCGTGATTTTTACGATTGCGGCGGCGCCATACAGAATCACATCGTTTTGAGATGTTCCGCTCAGTGGATTGGTCAGAATCGCAACGCCAACATTTCCAAAAGTGTTCAGCCGATCATTAAAGAAATGCTTCTCGGCCAGAACCATTCCAAACGCGTTTGTCGTGTTCGTTCCGATTCCTTTTGCCTGATCCGAATTCGGAAGCTGAACGCCAAAACGAAAACCGAATGCCGGTATGTGCTCGGTCTCTTTGGTAAGCTTGAATTTCGCAGAGAGAGTGAAATCGCCGACATCGTGCGTGTTTGATGAACTGCCAATGTTGAGCGGTATGGCCGAAACGCCTCTGGTTTCGATGTTCAGGTATTCGCGAATGGTTCCTGTGATCTCGAATTGAACATTTGGCGACATGCCAAAATAAACGCCGATATCACCGATTTTGGTAACATCACCGCTCAGACCAGAAAGACCGAATCGTTGCTTTTGATCGAGATCAAATCCGACTTGAACTCTGATGTTGCCCGGTTTGACAATGTCGACGTCTTCTGTGACCAATGGACGCTGCTGTCCATACCCGACAATTGTCAGCAGGATGACGCTCAAAAACAGTAATGCCACGCGGACCAGAAAGCTTCGCATTTCATCTTCCCACGGCCGGAATATCGCGATTCTAGATTAGTATGCGCGACAGTGTCAAACTCTAATTCGATTCGGGGTCGCTGACCGTTCCGATGAATAAAAGAGCGCCGGTTTGGCTGTCTCGTATTGCAATAAAGAACGGATGATCGGCAATGAATTCGAAAGGCGGTGGCGGCATCATCGCGGTTGCCCTGGCCACTCCGACAGCAGTAGCCGCTGCGGCTTCGGTGCCTTCCTCATTCACATCAATCACGGCTTTATGCTTAACGATTTCAATATAAAGCGGCTCGCGGCTCATTGCCGAAAAGTCCGCATGCTCTGGATCAAATGCGCTCACCATACCCAGTTTCTTCAGCGACGGAACCAAATTTTCATCCGACTCCATTTTAAAGCGCGGGATCTTGATCGTTCCGGGTTGCTCATGAAATCCGTTCATCCAGGTATTCCAGGTTTCTTGATTCAGTGTTGCCAGAAACCCATTTAACGATTTAGCCTCGCCGTCTGGCAGGAAGACATAAAGGCTGAATCGACCGGAACCATAAGGCAGGCTAACTGCTTGCCAATGATCGCCTTTTTGGTAGAGATAGCGACCGGGTTGCGACATCATCGGCACTTTAATTGTTTTGCCTTTGTCGGTTCTAAAGTCTTCAGGATTCGTGTCGGATTTCTTAAATTCGTTCTGCCACTTTCCTTTGAAATAGACAGCGTTGACCAGCATCATCACTGAATCAGGAGTCAAGCGCTCGACTATCTTATTAATCTTCCCATTGGTATTCTTTGAAACCCAGCCATTGATTGTTGCCAATGAACCGGGATCGGCGAAATCCAGTGAAGTTATCTCCGCTTTGAAAAATTCGTGGTCGCGTTTCAGGAAATCGGGGTAGAAATGGACTCCCTTTCTAGCCCATATCGAGTTTGCAATGCTGAGGGAAACCGATGGATCAGAAGACTCGAGTCCCTTCAACAAATCGAAGTTGAACTGATCGAATTGAGTCGTGTTCAGACCAGATTGACCGACAACGCTGGCCATTTCTTTGCGAGTAGCACCACCGGCTCCATTCATCGTCATCGCCAGCGCAGAAGAGATGCTCACGCCCGAAATTATCAGGTTGCCATTGTCGTGATGCGAAATCAGTTGTTTGAAGATGTCGAACCCGAACTTGTTATATCCATCTACATTTGTATTCAATGTGGGCACCGATCCGTTTCCGCCATTCAGGTTTTCGTCAATTTTAGTCGGTAAATCTGACGTCGTCGAATCTCGGTCTCGGCTGGAGCGAGTTCCCAGAACTGATGTTGCTAAAATTGCTGTAACAATCGCGAATAAAACGAACCCGGTAAGAATCCTTCTCAAAGTGTCACCTCCTGGTTGTGCCGCTTATAGGACGAACATTATGACGGTTCTTGCATAAAATAAGAAACCGGGTTGACGCCTTGCGCACGTGAGCGATGTAGCTATGATGTAATTGTAAGGTTAACGGTTATGTCATTCCCAGTGGGTCCAAAAATGCCATCGGCCCTGGCGACTTATCGACTGATTAAGACTCCAAATCGGTTGCTGGCGTCATGTCACGAGCAGTATGGCGATACATTCACTCTGAGGTTGTTGCGACCCGGCAAAGTTGTGTTTGTTTCACATCCAAATGCGGTTCAGGAACTATTTACAACCCTGGCTAAAAAACTGCTGGCAGGACAAGCTAACTCATTTCTTTCTCCGTTTCTTGGCGAGAATTCCGTTCTGCTGTTAGATGGACCGCGCCACGCGCGCCAGCGTCGCCTTATGCTGCCGTCGTTTCACGGCGACAAGATGAAGATGTTCGGAAATTTGATGCGCGACACGGCTTATCAAACAATCCAAACTTGGAAGCCGGGCGAGACAGTGATGATCCGACAAGAGATGCAGGCGATTACATTAAGAGTAATTGTCGAGAGCATTTTCGGCTCTGATATGAGCAGGCGAACTCCCGAAATTATAGAGTTGGTTCGCGGCACTTTGAACATACCGACTCTGATTACTTTCCTACCGTTTCTTCGCGTCAATCTAGGTCCATGGAGCAAGTGGGGGCGGTTCCTTGCCTGGCGAAATCGATTGGATAAATTGTTGTTTGGCGAGATCGCTTTGCGCCGCGCCAATCCTCCTGCTGAGCCGCGTGACGTGATGGACATGTTAATGGCCGCCGTTGATGAAGATGGCTCTAAGATGTCCGATCAGGAAGTGCGGGACGAACTGATCACATTAATGTTAGCCGGGCACGAGACGACCGCGTTGTCGTTGACGTGGGCATTCGCCACCCTTCTTAAGAATCAGGATATTCTAGAGAAACTAAAAAAGGAGCTTTCTGATGTAGTTGGTGATCGAGCTGTAAGTCTCGATGATTTACCACGACTGAAATACCTGGATGCGACAATAAAAGAGAGCATGCGAATGAATCTGCTCTTCCCGATAATTTTACGTAAAGCAGCAGAGCCTGTGTCAATAGATGGCTATGACATACCCGAAGGAGCAGGGGTTGCCGCAGCAACGTATGTGACCCATCACCGCGAAGATGTTTATTCCGATCCTTATGCTTTTAAGCCGGAGCGGTGGTTGAATGGCCAAATCCATCAATTCGCGTGGTTCCCATTTGGTGGAGCGCCGAGAAGATGTCTGGGGATGGCATTCGCTATATTTGAGATGAATCTAATTTTGGCAAGCATCATTCCGCACGTGCAGATGGAATTAATTCCAAATCAGGATCTGACGCCGACGCGAATGGGATTGGCTCTTGCTCCGCCTTCAGGTGTGCGCGTCAGGATAACCGCAAATCCTGTCGATCACTTATCTCACGAAAAAGTAGTCCAAATGACGGCGCAATAGATTAAGTGGGGCATCGGGCCGAGTAGCGCAGACATTCAGTCTGCGCTGGTTCGAGGCTGAATAGCCCAGTTGTCACCTGAGTCGGATCCTACGGGAAACGCGCAGGCTGAATGTCTGCGCCACAGCTATTTGCGGGATCGCACCAGACTTCGAAGCTCGCCCATAAACTCCGATACGTCCTTGAAGTCCAGATAAACCGAAGCGAAACGAACGTAAGCGACTTTGTCCAGCTCTTTCAGCTTTCGCATTATCAGTTCACCGACCTTAGTTGTGGGACGTTCGCGGTCGCGTGATTCCTGGACGTACTTTTCGACGGTGTTGGCAATAGCCTCGAGTTTTGCGGGGCTGACCGGACGTTTTTCGCAGGCCTTCATCAAACCGGCCATAACCTTCTGGCGGTCGAAAGGTTCGCGACGACCGTCTTTCTTGACGACCATGTACGGAACTTCATCAATGCGCTCGTAAGTAGTAAACCTTCGCTCGCATTTTAAACACTCGCGGCGGCGGCGAATCACATCCCCTTCGTGGGATTCTCTGGAATCGACAACCCTGTCATCGACATGAGCGCAAAACGGACATTTCATCGACTGTTCACCTGACTGAGCTGACTTCAGTTTTTAGATCAGACACAACATATAGACTCTGTTTGGTCGATCCCTATATTTAGTGTACCACAAGATACAGCGCCTCCTGCAAGCGAATTGTGCACTTTACCTCCATATATAGGAGGTACTGGCGCAGACATTCGGTTTGCACTTGTTAAGAACCTGAAGAGGGCAGACTGAATGTCTGCGTCACTTTGGATTTCCTGTATAATATTCGTTTTGGCTTTCGGAGGTTTTAACCGACATGCAGCATCTACTTGTGCCGACTGAAGTTCTGTTCGGCAAACGGACAAAAGGCGTAAAAATCATCGACGTGGCCCCGGGCAGCCTTGGTGCGGAACTCGAACTGCAACCAGGCGACACAATCCTCAGCGTCAACGGCAGGCAACTACGGGATTTTATTGATTTTCGTTTCTGTGCTGGCTCAGAAGACGAAGTCACATTGGAAGTTATCCGAGCAGACGGCGAGAAATGGCAACTGGAAGTTGAAAAAGCCGAAGACGAAGACTGGGGTCTGGATTTCGAGCATTTTAAGCCTCGCCAGTGCGCCAACGATTGCATTTTCTGTTTTTGCAAACAGAACCCTCCTGGCTCGCGCGAATCACTGTGGTTCCGTGATGAAGATATACGGCTGTCGTTCCTCTACGGCAATTATACGACGATGACTTCGATGTCTCGGCAAGAGATGCGGCGTATAGTCGAGCAGCGGTTGACACCGCAATACGTGTCTGTACACGCAACGGACCTGGCTGTCCGAGCCATTCTGCTGGGCAACGACAAACGCGATGATGTTCTGGCAAAGATTCGATATTTCATTGAGAACGGCATCGATATTCACGCTCAGGTTGTTCTCTGTCCCGGTATCAACGACGGAGATGTTCTGAAACGAACCATTTACGATCTAGCCGATCTGCATCCGGGATTGGTCTCTACCGCAATTGTGCCCCTTGGAATCACCGACCATCATACCGAAAAGGACAAGCTGACTCTGGTCAGTGATGATTGGTGCAGGGAAGTCATTGCACAAGTTTCTCCGTGGCAGGAAGAGTTTAGAAAAAGACTGGGATTCACATTCGCATTTCTCGGAGATGAAATCTATCTGCGAGCAGGTCAACCAATTCCGTTAAAGAGCCACTATGGCGAATATCCCCAAATTGAAGACGGCGTGGGCATGGTTCGTCTCTTTCTGGAAGATTTAAAGAAGTTGCTAAAGAGCCGCAAATCGAAACCGAACAAACGCATTCGCGGCACGGTTGCCACTGGAAAGCTTTTCTATCCCGCATTGAGAGAAGCGCTCACTCAAATAAATGATAGATTCGAAACAGAGTTGAAGCCGTTAGCGATAACTAATAGATACTTTGGTGAAGGCGTAACCGTGGCAGGCCTCTTATCGGGCGGAGATTTCCTAAAAACCCGCAGTGAGATTCAAGGGGATTTCTTTGTAATTCCGGAATCATCGACCAACGAAGAGGGAAGCCTATTTTTGGACAATTCCACGGTTGCAGACCTGCGCGCCGAACTGGGCATACCTGTAATAAAGGGAGGCCGCACGCCGACGGAGCTATTGGACCGCTTAGTTACGCAATATTAAGCAGTATTAAATCTATATCTGCATTTCCGGCGAATGCCTCGCTGATACATCTCTTCGTCAGGCGGAATATCGATAATCTCAATTAACTCCCCGCCAGCAAGTTCACAGCTTCGACGCGAAGCGATATTGTCGGAATTACAGGTGATCCATAACGGGTTAATCTGATGTTTTCCTGCCAAAGGAATAAGCAACCTTACACTTCTGGCCGCCAGATGGTTGCCGCGATATTCCGGTTCAACTCTATAGCCAACGTGGCCGCGGTACAGCGGTATCCTGTATGTGTTGCCAATTCTCAAATTGATGGCGCCCATAACTGCGCCTGTGGACTCGTTGACCATATTGAAGTGATAAGTAGGCAAGCACTCTCGCTCCGGATCAGAGTCCAAATAGCGATCAAGCACGACCAATAACACCTCGTCCTTTAGAATTCCGGGATTGATAAGGTCCATACTCGTATAGTGCGCGAAAACTCGCGGAAAAGAAATAGAACGTGGATTGTAGCGGATTATTACGGATAAACGCGGAGCTGAATCCGTGAAAACCTGTCGCATCCGCGTAATTCGTGGTCTATTTCTTGGTTTGTTTATCGAACGTAAGGTTGTGCTGCGTTCGAAGCTTTTGCAATCTGATTCGCTGCCGCCTGCCAGACATACCACGCCGGCTTCGGCGCGCCGGAACTGTCTCGCAATCCAAAATGTCGTTCGGCTTCACCAAAGAAAGAATAGTCATGCTGCGGGTCATCGTAATAAGCCATATAGATAACGCTGAAGACTCCGCGGTTTTCCAGATCATCGATATGACTGAGAACATCGCTGAGTATATTGGACTGCAATTGAGACCAGTCGTTGCCTGAGCTGTCGTCGTACGATGAAACGCCAAAGTAGGCAAGCATCACTGGCAATCTGAATGTCCGATGCAAATAGTCGGAATAGCGCAGAGCCGAAGCTGTAACATCACGATAAGACCGCGATCTGGAAGAAGGATGAGTCGAGCCTCTCAATTCCTGGAACGCCACGAAGTCAGAATACCTGGCGGACTCTGACATCGATGTTTGCAAATTGAATTCGCCGAAATCTCCGGGGCACAACCCGACCTTTATATGCGGATTTGTTCCGCGGATGCGCTCAATAGCTCCGATAACGGCAGAGTTCCAGCCGCTCCAATTGTTAATCGAAGTTCCATAGTTGGCACGTTTGTTGAATTCCGGCTCAATCACGACCATAACGTCGCGGTCGATATCGATCAATCTATGCAGACGCTCACAGTCCGCATACCAGGCGAATAATCCTGCTTCGACCGATTCTTTGTTGATTGAATCACCGAAATAATAGTAGACCAGCACTAACGTGTAGCCATCGCTCGCCATCTGCCGCAGTCCCGCTTGTTTTCCGACCCACTGCTCCCGCCAATTCTGCGTCAGCCACATTTCAAAATATTTGAAAATAAGTCCGTCTTCCGCAGCCTGGCGGTACCAGGTGATTCGGCGACCATTTAGCATACTGCCGCGACGGTCGCCGATACCAAGTTCAAGTCTTTGTCCTATTGCTGAAGTTAAACTTCGCCTGACGGCCTGTTCTTGAGCAGAAACTGTCAGCAAAAAGCTGGTGAAAATAATCGACAGGCATAGGGCCTGTTTTGCGGAAGTTGGTACCCGTCCGTGGTCCACTATAAAGCTCCTTGCGCGTTCGAATATTTACTATCGGCAAATTCGCGCAGGAATCTGAGTGGAGATGGACTAATCGAGTTTTAAGAGGTGTTGACCTGGAACGGCAGCGCGTAGTTGTCCTGCCGTTCCATTGAACTGGGGGTGTTAGTTTCGCGTTCGTCCGTTGTGTTTGTCGCGATAGATGTTACGGCTCGCTCGGTTCTCTTCGCGCTCGAGCTGTCTCCGTTCCGCCGGCGTGACTTTTCCATCAGCCTTGTCGATCTTTTCATCGGCTTTAATTCTGCCCTCTTCTGCCTCAAGGTGACGAGTTTCGCCTCGAGTTAATTCGCCGCTCTTAACGCCCTGGTTGATACGCCTTTGCTGGTTGCGCTCGCGCTGATTGATATGGGGCGTACGGGTTTGGGCCATCGCAATCGCGCTGACTGCGAACACGAGCGAAATAGTGAACACTATGCTGAAAATCCTTTTCATCTTAAATCTCCTTCGATGTCTGTTAATCTCTGGCTTCTTCGTATGTGAGGAAGCGTTTTCGTTTCGCAATTAAGACTGAAGGCGTTTCAAGAAAGTTTGCAAATTGTTTTAAATAAAGGAGATACACGAAATGGGATGCTGGCTGCACGAAAAGGAATGAAAACAGAGATGACGCGGCGACACGGGGAGCCGGAGACGCGAACAACCGGAGAAATCTCCGCGTCTCCGGCTCTCAGTGTCATTTCTTTTCTAGAAACTAATACCAAGATCGCGAGCTTGATTGAAGTTCGGTTTGCGACGTTGCTTTGTGGCCTTCGTGGCCGTCTGTGTCAACGCCGTGGCCAGCATTGGCAAGGCAATTGTCGAATCGCAATGAACAGTTATTGTCTTTGCATCGCGAGCCATCTTGCCCCAGCTCTGCGCTTCTTCGAATGTTGAGCCGGAAACGCCGCCTTGATATGGAGCTTCGTTGACGCACTGCACGCCATATTTGTGGCCGCGAATATTCGATTTGAATATCGACGATGCCAGACCGGATTGCTGAATGAAATTCTTTGGCGAGCCGCCGCCAAAGAAGAGCACTCCCGTCGATGGTGATTTCGAAACAATCTGTGCGCTCTCGATGATGTCCTGAATGACGTCGAACTGGAACTGACCTTTGCGATCAACTCTCGTGGCCGCTATGCCAATACCCAATGATGAATCACCGATCGCCGGACAGAAGATCGGCACTTTAGCTTTGAATGCCGAAGTCAGGATGCCTTCTTCGTTCGATATCTCTGACAATTCGCGGCCAAGCAGGAAAAAGAACTCGCGAGTTGAATATGGACGCGATTGATCCAGGGTGTTAGTAAAGCTTCCCACCCATTCGTCGGCCTCGCGGAATTCTACTTCGCTTCCGAACGTGTCATAGATGCGCTCGACCTGCATGTCGCGAAGCTCGAGATCATCGTAATCAGGTGAACCTATATAGTGATGTCGGCCAAGCGTTTCGTGCAGATCGGCAAACATATTAGCGCCCGTAGTCACCAGTACATCTATGTAGCGGTTCTTGATCAAATGCGCGACTACTTTGCGCATTCCGCCCGCAACCAGCGCGCCTGACAAACCCATAAACACGGTGCAGTTGTCACTGAGCATGCTGAGCCAAAGTTGATGCGCAGTCGCCAGATTGCGTCCCTGGAAAGAGATGCTCTCCATCTTTTCCAGGAGTCCCGCGACGCTTCGGTCTCTATCGATTGAAATCGGGTCTGTCGGATTTCTTAATACTTTTGTTCCCTTGGGGGATTTCTTTATCATCTGTTCCTCATTCCAGGTATGTATAACTGCTGATTGTGGCTTCATATTCGTTAATTAATTCCTCTGCAACATTCTGATCAATTCGCCCGGCTTTGACCTGTTGCTCGACATTGCTCCTGAAACCGGCCTGCAGAAAGGGGCGATCATAGCGGGCCATTGACAGGATGTCCCCAAGCGACTGTCCCGGAATCACCTTGGAAATCAGATGCCCATTATCATTTATTACCACGTGGGCCTCGTTGACGGTGCCCAGCAGGTTATGGAAATTGCCCATGACTTCCTGATACGCACCGACGAGGAAAAACCCCACATAATATGGTTCATTGTCCTCGCTCTTGAAAGGATGAATTTCCAGGACCTCTTTTACGTCCTTGAGGTCGATAAACTTGTCGATTATGCCGTCCGAATCACAAGTGATATCCGCCAGTGTCGCATATTCAGTCGGCGTTTCATTCAGTTTGTGAATCGGCATAATCGGAAAAAGCTGGTCAATCGCCCAATGATCCGGCAGGGAACGAAACACCGAAAAGTTGCACAGGTATTTCGTCGCCAGTTGTTTTTTCAGATCATCGAATTCTTCCGAGATGTACTTCGCGGCTTGCGCAAATTTGTTTGCCTTCTCGCAAATCTCCCAGAACAACTGCTCGCCTTTTGCGCGATCTTCCAAACTGATCAGCCCGAGATTGAAGAGCGTAAACAGCTCTTCTTTATGTTCCAAAGCATCGTGAAAATACTCGCGGTAATTTTTGGAGTTGAGATGCTCGGACAAATCTTTCAGTTCTACGACGACCAGAGGGTCATCTTCGTCAACTTCAAACTTGACGATATCATCGGGATAGGTTTCGATCTCGTCAATAATGTTTGCAACCAGAATCGCGTGATATGCGGTCAGGACGCGGCCTGACTCGGTAACCACGATCGGTTCTTTAATGTTTTCGTCCTCGCAGACGCTCTTAATTGTGTAGATGACATCGTTGGTGAACTCCTGCATATTGTAGTTCGCCGACGATTCGAAAGAGGTCTTGCTGCCGTCGTAATCAACCGCCATACCGCCACCGACATCCAGGTATTCGATGTCGATATTCATCTTTTTGACTTTGCAGTAAACGCGGGCTGCTTCTTTTATGGCGTTTTTGACTCTCTTGATTTCCGGAATCTGCGAACCGATGTGAAAATGCAGCAGCTTTAGCATATCCAGCATCTTGTTTTCGCTAAGTATGCGGATTACCTCAAGCATCTCGGCGGTCGTTAATCCAAATTTAGCGACATCACCGCCTGATTTCTCCCATTTTCCTGCACCCTTGGAATAGAGCTTTACGCGAACGCCCAGCATCGGGCGCACTCCGGTTTCGTGAGCCTTTTTAACGACGATGGCTAGTTCTTTCAGGTTCTCGACGACAATCAGGACTTTCTTTCCGATGCGAGTTCCAAGCAGGGCCAGATCGATAAACGGTTCATCCTTGAACCCGTTCAGCACCAGTAATGATTCAGAAGATTGACTGAACGCAAGAGCGCTGTAGAGTTCGGCCTTGCTCCCGGATTCCAGACCGAAATTGTATTTGCTGCCTTCACGAAGGTACTCTTCAATGACTTCGCGGCGCTGATTGACCTTCATCGGAAAGACGGCCAGATGCCCGCCCTGATATTCGAAATCGGCAATCGAATTCTTAAATGCGGTATGCATTTTTCGAACCTGGTTGTCGAGTATTTGTGGAAACCGAAGAAGGATAGGTAATTTAACCTTGCGGGCTACAAGGTTGTCTATGATCTCTTTAACGTCCGCGCTGTAGGGGTCGTTTTCAGAAGGGTGAACAATGAGGTTCCCTTTCTTGTTAACGCCGAAGTAACCGCCGCCCCAATTTTCTATACCATAAATCTTTTCGGTTTCTTCAATCAGACCCGTTCTCATCTCACCTCAAGACAGCAAAAGGTGGTCAGTATGCTCCCTGACGCCAAGCCACGCAAGATAACAAAAAGGGTCGGGGGGTGTCAAAACAAAAATTTTTGGACGTCTTGACCAATGGATTTAAAATCGGCCGCGTTCGAAAACGTGGCGTGGACTTCAGTCCGCGCAAGCTATAAACCAGCAAAAGTCAAAGGACACCAGCCATATTGCACTGCTGGTTTCCTCCTGCCTTGATAGAATTATAACTTGCGCGGACTGAAGTCCACGCGACGATTTATTCTGTATCGATTTGCATGCGAACGCGTTCGTTGTTTTTGGTTGCGGCTTTTTCTGATAAAGCGGTGAGAAAACCCGGCAATATGTCCGATTTGCTCTTTTCTCCGGACCAAAGCTCATCTCCTTCGGCTGATGTCGGTCCCGGCAGCATCTCTGCAGTCAGCATCATTACCTCAGAAAATGTATCCGGCAACAGAGCATCAAAGATGATCGCCATCTTTGCCTGCGGCGTGATCGTCAGTTGCGGCTTTCCTTTTTTACATGCATCAACGATCTTTCTGGCCGCTCGCTTAGCGCTTATTGAGACTAACGGCAGCGAATCCAGCAGTGCAAACCATGCATATTCAACCTGGTGTCGACCCTTGAATCCCGCCTGGATTGTCGAGCCTGTTCTCATCAAACCGGGATACACAGTCGTTACGTAAATCTTGTCCTTAGCCAACTCTGCCTGTAGTCCGTTCGACAAGCCTGTCAGAGCGAACTTGCTGGCGGCATATGGGACCAAATGCGGAACAGCTATTTTTCCGCCGATCGATGAGATGTTCACGATTCGCCCGCCGCCCTGGGCTCTCATGTGTGGAAGTGCCGCGAGAATTGTGTAGAGAGGAGCCCAGAAATGGATCTTCATTGCGTCTTCAAAATCGGCGATTTTCATGTGTTCAATCGGTCCTGATTGAATAACACCGGCGTTATTGATCAGAACATCAATTGATCCGAGTTCCCGCGCCGCAGTTTCAATTGTGAACATCGCATCATCCTGATTCCGCAGGTCGCACGGTATGCTGACAATTTCAGCACCACGTGACGCGATATCTTCGCGGGCGATTCTCAACTCGTCTTCGTCGCGAGCCAGAATAGCGATCCTTGCGCCCTGATCAGCCATTTCTCGCGCCAGAATCAGACCCAGACCGCGCGAGCCACCGGTAATCACTACAGACTTTCCTTCCAGACTGATCTCTCTTCGTCTCTGAATTGCATTCAAGGCCGAAGCGCCGACAATTCCACCAGCGATAGCCCACGATAAGGCCCGTTTCGTATTCATGTTCAACCTCTCAGAACCACTGGAACCAAATAGAGGAGACTGCTAAATCATCCCTTTCCGTTCTTTGTCTTTGATATCAGCTTCGACTGTCTCGCGGTCGCCTTCGGCTGTTCCGGGTGTTGTCCAGGGGTCATTGGATTGACGGCGCTGATCGGATTTATAACGCTTCTGGTCAACTCGGCTCTGGTCCATATCTTCGCGACGATCAACTGATTCTTCGGAGTTCCTTTTCGTGTTCATATTTTCCTCCTGTTTTGCTATTCATCTCGACCGTGAACCTGGGCGGGCGGATACGTAGCTTCGACTGCGGTAAAATCTTCAAGAATCCTGTAGGTGTGCAAAGCATCTTTCGGAACCAACCAGGAATCGCCGGCTTCCAGGACGATTTTCTGACCTTCAATCAGAAGCTCAGCTTTGCCTTTCAATACGAATCCGACTGTTTCAAAATCGCGTCTGGTTTCAGGTTTGTCCTGACCGGGCTTTTCATCTTCCCACAATCGCATTGAGATGTGAGTTCCGGACGCGAGATATTTCTGACCTAATTTGCCGGTTGGTGACGTGCTGGAATTTACCTTCTTCACGGTACTGTCGCCCATATCCAAACCTCCAGGAAATAGTATTAGCGCATCAGAATTCGTTGCGAGTGACGTGCCTGTGAGGTGGTCTTGCTGTAGATGCGCGTATTTTTTCCAGTTAATAGTCGTTATTGAACAGAGAAGAGAAATAAGCCGCGGATGACGCGGATTCAACGGATCAACACAGATCAGATCAGTGTAAATCCGCTATGATCCGCGTCATCTGCGGCTTATTTTTTCGAAGTGCGAGCGGATGAAGGTTTTTTATCGAACCATTGGAACCATTCTTTGACCGAGTTGAATTTGGCTATGTCAACTTTATAAAATCGGGTCCTGCCACGCTTCTCGACCTTAAGCAGACCAGCAGCCACCAGAATCTTAAGATGGCGGCTGGTCGTTGGCCAGGTGCATCCAAAACGACCGGCGATCTCGCCCGCGGTCATTTCTCCGCCGCGAAACCAGACGACCAACAGAATATGTCGACGGGCAGGATGCGCTAACGCGTTCAGGACAGCATCCAGTTCTTCCAGTTTCTGTTTTGCTTCAACCATTAGCGAAAGGCATTCGAAGCTGTTCAACCTGCCCGAACGCCATCTTTTCGGCTAAACCTCCCATCGGCTCCCAAACGGACATTATTTCGGGAAGGTGATGAGCAGTATTCGGAGCCTCTGCATTCTTCCAGGCAAACCTTTCGATGAAATAAACCATCCCCATCTTGTCCTCACAGCGAAAGACTTCCGCCGGTTCTGAAGTCACCAACCCGACGCTGTTCAACGTCGGCCAGTGTTTCTCCAGCAGCTTGAGAAACTCCTTATCCTTGCCTTTCTTTATATGATAGACGCACATTACTTTCAAAGGTTCAGACGATGACATGATATCCCTCCGTCGAGCGAAATTGTGATTGATATTTAGCCATTGTGCTAAATATTTGTCAACGATTATTTAGCGAAATGGCTAAATAATGTCTCAAAAATTTATTTACGAGATTGCAGCAACGCGACGAGTTTTTGCTTCCTGAGTTCGGCAGCCAGGTCGATGGGCGTTTTTCCGTCTATGCCTTTTATATTTGGATTTGCTCCGAGCCGCAGCAAATGTTCGACTTCGGCAATCGTATGTGTTCCTTTGACGGCACAATGCAGCGCCGTATACCCACTGTCATCGCGGAAATTGATGTTAGCTCCGTTCTGAACCAGCCAGTCCAGCAGTTTTAACCTGCGGGATTTAACCGTCTGAAGCAGCGGAGTCTCTCCGCGAAACACGGGATCTATCTTTGCACCATGCGATAATAACAACGTAGCCATCTTTACATCCTGATCCCAGACGGCAGTCCCGAGCCACCGGTCAGTGTCCGCTCCATTTTCCAGCAGGAGCTTCGCCAATTCACAATTCTTTCCCCACGCGATTGCGTACCACAAAGTGCGCGCGTGAAATTCTCCACCGTCATCGGGGATAACTCGCAGTGCATTCACGTCAGCCCCAGCCGAAATCAAAGCTTTTGCTGTTTTGACTGATTCTGAGACCTTCAGACCATGTTTTGCAGCGTTTATTTCCGCGCAATGATGAAGTGGTGTCTTCCCATTTTGGTCCTGAAAATTCGCAAGTTCAGGATTGGCCGAAAGAGCTTTTTTGACAATGTCGCTGTCCCAATGTCTCACGTGTTTTATGAATGTTTTCTTGTCCATATTTGCAATATTGGCTCAGGTTATAACTTTTAACAAATCCTTGAGCGAAAATATTTTCGGACGTAGAATTGATCTGAGCCCGTTTCAGCATCTCTATTTTCTCGTGAATATCATTTTTTGAGGATAAAAGATTTATGACGTCGGAACCTACTGATCCTTTTGAGGCGAAGGTTAAAGGCGCGGGTGGAACGCCTGGCGGAATTGGCGAATTTCTGATCGGACTTGGAATGGCTATAGCCGGGGCTTACCTGCTGACCAACCAGGTTCAGGTGACAACAGGTTACTGGACATTGTGGGGGCACAATGTATTCGGGCTGACTTTGATACCGTTAATTATGGGAGTCGGGCTTTTGTTTTTTGATGGAAGCTCCGTTATCGGCTGGCTACTGACATTTACGGGAGCTGTGATCATCTTCGTCGGCATTATAATGAACCTGCAAATCTTTTTCACCCAGACCAGTCTATTTAACACGATTGTCATGCTGGTTCTGCTGGCGGGCGGCATAGGTTTGATAGCGAAATCGCTAAGGGCGCATTAGTGTAACACGCCTGCCAGCCCTCTCGTGAGTATTGTGAGTTCTGGACTGTGCCTTTTAATCAAGACTTGGTATTATTTAGGGTTCGGACAAATCGAATTGAGGCTTTCATAGATGAAGAAGAAGTACTTTCCCTTTTTATTGATTTTTGGCGTGCTGATTATCTCGATCGGCGGCGGAGCGTTGCTTTACAACTCGCAAGCTCACGTCGAAGTGGCGAGCGGTAGCGGTGGCAGTACCCTCACTCCTCCCCCCCTCCATCCTGGTGCCGAGCCAGCGCACCTTCGCGGAGACTCGCAGGCGCCCGTTGTCCTGGAAGAGTTCGGCGATTTCCAGTGTCCCGTGTGCGGCAGATTTTATAAGGACCTGAAGATGGTCGAAGCCGAATATGGATCAAAGCTCCGCGTAATTTTCCGCGAGTTCCCGATCCAATCGATTCATCCTCACTCGTTGGAAGCCGCACACGCGGCTGAGGCTGCGGGGCTCCAGGGTAAGTTCTGGGAAATGCATGACCTGCTTTACGAGAATCAGGATATTTGGGTGAAGGAGGCGAATCCTCGAGCGACCTTTGATACTTATGCAAAAGGTATTGGTCTGAACGTGAACCAGTTCGATAATGATATGAATGGGAGCGTTGTTGCGGGAAGATGTATCTCTGATCAGGTCAAAGCGCGTGATATGGGCGTGAATGGCACTCCCAGCATTTTCATCGACGGCAAGCCGCCTCGGGACAAGAACATCGACGCTATTCGCAATGCGATAAACGAAGAGTTGAAAGCGAAAGGACTGTAGGTCTGTTTAGATATTTATTAAGTAAGGTTCGGATTTAAGATGAAGAAATTTTCTCCAATTTTATTGATTGCTGGCGTGCTGGTACTCGCCATTGGCGGTGGCGCGCTTTTATACAGGATGCAGGGCGAGACCGGGCCTGCTCCAAAACCTGGTACAACAGTTAATCGGCCTATACCATTGGGTGCACAACCTGAACACATCCGCGGAAGATCGGATGCCCCTATACTCGTTGAAGAATTCGGCGATTTTGAATGCCCCGTCTGCGGGCAGTTTTACAAAGTGCTGAAACAGGTTGAATCAGAATACGGCTCGCAAGTTAAAGTCGTTTTTCGGGAATATCCAATTCAGCAGATCCATCCGCACGCACTGGAAGGCGCACACGCGGCAGAAGCGGCAGGAATACAAGGCAAGTTTTGGGAAATGCACGACTTGCTTTATGAAAACCAGGAAACTTGGGCGAAAGAAACCAACCCGATTCAGACATTCGACACCTATGCAAGCTCTCTGGGTTTAGACGTTACAAAATTCAATAACGATATGAATGGCAATGTGGTCAGCTCGCGAATTATGGAGGATGACAAACGCCGCTCTGCGAGAGGAGTCACTGGAACTCCCACAATCTTTATAGACGATCAACTGCAATCAAACAGAAGTATTGATGGACTTCGAAACGCGATAAATCAGGCCCTGAAAGAGAAAGGACTCTAGTCGAATTGGCCACACAAAAAAAAGGCAAAGCTGCACGACGAAATGTCGTCAAAGTCGCTCCAACACCTCAAACTTCACAAAAAAAGACCTCGTTATTATATCCAGTTGTTGCA
>Ga0070741_10010922_pt1 | contig 16957 bp, 17 predicted proteins | sample Coa_R1_4_FD_66440 | JGI IMG/M metagenome (GOLD analysis project Ga0070741, IMG submission 66440) | Surface soil microbial communities from Centralia Pennsylvania, which are recovering from an underground coalmine fire - Coalmine... | ecosystem: Environmental > Terrestrial > Soil > Unclassified ...
TGACGCGAAAGCGCGGCCGACAGCTGAGTGAGTCCCCGCTGGATCTCGGCGTCGGCACAGCGAAACATCGTCAACGACTCGAGCAGGCGAGTCGCCGCCTGCAAGCAGACGTGTCGATACAAGCGTTGCCAGCCCACCTGGAAGACGGCGATGAGATCGCGATTGACGAGGAAGTCGTTTTGGGGCGCCGGTTGCCAATTCTCGATGGCGAGACTGCAGACGGCGGCGACGGCTTCGGACGCCTCGTCGCTCGTCAACGCGCGGCCCTGGATCGACGTGCCGCTCAGGAGCACGTTCGCGAGAAATCCGAGTTCCTGCGTGCGCGTCATGAACGCGGATTCATTGTGACGCGACGCATGCTCGAGCATCGCCCGCATCCGCGCAAAGCGCGGTGGACCGTCGGCCGCGCCCGGCAGCAGCGGTCGTGACGGCGTCTTCTCGATCCCGGCGTCGCGCAGCAGCGCCACGAACGCTTCGACGTTCACGTCCGTGTGTGCCTCCGGCTGAATCTCGCGGAAGTATGCGCGGACGATCGGATCCGCGATCTGGAGCTCGCGCGACATCTTCAGAAACGCGCGCGCCTGCGCCGCCGAGATGAACCCGTGCTGCTCGCGACGCTGTTCGCGGCCGACGCCAAGATCGAACATGGCCTGATCGCCGGCGTCCAGCAGATCGTGGAATCCATCGGCTTCCGGACGCGAGTTCGATAAGCGGCGGCACCCGCGCATGACGCGATGAAAGAGATCGCCGTCTTCGGCGTGCAGCGCGATCAGCGTATCGAGGATCGCCGTCCACGTGTCGGCTCGCGTCGACACGACGAGGTATCCGCCGATGTCGTGACTCGGGCGTCCGTCGGCCGTCAGTCCGGACGCAATATCGAACACGCGCACGTGATGGGTGAAGCCGGCGACGACAACCGCGAGGTCGAACTTCGCGAGCTGCTGCGCGGTGACGGTCTCGCCGGAGTCGAGCAACACTTCGAGCCACGTGACGAAGCGGTCCGCGTCGAATTCCTCGTCGACGCCAGGCCGCGGTGGCCTCCACAGATCGACGTCGAGGACGTGACGCAACTGCTCCGGCGTCGCGAGCGCGACAAACTCGCTGCAGCGCTCGAGTCCGAAGCGATCGATGACGCGGTGGAGCAGTTCGGGCGAAAGTTGTGGAACGATCCGTTCCAGCTGCGGGGTGTCGAGGATCCGGGCGAGCAGAGTGGGTTTCGACACAGGGCGCCGATACTACCGGCGCGCGTGCGAAAGAACCAGTCTTGTAGGGGCTTGATTACTGAGGGATAATGTTAGTGGAAGTACTCACTACTCGGCCGGCCTTCAGATTTTTCCCTCGAAAACCACGTGCGCAAACCGTCCGCGAGCACCGCGATAAGGGCAGTGACGTACGGAATCAGCGTCGGGATCCCGAACGTGCCAATCATGTAGACGACGAGGAAGGCCGCGACGGCGCGGATGGCCCAGCCTTGCAGCCGGGAATGCGACGAGCGGCTCAGCGTCATTGCGCCGCTAAGGGTACTACTTTTGCGGCGCTGCTCGTGGCGGTCGCGACGCGGTGCGCCGAATCGGCATAGGTGACGGACACGGCAACCGTCGGCTCGACCGCGGTGCCGGTCGCATCCACGAAGTCGATCGTCCCCATGTCTTGCGCGGTTCCGGCCGCGATTGTCGTCGGCACCGTCGTGAGCGTGGCGACCGACGCGCGGCCGTCAGGAAACACGATCGTGACGACGCTGAATGACGCCGCGCTGGCGCCGCCCGTTTCTGCGATCCGCATGGCGACGTGATACACGAATCCGGTCGCAGCCGGTTCCACGGTCGCGGACACGTTCGAGATCGCGATGGTCGCCGTTGACGCAATCAGCGTCGGCGCGATCACAGATGATGAGGTGCCGGTGCACGCCGAGGTGAAGATTAGAAATAAAAAAAGTCCAAAGATGCGGTTCACGGTGATCTCCTTCTTTCATACTGCCTGAGAAGGCGTCAACGCAACGGTGATACGTTTGTGGCATGCAGCTGAATACGTACGTCAACTTTCGCGGGACTTGTGAGGAGGCGTTCAAGTTTTACGAGCAACACCTGGGCGGCAAGATCACGATGCTGACGCGCCACGGCCAGCAACCGGCTGGCGTGCAGCGCGTGCCCGACTGGGACGGCAAAGTGATGCACGGCCGCATCGACATCGGTGGCACCGAGCTGTTCGGCGCGGACGTGCCGACGGCGGAGCCGATGCGCAGTGCGTATCTGTCCTTGACGCTGACGAGCGCGTCCGACGCCGAGCGGATCTACGCAGCGCTGTCGGACGGCGGACAGATCTTCATGAAGATGGAAGAAACGTTCTTCGCGACGCGCTTCGCGATGTTGCGCGACAAGTTCGGCGTGTCGTGGATGCTGATGGTGGCGAAGAACTGAGAACTGAGAACTACTTCGTCAGATCGGGTGCGAATTCCTTGAGGACGTTCGCGGCGGCGTCTACGGCGAGCTGGATTGCGAGCTTCGAGAGATTCGCCGACAGCTTGTGGCTGCCGGGATAGTAGGCGTTGGCGACGCCGACGGCGGTGGCGTTGCCGAGGAGTTCTGAAACATTGAACTGCGTCTTGCCACCGTCGCCGTGCGTCAGGACGATTTGGCCGACGGAGTACTCGAAGCGTGACCAGCCGCTGCCCTCGGCGCGGCGGAAGTACCGCGGATCCTGGTGGAGCAGTGACGGGTAGATCGCTTCCGTCATGTAGTCGCCGATCATCCAGTCGGCGAGCGACGCGCCCGAATACTTCGCGTACGCGCGAAGTCCGGATCCAAACTCCGGCGTCGCATCTGTCAACTGGCCTTCCGCACCGAAGAGCGCCGCGAGGACGAACGTCCCGCGGTCCAGCGCATCGTCCTTCGCCAGTCTGAACTTCTCGCTCGCGCTAATCGGCTGATAGTCCTTCATCGTCGGCACGGTGCGGTAGTTCGGGATGATGCCGAAGATGCGTTTGTCGGAGTCCTGCGCGTGGGCGACGAGAGGATGCAGTAAGACGAGAGCGAGGGCGAGCGTTCGTGTCATTCGCGTTTGCGCCACTGCGGCGACGGCGTCGGAATCAGCAGCAGGAGCGCAGTGTACGCCAAGACGAACAAAAGCGCGTCAATGGCCCAGAAGGCCTGACGCGCTCGACGGAAGAGCTCTCGCATACTTCAGGCCGATGCAAATCGGCGGCCCGACTTAGTTCGTCTTCAGCCGGATGCTGCCGTTGACCGTGGAGAGCGTCAGGTTCTGGCCGCCGCTGCCGATCGTCCCTTCCACCTTGCGCCGCGACACGGCGCCGGTGACGGTGATCGGGAAGTCGGTTTCGATCTCGCCGTTGAGGACCGACGCTTTGAGGTTGGCGCTCAGGAACGATGGGACGTGGAGCGTGATGCCGCCGTTGACGGTCGAGAATTTCGCGCCGTCCGGCCAGTCGGCGCGGCCCGTCGTCACGTCGATCGAGCCGTTGACCGTGTTCGCGCGCGCGAGGCCCGTCGTCGAGACCTTCACCGATCCGTTGACCGTGTGGCCTTCGGCGTCACCGCTCAGGCCTTCGGCCGTCACTTCGCCGTTGACCGTGCGTCCGACGAACTTGACGCCCGCGGGGACATGCACGTCGAAGCGCACGACGACGTCGTTGTTCTTCGTGTTCGAATGGCTGTTCGGTCCCACTTCGCACGTGTTCGGTTCTTTGCCGGGGACGTCGGGATAGACCGCGCAGATCGTCACGCCGCTCGCGCTCGGGACGGTGACGATCCGGACGCCGTTCGGGTCGCTCTCGCGGGACGTCTTGGTGGCGTGGACCTCCGCGGCGCCGGATCCCGATGCGGTCGCGTGGATGTCGCCGTTGATCCCTTTGATCTCGAGCGTCTGTCCCGATCCGAGTTGACCGCTCCACGTGAAGTCGGTTTGCGCAAACGCGAGGGACGTGGCACCCGCCAGCAGCACAGCCGTCACAACAGCCCGCATATAATTCCTCCGCTCCCCTTAGACGAGATGGCTGACGCTAGGGTTGTCGTGACCGATTACGACTCGGAATGGCCGCGGACGTTCGCGGCGCTGCGCGATCGGATTTGGCCGGTCGTGGCGGACGTGGCGCTGCGGATCGAGCACGTGGGCAGCACGTCTGTGCGCGGCCTGGCGGCGAAGCCAATCGTCGACATGACGGTGGTCGTGCCGTCGCGCAAGGAAGTTCCGCTCGCAATCGAGCGGCTCGCGACGCTGGGCTACACACATCTGGGTAATCTCGATATCGAGGATCGGGAAGCGTTTTCCAATCCGGCCGGATTGCCGAGGCACAACGTATATGTGTGTCCCGTCGGCACGATCGGGGTCGTCAATCAACTCGCGGTTCGTGATTACTTGCGCGCGCATCCGGATGTCGCGGCGCGGTATGGGGCGTTGAAGAAGACGCTGGCGGCGCAGTTTCCCAACGACATCGAGAGCTATGTGTTCGGGAAGACGGATCTCGTGCTGGAGATCCTGCGCGCGGCGGGCCTGAGCGCCGATCAACTCGCGGCGATCGAGCGAGTCAATCGGCGCACCTAATCAATGTCCGCAGGCCGCGTGACCGACGACGTACCACAGGACGATCACGCTGAACGGAACACCGAGCATCCACGCAACGATGTAGCGCATCCGACCCTCCGCGCTGTTGCGTCAGCAAAAACGACGCCGTGGAGCGGGCCGGGTCCCAAGGACGCGGCCTCCACGTGTTGGACCCTGGCTAAGCCGGCGTGGCCTCGATAACGCTGAGCGGCGACTTGGTCGGGACGATGCGCGACAGTTTGAAGCCGGCGGCTGCGAACAGCTGAGCGTATTCGGCGTCCGTGCGTTCCTTGCCGCCGGGGAAGAGCATCATCTCGATGTCGAGGATCTTCGCGAAGTCGGGGTCGTTGCCGGGTTTGATCACCGATTCGAACAGCAGCACGCGCGCGTTCGCGTTGCCGCCCATCGCCGTCTTGATGTTCTTCAAAATCATCGTCGCGTGCTCGTCGTCCCAGTCGTGGATGATGTGCTTCATGACGTACGCGTCGCCGCCGGACGGCACTGATTTGAAGAAGTCGCCAGCGATCAGCTCGAGACGATCTGCTCGTTGCGCACGTTCGATGACGTGCGGCATGTCGAAGAGGATGCCGCGCATCGACGGGTACTTTTGCACGATCGATCGCACGACCATCCCGTGACCGCCGGCGACGTCGACGATCGTGTTGATCCCGGAGAAGTCGTACGCCTCGAGGATCGCGGGCACGAGCGACGCGCTGAAGTTCGTCATCGCGTCGTTGAACAGTTCGCCGAGCTCCGGGTTTTTCGGGAAGTATTCGAAGAGCGGCATGCCGGCGACCTTTTCGCCTGCGGGTTTGCCGCTCTGAAGCGAGTACAACGTCTCCGCATACGTGCGGAAGTGGAACGGCTCGCAAATGAACTCGGCCATCTTCCGCAGCGACTGCGGATGATTCGTCCGCAGGACGTCCGACGCCGGCGTGTTTTCGAACGTGCGGTCGCCCACTTCTTTGAAGATGCCGACGCTGGCCAGCGCGCGCAGCGCGCGGTAGAGCGGCGCTTCCAGCACACCTGACGACTTCGCCAGGTCCGCCGTCGATTTCGGACCGTTCGCGAGCTTGTCCGCGATATCCAACTTGGTTGCGACATGCAGCACGCTCGAGAGCGCGTAGCCGATGCCGATTTGCATCACGAGTTGCTGGGGATTGTCAGACACTGGTCGTCTCCTAGGTGTAGTGATATATCGACAAATGATATAGTTCGGACCGATGACGCTGACGATGTTTCACATCCTGGTCGCCGTGGCGGATCGAGAGCGTCACGGCTACGCGATCATGCAAGACGTCGCGAGCCGGACCGACGGCAGCCTGCGTCTCGGACCGGGCACATTGTACGGAACGATCAAGCGCATGCTCCACGACGGCCTGATTGAAGAGCTGGACGAGCGCCCCGACCCGGAAAATGACGATGTGCGTCGGCGCTATTACCGCATCACGCCGCAGGGCCGAAAAGCGGCCATGGCCGAGTCGGCGCGGCTCGCCAAGCTACTACGGCAGGCGCGAGCGACTGGATTGGCAAAAGCCTAGATATGTTCGAGCGGCTGTATCGGCGGCTGCTGCGCGCGTACCCCGCGGAGTTCCGCGAGGAATACGAAGCCGAGATGCTGCAGACCTATCGCGATCGCGCGACCGACGAACCGGCGCCGCATCTGTGGGCCGACCTCGCGCTCGATCTGATCCGCACCGCACCGAAGGAGCAATTCGCCGTGCTGCTCAACGACATTCGTTACGCCTTCCGGATGATGCGCAAGGCGCCGCTGTTCGCCTCGTCCGTCATCCTGACCGTGGCGCTCGGCATCGGCGCGACGACCGCCATCTTCACCGTCGTGAACGCCGTGATACTGCGTCCGCTGCCGTTCAAGGATCCCGATCGGCTGATCCAGGTGGCGGAGAAGAACGACAAGCTGCACCTGCCGAATTTCACCGCGTCGGTGCTGAACTACTTGTCGTGGAAAGAGCAGCAGCGGTCGTTCGAGGAACTGGGCGCGATCGGCAACGCCAGCGAAGTCTTCAGCGGACGCGGCGAGCCGGAGCAATTCAACGGCAGCCCGATTTCTCCGTCGGTGATGCGCATTCTGGGGTTGAAGCCGATCGTCGGACGCGAGTTTCAGGACGGCGAGGACAAGCCCAACGCCGCGCACGTCGTGATGCTCGACGAAGGCGTATGGCGAAGCCGGTTCGGCGGCGACGCCTCGATCATCGGCCAGACGCGGAACGTCAACGGCGTGCCGACGGAAATCATCGGCGTCGCGCCGGCCGCGTTGAAGGTGATGACGAACTCCGATGTGTTCGTGCCGCTGACGATCGATCCCGGTCGCGAGTTCCGACTGAATCACGTGATCCTCGTCATCGGGCGGCTGAAGCCGGGCGTCACGCGCCAGCAGGCGCAGGCCGAGATGGACGCGATCTCGCGCGGCGTCGGCCAGCAGTATCCCGAAGTGAAAGACTGGGGCATCAGCCTCGTGACGTTCTACGACACGTTCGTCACGCCGCAACTGCAGACCGCGCTGCTCGTGTTGCTCGCGTCGGTCGGATTCGTGCTGCTGATTGCGTGCGCGAACATCGCGAACCTGCTGCTCGCGCGCGCCGTCGCGCGTCAGCGCGAAATCGCGGTCCGGACGGCGATGGGCGCAAGCCGATCGCGGCTGCTGCGGCAGATGCTCGCCGAAAGCATGACGTTCGCCGTTATCGGCGGCGGTATCGGTACCGCGCTCGCGTTCGCTGCAGTTCGCGCGATCAATGTCGGGCTGCCGCCGAACGTGCTGCCGATTCCGCAGGTGACGATCGATGGAACCGTGCTGGCATTCGCCGGCCTCGCCACGATCGGCACCGGCGTGCTCTTCGGAGTCATTCCCGCATATCGTCTCGCAAACGCCGACTTGAACGAAACGTTGAAGTCGGTCGGGCGAGCGGTCTCCGGCTCGCGTCCCGTCGTCCGCAACACGCTCGCCGCCGCCGAACTTGCGCTCGCCACGCTGCTGTTGATCGGCGCCGGCTTGCTCGTGCAGACGCTGCTGCAGCTCGAACGCGTTCACCTCGGATTCGACCCGCACAACGTCGTGACGTTCCAGCTGTCGCCGCCGCAGTCGCGTTACGACACACCGAAGGCGGTCGCGCTCTATCGGCGCGTGCTCGACACGATCCGAGAAGTGCCTGGCGTCAAGTCCGCGGGTATTTCGAGCGCGATTCCGTTCGGTGCCGGCGCGTACACACGAACGCCGACAACCACCGACAACCCGACAGCGGTTCCGCCCGGCACCGCGATTCCGATCGACTGGCGCATCGTCAGCCCCGACTACTTCAAGACGATGGGGATGACGCTGATCCGCGGCCGCCTGTTCACCGACAACGACGGTCCGACGGCGCAGCAGGTGATGATCGTCAGCCACGAGACGGCGATGCGTTTCTGGGGAAGCGACGACGTCATCGGCCGCACGATTCGACCCGTGGCGAGGACGACGCAGTACACGATCGTCGGGGTCGTCAGCGACGTGCGCCACACGAACCTGAATCAGGAGTTTCCGGCGATGTATTACCCGAGCGCCGGACGTTTGTGGCCGTCGATGGACGTCGCCGTCCGCGTGGATGGCGCGGCGGACGCGGTCCTCACCGCGATTCGTCAGAAGATCCACGACATCGATCCGGAACTGCCGCTCGCGAACGTCCGGCCGATGGAGGAGTGGGTGGCCGCGAGTGCGGCGCAACCGCGGTTGAACGCGCTGCTGATTGCGCTGTTCGCCGGCGTGGCACTGCTGCTGTCGGCGCTCGGGATCTACGGCGTCATCGCGTACTCGGTGTCGCAGCGCACGCGCGAGCTTGGGCTGCGCATGGCGCTCGGCGCGCAGCGCAGCGAGGTCGTCGGCCTCGTCGTCCGCGAAGGGATGACGGTCGGATCGGTCGGCGTGGCGATCGGCGTCGTGCTCGCGCTGGCGCTCAGCCGCGTGTTGTCGTCGATCGTGTTCGGCGTCGACGTCCGCGATCCGAAAACGTTCGTGTCGGTCACGCTCACGCTGATCGCCGTCGCGCTGATGGCGTGCGCGCTTCCGGCCCGGCGCGCGTCGCGCGTGGATCCGATGGTCGCGTTACGAGAGGAATAGCAACTACAGCATGCACAGAACCCACGGAAAGTTGTTCTGTGGATTCTGTGGGTTCCGTGGTTGCTCTATGACGAGGACGCGCGGATCACGCGTCGGATTTCTTCCAGCATCGTCGCGAGCGGAAACGGTTTGACCAGGATGCCGGCGACGGGCGGAAGCGTGTCGCCGGGCTCGTAATCGCTGACCATCACGATCACCGGCACGTTGCGCATCCGCCAGTTCTGTTCGAGCCACTGACACAGACGCTTCGCCGGCATCGCCGGCAGCGACCAATCGGCGAGGATGACGTGCGGCTGGACGGCGACGATTCGCTGAAGCGCCTCTTCGCCGTTGGCCGCTTCGGCCACGTCAAAGCGAAAGCGTGACAAGTAGCGCGCGGCGGGCGTGCGCGCACCTTCGTAGCCGTCAGCGACGAGGACCGGCGGGTGGCAGCCGGCGCGATCGTACGGACGGCGACCACCGCGCGGGACGCGTCGGCGATCGGTTTGCCCTCTACGGTCGAGCTCCGACATGCTTCTGACAGTATGGACGAGCAAGCGTGGTGCCGTGGCGTCTTTTCCCTGATTTGCCTTGCCTGTCGCATCAAGTCGCCCTGCTGAGCGGGCAAATTACTGGCCCACCGGCTAATTCATCGGCCCCTGTCATACGCTAAAGCCCGTGTCACGACCTGACGCCATCGTGATCGGCTCCGGTCCCAATGGGCTGACCGCGGCGATCGTGCTCGCGCGCGCCGGACGGAAGGTCGTCGTCTACGAGGCGCAGAAAACGGTTGGCGGAGCTGTCCGCTCCGCTCCGCTGACGCTTCCCGGGTTCACTCATGACGTCTGTTCGGCCGTGCATCCGTTTGCGGTGGCGTCGCCGATCTTTCGTTCGATGCCGCTCGCGCAATTCGGGCTCGAGTGGATTGCGCCACCGGCCGAGCTCGCGCATCCGTTCGACGATGGGACGGCGGCGATGGTGGAGCGGTCGGTGTCCGATACCGCAGCCGGCCTTGGGCCTGACGCGGCCGCGTATCGTGCGCTCGTCGGATCGGTGGTCGATGACTGGCGACGGCTCGAGGAGGTCGTGTTCAGCCCGTTGACGCTGATTCCGCGCCATCCGCTGTCGGCGGCGCGATTCGGATTCAACGCGCTGCGATCGTGCGACGCGGTCGTGCGCCGCACGTTCGCTGGACGCGATGCGCGCGCGCTGTTTGCGGGGATCGCGGCGCACGGGATGTTGCCGCTCGACGTCCGGCCGTCCGCCGGCGTTGCGCTCGTGCTCGGCGCGCTCGCGCACATCGTCGGGTGGGCGATCCCTCGCGGCGGCGCGCAAAAGCTGACCGATGCGCTCGTCGGCTATCTGCGATCGCTTGGCGGCGACGTGATCGTCGACACGCCGGTCACGAACATCGACGAGGTGTCGGCGAAGACGATCATTTGCGATCTGTCACCGCGACCGCTGCTGCGAATCGCGGGTCACCGATTGCCCGACGCGTACCGCGCGCTGCTCGGAAAGTACCGCTACGGCATGGGCGCATTCAAAGTGGACTGGGCGCTCGACGCGCCGATTCCGTGGCGGGCCGAGTCGTGCGCACGTGCCGCGACCGTCCACCTCGGCGGCACGTACGAGGCGCTGATCGCATCCGAGCGTGACGCATGGGACGGGCGCGTGTGCGATAGGCCGTTCGTGATCCTCGTGCAGCCGTCGCTGTTCGACGCGTCACGCGCGCCGGCAGGGAAGCACACGGCGTGGGCTTACTGTCACGTGCCGCACGGATCGACCGTCGACATGACCGACCGCATCGAGGCGCAAATCGAAGCGGTGGCGCCGGGCTTTCGCGATCGGGTCCTCGCGCGCTCGACGATGTCCCCGGCGGAGATCGAACGGCACAACGCGAACCTCGTCGGCGGCGATATCGGCGCAGGCGTTTCGGATTTGCGTCAGTTGTTTGCACGGCCGACGTGGCGTTGGCACTCAACGCCCGTCAAGGGACTGTATCTGTGCTCGGCCTCGACGCCGCCCGGCGTCGGCGTCCACGGCATGTGCGGATACTGGGCGGCGCAGCGCGCGCTCGCGGACGGCTAGCGCGATCCGAGGTCGTTGTCGATCTTCTCGGCGCGGGCCCGGTGCATCTCGATGATCGGCAGCGTCTTCTTCGCGTAGTCCTTCGCCGCCGCATCCGTGCCGTGCTGCGCTTCGTCGCGGAAAGCCGCAACGGTCTTCTTGTGATCGTCGAGCATCGCGTCCATGAACGTGCGATCGAAGTCGACGCCTTTGAGCGACAGCAGTTTCTGCTTGAGGGCTGCGTGCTCGCCGTCGAGCGCCGTCGGGATCGGAATCTTCTTGAGATCGGCGATGTGCTTGATCTCGCGTCCCGCCTTGTCGTGGTCCGCCACCATCTGCTGCGCGAACTGCTTCACGGACCCGTCGGTGGCGTGATCCACCGCCACCTTCGCGAGTTCGACTTCAGCCATGTTGCCGGCGACGGCGAAACGGATGAAGTCGTCGTCGGTCGCGTGGATGGTTTCGGGTGGTTGAGGCGGGAGGGACAGGAGCAGCAGCAGAGGCAGCATGTTCACAGACGAAGCAAACCACACACCACGAAGACCGCGAAGTTCACGAAGTTCACGAATCCAATCAATAGATCTCCTTCGCGATCTTCGTGTTCTCGCGATCGTCGTGGTTGTGGGCTATCGGGTCTTGGCGAGGATCGGCTGATCGTGCTGCAGGAACTCGTGAGCGATCGTTTTCAACTGTTCGCCGATCGCGTCACCGCTGAGGTCCCCGAACTTGGACCGGAACGCTGACATCGACACCACCGCCTTCGCCATCGCGCGGTGACCGCCGGCGCTGCCGATGTCGGCGAAGTAGCGCCGCACGAACTCGCCGGCGTTCTTCGTGTAGCCGAGGTTGCGGACCGACACGACGAGCGAGTCATTGACGATGCCTGCGATGATCGTCCACTTGACGTCCTCGACCTGCAGGAAGAAGTCGGCGACGTAGGGGATGAAGTCTTCGCGCGGCGTCTGGCCGAGAAAAGCGCAGAAGACTTGATCGGTGAGGGAGCCGCCGCGATACGCGGCCATCACGTACTCCAGGCGCTCGAGCGTGATTTCGGCGCCTTCCATCTTGCGAATCAGCGCGGCATCGGCGAGCGGATACAGATACGAAAACGCCTCGAGGTCGACGCGGTTCGTGGATCGATTGAAGAACAGCGTGTCGGACTTGATGGCGTAGAGCATCGCCGTCGCGGTGCGTTCGGAGATGTTCACGTCGACCGCGCGGAGGTGCTCGGTCAGGATCGTGCACGTCGAGCCGTAGTCCGGGCGGATGTCCGTGAACACCGAGGTGTAGCCGGTCTGGACCGGATGGTGATCGATCACCAGATCGACGCGATCGATCAGGCCGCCGAAGTAGTGCGGCTGGACGTCGACCATCGCGATGCGGTCGTACTCCTTCAGGCTCTCCGGCGTGATCGCTTCGACGTGGATGTCGAGCAGGTTGAGCATCCGCAGGTTCTCGGGCCGCGTGACGCCCTGGATTGCGCCGATGATGGCCGTCGTCTTCGTCCGCCGCAGCACGTTGCGCAGCGCGAGGCCGCTCGCCATCGCATCGGGATCGGGATCGTTGTGCAACATGATCAGCACGCGATCCGCGTCGGCGAGGTAGCGCTGGTACTGCTGGACCCGTGCGCGCGTGAGCGAGCGGCTGAATTCGGTCAGGAGCGGACCGCCGAAGAGCTCCGACATCGACAGGTAGGCAACGTCTGGGAACTCATCGCGGAATTCGTCGGCGCGCTTGCTGGTCGCCGCCGCGCCGATGCCGAGGACGTAAATCAGCGTCCCGCCCGCATCGCGCACCGCTTCGAGAATCTTGCGAGGATTGCGTCGGCCGTTGTCTTCGATGATCACGCAGGTGCTCGGACCGAGGTCCGCTTTCACCCACGTTTCCGTCCGTTTGGGATCGCCGACCGTGACCGCGACCTCAGCGTCGTGCAGACGACGAGCCAGCGGTCGTTGTTCGATGATGAACTCGACTTCGAAGCCTGGCAGCAGGATTTCGTCGAGCATCCTGATGACCAGTTCGTCTTGGCAAACTGCGAGGCACCGCACGCTAGTACCAACCTGCGATTATAAAGTACTATTAAGGGTTACATGCCATCGGTTTACGACCGCTTTAACCTCGTGTCCGATTTCGAGCTCGCTGGCGACCAGCCGCAGGCGATCGCCGAGCTGGTGGAAGGCTTGAATCGCGGCGATCGCTACCAGACGCTGCTTGGCGTCACCGGTTCGGGCAAGACCTTCACGATGGCGCAGACGATCGCGCGCGTGAACCGTCCGACGCTCGTGATGGTCCACAACAAGACCCTCGCCGCGCAGTTATTCCAGGAGTTCCGGCGGTTCTTTCCGGAAAACGCCGTCGAGTATTTCGTCAGCTACTACGATTACTACCAGCCCGAAGCCTACGTTCCCGCGACCGACTCGTACATCGAGAAGGAAGCGACGATCAACGACGAGATCGATCGGATGCGGCTCTCGGCGACGCGGTCCCTCTTCGAGCGCCGGGACGTCATCATCGTCGCCAGCGTCTCATGTATCTACGGCCTCGGATCGCCCGAGGCGTACTACGGGATGCTGCTGCCGCTCGAACGCGGTCAGCGGATCGGTCGCGAACAGGTGCTGCGGAAGCTGGTCGAAATTCAATACGAGCGCAACGATCACGATTTCGCGCGCGGCACGTTCCGCGTGCGCGGCGACGTCATCGAGGTGATCCCGTCCTATGAAGAGCAGGGGCTCCGCATTGAGCTGTTCGGCGACGAGGTGGACGAGCTGACCTCGTTTGACCCGCTGACGGGCAAGACGATCCGCAAGCACGACAAGATCGCCGTCTACCCGAAATCACACTTCGTCGCGCCTCGGGAACGGACGAAGCGTGCAGTGGAAACGATCAAGGAAGAGCTGGTCGTGCGCCGCGGACAGCTCGAGGCCGAGGGGCGGCTGCTCGAGGCGCAGCGCTTGCACCAGCGGACGATGTTTGACCTCGAGATGATTCGCGAGATCGGCTACTGCCACGGCATCGAGAACTACGCGCGGCACCTCACCCAGCGCGCGCCCGGCGAACCGCCGCCGACGCTGCTCGACTACCTGCCGCAGGACGCCTTGATCATCGTCGACGAGAGCCACCAGTCGGTGCCTCAGGTCCGCGGGATGTATCACGGCGACCGATCGCGCAAGGAAGTGCTGGTCGCCTACGGATTCAGACTGCCGTCGGCGCTCGACAACCGGCCGCTGAACTTCCAGGAATGGGAAGAGCGCGTCAAGCAGGTGATCTTCGTCTCCGCGACCCCTGGACCGTACGAGCTCGAAAAATCGCAAGGTGTGGTCGTGGAGCAGATCATCCGGCCGACCGGCCTCATCGATCCGCCGATCGACGTCCGTCCGGTCAAAGGTCAGGTCGACGACCTGCTGCAGGAGATCCGGACGCGCGTCGAACGCAAGGAGCGCGTGCTCGTGACGACGCTCACCAAGCGGATGGCTGAGGACCTCACGCAGTATTACCAGGAGCTCGGCGTTCGGGTCCGGTATCTCCATTCCGACATCGAAACGCTCGAACGCGTCCAAATCCTGCGGGACCTGCGTCGAGGGGAATTCGACGTGCTCGTCGGGATCAACCTGCTGCGCGAGGGGTTGGACCTGCCCGAGGTATCGCTGGTCGCAATCCTCGACGCCGACAAGGAAGGCTTCCTGCGATCGGGCGGTTCGCTGATCCAGACATCCGGACGCGCGGCGCGCAACGTAAATGGACGCGTGATCATGTACGCCGACACGATGACCGACTCGATGCGCGCGTGCATCAGCGAGACCGAGCGGCGGCGTGCGATTCAGCAGAAGTACAACGAAGACCACGGCATCACTCCGCAGAGCATCGTCAAGCAGATCGACGAGGTGATGTCGAGCGTGTACGAGCGTGATTACATGACGCCGAACGATCCGCGCGACGGCGCGCGCCGGTTCAAGACGCAGGCGGAGCTCGACGAACACATCGCGCAGTTGCAGCTCGAGATGAAGTCGGCGGCGACGAACCTGGACTTCGAAAAGGCGGCGGCGATTCGCGACACGATCAAGCGGCTGCGCAATCCGGAACTGAGCGCCGCGTGATCGCACTCCTCGAACGATGGACGAAGAACGCCGCGCTGCAGGTGCAGCAGTACGTGGCGCTGGTCGTCGCGGCGATCGCCGGCGCGTTCTCCCGTCCGTTCTATTACCACGACGTCGTCGAGCAGTTCGACGTGATCGGCGTCGGCTCGCTGACCGTCGTCCTGCTGACCGGATTCTTCACCGGCGCCGCGCTGGCATCGCAGGGCGGCCTGACGCTCGACAAGTTCGGCGGACGGCCCGTCGTCGGTCAGCTGGTCAGCGCGTCGATGATCCGCGAGCTCGGTCCCGTGCTCGCCGGCCTGATGCTGGTCGGGCGCGTCGGGTCGGGGATTGCCGCGGAGCTCGGATCGATGGTCGTCACCGATCAGATCAACGCGCTGCGTGCGCTCGGGACCGATCCGATCCGCAAGCTGGTCGTCCCGCGGATGCTCGCCGGCACGTTGATGGCGCCGATCCTGACGATCATGTCCGACTTCGTGGGCATCGTCGGGGGCTGGATCGTGTCGCGGTATCAGCTGCAGGTGGCATCGGGCCTGTATTGGTCCGCGGTGACGCGCGCGCTGTACATGCAGGACACGTGGATGGGCGTGATCAAGCCGCTCATCCTCGGCTTCGTGATCGTGACGATTGCGTGTCATGTCGGATTGCGCACGTCGGGCGGGACGCAAGGCGTCGGCAAGTCGACGACGCTCGCGGTCGTCGCGGGATCGGTTGCGGTGATCGCGGTGGATTTCTTCGTTACGCAGTTGTTGATCCAGTTGTTGTATTAGCAGCCGGCCACACGAGATGGCGACAGAGACGCGGGAAAAAGTTCGGGAGATCCTCGACGAGCCGGGCGCGCCGGTGATCATCTTCGATCACGTCAAGCTCGCCTTCGACGAGAAGGTGATCCTGCGCGACGTCAGCTTCACCGTCATCAAGGGCCACACCAAGATCATCCTCGGCGCCAGCGGTTCGGGAAAGTCGACGGCGCTGAAGATCATCGTCGGACTGCTGCGGTCGGACGATGGCGTCGTGTGGGTGAACGGGCAACGGGTCGATCAGCTAAACGAGCGGCAGTTGATGAGCGTCCGCGATGACCTCGGGATGATCTTTCAGGAAGGCGCGCTGTTCGATTCGCTGACCGTGCGCGAGAACGTCGGCTACAAACTGTACGAAGAGTCGGACCTGCCGATCGAGGAGATCGATCGCCGCGTGTCGGAAGTGCTCGGATTCATCGGCCTCGGCGAGCACATCGACAAGATGCCGTCGGAGCTCTCCGGCGGCCAGCGGCGCCGCGTCGCCATCGCGCGCGCGATGGCGTTCAAGCCGCGCATCATGCTGTATGACGAAGCGACGACCGGCCTCGATCCGATCACGGCCAATACGGTGAACGACGAAGTGATCAAGCTGCGGGATCTCGAAGGCGTGAGCTCGATCATCGTCACGCATCAACTGCGCGATGCCTTTTACGTCGCGACGCACATGGCGATCCGCGATGCCGCCGGCCACGTGCAGATCGTGCCGGCGACGCCGGAGAAAGAGCGCGAGGCGGAGTTCATCATGCTTCGCGAAGGTCTCATCGTCTTCGAGGGGGACGCCGACGCGCTGCGCGCGGCGAAGGATCCCTACATCCTGGAGTTTTTGAGCTGAGGAGCTATGCCTAGAACGCGATCGCTTGCGTGGTCCGAACTGCGAATCGGGGTGCTGACAATCGTCTCGCTCGTGATCGCCGCGGTATTGATCTTCAGCCTGACGGGCACCAAGGGCTTCTCGTGGCAGCGCTACCGGCTGAACACGCGGTTCGCCGACGTGGCGGGCCTGACCGCCGGCTCCCCGGTCCGTGTCGCCGGCGTCGAAGTGGGATCGGTGAAGTCGATCAACCTCGATGGCGATCAGGTGCTCGTCGGCTTCGAGGTCAACAAGAACGTGCGGCAGCGCATCACGGATCAATCGATCGCGACGCTGGGGTCCGTCTCGCTGCTCGGCCAGTCCGCGGTCGACATCACGCCGGAGGTCCACGGGACGCCGATCGAGGACGGCGGCTTCGTGAAGTCAGGCCGCACGAAAGGGTCCATCGCCGACATTTCCGGATCGGCGCAGGAAGGGATCGATCAGGTCTCGGCGCTGCTCAAAGACGTCCGTGCCGGCAAAGGCACGGTCGGCAAGC
>Ga0070741_10010924_pt1 | contig 16952 bp, 12 predicted proteins | sample Coa_R1_4_FD_66440 | JGI IMG/M metagenome (GOLD analysis project Ga0070741, IMG submission 66440) | Surface soil microbial communities from Centralia Pennsylvania, which are recovering from an underground coalmine fire - Coalmine... | ecosystem: Environmental > Terrestrial > Soil > Unclassified ...
GGTAGGGGTCCGCCTCGTACGCCCTCAGCGCGGCGAGCTTGGCCTCCGCGGTCTCCGCCTGCCCCATGAGGAGGTGGCTGAGAATGGTCCAGGCCCAGGCGGCGTTCGGGTTGCCGGCGGCCGCGGCGCGGAGGTCGCGCTCGGCGTCGGCCAGCAGCCGCTTCGCCCGGGCCTGGTCCGGCTCGAGGTTCAGCAGCCACCGGAGGTACTCCAGGGTGCCGCGGATCTCGAGGGCGTCGGGGTCGTCGGGACGAAGCCGGAGCGCCCGGTCGGCGTGGCCCAGGCCGATGTCGATCCACTTCGAGTAGAGCGCCTTGTCGAACCCGCTCGCCAGGTCCGTCTGGCGGTACGCCAGCCAGGCGCGCTGCACCGCCGGGGCGCTCCACCTGGGGTCCCGCGCTTCCGCCTGAGCCAGGAGCGAGTCGGCCTGGGCCAGATGGCGCGTGGCGGCGGCGGTGTCGCCCGCGGCGAGCAGGGTGTCCACCTCCCCGGCGAGCTGCCGGGCCTGCTGCGACGCCTCCCAGGCCCTCGCGTCGCCCGTGCCCGCCCGGCTCTGCTGCAGTTGGACCTCCTCGCCCAGGCGCCTGCGGAGGAACAGCGATACTTCCTGGGCGAGGTCGTCCTGCAGGGCGAAAATCTCCGCCCGGCGGCGGGTCAGGACCTTGCTCGCGATCTCGGCGCCGGTCGCGGCGTCCACCAGCGACACGGCGACCCGCAGCCGGTCGCCCGACTGGGCCACCGCTCCCTCCACCAGAGATCCGACCCTGAGCGCCCGCGCGACGCTGTCCGGGCGGACCTCGGCCCCTTTGAACGGGGCCACTCCGTTTCGGGACACCACCTGGAGACCCGTGACCCGACCGACCTCGTGGATCAAGGCCTCGGTGAGCCCCTCGGCCAGGTAGTCGAGCGAGTCCTGACCGGTCTGGTTGCGGAAGTAGAGCACCGCGATGCGCCGGGGATCGAGGCTCGGGGCCTCGGCGCCGGCGTGCCCCGCGGTGCGGGCCTGGCTCAGCCGGTGCCAGCCCGCGATCGCCCCGGCGACCAGCAGGAGCCCGGCCGCGGCGAGTCCGCCGAGCACGGCGGGCCGGCGCCAGGGAGCCCTCCGTCCCCGGGGCGGAGCGGCGGCGAGGCGTTCCCGGGTCGGAGCCGGACCCGCGCCGGTGCCCCGGCCCGCGGCGGCCGCGGCGCGGAGCGCCGCCGAAAAGTCGGCCATGGTGCGGAACCGGTCGGCGGGCACCTTCTCGAGCGCGCGGAGGATCGCGGCCTCGACCGCCTCCGGGATGGAATGCCGAACGATCCGCAGGCTCGGCACCACCTCGAGGGAGTGCCGCGCCAGGACGGCCATCGGCGTGGGCCCGGTGAAGGGCGGCTGCCCGACCAGGAGCTCGTAGAGCACGCAGCCGAGGCTGTAGACGTCGCTCCGCGGGTCCACCTCGTGGCTCCCCCCCGCCTGCTCGGGGCTCATGTAGTAGGGGGTGCCGACGGCCATGCCGGTCTCGGTCAGGCGCTCCCCGCCGGCGCCGCTGAGCGCCCGGGCGATCCCGAAGTCGGCCACCAGGGCGTGCCCCCCGGAGAGCAGGATGTTCTCCGGCTTGATGTCCCGGTGCACCACGCCGCGGCTGTGGGCGTACTGCAGCGCATCCGCCGCCTCGCAGGCGATCTCGATCGCCTCCTCCAGCCCGAGCTGCTTTTCCCGGTTCAGCTTGTCGCGCAGCGATTCCCCCTCGACGTAGGGCATCACGTAGTAGAGCAGGCCGTCGGCCTCTCCGGAGTCGTAGAGCGCGAGGATGTGCGGGTGCTGGAGCTGGGCGGCGAGACGGATCTCGCGAAGGAAGCGCTCGGTGCCGATGGCGGCGCCGATCTCCGGGCGCAGCACCTTGATGGCGACCCGGCGCCGATGCCGGAGGTCCTCCGCCAGGAAGACGGTGGCCATGCCCCCGCGCCCGAGCTCGCGCTCGACCGCATAGCGCTCGGCCAGGGTCGGCCGCAGGCGCTCGAGGGTGTCGCCGACCGGCGGGTCGCTCACGAGGATGGCCCGGTGCGGATCAGACCCGGAGTATATCACGGCGTGCCGGCGGCCAGCGAGATGCCGAGCGCCCGCGCCATCTCGGCGGCCGAGGGCCAGCGGTCGGACGGTTCCTTGGCGAGCGCCCGATCCACCGCGCTCGCGAGGTCGGGGGGCGCGTCAGACCGCCGCGCCCGCAGCGGCGGAGCCGCCTCGGTGAGATGGCGGCGCAGCACGACGAGCTCGTTGGCGTGGACGAAGGGCGGCTCCCCTGCCAGGCACTCGAACAGGACGCAGCCGACCGAGTAGAGATCGCTCCGCGGGTCCAGCTCGCGAACCCCGCGGATCTGCTCCGGGCTCATGTAGGTCGAGGTCCCCACCGCGGTGCCGGTCCGGGTGACCCGGTCGCCCGCCGAGGCCGCGATCGCGCGGGCGATGCCGAAGTCGAGCAGCACCGCTCCCGCGGCCGCGAGGACGATGTTCTCCGGCTTGACGTCGCGGTGCACGATCCCCCGGGCGTGCGCGTGGTCGAGCGCGGCCAGGAGGTCGGCCGCGAGCCGCCGGGTTTCCTCCACTCCGAGCGGGCCGCCGGCGTCGAGTCGTCGTCGCAGCGAGGGCCCCTCGATGTAGCGCATGGCGTAGAAGACCAGCCACCCCCGCGCGCCGGAGTCCACCAGGGGCGCGATGTTCGGGTGGTGCAGCTGCGCCACCACCTGCATCTCGCGCAGGAACCGGTCGGCGGCGAGATCGGTGAGCAGCTCCGGGTGGAGCACCTTGAGGGCCACGGCCCGTCCCGCCGCGTCGCGCGCGAGGAACACCCGGGCCCCGCCCCCGCGCCCGATCTCGCGCTCCACCCGGTAGCGGTCCTTCAGGGCCTCCTGGACCAGGACCTCGAAGTCGCGCCGCACGCCGGGCTCAGAGCAGGAGGTCCGAGCGGACCCGCCGGCGGATCCCCCACCAGAGCGCACCGAACAGGTTGGAGCGCCGGAGGAGCACCTTCGCCTCGCCGGTGACGCCGGCCCGCCACCCGGGCCCGGCCGCGAGCCGCACCCGCGCCTCCACGCCGTCGCCTGCGAACCCGCTCGCGGCCGACACCCCGGCCACCGGCGCCACCACCCCACGGCCGGGCCCGGCGTACGAGACCAGCCGCGCCCGCTGGCCCGGGCGCACCTGAGCGGCACCAGCGCCCCGGAGCCGGATCCTGATCTCCAGCGAGTCCGGGTCCCCCAGAGCGAGCAGCGTGTCGCCCGCCACGACCCGCCGGCCGAGCAGCGTCTCAGGTCGGGCGGTCAACACGGCCGAGGTCGATCGGGTGCGGATCACCAGCGCCTCCCGGCGCGCGTCCAGCGCCCGGAGCTCAGCCGCCGCGGTCGCCCGCTCGGCCGCGAGCCGCTCGGCCTCGCCGGCCGATCCCCGGCTTCGGGCCCGCGCCTCCGCGACCCCGAGCGAATCGACCCGCCGCGCCTGCGCCGCGCGGGCGCGGTCCAGGTCGAAGTCCCGCAGGCGGAGGAGAGGCGCCCCGGCCGGTACGACCCCGCCTTCCGGAGCGAGGACCTGCGCTACGACCCCGCTGTCCGGCGCCACCAGCGCCAGGCGACGGAGCGGCGTCGCGACGAAGGTCCCCGATACCGCGATCCACCGCGGCAGCAGGAGGCCGGCCAGGAGCAGCGCGGCCCCGCCCGCCGCCGCCCGGCGGCGCCAGGAGCCGGCCCGAAGCGCCGCGCGGTGCGCGCGGACGGCGAGCCCCAGCGACCGGGCCCACTCCCGCGCCGGCTTCCACGCCGTCCGCACCACCACGAGGCTCACCAGCGCCACCCCGAGCCCGCCGAACAACTGGCGGGCCCAGCCCCCCACCACCGCCGCGGTCACCACGAAGATGCTCGTGATGTAGGCCGCCGCGAGCGCGCCGTAGAGTAGGAACACCCGGCGCTCGCGCGGGCCGGCGGGCGGCTCGGGAAGCTCGAGCCGCAGCACGTGCCGCTTGATCGCCCAGGCGAGGTGGGCGAAGGCCCGCTGCCGAAGGTTCGGGATCTCCAGGTAGTCGCTCAGGGCGAAGTAGCCGTCCAGCGGGATGAGCGGATTCATGTTGGTGGCGATGGTCGTGACCCCGCCGATCAACATGACCGCCACCGCCACCTCCGACACGAACGTGCCCGGCACCGCGGCCCACCAGACGATCGCCGCCAGGCTCGCGAGCAGGAACTGGACCCAGGACCCCGCCGCGGTCACCCAGAGCCGGGCCCTCAGCTCGGGGAAGCTCCAGGCGTCGTTGACGTTGCAGTAGAACGCCGGCTCGAAGTACACCAGCATGAAGCCCATCTCGTGGACCTCGCCCCCGAAATGCTTGCAGGTATACCCGTGCCCCAGCTCGTGCAGGCCCACCACCACGACGATGGAGCACCACAGGACGGCGACGGTGCCCGGGGTGAGCGCAGCGGGCGCGTAGAGCGCCCGGACCGTGGCGCCGAACTGGGTCCAGGTGAGCCCGAGCACGGCGAAGTAGACGGCGAAGAGCGCGACCGACGCGGCGACGAATCCAGGCGTGAAGCACCAGCGGAGGTACGGGATCGTGCGGGTGAAGAACCGGTCGGGGTCTCCGATCGACCACCGCATCCGGAGGAGCTCCCCCCGGAACAGCCTCCGCCGCCGCCGGCGCTCCGCCCGGAGCCGCTCCAGCTCCAGCGTGGTGCGCTCGGCGAGCGATCGCTCGAGCAGCCCCATGCGGCCGAGCTTGCGGGCGAACGCCTGCACCGCGGCCTCGGGCACCCGGACGCCCTCCGCCTCGAGCTCCCGCGCGATGCCGGCCGGTGTGGCGCGGCCGTCGAACGCCTGGAGCACGAGCGCCTCCAGGGGCCCGAACCGGAAGTACTTCTGGTTCGGCGGGTCCTTGACCAGAAGGGTCTGCTCCCCCCGGTACACCCGCTCGAGCAGCACCAGGTCGCCGCGGAGCCGGGGGTGCGGGTTCACGGCCCGGATCTCAGGAGGCGCTCGCCGGCGGCGAGCCCGCTCACAACTTCCACCCGGCCGCCGCCGAGGTCCGCGCCCAGGGTGACCGCCCGGAGCACGCTGCGGTTGTTCTCCCAAACGGTGGCGTATCCCTCGCCGGCGATCGCGTCGCGTGGAACGGCGAGCACCCGCCGGCGCTCCGCGCCGAGCCGCACGGTGACGTTGGCGCCGGACAGGAGCCTGGCCCCGGGCGACAGCGCGAGCACCACCTCGCGGGTGCCGCTCGCGGGGTCCAGCGCCGGGGAGGCCCGTACGACTCTGGCCCGCGCCGCCTCGCCCCCGGCTCCGATCACCTCCGCCTCGGCGCCGATGGCGACCTTCACGGCCGGGCCCTCCGGCACCCGCACCCGGGCGAGCAGCGGCCCGGTCGCGGTCACCCGGAACAGCGTGTCCCCCAGCGCCACGAGCCGCCGGGGACGGGCCTCCCGCGCGGTGACCATCCCCGCGAACGGCGCCGCGATGCGGGTGAGCTCCAGCTCGCGCTGCGCCTTCCGCACCGCGAGCTCGGCCTGATGGAACTCGAGCTCCGCCCGCTCCGAGTCGGCCACCGTGAGCGCCCCCGCGGCGGTCATCACCCGGGCGCGCTCGACCGCGCGGCGGCGGTTGGCGTAGGTCTGCTCCGCCTGCGCCAGGGCGATCTCCTGCTCGGCGCTCTCGAGGGTGGCGAGGAGCTGCCCCCGCTCCACCCGCGCGCCCAGGTCGACCAGCACCGATTCCACGGTGCCGGCCGAGCGCGCGGCGACGATCGCGTCGTGCTCCACGTAGAGCTGGGCCGGGAGCGACAGCGGGAGCTCCACCGTGACGGTGTCCACCACGATCGACCCGGCCGGCGCGGCCGCCGTGTCCGCCCGCGCCGACGGCGGACGCTCGCCGCACCCGCTCCCGAGCCCGAGCGCCGCCGCGACCGCGCCGAGGCGGAGGACGGTCCTCAGCCCCATATCCGCCACCAGAGCAGCCGGGCCCCGCGGGCGGGCGCGCGGAGCATCCGTCCGAGCGCCGAGGCGGGGGCGGTGAGCACCCGGGCGTAGGCCGCCATTCCCGGCCGGAGCAGGCCCTCGGGATTGGGCACGGCGGCGCGCACCGGGAAGCGCACCGCGCCGGCGCTGTCGCTCGGGATGCGCCCGATCGTCACGACGCGTCCCGCGAAGGTGCGCTGGGGCAGCGCGTCCACTCTGAGTCGCACCTCCTGCCCCGGCGCGACGCGCTCGATGTCCCGCTGGTCCACCCCGAACTCCAGCTCCAGGGTGTCGGTCCGCCCGACGGTCACCAGGAGGTCGCCCTCCTCGAGCTTCGCCCCGAGCCGCTCCTCGGGCCGGGGCGTGAGCACCAGGCCCGCCACCGGCGAGCGGATCACCGTGGCGCTCACCTGCTGGTCCAGGACGCCGGCTTCCTCCCGGAAGGCGCCCGCCCGGATGCGCTGGAGCCGCTCCTCGGCGGCGTCGCCCCGGCTGGCCGCGAGGGCCGCCGCCCGCTCGGCCGCCGCGGCGCCGGCCAGGGCGGCGTCCCGGGCCGCGCGGAGCTCCGCGTCTCTCAGGTGGGCCACCGGGGCTCCCCGCGGCACCCAGGTCCCCTCGGTCACGAACACCCGCTCGACGATCCCGGGCACGAGCGCGCGCACCTCGGTTCGATCCACCGGCCGGAACACCGGCTCCCGCCCGGTCACCCGGAGCGGCCACCGGATGAGGGTGAGCCCCGCGAGCGCGACCGCCGCGGCGGCCGCGAGGGCCACGCGCCGCCGTCGCGGCAGCCCGAGCAGGGCCCGCTTGCGGGCGGCGAGCGCCCCCAGCGTGTCCACCAGCGGGACCTGGGAGTAGAGCTGCGCGTTCCGGAGCGCCACCGTCGTCTGGTTGGCGAGGATCGTGGCCAGCTCGCGCTGCGTGGGCGTGGCGAAGTCGGGCTCGCCCGACTCGAAGAGCAGCACGCCCAGGGTCCCCTCGTCGTCCCGCAGCGGGAGGTAGAGCCCGCTCGCCACCGCCTGGGCCTCGAGGTCCGGCCCGAACATCCCCACGAAGGTTCGCTCGGCATCCGAGCCGGGCGCCGAGCGGTCCGAGAGATAGAAGGCCTCGCCGTGCCCGGCGGCCCACGCCGCCCGGGTCGCGAGGTCCTGAAGGGCGGGCTCCTTGGGGTCCACCTGCTCCTGGCCGGCCACGGCCCGGACCTCGCATCGGCCGCGGTCGTAGAGGACCACCGCACCCCGGTCGAAGCTGAGCGCGTGGGCGGAGAGGTTCACCACGGAGCGCAGCACCCGATCGGGGTCGAGCGTGGCCGTGATCTCCCGGCTGATCTCGAGCAGCAGGGCCAGGTCGCGCGCCCGCCGCTCGGCGGTGTGGAGCTGGGCGTTCCGGATGGCCACCGCCGCGCTCGCCGCGAGCCCCTCGAACAGCTCCCGGTCGGCCTGGTCGAAGACCCCGCTCCCGGTGAGCTTGTTGGAGACCTGGAGCGCTCCCACCGTGGTGCCTTGCGCGACCATGGGCGTGGCCATCACGGTCGAGGCCGGGCCCTCCCCCGGACGGTCCAGCGCCGGATCGAAGCGCGGATCGCGCATCGCGTCCATCACGATGGTGGTGCGCTGCTTCCGGGCCACGTCCCCGACGAACCCGGTGCCCACGGGGAGCTCCGCCCCGATCAGGCGCTGGCTCGCCCCGCCGACCGCGAACCGGCACTTGAGAACGTCGCCCTGGGCGATCCAGAGCGACCCGCCCTCGGCGCCCAGCACGGTCAGGACCGTCTGGAACACCCGGGGGAGAAGCTCCTCGACGTCCAGGGTGGAGCTGAACTCCAGGGAGATGCGCTGCAGCAGACGAAGCCGCTCGACCTCCTGGCGGAGCGACTCGGCGGGGGCTGCCTCGGAGGTTGGAATGGCGGGCGGTGCGGCGGGAGCGTCCAGGGGGATGGCCCTCCCGTGCGGTAATCCGTGCGGCGCTCGGCGGCGGTACGGGCTAACCTACGGTCCGGTGTGGGGGGCCGCCAGGCCCCAAGCCGAAGGGGGCGGAGCCGCCGCCCCGCCCCCTCCGGTGGACCGCCGGCTCACCGCGGAGCCACACCGCCCGGAGCGATCCGCTCCTCCAGCTCCTGCACGCTGAGCTCGAGCGCCTCGGCGTCCTTACCGGTGGCGTTGCGGATCATCGCCTTCTGTTCGGGGGTGAGCTGAATCCGGACCTGCCCCTTCTGCGTCGGCATATGCCCTCCTGGTTGACCGTATCCGTGCTGGTGACGCGCCCCATTCTGCGGTGGCCCCGTGAAGGCGGCGTGAATCGGCCTTGCCGGATCGTGAATCGGGCATACGTTGGACGTACCTCCCCGCGGGGCGGGTGCGGTGTCGAGGATCGCCGTAGCCCTGTTCGGCCCGGTGTCGGTGACCGTCGGCGACGGCCGCTCGGAACCGGTGCCGCTCGGCGCCAAGCCGCTCGCCCTCCTCGCCTATCTCATCATGGAGCCCGGTCCCCACAGCCGGGAGCGCCTCGCCGCCCTGCTCTGGGGCGAGCATCCCGAGGCCGCGGCGCGCGCCTCCCTCCGGCAGGCCTTGAGGCAGCTCCGAGAGCACCTCGGGGGACGCGCTCCGGATCACCCGCACGACGGTCGAGCTGGGCGGCCCGGTCGAGTGCGACGCGACCGAGTTCCTTCGGGAGCTGGAGACGGACCCTCGCGCCGCGGCGGGCCGCGACGTCTCGCGCTTCCTCGCCGAGCTTCCGGTACGGCATTCGCCCGAGTTCGAGCACTGGGCCACGACGACCCGGGCGTCCCTCCGGCGGCGGCGGGAGAAGGCGCTCGCGGCCCTGGCCCGGGACGCGGCGGGCAGGTGGGAGTGGCGCGAGGCCGCCGCCGACGCCGAGCGGTGGCTCGCGTCGGACCCGCTGGCCGACGAGCCGGCGCGGCTGCTGGTGGAGGCCCTGTACCTCGCGGGCGACCGGACGGCGGCGCTCCGCACGTTCACCGAGTTCGGCGCCCGCCTCGAGGCCGAGGGCGCGGGCCGGCCCGGCCGCGCGCTGGTCGAGCTGGTCCAACGCATCGAGGCGGATACCGGCGCCGCCCCGCCGCGGCCGATCAGCCAGGAGTGGTACGCCCGCGCGCCCTCGTTCGAGTGCAACCTGGTGGGCCGGGCCCGCGAGCTCGCCGCGTTGCAGAGGGCGTGGCGGTCCCTCCGGCACGGCCGGGCTCGGATCGCGCTGGTCGAGGGCGAAGCCGGGGTCGGCAAGACCCGCCTGGTCGAGGAGTTCCTTCGCTGGGTACGGGCGGAATCCGGCGTCGTGCTTCGCGGTCGGGGCTACGACGCCCGCTCCGGGGTGCCGTTCGGCCCGATCGCGGATCTCCTGCGCGGGATGCTCGACGCCCCGGGGCTGGCCGGAGCCGACCCGCAATGGCTGGCCGAGGCCGCCCGGCTCCTGCCCGAGCTGCGCCAGCGGTTCCGCGGGCTGCCCGAGGTGGCTCCGCCCCCCGCTCCGGCCGACGTCTGGCGGCTGTTCGAGGGGGTGGCGGAGCTGCTCCTCGCGATCGCGGCCGAGCGGCCGGTCGCCCTCTCGATCGACGATCTCCACTGGTGCGATGCGGATAGCTGCAACCTGCTCCACTTCCTCACCCGTCGGTTGGAAAGCGCGCCGGTCCTCTGGTGCGTCACGCTCACGCTGGGGGAGCTGCAGCGGGACGCGCCCGCGACCCGGCTCGGCCGGGTGTTCCGGGCCCGGCCGGGCGCCGTCGTGATCCCGCTGGCACCGCTCTCGGAGGACGAGGTCTGGAGCGTGATCCGGGAGCTGGGTCATGTGAGCGCTCCCACGGCGGGGCGCCGGTTCGCCGCACGCATCCACGAGGTGACCGGGGGAAACCCGTTCTACATCGTGGAGCTGCTGAAGACCCTGTTCGCCCAAGGGTGGCTCACCGCCGACCGCGAATCGGGCGAGTGGTTCGCGTCGGCCGAACCCGGCGCCCCGCCGGTGTCCATGTCGCCCACGGTGCACGACGCGATCGCCGAGCGGATCGAATCCCTGCCCGCGGAGCTACGGGAGCTCTTGATCATCATCGCGGTCGCGGACACCGGGTGTCGAACCGACCTCCTGTCGCACGCGCAGGGCATCTCGCGGCTGCGGGCCGCGACCCTGGCCGACGAGCTGGTGGAGCGGCGGCTGGTGACCGAGCAGGGCGGCTCGTATCGCCCGGCGCATCCGGTGATCGCCCGGGTGGTGCGGGACCGGCTCACGGTCTCGCGCCGCCGCGAGGTGCACCGCGTGATCGCGCTCTCCCTGCACCTGCTCGCCTCGAGCGAGGGGAGGCCGGTGCCCCCCGGTGAGGTGGCGCGGCACGCGGAGCTCGGCGGCGAGCGGGCGCTGGCCTACCGCTATGCGCTGGAGGCCTGCCGTGCGGCCATGCAGCACTCGGCTCTGGAGGAGGCGCTCTCGTGGCTCGACCTCGCCGCGACGGTCGCCGGGAGCCCGGACGAGGCGGACGCGGTCAACCGTCTTACGGCCGAGCTTCTGAGCGTCGGCGGGTGGCGCGAGATACCCGCCCGGGGGTGGCGGGAGGAGCCGGTCGGGCGGGAGATCCAGCGGCAGGATCTCGACCTGCCGGTGCATCGCTGAACGTCCGGCCGGGCGCGCGAATGCACCGCGCGCCGCCGCCGCCCGCCCGGCTGCGTCGCGCGCCCGGGGCGACCGCTTCGGCAGCGGGCGCTCTCCGGCGCGGCCGGCCCGCTCTCTGGCGGACCCGCTCCCCGCGCGTTACGATGGAACAGGTTACCCCCAACGACGCGTTCAGCCTGCGTGGCCGAAGTGGCGGGGCGGGTGAGTCCGCCCGGCGCCGGCCCCGCGGCGCGGGAGGCTGGAGCGCCGGGGCTGCACGAGAGGTCGGATGCCTCCGACGGCGTGGGTTTCGCGGTTCCTGCTGCTCTCGGTCATTCCGCTCATGTCGGCCTGCGGCTCCAACGGCGCGCGCCCGCTCGAGGCGGCCTGGAACGGGCTCGCCTCGCGACTCGCGGGACGCGGCGCCCCGGCCGCCGACACCACCAAGGCGGGGCCCTCGCCCGCCCGGAAGAAGGCCCCGCACCCGAGGGAGTCGGCCGGTCGCACCACGCCCGCCGCATCCGAGGGCGCCCCGCGGACCACGGCCCACCTGGCGCAGCTCCTGAGCGAGCTCCGGCAGGCGCAGGCGGAGACCTATGCGATCGACCGGACCTACTCGGCGAGCCCGGGCGCGCTGGGCGTGCAGGCCGACCCCGGCGTGCAGGTGCGGATCATCTGGGCATCAAGCTGGGGCTGGGCCGCGGTGGCCCGGGACTCCGCGCGGCCCTCGGTGGCGTGCGCGATCTACCTGGGGATCGTCCCGTATCCGGAGTCGCGGGAGCGGCGCATCACCGGCGGCCGGCAGGGCGTCCCCCTGTGCGAGCCGGCCGAGGGGGGCTCGGGCACCGCGCTCCGCCAGCTGCTCGCCGCCGACGCCGCCCGCATGGACCTCACCGGCGGGGCGATGGCGCTCATGCGGCACGACCTGGTTCAGCTCGCCGCCTCGCAGCGCCAGCATCACGCCGTGCACGGCACCTACGCCCGCCGCTTCAACCTGCTCGCCCTGCGCTACGTGGCGACGCCGGGCGTGAAGCTTCGCATCCTCTCGGCCGACGCGACCTCGTGGGCGGCCGAGGCCACCTACGAGCAGCTCCCCGGCATGAGCTGCGTGATCTGGGGTGGGGAACCGGCCGAGCTGCCGGCGACCCTTGCCATGCGGCGCCAGCCCGAGTTCGAGGGGGTGCCCGCCTGCGACGATGACGGCTCGGAGGACGCGCCCTAAGCTCCCAGCCGCCGCCCGCTCCCGCCGTACCGCACCGCCGTCATCTCCGCCAGGATCGCGAGCGCCGTCTCCGCCGGCTGCCGGCCTCCCAGGTCGAGCCCGATCGGGCCGTGGAGCCGTGCCAGCTCGGCGTCGGTGACCCCGGCCGCGCGCAGCCGCTCGCGCCGGGCGGCCTGAGTCTTCTTCGATCCGATCGCGCCCACGTAGCGCGCCGGCGAACGCAATGCGATCGCGAGCGCCGGCTCGTCGAACTTGGGGTCGTGGGAGAGCACGCAGACGTAGGTGGCCGAGTCGAGCCCCACCCGCCGGAACGCCTCCTCGGGCCAGGCCAGGATCAGCTCGTCGGCCTCGCGGAACCGCTCGCGGGAGAGAAACGCCTCCCGCCCGTCGGCCACGATAGTGCGGTAGCCCAGCGCCTTGGCCAGCGGCACCAGCGCGGCCGCGATGTGGACCGCCCCGAAGACCACCAGCTTGGGCTGCCGGGGGAACACCTCGAGGAACACGCGCACCGGGGCGCCCGACGTCGTGGCGAGCTCGACCGTGGCGCTCGCCTCCCGGGCCAGCGCTTCGAGCGCGAGGTCCCGGAGCCGCGCCCGATCGAGCGCCGCGCCGATCGCGCCCTCGACGGCCCCGTCCTCCCGCACCACCAGCGAGCCGCCCAGCCCCTCGCCTTCGATCACGGTGGCCACCACCACGCCGCCCGGACCCCGCGCGGCCTCCAGCACCTCCGGCCGGACCCGCGGCTCGACGAAGACGCGGATCGTGCCGCCGCACGCGAGCCCGACCTCCCAGGCGCGCTCGTCCGTCACGCCGAAGGTCACCAGCTCGGGCGTGCCCCGCGCGATCGCCTCGGCGATCTCCATCGCGGTGGCGCTCTCGACGCAGCCGCCGGACACCGAGCCCGCGACCTCGCCGTCCGCGGTGGCGAGGAGCGACGCGCCCTCCGGCCTCGGCGCCGATCCCCAGACGCTGGTCACCACCGCGCGGCCCACGGGCTTGCCGGAGGCGCTGAGGCGGGCGTAGTCGGCGAGCAGGTCACGCATCGAGCGGAACGGAAGCGCGGGAAATCGGTTGGCCGGACGGCCGAATCCAGGTGAAGAGTAGCCGCACGGGGCTCGGAGACAACGGCGGTCCGGGCTAGCGGGGGGCGCGCCGGCGGTCCCAGCCGCCGAGCCGCCGTGCGAGCTCCTCCAGCGAGTGGACCGAGGCGCAGGGCACCAGCTCGTCGGCGTGGGGCAGGGCGGCCCGAAGTCCCGCGGTCGCGGGCTCGAACCCGGGGCGGCTCGCCAGGGGATCGAGCCAGAGGAGCCGGTGGCAGGACCGGTTGAGCTTCGCCATCTCCCGCGCGAGCACCTCGGGGTCTCCGCGCTCCCACCCGTCGGAGGCGAGCATCACGATCGCCCCGCTCCGCACGGTGCGGCGCACCCAGATCCGGTTCAGGGTGCGCAGGCTCTCGCCGATCCGGGTGCCGCCGCTCCAGTCCACCACCTTCTCCGCGACCCGGCGGAGCGCGACATCGGGGCTCCGCGCCCGGAGCTGACGGGTGATCCGGGTGAGCCGGGTGCCGAACACGAACACCTCGACCGAGGCGCCGCTGCGCTGCAGCGCGTGCGCGAAGCGGAGCAGGAAGCGGCTGTAGGGCTCCATCGAGCCGCTGATGTCGCAGATGAGCACGATGGGCCGCGGCCGCGTCGCCCGCTCGAGCCAGCGCCAGGTGAGCGCCTCGCCCCCGCTCCCGAGCGCGCGGCGGAGCATGGCGCGGGCCGCGGGGCGGCGCCCGTGGCGGGCCAGCCGATGCCGCCGGGCGCGCCGCCGGGCGAGCCGCGGCCGGAGCGCCTCCAGCATGGCGGCCGCGTCCCGCGCCTCCTCCGCGGTGAGACGACCGAAGTCGGCCCGCCGGAGCCGCTCGCGGTCGCCGGCGCTCCTCGGGCCGCCGGGGATCGGGAGGTCGAGCCCGGGCCCGGCCTCGGCCGCGGAGGCCGGCGCCCCGCCGGCCTCCCGGACTTCTCCCTGGCGGATACGCGGGAGCCGGCGCGCCACCGGGTCGCCCGGATCGCCGCGCCGACGCCAGAACAGCTCGAAGGCGGCGTCGTAGGTGGCACGCTCCTCGCGGCGCTGCACGAAGATGGCGCGTCCGGCCGCCTTGATGTCCGCTTTTCGGTCCAGCCCGAGCAGGAGCATCGCGCGCAGGAACTCCCGCGTCCGCGCGGGATCCACCCCGAGGCCGGCGCGCCGGAGCAGGCGGCCGAAGAGGGTGACGTTGGCCGCGAGGCTTCCGGGCTGGTCCGGGCCCGCGAACTCCTCCGGGCGCGGCTGGTTAGGTAAAGAGGTCATGCGACTCGAGTGTGCCGCGGTGCTCTTCGACCTCGATGGGGTGCTGGTGGATTCCACCGCCTGCATCGAGCGTCAGTGGCGCGAGTGGGCCGCCGCGAGGGGGCTCGATCCCGCGCCCTTCCTCCGCTACTGCCACGGGCGGCGGGCGGTGGAGACCATCCGGCTCGCCGCGCCGGAGCTCGACGCCGAGGCCGAGGTGGCCCGCTTCGCGGAGCTCGCGCCCGGGGAAGATCCGGTGCTCCCCGCCTTCCCCGGGGCCCGCGAGCTCCTCACCGCCCTCCCCGACGGGGCCCGCGCCGTGGTGACTTCGGGGACGCGGAGGACCGCCCGCCATCGCCTCGCGGCCGCCGGGCTCCCCGTTCCCGCCGTGCTGGTGGCGGCCGAGGACGTCCGTCACGGCAAGCCGGACCCCGAGTGCTATCTCACCGCGGCCGGGCGGCTCGGGGTGCCGCCGGAGGAGTGCGTCGTGATCGAGGACGCGCCCCCCGGGATCGAGGCGGCCCGCGCCGCGGGCATGCGGGTCGTGGCGGTCACCACCACCCACCCGGCCGCCGAGCTTCGGGGCGCCACGGTCCTGGTAGGCTCGGTCGCCGAGCTTCGGGCCGCGCCGGTCGAGCCGGCCTACGCCGTGCGGAGCGCCCGGGACTCGTCCAGCAGCGTCCGGGCGGCGCCGCCCCGCATCGCGCTCACGTCCTCCTGATACTTGAGGAGGACGCCGAGAGTCTGGTCCACCTGATCCGGCTCGAGCCGCCGCGCCCCGAGCGCCGCCAGCGCCGCCGCCCAATCGAGCGTCTCCGCCACCCCCGGCACCTTGGTGAGGTCGGCCGAGCGGAGCCGCTGCACGAACCCGACCACCTCCCGGGCCAGCGCGTCCGGCACCCCGGGCATCCGGGCGTGGAGGATGGCGAGCTCCCGTTCGGGGGTCGGGTAGTCGATCCAGTGGTAGAGGCACCGGCGCTTGAGCGCGTCGTGCACCTCGCGGGTCCGGTTGCTGGTGAGCAGGACCCGGGGCGGCCGCTCCGCCCGGAGGGTGCCGATCTCGGGTATGGTGACGGCGAAGTCGCTCAGCAGCTCGAGCAGGAACGCCTCGAACTCCTCGTCGGCCCGATCCACCTCGTCGATCAGGAGCACGGGCTGCTCGGGCCGCGGCTCGAGCGCCCGGAGCAGGGGGCGCCGGATCAGGAACTCCTCGCTGAAGATGTCGCGGGTGGCGGCGGACTTCGCCTCGCCGCGCGCCTCGAGCAGCCGGATCTCGAGCATCTGGCGCGGGTAGTCCCACTCGTAGACCGCGGTGCTCACGTCGATCCCCTCGTAGCACTGGAGCCGGATCAGCTCCGCGCCGAGCGCGGCCGCCAGGGTGCGGGCGACCTCGGTCTTCCCGACGCCCGCCTCGCCCTCGAGCAGGAGCGGCCGGCCCAGCGCGAGCGCGAGGTAGACCGCGGTGGCGAGGTCGCGGTCGGCCACATAGCCCTGCTCGGCGAAGGCGGTCTGGACCGCGTCGATGGTGGAAAGGGCCATATACGGGAAAACGTAAGCGGTGAGCGGGGAGCGGTGAGCGGGACGCCCCGGTGAGCGCTCGTCTCTCAACCCCGCTCACCGCTCACCGCTCACCTCTCACGCTCTTTCGTTGGGGTCCGGGCTCGCGAGCTCCCGCGCGTACCTCGGAAACCGGAACCGCATCTCCTTCACCAGGAGTCCCCCGTGCCCCAGGTCGGCCAGGCTCTCCGCGGTGAGCGCCTCGCCGGTGAGCAGGCGGGGGAGAACCAGGTCCGCCGCCGTGGCCAGGCTGAACATACCGCACTGCGGGAGGCCCAGCAGCTGTCCCCGGCCTAGCCGACCCAGCCAGAGCATGGAGCCCGGATGGGCGGGAACCCCGCGGCGGAGCACCGAGCCGCCGAGCTGCTCGAGCGCCGCGTAGAAGGGCGACAGGGGATCCCCCGCCGAGACGCCGCCCACGAGCACCACGTCCACCCGGTCGCGCACCAGCAGCGACTCGAGCGCCGCCCGCGCCGCCGCCCGGGTGCGCTCGGGGTCCTCCTCCGCCACCACGATGGTCCCGCGGAAGGTGGAGCCCAGCGCCTCGACCTTGGACCGGGCGCCCGTCTCGAACCGCTCCAGCGCCCGGCCCCCGATCGCCTCCACCGCGATCGCGCCGACCTCGAGCGCGCGGTAGGGGCGCACCTCCACCAGCGGCCCCGCCGTGCGGGCGATCCGGATCCCTTCCGTCAGGACCGCTCCGGGCACCAGGTGGGGCGCCACCTTCACCGAGCAGACCACCTGGCCCATCTCGACCGCCTGCCCGTGGTACAGGGTGAAGACCTCGAGCGGATCGATCGCGTCGAGCTGCCGGAGCGGCTCGACCCGCACGTGCAGGACCCCGTCCCACCGGGCCACGAGATCGATCCGGCTCTGCCGGGGCGGCCGGAGCTCGACCCCGCCGCCCGCGAGGGCGATGGCGAGGCGGGACGCGGCGTCGTCCTCGTGCACGTCGTCGGGGCCGGGCCAGGCGAGCCGGACCGGCTGGGCCAGCGCGCCCGACCGCGCGGCCCCGTGCACCGCGCTCGCCTGCTCGGCGTCGAGCCGGGCGCCTTTCGGGAGCTGGCGCTCGGCCAGGCGGAGCGGCGCGAGCAGCACGGCGCCCACCAGCTCCGTGGCCGGCAGCGCCGCGAGCTCGCTGGGAGAGAGCCGCGCGGCCCGCACGGCTAGGCGGCCTCGGCCTGAACCCGGCGCGCGAAGTCGGCCCAGAACTGCTCGATCAACCTCCGCGCGGTCCCCTCCAGGAGACGGGCCCCCACGCTCGCCACGGTCCCGCTCACCTCGCTGTCGGCGGTCCAGC
>Ga0070741_10010925_pt1 | contig 16951 bp, 16 predicted proteins | sample Coa_R1_4_FD_66440 | JGI IMG/M metagenome (GOLD analysis project Ga0070741, IMG submission 66440) | Surface soil microbial communities from Centralia Pennsylvania, which are recovering from an underground coalmine fire - Coalmine... | ecosystem: Environmental > Terrestrial > Soil > Unclassified ...
AGGCCGCGTACTTTGTCTGTCTCGCCTTCATCCATTGGCTCGCCATCTTATGACCTCCAGCGCAGGGACTCCATCGAGCGCGCAGTAAAAAACAGTCCCAGGAAAATGACAGTCAGATAGAAGATCGCATCTTTTGTATCGAGCACTCCTTTGGCAAACGACTCAAAGTGCGTGATTACTGACATGTACGCGAGCACCTTTGCCCAAGTCGCGGTCTCGTATCCACTGACCCACTCCAAAACCCAGAGCAGCAGGCACACACCGAATGTCACGGCGCCGGCGATGATCTGATTTTTGGTGAGTGTCGAAATGAAAGTACCGATAGCCAATAGCGCGCCGGCCTGCAGCAACAATCCGAGATAGCCGATCAGTAAGGGCTTCCAGTCGGGATGCCCATACTCGAAGAGGAAGGCGAAATTCACCGCCGTAAACAGGAGGAGGCACGCATAAAGCACCACCGCAGCGAACCACTTTCCCAGAATAATCTCAATATCACGCACCGGTGATGTCACGAGCAATTCGATCGTGCCGGTGCGCTTCTCTTCTGCAAACAGCCGCATCGTGATCAGTGGAATAAAGAATAGACCCACAACACCGACGTTCGACAGCAGCGGCCGGACGATCCACTCATTCAAATTCATGGGGAACGACCGCCCGCTCATTTGCGACTGAACGCTTTCGAACACGAAGGTACCAAGTGCATTCCAGAAAAAGAATCCGAAGATCACCCCGAACATGATCAACAAGATGTACGCGACCGGCGATACAAAGTAGCTTCTCAGCTCTTTCTGGCAGATGACCCAGACGTTTCTCATCAGGCTTGTACCTCAGCTGGAGTTTCTTCTGTCGGCGCCGCTGCTTCAGCGCCTGTAAGCTGCAGAAAAACTTCTTCCAGGCTCATCGCAGCCGAGCGCAGTTCATTCAGGTCCCATCCCGCTTCAATAATCGCGCGTGCCAGGTCTCCACGAACGAAGCCGCCCTTTTTGCTCTCCACTTCAAACACTACCCGCGAATCGACTTGTTGTTTGCAGAGAACGCGGGTCACCCCGATCACCTGCTCCAACCGGTGTTGCACAATCGAGGGCTCGATCGCTCCACTGCGCCCGGCGACTTCCACCAGGACCGACTCCGCCCCGCGCGCGCGTGCCTGGAGATTGCGAACCGAATCAGTCGCTACCAGCTTGCCTTTATTGATAATGACGACTTGCTCGCATGTCTGCTCGACTTCCGGCAGAATGTGCGTGCTCAGAATGATCGTGTGCTCGCCCGCAAGATCTTTGATCAAATCGCGCGTCTCATTGATCTGCTTCGGATCGAGCCCAGCCGTCGGCTCGTCAAGAATGAGCACATCGGGATTGTGAACGATGGCCTGGGCCAGACCAACGCGCTGCCGGTATCCTTTTGACAACTTTCCCAGAAGCTTGTTTTTTACGTCGGCAACGGCGCAGCGCCCGCAAACATAATCGACGCGCTTGTCGAGATCTGCACCTGAGAGTCCCTTCAACTTGCCGACGAATCGCAGATATTCCGCGGTGGCCATCTCTGGATAGATTGGTGGAGTTTCGGGCAAGTATCCGATATGCTTTTTCACTTCAAGCGGCTGCTCGAGAACATCAAAACCCGCCACTGTCGCCGTTCCCGAGGTCGGTGGCAAGAAGCAAGTCAGCATGCGCATGGTGGTCGTTTTCCCGGCGCCATTGGGTCCGAGAAATCCGACGATCTGTCCCTTTTCTACCTCGAATGAGATCTGATCGACGGCAGTCGTTCGCGCATACCGTTTGGTAAGCTCTTTGACTTTGATCATAGGTTTTCGCTGGCAACGGCGGGCTACGCAGCCGTTGACCCACATCAGAACAGAGTGGGAATCATCCTATGTTAGAAATTGTCCCTTCTTACTGTCAATTTCGTTAGATTAGGACCTTCCAATTTGGATCCGTATCGTATCACGATCTATTGTCAGAACGGTGGGCCCACTTTATTCAGAATCACAACCACTTCGTTGGGATGCCTGCCCCTTGTTAGAATCCCAGCGATGCCAAAAACCTCTGCTCAGGCGCGCGCCCGCAAAATCAGACTGCTGCTCTTTGACGTCGACGGCGTCCTCACCGATGGCAAGATGTACTTTCTGCCACAGCAGGATAAAACGACAGAAAACACTCAGCTTAGCGCACGGGGATCCATCGAATTCAAAGGCTTTCATGCCCACGACGGTGTGGCCATTTCGCTCGCCCGGTTGGGCGGCCTTCGCACAGGTCTAATCACAAAGCGTTACTCGGAAACGGTTGCGCTCCGCGCTCGAGATCTCAAGCTTGAATTTGTGCTCCAGGGAATTCACGATAAGGGGCGAGCGTTCAAAGATACGGTAAAGCAGGCTGGACTTGGCCTCGACGAAGCGTGTTTCGTGGGTGATGACATCGTCGACCTTCCGGCCATGCGCTATGCCGGTCTTGCCATTGCTGTCCAGAACGCCCGCGCTGAGGTGAAGCGGGGATCCCACTACATCACACCCCATGCCGGAGGGGAGGGCGCACTGCGAGACGCCGTCGAAATGATCCTCAAGGCTCAGGGAAAATGGAAGAAAGTATTGGAAGCGTATCTGACGGAACATCCGACAGTGCAGTGATGCTTGCGATCTCGTAGGGCTCACGAGCGTATTGGGGAAATTGGGTTCAAAAAAGAAACCCATCGGAAGCTTGCTTGGGGCGTGCTCGGGTCAGCATCCGATGGGTTCTACCGTTTCTCCTTACTCACCCTGTTGTTTTCAGGAGTTGTTGAGGAGATTAAACACCGGTTTCGGCAGAAGTTCCGTCTAAATTTGTAAAATCTTGTAAAAGCTCGCCTATGGTGTTTGTCCCGTTCTCTTCGAGGATGGTTGCGTGAGAGCATGACCATGACTCCGTTTGTGCAAGACCGCACAGACTACGACATTCGTGGACAAAGTCGAAGTCAGGTCAGAATTGGGGAAATAGACCGGGGGTCTGCACCAGGGGGCGCTCTACCTACTCCGGCAGCGCAGCGGTCTTCATCGTCATTAATTCCGTAAAGCGCTTGTCTTTTCGCAGGCCAGCAAACTCCGTATCTTTGTACACGTTCTTCATGTCCTTGTATCCTTCTTCCATCGCCTTCCGCAGATACTCGAGGGAGCGGTCTGAAAGTCCCATTTTGGCGTACAGTCTTGCGACCGTATAGTCATAGTGCGCGCGGTCTTCCGGACTCGGCAGTTGCGCCTGCACTCCGCCTCGCGAAGTACGCTCAAACACATCTGGATCAATCTCCATCGCTTTTTGATAGGCCTGCACAGCGGGCTCGAACTCTTTTTTCGAGAATAGCGCTGCCCCCAGATTGCTATAGAAGGACGCCGAAGTTGCATCGATGGCGATTGCACGACGATACTGCTTCACGGCCGGGCCATACTTCCGCTCTTCGTAATACACCACACCGAGATTGTTGGAGGCATCGGCAAATTTGCGATCAGCCTTGATAGCATCCTCGAAGCTCTTCTTCGCCTCGCGATAGCGCTGCATCATCAACTCGGCAATACCGATTTTATTGATCAACCGCGCAGACTTAGGCTCCTTCACCAAGCCCGCGCGATAGTAATCGATGGCATCGAGATATAGTTTTTGCATCCGCAACTCATCGCCGCGCTCTTCGAGTTCGACGACCGTTGCGTCCGGCTTGGGAGGATCAATGGTGCGCATCAGCGGCGGCGCAATCTGCACCTGTTCCGAATGCGAGACTTGGGCCATCGATGTCAGGGAAAGAGAGAGGACAAAGACTGTCAGCAGAGAGACTGAAGCCAGCGGAACTTTCGGGTAGAAAGCCATGGGCCACCCCCAAGCAGTTGCCATCATTGTGGCACAGTTCAGAATGCGCTGCCGCGAATTTTATGCCGTCAACCCATACGCCCGTCGCGCAATCACGCAAATCCGCAGCTAATGGGGCGCTGACTGACCCGTGTCTGCTGGTTTAGACACCGGAGCCGAACTTTTGTCATCCTTAAAAATGCCGGCGATCTTCCCGAAAAAGCCTTTCTTTTTCTTCGGATCCTGCTGAATATTCGGGTCTTGCGGGTTTGCCGCTGCCTGGCTTGCGTTTTGGGGCATCACCGGCTTGTCGCCACTTCCGAAGATCTTGGAAAGAAAGCCTTTAAATCCCTGCTGGGACTCGCAGGTATCATGCGGCTCGGTGCCTGCCACGAATGCGGAAACGTAATCGTCGGTACAGTTCGGAGTCGCAAGCCGATTGGTGGCCTTGTCTAACTGCACATCGACGACGCCCGAAGGCTGGGAGAACTCGCGCATATCGGAGTACTGCGGCAGGGTCGCCGCCTTTTTCATAAACTCGGTCCAGATAGGCGCGGCGGTCATGGCACCGCTCAATCTCAGGTCGCTGTAATCGTCGTATCCGACCCAGACGATGCAAAGCAGATTCGATGTGTACCCGGCGAACCATCCGTCATGCGAACTTCCAGTCTTCCCTGCCGCTGGTTGCGTAAAGCCTCGCAGTCGAACGGCCGTGTATCCCAGGCCATTGTTGATCACACCTTCCATCATGTTGGTCATGACGTAGGAGATTCGCGGGTCAAGTACGGTACGTTGATCGGTGTTGTAGTTCGCGATGACATCACCCTTTCCATTGCGCACCGACCGCAACAGAATGGGTGACAGGCGAATCCCATTATTTGCAAAGACCGTGTAGGCTCCGGCCATATCAAGCGGCGACGCGTCATACGATCCCAGAGCCATTGCGGGAGTGGCCTTTACCGACGCGATGCCTGCGGATTTCGCAAGATCCGCAACCTTGTCATATCCGACTTCTTCTGCCACTTTGACTGTCGCGTTATTCAACGACATCGCCAGCGCATATCGCAACGTAACGTCGCCATGGTATTCCTCTTTGTAATTCCGCGGCTCGTAGATCGTATCGCCATAAGCGAAAGTCGATGGCTCATCGGTCACCGTCGAAGCCGGAGTGATGACAGTTGATGATCCATCAAGGGCCGTATTCATCGCCGTCGCATAGACAAAAGGCTTGAAAATGGATCCTGTGGGACGCTTTGCCACAGCATGATCCAGTTGACTCCAGGCATAATCGCGCCCACCCACCAGCGCTAACACTGCTCCGGTATGCGGATCGATTGCGACTAGCGCGACCTGGGCCTGCGGGCCCGGTTGCACAGTGGTTTCGATCTTCTTCCCGACCTTTACCCTCTTCGTGCGAAGCTTTTTGACTTGTTCGTCCACCAGCTTGATCCCTGAGTCCACGGCCTGCGCAGCGGCCTTCTGCAGATCCGGATCCAGCGTCGTATAAACCCGGTACGACGAGTCATTGAGTTCCGTCTCACTAAACTTGCTGACAAGCTGGTCGCGCACCAGGTCAATAAAGTAGGGCGCATCGCTGGCTTCTACATTGGGCGGAGCCAGCTTCAGTGGCGTGGCTTTCGCCTTGTCCGCCTGATCCTTGGTGATAGCGTGTGTGTCAAGCATGGAATCCAGCACGAGATTGCGTCGTTCCAGCGCCCGCTCCGGATGCCGGTAGGGTGAAAGGCGGCTCGGTCCCTGAATGATTCCCGCTAGCAGTGCCGCCTCTGGGAGGGTGATGTCCTTCAGATCCTTGGCAAAGTACGCGCGCGATGCCTCAGCGAATCCGCTGATTGCGAACGATCCACGCTGCCCCAGGTTCACCCAATTCGCGTAGAACTCGAAGATCTGCTGCTTGGAGAACTTCTGTTCCAGTTCTTCGGCAATGAGCATCTCCGTTAGCTTGCGCTTGATGGACTTTTCGGGAGTCAGGAAGAACCCGCGCGCAAGCTGCTGTGTGATCGTGGATCCTCCTTGCGCTCGCCGCTGCCGGACCACGTCCTCCCAAACCGCTTCGAAAGTGCGTACGAAGTTGACGCCGCCGTGCTCAAAGAACCGACGGTCCTCTATGGCCAGTGTCGCCTGCACCATTACTGGAGGAATATCGCTGTACTTCACGACCTGGCGTTTCGAGCGTTGTTCCGCGTCAAAGAGAGCTGTAACCAGCTGAGGCTCAAGTTCATAGGCGGACAGATCGGTGCCGCGGCTGGCAATCTGTGACACCTGCCCGTTTTCAATGTTGATGCGCGCCGATTCCGGCGCGTGATATGACTCCGGTCCTGGAGTGACTTCAATCCCACCCTTGATGATATGGAACGTCCCGAACTTCGAATCGCCGTCCTTGTCGGAATACCCGGCCTCGCGCAGTTCCGCCGCAATCTCCCTCGCCTCAATCTTCTCGCCATTGCGCACGACTCGCGGTAGCGCATAAATTTTCGCCGAATTCGCAAACACCGGCGTCTTGAAGCGCTTTTCGATTACCCGGTCGTACTTGATGTAGAAGTAAGAGAAAAAGATCGTGAATGACACCGCGAGCACGATAAATACGACTAGCGCAGCTCGCAGCACCGGGTCCCGAGGCAGGCCGCGAACTTTCGCTCCGGCACCTCCACTTCCTTTCGGAATTCTAATTTTTATGGCCAATTCTTCGACTCTACGCCCGGATTTTATTCAGACGAGGTGCTCCGCTAAAAGGTTTGATGCACTGCCACCCTCCCGCGCCGGGAGGAACCACTTGTTGAACTGTTTCGCACGCGCTGCAAGCCAATATCGGCTTTGCGCTTCCTCCATTGTACCGCCCGTTCCCCAAACAAAAAGAGACCCGCAATACCTGCGGGTCTCTAACCTGCCAATACTTGAAATTATGGAGTGTCCGTGACGGACCATGCTCCGGAACTCCAGCCTACCGTCGCAAGATACTTGGTGAGGTTGGAAGTTGCCGACAGATCATAAACGTCGAGAATATTCGTGGTCGCGTCAATTGACTGCTCCGCCACGAAGAGGAATTGCCCGGATGGGTCGAATTGCCCGCTGGCGCCTGGAATATTGAACGGTGATCCAGCAACCGTCACCAGCGCACCCTTTGAAGTATCAATCTGAAATCCTTCGACGCCGCCATTCAAGTCGAAGGTATAGACCAGCGTTCCTCCCTGGTTGGGTTGAACGGCCACGGTTATCGGCGAGTCGGTAGCAGCATAAGCCACCGGGGTCGACAGCACTCCGTTTGTCCCAATTGCCGCCAAATAGACGTTGTCATCGGGAACATAGACGCCAGCGGTGGTTCCCACCATGTACTTGCCGGAAGAATCCCCTTGCATCTGCTGCAACTTCATCGCAAACGGACTTCCCGTGACAGCCGTCAGCGATCCATCGCTGCCGATGCCGTAAGCGGCTACCTGGCCAGTAACATTTCCGTTCTCAAGATCACTGACGTAGAGATACGCTCCCAACCCATCGGTTGCAAGGTTATAGGGCAGAAAACCGGAAGGCATATAGATCGGAGAGTTGCTCGCCTCGCTCAGTCCACCATCCGTAGCGATTTGATAGGTATGAAGTTGTCCGACGCTTGGGTCCAGCACAAACAAGAGCGTACCCGCAGGGTTTGTAATCATTGCCTGCGCCGCCAGCGAATATCCGTTAATCAGGTACCCTGCGGCAAAAGGCGTCCCGCTGTTGAGTAAGCTAACGGTGCCATCCTGCGCGATCGCCAACCCGTAGATCTGACCGATTGATGGGTATCCTACGTACAAATATTTGGATTGCGCCACAGCCGTCCACGTGCCTGTCAGGTTCGTATCTACGCTCACCGGATTCCAGTTTGTGGTCGCCGTAATTTGACTGGCCGAGGGATTCAGCATCTCTCCGGCAATTCCACCTGCGTCAGCTATGAAAAGATACGATCCCGCACTGGTTGTGCTCCCGGTATTGCCACCGGTGCTGGGAGAGCATGCATTGGACCCGGGCGTCGACCCGTTACCCGTTCCGCCGGAGCTTCCACCATTCTGCCCGGGCACCGCCAGTGAGCAGCCTGAAGGTCCACTGCACGCAACCGTCGCCAGCATCAGAGCCGCAATCAACATCAGACCCGTAGCCGCTAAAATCCTCGTTCTCTCCATCCCAACCTCCAGCCTCGGCGCAACAACGTTCAGCCAGTTGCAGCTACGCGGAAAGGAAATGTACATACCCTCGGCGATATTAAGAGCGCGGTAACCTGCTGGCAACGTTACGAATGTCACGCCTGACGCGGGGCTATAGCGCTTGCCCGACCGGCGGATGCCCCTCGTATCGATGGACAACTGGGACCTTTCAGGCGCTAGTTGCGGTGAAGTGGAAGATGATAGAGAAGCCGGGCATCGTTACTCTCGACTGGTACCGGGTGGCCAGGAAAACTTGTGGGTGATCTTCTGTGCCCGATCTCTCGACAAAAACCTGATCTGTTCCCAAGCGTATGCCATGCTCCGCTGCCCGCCGAACCACTGCGTCGCGCAGTTCGTCATCCGAGGACTTAGCGAGCAGGCCGATTCTTGAGCCGCCCATTGCAGCAACGTCTTTTAATTCGTCTTTTAGTTCGAGATTGGCCAGTTCGCAGGACGCGATCTGCCACGCCAGGGTCAAAAACAGTAGAAAAGCCACACCACCGACAATGATCTGGACTTTACGCACCGCACTACCTGACTGACCTACATGCCGCGGTTTCCGCTGGAAGGCGTGAAATGCAAATTGAAGGAATATCCGGGCAATGTAACTGGAACACTATAATCGGCTGCCACGTACACGGCAGGCGCACCAGGGGTACCGATCCGTTGTATCGTGATTTGCTCCGGAGCGAGCGTGATCTGATGATCAGCCGCCTTCTTTACGATCGAATCGATGATGTCCTGATCCGTTTGGTGGGGATTCGCTCCGCCCACCATGGCAATGTTGCGCAGGTCGTCCTGGAACGAATAGTTGCTCAACTCCGGTGGGATGATCTGGAAACCGCAATAGATCAACGCCACGAATAATAGAACTCCGAGGATCGCTTTAACTGTTCCCATGTCCCACGATCTGCTCAACGGGACGCGGAACTTGCTTACGACGCCCGGCCAAGCACTCCCTGAAAGTATTCGACTACCGCGGAAATCCTAACATCGCGAACTTCGCGAGTCTCGCGCAAAACGACTTCCACAGTACCTTCGGTAACTTTCCTTCCCACAGTGATTCTAAAGGGGATACCCACAAGATCAGCGTCCTTGAATTTTACTCCAGGGCGCTCATCCCGATCATCCAGAACGACGTCAAATCCGGCGGCCTCCAGACGCTTGGCAATATCCTCCGACGCATTTCTCACTGCTTCATCCTTTGTATTCACAGGAGCCACCACGATTTGAAACGGAGCAATGGAAGCAGGCAGCCAGAAGCCGTCATTGTCGTTGCCTTGTTCCACGGCAGCTGTCAGGATCCGTTCGATCCCGATCCCGTAGCATCCCATAATCGGCATTACTTCCTTGCCATTCTTGTCGAGAACTCGCAGTCCCATTGATTCTGAATACCGGTAACCAAGTTTGAAAATGTGCCCGATCTCAACTGCCGTGTCGATCCGCAGCGGCTTCCCGCAATTCGGACAGGGCTCTCCCGCAGTCACGGCGCGCAAGTCGGCGTAAGCGGTTGGTACGAAGTCCTTTCCAGGCGTGAGATTTTTGACGTGATAGTCCTCTTTGTTGGCGCCGGCGATGAGGTTTGTGCGCCCATCAAGCGCCTTGTCCACGATCAGTATTGGCTTCCCATTTGGATTCCTTAAATCACGAGCCCATTCGATTGCCAGCGGTCCCAAGTATCCCGGCGGGGACTTGAACAGCTCTTTGATCTCGCCTTCTTCCATCGGGCGCGTCGCGACTGCAACCGTCGCGTTGAACTTCGCTTCATTCAGTTGATGATCCCCGCGGATCAGCACCACAATGCCGCGCGATTTCTTCTTTCCCTTCTCATCTGTCTCATCCGCCATGTACGCCAGCGTCTTGATTTTGTTTTTCGGCGATACCCCGAGATATTTCGCTACGTCCTCGATCGTTTTCTGTCCCGGCGTATGTACCTCGAGCGGCTTGCCATCTCCCTCTGCGGCAAGGTCCTCGACTGGCCACAGGTCCGAAGTCGCCTTCTCCATGTTCGCTGCGTAATTGCATCCGTCGCAGCTCACGACCTGGTCCTCACCGGCTGAAGTCCGCACCATAAACTCATGCGATTCCTTCCCGCCCATGGCCCCGGAATCCGCCTCCACGACCACGTACTTTAGCCCGCAGCGGTCGAAAATGCGGCAGTACGCCTCGTAATGCTTCTTATAAGAAACATCCAGGCCCTCCGCATCGATGTCGAAGGAATACGAATCCTTCATCATGAATTGCCGCACACGAAGCAGTCCCGACCGCGGACGCGGCTCATCGCGAAACTTTGGCGCAATCTGATACCAAATCTGGGGCAACTGCTTGTAGCTGCGCAATTCCTTCAGCGCGATTGAGGTCATCACTTCTTCCTCGGTCATTCCGAGGCACAAGTCCGCGCCCTTGCGGTCTTTGAGCCGGAACAGGTTTTCGCCCATCACCTCCCAGCGCCCTGACGCCTCCCATAACTCACGCGGATGCAGCGCCGGAAGATAGAATTCTTGCCCGATACGGTTCATTTCCTCACGGACGATCGCTGTAACCTTGTTGAACGAACGAGTTCCGAGGAAGAGGTAAGAGTAAATGCCGGCGGCGAGTTGTCGGATGTAGCCCGCCCGCACTAAAAATTTATGCGAAGCCACCTCGGCATCCGCAGGAGCCTCGCGCAATGTGGGGATAAAAAGCTCTGACCAACGATGCATAGTTTTTGAGTACCGGGAAGCGAGTATTGTGATACGGGCCGAAACAATTGGAGAATTGATTATTGTAAATGTTCTTTGGGAAACTTGGACCAGTCCCTTAGAGGAATCAGATTGCGGGCCGCTCAAGCAGTTTCACCAGCGTTCCTTCGATAGAACCTGGAGATCGAGCAGAAACCTACGGATGATGCGATATGAGCGGACGAGAACTCGACACTGTGTCCGCGCCATCAGACTGTCGCACCTTGGCCAGAGGCGCAAACTATCCCGCCAGTTGCTTCAGAATTTCTCTTCCGAGTTTCTGTGTTTCGCCAAAAAACTTCTGATACTCCATAAAAAGCCGGTTGAGTTCCAGTGACTTGTCGGCAGTGATTTTCTTGCGCAGGATCATGTCCCGCACATGCACCGGATTCGGCAAGGTACTCTCTTCATTCAGTTCTTCCAATGCAGTATTCGGATCGTAGTGATACATCGGGACCTCGATTGTGCGATTCAGCCATCGGGTGATTGTAATGGCACAATCACTCGATCACTCCATCGCTAAATTCCCTACATCATCTCCGTTCCCCACAAATCATGCAGATGCACAATTCCTTCCAGCTTCCCGTCCCCATCCACCACCATCAGGGACGTGATCTTTTTCTCTTCCATGATCGCGATGGCGGAAGCCGCAAATTCATCGGCGGCGATTGTCTTCGGCGAACTTGTCATCGCCTCGCCTGCCGTGAGATCCATCACATCTTTACCGCGCTTTTCCAACAGGCGCCGTAAATCGCCGTCGCTGATAATTCCTACCAAACGTTCTCCCTCAACTACAGCCGTGACGCCTAGCTTCTTTCGCGACATTTCGTAAATCACATCCGGCATCTTCGCCGACAATGCAACGCATGGCAACGCTTCACCCGTGTGCATCAGTGATTCCACTCGCGCCAACCGCTTGCCCAGTTTCCCACCCGGATGCAGATTTGCAAAATCCTCTTCTTTAAATCCTCGCCGCGCGCTTAGCGCAACCGCGAGCGCATCTCCTAGAGCAAGCATGGTAGTAGTCGAAGCCGTGGGCGCCAATCCCAGCGAGCACGCCTCCTGCGCGACCGAACAATCCAACGCCACGTCGGCCGCCGCCGCTAAGGTAGAAATGGACGCGGGTGGCGTTTCTTTGCCTCGCGACCTCACGGGAAGGGCATTCTTAGGGGGGATTTGATTTGCACTCGCCCCGCTTTGGAAACTCATGGAATAGATCTCATCTCCCGTCATCGCAATCAGCGGCACCCGAAGGCGCTTGATAGTTGCTAGGAGGGCGAGAATGTCCTCGGTCTCCCCACTCGCCGAAAGTGCCAGCACCACGTCGCCCCGCACCACCATTCCGAGATCCCCGTGCAAGGCCTCCACCGGATGTAAGTACAGCGCCGGGGTACCCGTGGAACTCAACGTTGCCGCAATCTTTCGCGCGATGATCCCGCTCTTTCCCATTCCCGTAACAACCACCCGGCCAGCGCAGGAAAACATCAAATCCAGAGCTTTTTCGAACACGCCAGCCATGGGCCCCGCAATCCGGTCTGCCAGCGCTCGCAGAGCCTCGGCTTCGATCCGCACCACATTCTCGCCAATGTGTTTCATTCGGGGTGTTTTCCTTCGTCCGACGTCGCCGCGTGTTGTTCCATGCCGGATTTCGGCAGGCAAATTAAATTGCAGGAAACAGGAATGGTAACAAAGCGGTGCCATGTTCTGCTCACCGGCGAAGTCGAAGTGTTCGATGTAGCGGAGATCATCCGCCCTATAAGCAGATGACAGGCAACGTCACTGCTTTAGTGGTATACAAGCAGGGCGTGAGATCGAGTTATTGCGGAACAATTGATCCATGCCTCGGACCCAAGCTTCAGAAGTGATCTCCATCCACCCGCACGCCCCAATCGGCGCGCGCCTTCTGTCCCAACACCGCCAACCCTCGCGCCTGAATTAGTCGGTCCCAGGGGCCCGCCTGCCAGTTGTCGCGAGCTTTCTCGAACTGCATCCACGCAGGCAGATTCAACATCAAGTTTCGCGCTGTGGCATGAACATAAGGCTCGTACATGCTACGCAATTTAGCCAGTTTCTCATGTGCCGCCTGGTCGCTCTTCAGACGCAAACCCGCACCTTGGAGCGCGACGCGCACTGCGTCGAATCCTTCATCCGTTAGCCGCGGTGCTGCCGCTGCGTCGTACCGCGCATTCACTACTTGTGCCAGGTCGACCGCCGCATGCCGCGCCATCGCAAACGTCAGCTTAGCCTGTCCTGGCTGTACCCCCTCAATGCCGATCAGCACCAGCGAAGTAACGTCCAGCATCGTCGTCAGGGCCCCGAGCCACGACTGATTGCTGTGCTGCGAGCGGAAAAATGTCAGCACCGGATACGAAATTTGTGCTTCCAGCAACTCCGCCGACCAGCGCTCCCAATCCCGCAACACCTCATCCAGTACCGTTTGGTTGACGCCAGGCTGATCCGTTGTTCCAGCCAGTCGAATCAGCAATTCCGCCGCTGAGGGCGGCGATCCTGCTCGCGCATCCAGCATCGAGATCTGGATTTCGCGGCGGGAGAAAGCGGAATACACCACCGGGATGTACCCGATCACTACGCCTAGGAAAGCGAATCCCATCCCCGCTTCAAACACCGACAGGGCCCGCGCCGCAGCGGTCGTAGGTACGATATCCCCGTAACCGAGCGTGAAAAATGTCTCACCACTGTGGTACAGGATCTTCCCGAAGGTAAGTTTCTCGCCGCTGAGTTGCTCGTGCCCGCCAATTCCGTACTGTACCAACGAGAATCCCAAAATCAGGCCCGCCGCCCAGAATCCAAGCAGCAGAATCAACGACAGGGGCCCGAAGTATCCGAGAAAATTTTGCTGCCGCGAAGTCTTTTTAATACGCCGCGCAATGCCGCGCCAGGGAATCCAGGTCCGCCGGTAGAAGTAGGCCGTCAGCTTGAAATTCCGCATGACCCGCCGAGGCAGCACTACGGTCTCGAATGCGTCCAGCAGCACCACCCAGATAATGGCAATGCCGAAAACCGCTCCGACAATGTGCACATGCGAATTCATGGGCGCCAAAGGCATTTGCATCTAGATGCGTCGGGAAGCTTACCAGATTCGCAGAGAGCTGTGACGTAGCTTTGTTGATCGGGAAGACCCAGTCATACTGGAAGATCGATCAACGAAACAGACAGATCCCTCACGCTTCGGGATGCAGAATCGTGAAGAGCACCCCTCAACGCCGTGTTGATCTTTGTCAGGAGACATGGACGCGGGACCAACCGCGCCCGTTCCGCAAAAGCAAGAGTGCTAGTTACTGTGGTTTACTTTGCGGCTGCGTCGACGCGCTCGGCTGGGTTGACCCGGCAGCGGGCTTGGTCCCATCGGTCGGTTTCTTGGTTGTCTTTTTCTTGACTGCAGGTTTCTTTGCGGGCTCGGTATCGTCGACCACAACTTTCTTCGGAGGCGCAGCCTCAACTTGCGCTTCCAGCGTTTTCAACTGTCCGCGCAGCCGCGTCAGTTCCGCTTCCTTCGCCGACGACAGACTCTCGATCCGTTCCGCAAGTTGCTTCCGCGAATCCTCAAACTGGTTCAGATCGGTCGACAGAGACTGTAAATCCTCTTTCGATCCAAAAGCTCCGGCCCCCTCCGTGACGCTACCCAGAACATCGTAAAGTGCATCAAGGTTCCGGTAGAGCTTGAATGTGGTCGGCAGATCTTCCGGCGAATTCCGCAGTTGACCGATGATCTCCGGCAGTGCTCCCTGCAAATTCCTTTGAATCGATTCGACGTTTCCTAATGCCTGCCTTTTGTAGTTCCCGTCGGCCTTCCATTTCTCGATTTTCAACCTCGAGAGGTCCGATTGCGCACTCTTCGATGTCGTATCCAACTGCGACAGTAGTCCGTTCAATTGCGTCATAGAGGCATACGAAATGGGCGCCTGTCCGTTAGGGGAACCAGCCGCCGGCGTAGGACCAGATTGTCCGATAGCCAGCGCGGCGAGGAAAAAGCACAAACCGGGAGAGATGACAAGATTGCGTTTCATTGTTTCGTACGTTCTTTTCGCGGTTCAGGATACTACAACCTACACCCAGAGTGGATAAGGCAGACGCCTGACGCTTGGAGGATTTCCTCGCGTTCTCCCTGCCAACATTCGACTCGCCTGAGCTATCGCGTCATAATGTGACCAATGCTTCGCACTGTGGGACTGCTCGCGCTCCTGCTCTATTTCCCTGCCCTCGCGCTTGCGCAGGAAACCACCCACCGTCTCATCCTGAAAGACGGCTCCTATCAACTCGTCACGAAATACGAAGTCAAAGGAGACCGCGTTCGCTACTACAGCGCAGAGCGTGAAGAGTGGGAAGAACTACCAAATTCTCTCGTCGATTGGACAGCTACCAACCAATTCGAAAAAGATCGCACCATCACGCCCGAAGCCATGCAGCTCGATAAAGAACTGGAGCAGGAACGCGAACTCCAGGATGCCCAACTCCCGCAGGTTGCCCCCGGTCTCCGCATCCCCGAACCCACTGGCGTTTTCCTACTCGACAACTATCAGAGTGAGCCCCAACTCGTTGAACTTAACCAGAGCGCAGGCGACGTAAACCGCAACACCAAAGGCAACATCTTCCGTGGCGCGATCAATCCCATTGCAGGCTTGAAGCAATCCATCGAACTCGAAGGCGCGCACGCCGCGATACAGTCGCATGTCGACGTGCCCACAATCTACCTCAATGTGGAAGAGGGTACGAATCAGCTGGCCGGAATCGAATCTTCCCGTCCTGTGCAGCCGGAGCAGCCGCAGAAGGCTGCCGTCCCCTTCGATCGCTTTCGCATCCTCAAGGTCGAGGTCAAAGGCAACAAGCGCGTTCTCGGAGACGTCAAGCGCCAGGTCACGGGGAAGATTAGCCAGGAGCAACATACCGTTAAGGCCAATGTCACGGCACTTCGCGGTGGATGGTTCAAAGTCACTCCCATTGAACCTCTCGCCCCTGGCGAATATGCGCTTGTAGAAATGGGAGAAAAAGAGACGATGAATCTTTACGTCTGGGACTTCGGCGTCAATCCGAAAGCCGCCGCTAATCCAAATCCGTGGAAGCCGGAAACAAAGACCGCTCCTTCGCAATCTCCGAAACCGGCAAGCCAGAAATGAATTCTCCGATGCGTCTCTTCTTCTGGCTTGTCTGCTAAGAATCCGCGAGACCGGCGGACAGCCCAACAAAAGAGAGAAACTGAGAATCGGCTATGGAGTGCTCGTTCCCAAATCTTTACCTACGCTATCCAGCACTCCATTCACAAAGTGCACCGATTCGGGCGAAGAAAACTTTCGGGCAATTTCCAACGCTTCATTGATGACAACGGCTTTGGGAGTGTCAGGATAGGCCAGCAATTCCGCGACCGCGGCCCGAAGCAAGTTCCGATCCACGGCCGCCATGCGTTCCATGCGCCAATGCTCGGCATGCTTCTCGATCAACTTGTCGATCTCGGAAACACGATCCGTGGCCACACGAAACAAGTCGTCGGCAAATCCGCGCACCTCGTCGCTGGCGGTTCCATGCTCGGCCCAAAACGTTCGCCGCACCTGATCCGCATCCTGCTTTCCCATGTCGGACTGGAAAAGCATCTGCAGAACGATTTCCCGGGATTTCCGCCGTGTACCCATGAATCAGTTGTCGTGATAAGTGATCAGTTTACTTCAGAAAGGAGTTACTTACGCTTCTTTGCAGGCTTTCTAGTCCGCTGGTCAGGCCGCGCCGAAGGCGGAATCCGTTTTTGACGGACCGCCGATTGCTGCGGAGGTTTGATCGCTGTGTTTAACGATGCCATTTCCACCGCTGCCAGAGCCGCCTCGAATCCCTTGTTGCCCATTTTCAGCCCGGCGCGATCGATTGCCTGCTCCAGGGTGTCGCACGTCAAAACTGCAAAGGCATGAGGCACGCCAGTCTCCTGCGCCGATTGCCCAATCCCCCGCGTAACTTCGTTGACGATGACGTCGTAGTGCGCCGTATCCCCGCGGAGGAGGCAGCCGATACAGATGATCGCGTCGTATTTCTTCGTCTGAGCCAACTGTCGCGCTGCCAGGGGAATCTCAAAGGCTCCTGGCACGCGGACGACCTCGATGTCCTTCTTCTGAGCTCCAGTCCGATTCAATCCATCGCAGGCGCTGAGGAGGAGCCGTTCCGTGATAAATGAATTGAAGCGTGCAACGACGATCGCAAAGCGCCGTCCTGAGGCGTCTAGATTGCCCTC